>Ga0209711_10000092_pt1 | contig 82933 bp, 77 predicted proteins | sample ArcticOcean_MG_C_7_FD_187441 | JGI IMG/M metagenome (GOLD analysis project Ga0209711, IMG submission 187441) | Marine microbial communities from western Arctic Ocean - ArcticOcean_MG_CB11_88 (SPAdes) (version 2) | ecosystem: Environmental > Aquatic > Marine > Oceanic | place: Arctic Ocean... | reverse complement strand
CCATGGCGACGGCCGGGGTCAAGACGCCGCCAGGTCCATCTAACGGGTCTCGAGCTAGACAAACAGCGGCCTCGGCAATCATTTTGGCTGTGCCGCCATAGCCGGGGTCTCGATCACCCGTCACCCGAACTTGAATTTGCCCTGAATTCGGACCCTTGGGTGTGGTGCCATGCAGAATAATCTCAAAAAACCCGGCCTCTCGTTTTGCACGATCTGGCCCTTCACCCGGCTTCGGCAAAAACCTCGCCAGTAAACGCCGCGTCGGACCCATCGCTGATAACAGCATGCCAACCCAAGTTCCGATCGAGGCCATTAGCGCTTTCAAAAAACCGGTCGGCCCAGCCCCGATCAACGTGCCCTCTTCATAGGCAAAGCCCGGCCCATACGGCATGCCTAACAAGGCATGACTGCGGCGCACGACTCGGGTGTTAATGCCGGCCATCACAAACGGGCCGACCCACTGGCCCAACACCTCGTCATAAAGCGGCGCCGCCGCCTCATTCTCATCCTGTCCTGTTACGGTATTGAGTGGATTCAGTGCATAAGGGTCTGCCAAAACCGTGAGCAATTGCGGATTCTCGGCAACCTCATCCATCATATTCAGCATGCTAGCAACCGTGCCACCACTGACACCGCCTGCGGCGCTGACCAAGCGATACTTAACTTGCTCTGCAGGCTGACCCAGGCGCTCTTGAATCGCGCCTTGCAGAAAATGCACCCCTAAATCTGACGGGATACTGTCAAAACCGCAGGTATGAACGATCTTCGCACCCGTTCGAACCGCCTCATCATGATGCGCATCAATCATTAAGCGCATCCATTGAACTTCACCTGTGAGATCGCAGTAGTGTGTACCGGATGCCGCACAAGCTGCCACCAACAGACTTCCATACAGCGCGTAGGGCCCAACGGTGCTGAGCACAACTCGAGTCTTGGCAACCAGGGCATCTAAGGCGGCTCGATCTGAGCCATCCGCAAGCAAACAAGGCACCTTGTCGCAGCCGACCTCGTCAATGACCGCTTTGAGTTTATCGGCATCCCGGCCAGCAATGGCCCAGGTCAATTGATCGGTCTGATTGCCGTAGGTCTGATGTAAATATTCCACAACGATCTTACCCGTGAATCCCGTTGCGCCCCACACGATGACGTCGAATTCTGTTGGGTTTGCGTTCTGATCGTCCATGACTGCCTCCAGCGATGATTGGTTCTTATTTTTTACTCGCCCAGTATACGCTTTATCAACCGTCGACGGCGCTTATCGAGTCGTGATTCTCGGGTGCATGCTTTTCAGAGCGGCAACCCAGTCCGCGAGGACCGCCTTCATCATTTTGCGTGAGTGATCTGAGCAACCAGACCCAGAATGCCTGCATACTGGGTTCAGCATGCGCCCTTTCGAAGTCAGTCAAAGCAGCCGCTTTTGCGACCATTTCGCTGATCTTAAAAACCGACTACAGTGTCACGGTGATATCTGATCTGCCTAGGGAGGCTCTCGATGACAGCGCTGACAACACAAGAAAGCTGGACGCTCACGAAACCCTCGGTACGCGGCGCCTCCGGCATGGTTGCAAGCCAACACTATTTGGCCACAGAAGTTGGTGTGTCGGTTTTAAAAGACGGCGGCAACGCCATTGATGCGGCCATCGCAACCGGGTTGATGCTCGGTGTGGTTGAACCTTGGATGAGTGGTTATGGCGGCGGTGGTTACCTGCTGGCTTACTTGAAGGCAGAAGACCGGGTTGTTCAAGTCGAGTTTGGGATGCGGGCACCCTTTGCCAGCAATGCCTTGGATTACCCCCTCGCCGATGATGGCAGTAACAGCAGTGATGCCTTCAATTGGCCCAAAGTTATTGATGATCGAAACATTCATGGCCCCTTGGCGGTCGCCACACCCGGCTATCTCAAGGGCATTGAACTCGCAGCCCAGAAATTTGGCAGCCTGCCACTCAAAGCGTTGATTGAACCCGCCCGGCAGCAGGCCCTGCTCGGATTACCCATCGATTGGTTCGCCAGTCAAAAAATCAACCAGTTTGCCCGAGGACTGCGAACTTACGAGGGCACTCGATCGGTTTATTTAACCGATGGCTTGCCGCCAACCGCTGATCTAGAAGGACGATTAACCTACCTGCCCTTACCCAACCTCGCCACAACCCTTCAGGCTGTTCAAGATGAAGGCAGCAACGCGTTTTATAATGGCGCGCTGACGCCGCACATTTTGCAGGATCTTCGCGAGGCTGGCAGCAAGATCACGGCACAGGACCTAGCGCAGTATGAGGCAATCCTGAGCGCGCCGTTGCACAGTCAATATCGCGGCCATGACATTTTTAGCGCGGGGGCCCTTACGGCGGGGCCAAGCCTAATCCACGCGCTGAAAACCTTTGAAACGATGCATCCAGACCTTGCAGACTTGCCAGATGCGGCGGCTTACCTTGCGATGGCGAAGGCCCTTCAAAAGACCTATTCCAACCGACTTGAGAACCTTGGCGAGGGTCAATTAAGCGGGAGCACCACGCACATTTGCACGGCAGATTCAGCCGGCAACCTCGTCAGTTTTACCCAGACCATCATGTCGGCTTTTGGGGCGAGGATCTTACTGCCAAATTCAGGCATCCTAATGAATAATGGCATGATGTGGTTTGACCCGAGACCCGGCGGGCACAATAGCGTTGAAGGCGGCCGCAGGCCGCTGTGCAATATGTGCCCAACCCTAGGTCGCAGCCAGAACGGCAACTGGTTTGCGGTGGGCGCTTGCGGCGGACGAAAAATCTTTCCCAGCGTGTTCCAATTGGCGATCTTCTTATCCGACTATGGCCTGTCTGTGGAAGACGCGGCCCACCAAGGCCGTATCGACGTCTCCGGGACCGACCTGGTCACGCTAATGACCGACTTGCCCGACGATATTCGAGCGCATTTACAGCAAAATCTAAGCCAGACCCGAGTTCGCCCCAACGGCGTCTCACCGAATCATTTTGCTTTACCACAAATCGTTCAAAGATCGCCTAACGGCGAACTCGAAGGCGCCTGTTTTATCCCGTCTCCACACGCCAAGGTCTCAGGGTTCTAACGGCCCAAATTCAGCAACGAGCCATTCAGCGAAGGCCAAGCTCAAGCGATTTAAGGCCGCAGGCTCAGAGTTCGTGAGAAACACGAGGCCCGATTCCGAGGCCCGATGGAAAATCATCTCGCTGCGCATCCCCCGCAAATAACCGCCATGATGTGTAAAGCCATCCAGGCCTGAAAACGCAAAGACTCGCCAACCCAAGCCGTAACCCACCTTGCTGATTCGATCATCGTTAGGATAGTGATTGTCCGAACGTTCATTGGCGATATAGCGAGATTGTAAATTTTTGAGTGGCGCGAGCGGAAGACCTTCAATCAATCCCAAATGAGCCAAAAGCCATTGCTGCATATCGGCAATACTCGCGTTCACGCCCGCGGCTGGCGCCACTTTGTAGTACCGTTGATTTCGAGGGATCACGACCCATCGCGTCTGATGCAGAACATGCGCGCTCGCTAACTGCTCATCCACCCGTGCAGAAGTTCCGACCGATGCCGTCTTCATGTTCAGCGGCGCAAACAGCCTTTGTTGGGCAAACCTGGCATAAGACATCCCGGTCGCTTTGGTCAGCGCGTCTCCGAGAAGACTAAACGCGACATTCTGGTAGCTGTAGCAGTCCCCTGGATCACAGATAAAGGGGACTTGCTGCAACCGACTCAGGATGTTTTTGTAACTTACGACATCCTCGACCAGGTTGGTATAAGCATGCGGCATCAAGCCCGAGGACTGGTTGGCGAGGTGAAACAGCTTGAGCTTTTTGGCGCGCTGAGCATCGCTCCAGTTAAGCTCGGGCAACAGCGTCGTGATGGACGCGCCCCAATGCAATTGACCCTCATCGACAGCCAAAGCAATGGCCGTCGCGGCGAAAGACTTGGACAAACTGGCTAATTGGAAGACCGTTTGCTCTGAAACGGGCCGAATATCATCCATCGCCTGGAATCCATGCAGTATCAATGGCCTGACCTTGCCTTTGATAACCAACACCGCCGCCGCACCGGGTAGGGGCTCAGCCTGCTCCCAGATCAGGGCTTCAAGCACCTGAATCGAGGCTTCGAGGGTTTCCTCAGAAGCCCGTACACTTTGAGTCGGGGCACTTTGAGCCGGGGCACTTTGCGCCAGCGCACTCTGAGTCAGGGCGCTTTGGGTCAGCGCGCACACCAACCCCAATAACCGCATCGACTTTCGCCAATGGCCCCGCACACCCCGGGAAGATGATTGCTGTCCGCCCGCTCTGTTTTTCGTCAAAGCTAGCGATCGGCTACGCTTTACCGCTACTATCTTCCTCGTCGACAGCAACACACCAAGGATTGTCACAGTGGGACTGATTGTTTTCGGGGTAGGATTTGGGTTGATCATGGGTACCGGACTTTTCTTTTTGGTCATACTGCCATTGCGTCGGGAGCGGCAAGCCTCACGCTCAACCAAATTGCAAGCTGAGCAACTCCTTGAAATAAAAGACCCGATTGATCCGAATGATTAAGCGCTAAGACCCTTCGCTCAAAACCAATGAGACCTCAGCCTGATTTTGATCGAACCCGATCACGGGCGACTCGGTTGACAAATCATCAGGACTCGGCGTCGCAAGTCCTGATTCCGAAATCTTTGCGGTCACTGTGATTTGATCAAAATCGGCAATGGATAAACCCGCCATCATGGCCATCGACTCGTCTAAAACAACCTGCAGCGGCAGATCTCCCCCTTTGCGCTTCACCACAGCAAGGGGCATGGGCGGACCCGAGACCGCCTTGGCAAACACATAGAGGGTTGACTGCGGTTTAATATCGAGGTTGGGGTCTGCCGTCACCGTCACGAGCACGCGCCGAAGGGTCCCGGGCGGCGTGGCATCTTTGCTGGCAGCACTTGCTTGATCAGTTTCAACCGACTCGAGCGCCTCGGGTAATCCGCCCAAAACGGTCGCAATCAGCGTTGCCCGTTCCCCATCGGCAAAACTGAGTGCCCGTTCAAAAAACAGTTTCGCGCGGGCCGTTTCACCACGCTTGAAGGCTTCCATGCCTAATATTTCAAGCAGCGAGACACTATTGGGTTTGAGTTTGACCGCACGCTCAAACAAAACTTTGAGATCTTCACTCAAAAGACGTCCCTGCTGCAGATAACGTGACTCTGCCAAGGCAACGGCTAGGTCACCATCTTCGGGATACCGGGCTGCCAGTGGCGTAAAGATGTCTACGGCGCGATCGAAATTGCCAAGGGTGAGCTGTAATTGGCCCAGGTAAAAGCCAACCTGTTCATTGTCCGGCGACAAAACTCGGATCGCGGCGAGTCCGCTCACCATTTCTTCTAAATCCGCCTTCGACCTGGGTTTATCCCGGTTCTGCTGCAGGCTTTCGGTAAAGGTGAGCTCCGTGAGTGCCCCTTGCGACCATCCGATATCGCCGTACCAGAGCGTGCTGACCAACATCAGAAAAACCAAACTCATGGCAAACACGCGCTTTGACCCAAAAGCTGCGCCTTGAACCGGCGCTCGCGCATCACCCACCGCCAGGAGCGGCCCAGCATCTTCCAAGAGCACCAAAGATTGATCTTCAACCTGCCCCGTATACTCCGCCTCGGTAATATCCCCGGCGGTTAAAGCCTGCGCTAATTCTTGCAACCGTTCTTCATGTAGCTGCAGATTGCCTTCGGCCTGCGCCCTGGACCCTTCGCCCACATGTTTAACCGACCACCAAAGCGGCAACACAACAAACACCGATGCTAAAAGCAGGAGCCCAACGGCCGATAACCAAAAAAGACTCATCATCGATCCATCAACCGCTTAAGGCTTGCTCGGTCTGAATCGGACAACCCATGCCTTATCTTGCGGGACGACGCGCCCATAGACCACCAAACACTCAGGCCAATCAGAACCAAACCAAATGGACCGAGCCACAGCAGCCAGGTTTTTGCCGTCCAGCGCGGCTCATAAAGAATGAAATCGCCATAACGCTCAAACATAAACTGCTTCACTTCGGCATCGGTTTTACCCTCAATCAGTAGGCGTCGCACCGTTGCGCGCAAGTTTTGAGCGATCATCGCGTCCGATCCCGCCAGATTGGTGTTCAGGCACTGCGGGCACCGCAACATTGCAATCAAGTCGTAGTAACGTGCCTTGATCGTCTCATCCGGAAACGCTGTCGCTTCAATCGCGGCCAAACTCGGCGCACTTAAAACCCAGAACAAGCACCCGGCCAACGCCCAGCGGCCCATCATGATGCATCCTTTAAATTTTGAATGAGCGGCGCGAGGGTTTCTTCAAACACCTTTTGGGTGACCACCCCAACGTGCCGATAGCGGATGATGCCGTCTGCATCCACGACAAAGGTTTCAGGCGCACCATAAACCCCTAAATCGATCGCCAGAGTCCCGGCTTGATCGACGATATGGAACGCGTAAGGGTCACCCCAGCGCTCTAACCAGGCGCGCGCCGCGTCTGAGTCATCATTGTAATTCACCCCAATAATGCGCAGACCCGTTGTTTCAAAAATTCGAGTGAGCTCCCCATGCTCTGCAATACAACTCGGGCACCAAGTTGCCCAAACATTGAGCAACGAGACTTCACCGGTTAGATCCGCCGCGGTGAGCGCTTGCTCCGCCTGCAACAAGTTCGGCAGCTCGAAATCGGGCACCGGGTCGTTTAGTTTTTGCGAGGGCAAAAGATGCGGGTCTGACAATTGAAAGCCAAACCAAAGCAGCACCACGATGCCTGCAAACACGATAACGGGAATCAACACACTTTGTTTAGCCATGCGTTGGCTCCACACTCGGGGCTGCAGGCGTCTGTCGCGTTCGGCGCGCAATCGGCGCCCGATAACGGCGATCAAAAATCGAAAGCACGCCACCCAGCGCGATCAAAATGCCCCCGATCCAAATAAACCGAACCAAAGGCTTAACGTGCACGCGAACGGCCCAGGCGCCATTTTCTAGCGGCTCACCCAGCGCAACATAGATATCCCCTAACCATCGCACCTGAATATCCGCTTCGGTCATGATCGATTGACTGGCAAGGTAACGCCGCTTTTCCGGAAACAACGTGGTGATGGATTCACCTGCCCGCAACACCTCAACGCGCCCTCTATCGGCGACATAATTCGGGCCTTCGACATTATCCGTTCCATAAAACCGCACGTCATACGCGCCCACTTGAGCCAAATCACCCGGCGCCATGTACAGATCGGCCTCTTCGCTCAGCATCACCGTTGTCACGATGCCAAGGGCCGTGACCGCAATGCCAGCATGACCTAAGACCATGGCATAGACGGCCAGAGGTTGCTTGAACAATCGGCTGAACGGATTCGATTTTTGCCGCACGCGCCGATGCAGTTCATGCCCTAAATTCAGCACGATCATAAACGCGAGCCAGGCAACCCCAATGATCCAAAGCTTCAACGGCCCCATCGCAACCGAGACCCCAACCGCCGCGACAACGGCAATTACTGAGAAGACGCCCTGCCCAGCGGTCAACCGTGATCGCTCGGTTGCCCACCATCGGCTGCGATGACTCAAAACCATCAGCGCCATGAGCGCCAGCATCAGGGGTACAAACACCGCATTGAAATACGGCGGGCCTATCGAGATTTTGTCGCCGCCTGTCAGCGCTTCATAACCTAAGGGATACAGCGTGCCAAGCAACACCACGGCTGCACTGACTGTGAGCAGTACATTATTACCCAGGATAAAGCTCTCTCGTCCCGAGCGTTTGAAGGTCACTCGACTGCGCAGATCCCAGGCCCGCGCGCCATAGAGCAACAAAGACCCGCCAATGACCAGCACCAAAAATACCAAAATCGCAGCGCCACGCTCTGGGTCCACCGCGAAGGCATGAACGGACGTCAGAACGCCGGAACGCACCAGAAACGCCCCCAGCAAACTAAACGAAAACCCGAAGATCGCCAGTAACACGGTCCAAGACTTGAACACACCGCGTTTTTCGGTGGCCGCCAGAGAATGGATCAAGGCGGTTGCGATCAACCAGGGCACAAACGAGGCATTCTCAACCGCATCCCAAAACCACCAACCGCCCCAACCCAGTTCGTAATAAGCCCACCAGCTCCCAAGCGTAATGCCCATCGTCAAAAACGCCCACGCCAAATTCGTCCAGGGGCGTGACCAGCGCGCCCAACTCACATCCAAGGTATTACCCCAGAGGCTGGCAATGGCAAAGGCAAAGGGTACCGACAGGCCAACATACCCCATGTAGAGCAGTGGTGGATGCACGATGAGCCCAAAATCCTGGAGGAGCGGGTTCAAGTCCGCGCCCTCGGCAGGATAAAATGGCAACGCGCGCTCAAACGGGTTCGAGGTCAGGAGTAAAAAGAGATAAAAGCCAAAGCCTAACGCCGCCAGGCAGATCAAAACCCGCGCCCGCATATCGACGGTTAACGGCGCTGAAAACCGAGCGACCATCATGGTCCAAATCGACATCACCAGGGTCCACAGCAGAAATGACCCTTCGTGGGCGCTCCAGAGCGCCGACACCTTAAATTGCAGCGGTAACCGGGTATTAGAGTGATTCGCGACATACGCCACAGAAAAATCATCCGTCACGAAGGCATAGATCAGCGCCAGAAACCCAAGTAGCGTAAAAACAAAGACGCCGTAAGCAAGGCTCACGGCTGACGCCAAAAGCTGCGAGTTGTTCTGCTTTAAGCCAATGCTTGGCAGCACAACTTGCAGAAGCGCCAGCAGGCACGCGATCACCACACAAAAATGGCCGAGCTCAACAATCATGGCTGCAAAGCATCCTGCCGCGTCGCGTCCAACGCCATCGCGACTTCAGGCGGCATATACTTTTCATCATGCTTGGCGAGAATCTCTTCCGCAAAAAACACGCCATCCTTGCTCAGCGTGCCGGTTGCGACGACCCCTTGGCCTTCGCGAAACAAGTCGGGAAGGATCCCGGTGTAGCGAATCTCAAAAGCGGCGCCGGCTAAATCCGAGACAGTAAAAGCGACCTCAAGCGACGCGTCAGAACGCCGAATTGAGCCGACTTCAACCATGCCGCCGGCTCTGACTCGGGCCCCAAGGGGCACCTCGCCCGCAAGGACCTGTACCGGTGTGTAAAACAAATTAATATTGCTGTTCAATGCTTTCAGAACGAAGGTCACCGCCAGGCCTAACCCGCAAACCAGGGCTAGAACGAGCAATAACCGATTCCGTCGTTGCGGCTTCATGACACCCAATTTCATAGGTCAAACTTCGCTTTGCCCTGGACCAAATGCTGCCGCCGCAACCAAGATCGATGACGACGCGCCTCGGTCAATAGCAGCCCCAATAGGGTCAACCCCGTTAACCCATAAGAGGCAAAAACATAGGTGGCGTAACCACCCATTGCTAAGAAGGCGGTTATTGTCTCAAAGCTCATTGTTTCATCATCTGCTGGACCCAATCCGATCGCACTTCTCGTCTTACGATTTCATGACGCAAACGAATCAACCAAGTTAGAAAAAACCAGCAATAAAATCCAACAACCATCACCAGGAGCGGCCCCCACATCGAAAACGGCATTGCGGGCGCCTCGGTGAGCGTGAAACTTGCCGGCTGATGCAGGGTAAACCACCAATCAACGCTGTACTTTATGATTGGCAAGTTAATCAGCCCAATCACCGCTAGGACCGATGCGGCCCGGCCTGCCGTCTGGCTTTGACCCGCTGCATTTCTGAGCGCGAGCACCCCAGCGAACAAAAAAAACAAGATCAGGGTCGAAGTTAAGCGCGCATCCCACACCCAATAGGTTCCCCACATGGGTTTGCCCCAGAGTGACCCGGTTGCAAGTGCTAAAAGGGTTATGCAGGCGCCAATCGGGGCCACCGCTTGAACCGCTGCATCCGCAATCTTGAGACGCCAAATTAAGGAAATAAGCGCCATGACCGCCATCATGGCATAGCTTGATTGCGCCAAGATCGCTGCCGGCACATGGACATACATAATTCGAACGCTTTCGCCTTGTTGATAATCGGCAGGCGCAATCAACAAGCCCCAGAACACACCGGCGCCTAAAATCAACCCGCTCGCCAACGCCAAAACGGGTATCAGCGCGCCGCTGCGATGGTAAAAAAACTTTGGGCTACCCCATTGGTGAAACCAACGCCACACGATCGATCTACCTTAAAATTCTCAGCGCCAATTGTAACAGATCTGTCGCCACAGGCTTAACGACTAACCGCTATTTTTGCGACTATGGCCGTCGCAAAGGGCAAGGTCACAAGCGATAGACACAGCAAGGCGGCCAACATGTAGCCATAAAAGGCCTCGCCCCCAGTCGTCGCCCACTGGGTACCAAGGATCAAGGTTGGCACCAGAAATGGGGCGATCAAGATTGGCAGCAACGCACTGCTTTGATTCAATCCAACCGTCAGCATGGCGCCCAAGATACAAAACAAACTTAAAATCGGGGATCCCAGAACCAGTGAGGCCATCAGCCAAACAATGTTCTCCGAGGTCATCGCAAGCATCGCGCCCAGCACGGGGGCCATCAGCAGCAACGGCAGGGCGCAACTGACCCAATGCGCCATACTTTTGACCAAGCACACCCACCACAAGGGGTAGTGGCTCAGCACCATTTGCTCCAGACTGCCATCTGCGTAATCGCTTGCCAGGCTTTTATCCGCCGCCAGCAAGCACGAAAGGAGCATCACCACCCAGATCAAACCAATCCCCAGAGGTTCCAGCTGGTCAGGGTCTGGGGTAATCGCCAACGGAAACAATGTAATGACCAATACGGCAAACATCAGCGACTGAATTGCCCCAGCCGGAGACCTGAGCATGATTTTTAGCTCTCGAAGCAACAGCATCATGATTCGGCCTTAAGGCGCAATTGCGTCGCGGACGCAAACTCTGGGATGCCCTGGTGACTACTGAAAATCAGGATCCCGCCGGACGCAAGATGCGCTTGACAGACCTCGGACAAGACAGAGCGTCCTGGTGCATCCAGGGCACTGAAGGCCTCATCCAGCAGCCATATCCGGGCCGAGGTCAGAATCAAACGCGCCAACGCCACGCGCTTCTTTTGGCCTTCGGAGAGAGCGCTGCAGGGCTGATCCAGTTCAGCGGACAGCTGAAACCGCGCTAAAGCAGCCGTTAACAGCGCTGGCGTCAGCTGGATTTCGTTGAGCTTGAGCAAAAATTTTAAATTTTCAATCGGCGTTAACTGATCATTCACCGCATACCGGTGACCCAGGTAGAGGATCGCTGCTTTGTCCTCAGTGATCACCCGACCGTCGTAATCTTCAAATAATCCAGCCAGAATTTTAAACAAGGTTGTCTTACCCGAACCATTTTCACCGACGATTTGCAACGCCTGGCCCGGCAGGGCAGTGGCATTCAAGTCTTTGAAAAGATAACGATCTTGGCGAAAGCAGCTTAAGGATTCGATCTGCAGCATCTGGCTTTCTCTTGACTCATGGGGTCAGTATACGATGAGATGCGCGAAATGTGATCCAAGATCATGGGAAGTTTCGCGTATACTGGCGGCTCCATTTTGTGAGTAATCTCCATGTTGTTTTCCAGCGCGACCATTTTAAGTTTCTCAGACACCCTACCGGAACACTTTGACGCCTTGCTGGCCAATGAAGCCTTCGAGCCGTGCAGCTCATTCAGTCAAAGTACTTTTGGTTGGGTCTCACCCCTACCCGATGGCTTCACCGATCTAACCCGTCAATTTGGTAATCGTGTTTTATTTTGCGGAAAACGCGAAGAAAAGGTGATTCCAACCAGTGCCCTGCAAGAACTCATCTCTGAGAAATCGAATCACTGGACAAGCCTCGAAGGCCAAAAGCCCTCCTCAAAACAGCGGCTACAGTTCAAAGAAGCAGCCCTCAGTGAGCTGTTGCCCAGAGCGCTGAGTAAACATCGACGAATACTCGGTTACATCGATCCAGCCGCCGGGCTCCTGGTCATCAATAGCGCGTCCGCGACCGACGTCGACACGTTTTTAAATTACCTTCGGATGACCCTTGGCACGCTTGCTGTCACCCGCATCGAATCCAAGCAGTCGGCCGGTCAATTGTTCACCCAATGGTTGAAAAGAAATCAGCCGCCACCCGGATTCGAGCTTGGCAATGCTTGCGACCTCTTTGACCAAGAAGACGGATCCAGCATTACCTGTCGAAAGGTCGCGCTTCAGAGCAAAGAGATTCTGGCCCACATCGACACGGGTAAGCTCTGCAGCAAACTCAGGCTGACCTGGGATCAGAGCCTGTCGTTTACCCTGGATAAAGACTTGGTTCTGAGCCAGATCAAATATGAGGCGCTCACCGAGCAAGCTGACGACTTAGACGGGCTTGAGCCAGAAATTGCGGCGCTTGCGGAACTGGATGCACAATTTGCACTGCTCAGCCAGGAACTCGCCCAACTTTACCCCAAGTTAATTTCCGTTTTTAAGTAAACAAGGCCAAGCGGCTGGTCCACCTCACGCTTTGAGGCCTTTAAGCGCCAATTGTTTGGAGCCCACCAAGGCCAGGGGCACAATGAGCACACAGGCGCTTAAGTAGACCAGCCAAGACCACCCAAAGCTAAACAAGAAAAACCCGGAAGACAGGGCCGCAACGGCCTGCATTGCAAAGACAATGAAGTCATTGCAGGCCTGGACCTTGAACCGTTCATTGGCTTCATAGGTTCGAGTCAGTAAGGCCGTCCCGCCTAAATACATAAAGTTCCAGCCAATCCCTAGTAGCACCAGCGCCCACCAGTAATGCATGAGGTGCCGACCCAAAAACGCAACAGCCAAACACAAGATCAAGACCCCCGCACCCGCCGTAATCATGCGAGAAGGCCCGTAGCGGTCTAATAAAAAGCCACTCACCAACGAGGGTAAAAACATCGCCATAATATGGCTTTGAATGACCCAGGCAGTATCAACCAGACTGAATTGATCAAAGTGATGCATCGCAACCGGTGTCGCCGTCATTAAAAGACTCATGATGCTCCAGGCGGCCACTGAGGCCGCAATCGCAATTTTGAAATCCAGTTGTTGCGCAATTTGCCACAAAGACCGACCGCCCGAACCTCCGACTTCTGGCTCACATCTCTCCGGAACATAGAAGGACAAGACCATTCCAGCGCCCGCCATTAGGACTGATAAGCCTAAAAAGGATCCCGCATAGACCGCATTCGGCACCAGGTCCTGCAAAAGGGTTGCCGTTTTAGGCCCAAGGTAGGCGGCCACCACCCCGGCTAACATCAAGACGGATAACGATCGACCAAGCCGGGCAACCGGGACGGATTCCGCAACCGCAAAGCGGTACTGCTGCACAAAGGCGTTGTGGCTACCAATCAGAAACGTCGCACCACAAAGCAACCAAAAAGCACCCGCCTGTATCGCAAAGGCCGCGAGCAACCCAGCGACCACCGCGTAGCCCGACGCAAACAAAAAGCCGCTACGTCGACCAAACCGCCGCATGATAAAAGAAGCTGGAATGGTCGAGGCGGCCGTTCCAAGAATCATCAAGGCCACCGGCAGGGTTGCCAGTCCTGGCGTTGGCGCAAGTTCGGCGCCAATAATGCCGCCGAGCAAAACAACGATTGGGGCACCGGTCTGCGCCATACAGGCTGCGAGGGTTAACACCACCAAAGTCCGGTTCATCCAAGCTCCTTAAGATTTGACCCAAACGCATCAAGGCGCTGGCTAAAACCAGCCGTTCCATTGAGGGGTTGCCAGAGTATGTCGGGATTGCTGGTTTGAGTAAATGTGTGTGACGTGGTTCAATTTCGCTCGAGACAGGAGATCGATCAACATGCTGCATTTAAAGGACCCGTCATCGTCAGAAGCCAACCCCCTCGACTTGGTTATTGTTGGCGCTGGTTTTGCTGGACTCTACGCGCTGCAACGAGCACTCAGTAGCGACCGGACTGCGGTTGCCATTGAGCGTGGCGGTGATGTTGGCGGCACCTGGTACTGGAACCGATATCCTGGCGCCCGATGCGACGTCCAAAGTATGGAGTACTCGTACTCCTTCAATGATGCGCTACAACAGAACTGGTCCTGGACCGAACGCTACGCCGCCCAGCCGGAAATATTACGGTACGCCAACCATGTTGCGGACCGATTCGAATTACGACCCCATATTCGATTCGAGACTTTGGTCGTTGCGATGACGTTTTTAGAAGCAACGGGACTCTGGCGAACTGAAACCAACTCTGGGGAAATTTTCTTCAGCCGCTTTTGCATTATGGCAACCGGGTGTCTCTCCTCAACCAATCTTCCAGACTTTGTCGGTCGAGACGACTTTCAAGGCGAGGCTTACCACACGGGCACCTGGCCCCATGAACCGGTGGACTTTACCGGCAAGCGGGTTGGCATTATCGGCACCGGCTCCTCGTCAATCCAATCCATTCCGATCATAGCGGCCGCTTGCGCGCATTTAACCGTGTTTCAAAGAACGCCCAACTACTCCATTCCTGCTCACAATGGCCCGATAGACCAAGACTATGCGCAGGAGATCAAAGCGCATTACGAGGACTTCAGAGGGCTGAATCGCCAAATGTTTGCTGGCTTTGGCGCCCACCAATCCCGCTGGGAGGACTCGGTCTTTGATCTCGATGAACCCGAGCGCAAGGAGCGCTTCGAAGCAAGATGGCAAGAAGGCGGACTTGGGTTCAGTAGTAGCTTTAGCGACACGGGGAGCAATCTTGAGGCCAATCAAATTGCCGCAGAGTTCGTCCGCAATAAGATTCGGACCCTCGTGAGCGATCCCGAGACCGCTGAACGGCTCTGTCCGGATCAGGTTATCGGCTGCAAACGGGTTTGCGTTGACACCAACTACTACGAGACTTACAACCGTCCGAACGTTGATCTGGTGAGTGTCAAAGATCATCCGATCGAGCGCATTACCCCAACGGGCTTGATCACCAACGGCACCCAGTATGACTTTGATATGCTGATTTTCGCGACTGGGTTTGATGCCATGACCGGCACCCTCCTAAAAATCGACATCCAAGGTCGGGCCGGTATGACCCTTGCTGAGACATGGTCTGCAGGACCGAAAACCTATTTAGGCTTGGCAATTAACGGATTTCCGAACCTCTTTACCGTATCGGGCCCAGGAAGCCCCTCTGTGCTGTCGAACATGATTGTCACGATCGAGCAGCACATTAATTGGATTATGGATTGCCTGGACACGATGAAACAGCAGCAAACGAGAACGATCGAAGCCACCGCTGAGGCGGCGTCAAACTGGGTCGAATCTGGCAACGCCATCGCAGCCGGGACCTTGTTTCCAACCTGTAACTCTTGGTATCTCGGCGCTAATGTCCCCGGAAAACCCAGAATCTTTATGCCCTATGTTGGCGGTTTTCCGAGCTATGTGGCGATCTGCGAACAAGTCAAAAACGAGGGGTATCAAGGCTTTGTTTTTTCAAAATAACTTGTTTAAAACTCGATGTAGGCCGCAGCCAAACAGTGCCTGGGTAACCTTGCAATGATGGGCGCCTTTGATGCGGTGTTAATCCTTGCTGGTGACGCTGACCGCAACGCGCCAACCCTTGCCTGCCTGGCCGATCAAGCTGCAGAGGCCTTTCACACAGGCTTAACCAGCAGTCTGATTAGCACGGGTTGCTGTCACCACACCCTTGATTTGTTTCCGGGCAGAACCGAGGCCCAGTGCTTGCGCGACCTCTTAATCGAGCGTGATGTGCCGAGCAGCAATATCTTTACCGAAGAGCGATCGGCGGACCTTTTGGGCCGCATCCATTACGCCCAACAGCGACTCCTTGAGCCCTGCGCTTGGCACCATCTGCTGCTGCTTTGTCCGGGCGCCACGTCCGACAGGCTTCAAGCGGTCATCGAAACCTGTTTTGATGCGTCCTTTTCGATTCATTGGCCGGATACTTGCGCCGAGCCTTCGCGAAACCAGCGTCTGGATCTTGATGCATTGGTTCAACGCCAACTTGACCCCAGTTTTGATCCTGCGCGCCTTGAGGATGCGCTCAAGGCAGTCAAAGCACGTGGTCTACCCAGAGCGCTCACAGACGAAACCCCGTCTTAAGACCGGATTCGCGCATCGCGCTCGGCCTTGACGGACGCAACCCACAGCGCTGGTTCCACAACCGTGGGCCGAATCATCCGTGATTTTAAGGGGTTGTTCTTAGCGGGCTGTTCTCGGTCCGTCGAACCTTAATCCCATACGTTCAGGGCACCAAAATTCCTGGAATTACTCGGCCCCGCCTCGTCGAACTAGTGCGTGACACCGACCGTCTCGATCCCCTATGATTTTGCTTTTAAGGGAGATTCCGATGCAATCGATAACCTTACGCGTTGCCATAACCTTAACGGTGGTCGTTGCGGGCGCTTTTATTCAGATTCCAACCAGCTTCGCCGAAGAAATCCACAGATCCCTTGACCCGGCCGTCATGACCCGTGATGCGCACTTGGCCGCGCCCAGTGAGGCGACTGAAGAGACCATCATCATCAAGGTCGTTGACGAGGACGGCCTGCCAGCACCAGCCGAGCGGAAAATCAAAATTATTCGCGCCGGGTCGGCCAACGCACTGGATTCAACCGCCATCCATCGCCTTTTAAAAGAGGGCCTCGGCGACAAAACCCTACCGCCTGATGTGATGGCTAGGTTGCATGACGCGCTCAATCAAGACAACCCGCTTTCGGATATGAATGTCGATGTCATCGTCAATGATCAAGGCGGGCACCATGTCGTCGTTCGCGATTTCAACCCTTCAAAAGCGGGTATGGATCACAGGATGCGACCGAATCAAGGGATCCATTGGATGGAAAAAGCCCCGCCCGATGAAGCCGCGCCGCTCAATGAAAAAGCCGCTGAGTGTATTTTAAAATCACTCACGAAAGTCACCACAGAATCGGGCACGCGCCTGCTTCGAGAAGCCTGCCAGGCTGCCTACCCAGATGTCTCAAACTAGCGGGTTGCGATGCTTAGGTGAGGTCAATCATAACCTTGCCAACAACCTCACGATCGACGATGAGTTGATAACCCGCTTTGATGTCCTGAAGTGGCAGCACATGGGAGATGAAAGGTTTGATGCGATCCGCGGCCAACCAACGCATGAGGGTCTGCAATTGACGCTCTGCCTCGGCTGGCCGATGCTTGCGCAAACCACCCACCGTGTAGCCAATGACCGCGGCATCTTTTACTAATAGATGATTGGTCTTGGCCAGTGCCGGTCGACCGCTGGCAAACCCCACCACCAAAATCCGACCGAAGGGCGCAATACAGCGAACCGATTCATCAAAGATATCACCACCGACCGGGTCAAAAATGACATCAGCGCCCCGAGTTTCGGTTAATGCCCGAAGTTCAGATCGAAAGCCTTGGTCGCCGAGTAAAATCGTTTCAGCACCATACCGAGCAACCACCGCCTGTTTCGCCTCGGTACTGACGACGCCGATGACCCGAGCACCGATCTGCAGCCCAACATCCACAGCAGCAAGCCCAACCCCGCCTGCGGCACCCTGCACTAAAAGCGTTTCGCCTGGCCTCAATTGCGCCCGCTGCAACCCATCTATTGCGGTTTGATAGTTATTTCGAAAGGAGGCGGCAATCATTAAATCGATCCCAGCCGGTACTTTTGTTGCTTGGCTGGCCAGCACGGTTTGAAACCGGACACACCCGGTTGGAACCAACACGGCGTCGCCTTTCGAGTAGTGCTGAACCGAAGACCCAACCGCCACAACCCGGCCAGATGCCTCACCGCCCACAATAAAAGGAAATGGCGATTGAACTTGATAGTCGCCCGAGAACTTCACGAGATCACTAAACTGAAGGCCCGACGCGTTCAGCGCAATTTGAATCTCCGCGGGTCCTGGCGGCTTTGGATCCGGCATCGCTTGCACAACCAATTCCAAATGGCTACCCGAGCGAACACAAACCGCGGCCAAATTGGGCTTGTCTGGCGCAATCACCCCATCTTGCTCGTTGTTTTTAGGTGATCCAGCAGACGCTCAACCAGCACCCGAGTCATTTCGATTTTACTGAGCAGTTCAACCCGTCGCTCGATTGCCGGGCCGATATCGCCAGACGACCGCAAGCCGTCAATTTCTTGGCAACATCGGCTCAGCTCGACGAACCCCAGCATCCCAGCCGTTGGCTTCAAAGCATGCGCCACATCAACGACCTGTTCCGCCGAAATGACCCCCGCCTTCTCGGTTGTTAGTGCGCGAGTCAGGCTTGACTTGAATGCCTCCGTCAGCTCTATCGCAAGCTCAATCCCCATTTCCTCGATCAATAAGTCTACGTCAGGGTTAGAGCCTTCAGCGGAGGGAGAGCCTTCAGCGGAATAAGCGCCGTCAGCGGAATAAGCGCCTTCAGCGGAGGGAGAGCCTTCAGCGGAATAAGAGCCGTCAGCGGAATAAGAGCCGTCAGCGGAATAAGAGCCGTCAGCGGAATAAGAGCCTTCAGCCGAATAAGCGCCTTCAGCGGAGGATTGCGCAACATCGCTTGCGCGACGCATTTGATTGGTGTCCTGCGCAACCGCTCTCGGATCAACCGGTGACTTAACCGTGACCACCGCAGGCGGGGGAGGCGCGTATTGTCGCGCAAGGGTTAACAACTGTCCGACTGAAAAAGGCTTACTGAATAGACCTGTAAACAGGTTAATCACCTGCTCACTACCTGCAAAATTGAGAGAAGCACTCATTGCAAAGGCGGGCACCTGAGCCAGTTCGGGGGAGCATGCTTTGATGGCTCGTAAAACCTCATCGCCTTTCATGCCAGGCATATTAATGTCTAAGAGGAATAGATCAGGAATACCGTCAAACTCCGACAAGGCGTTTAGCAACGCTTCGCCATCGGCAAAACCATGCACGGTCGCGCCATATCGCGGCAATAGATTTTCAACAATGATGCGGTTTGCTTCCATATCGTCGACCACAACCACTTGCATTCCTGCAAGCACATGATCAACGTTTTGAGTGGCCGTCACGGCAACCTCAGCCGCTGCTGACTCGAGCGGCAACGCTAACGTAAACACCGTGCCGCCGCCTTGACGCGCCGAGACCGCAATCTCCCCACCCATTAGATCGGTCAGATTCTTAACGATGGTCAACCCAAGGCCGGTGCCCCCAAATGTTCGGTCGTGCTGATCATTGGTCATCACGAAGGCCTCAAACAACGACGCCATCTTTTCTTCCGGAATACCAATGCCCGTATCCATAACGGCAAAATTTAAAACCGGGTCGGCCGTGATCTCGAGACCCACACTGCCCTTCTTGGTGTACTTAATGGCATTCGACAACAGGTTATTCAATATTTGTCGAACTCTAAAATCATCGCCTTTGAAAAACCGTTGGCGGATTTCTTCTTCGTAGTAAAGGTCCAATGTGAGTTGCTGACCCATGGCCATCGGTTGCATCAGGGCGATAATGTCGCTCGCCAATGCCACGGGAGAAAAGGTAACCTTTTGAAGCACCATTTTCCCCGCTTCGACCTTACTGTAATCCAGTACGTCATCGAGGATTTGGCGCATAAACCCGGCACTGGTAATCGCTGTGCTAAGCAATTTTTGGTCATTGCCATCACTGTCTCGACTCAGAAGTTCTAAAATCCCTTGGATGCCATGCAACGGATTTCTGATTTCATGACTAATGGTTGCAAATAAGCGCTCTTTTTGCTGAATTTCGCTCGCCGCTTTTTCAGAGGCTTGACTCAACATTTGATTCTGGCTCCGGAGCGCCTTCATCAACTCTTTATTTTCACGCTCTAGTTGCTGCGCCTCGATGAGTTTTCGAAGGCTGATTTTCAACGCATCATCAACCCAAGGCTTTTCGATGTACTGCGAAAACCGACCTTCATTGACGCCATCAATGACCAACTTTAAATCTGCATTACCGGACATCAAAACCCTTGCCGCATCCCAACCTGCGTCTTGCACCGCGCCCAAAAACTCAAAGCCGTCCATTTCGGGCATTCTAAGATCAGACAGGATGATGCTCACGGGTTCTTGATCTAAAATTAAGAGCGCATCTCTACCCGAGCCTGCCGTTAAAATACGGTAGCCTTCTCGGCGCAATAACCGCTGCAACGCGCTGAGTATTCGCGGCTCGTCATCGACCAGCAGGATAATCGGCGGGCTTTCTTCAACAGGCGTCATCATCAAACTAACCTTGATTTATCGAGACAATTATCAACTGACAATCATTATCCGTGTGAACCGTGATCTTAGACAAAACCATCCCCGCAGCCTAGTTAAGATTTTTTTACGCGCAGCACATGTTAACTCGTGTAGGATCGATTCATCATTGTGCAAAGATGACCCGCATGCAACCGCCACTAAAACCATTTACCCTCGCGGCCTATTCAGGCGTTGCCCTGCCGATGGCTGCAATGGGGATGCCTATTGCCGTTTACCTGCCGAGATTTTACAGCGAAGGCTTAGGGTTATCGTTAATTACCGTTGGCCTGATCTTCACCCTCGCCAGAGTCTGGGATGTGGTGACGGATCCCGCCATGGGCTACCTCATCGATCGCGTGGAAACCCGATGGGGGCGAAGAAAGCACTGGATCGCACTCGCCGTGCCCATTCTGGTGGTATCCGTCTATCAGGTTTTCATTCCATCGCCTGAGGACGTCAGCGGTGGTTATCTTCTTTTCTGGCTGATCATGCTCTACATCGGCTACACCATGATGGCCATCTCGCATCAATCCTGGGGCGCCGAGCTAGCGAACAGTTATGATGATAGAACCCGGCTTTTTGGCTGGCGTGAAATTTTCGTGATCGCAGGAATGACCATTGTCCTTGCGCTACCCGCCTTGCTTGAGTCAACGGGTATCGATGAGCAACAGTCTAAAGTCGCTAGTATGGGATGGTTCTGTATTATCCTGTTTCCGTTACTTGCACTACCAACCCTTATTTTCGTACCGGACCAACGGGCCAGTGGCCGTAGTTCGCTGTCCATTAAGGCCCAATTCTCACTGCTCATGTCCAATCAACTCATGTGGCGACTACTCGCTGCGGATTTTTTGGCGGGCTTTGGTACCGCGGTCAGTGGCGCCCTGTACATCTTTTTTGCCAGCAATTACTTCGAGTTGCCCGGGCACGCCAGCCTTGCCTTGCTGCTCTACTTTGTTGCCAGCTTTCTGGCCATGCCGCTTTGGATGAAGCTTGCCGTAAAACAAGGTAAAGCGCGCGCACTCATTATTGCGCTTGGCTACGGCGCCTTAATCAACTTGATCATGATTCCGCTTGCTGAGCCTGGCAACGCGGTTGTGCTCTGGTGTTTCACCTTATCTTACGGCGTTGCTTTTGGCGCAGCCCCAACCTTGTTGCGAACTATGATGGCGGACCTAACTGATCTGGATGAACTCGACTCAGGGGAGAAGCGGGCCGGGCTCTTCTTTGCGATGCTCACGACAACCAACAAACTGGGCGCTGCCGTGGCTGTTGGCCTTTCCTTTACGATTCTCGAAGCGGTTTTCGCGTTTCAACCTGGCGCTGAAAATTCTGACGAGGCCTTGTGGGGGCTGTTATTGACCTACTCTCTGGGCACCGCCGCAGGCCTATTGCTTGCGATACTGCCCATGATCAACTATCCCTTGAATCGCGCCCAGCATCAAAAAGTTCGGGATCAACTTGACGCCCGACACTGAGAGAGCCGCGAGATCCATTCAATCTAATTCAAGTGACGGCTCGTAAGCTACAGCAAACCTTAGGGCCGAACACGATGACTGAAACCTCCCAGCCGGCAGAACTCTATTTTGACGGCAGCTGCCCACTCTGTTCGATCGAAATGCGTCACCTCAAGCGGCATAAGCGTGATTCGCTCAAGTTGACGGACATCCATCAAGCCACTGATTTAACGCCGGATACCAAACGCGATTTTTTGAGCCGTTTGCATCTTCGCAAACCAGATGGCGTCGTCCTCATGGGGCTCGATGCAAGCGTCTATGCGTGGCAGCAAACCCGGTTTGGTTTCTTCTGGTCCTGGTTACGGTGGCCGCTGATCAAACCGGTTGCTGATTTTGTTTATGCCCGGTGGGCAAAAAATCGATTTGACCGCCTTTATCCATGAGGCAAGCGGTCATCATCGGCGCCAGTGGCGGGCTAGGTGGCGCCCTAGCAAGCCTGCTCCTCAAGACCGAGGGTTGGCGAGTTCTCGGCACCTATCACTGCACAGAGCCGCTATGGCAACACCCTTTGATGACCTGGCAGCGTCTGGATGCGCGCATTGAGCAGGAGATTGCCGCCCTTGTTACCCGCCTTCCTAAAATCGATCTTTTGATCAACGCAATTGGGATCCTAACCAGTCATCACCAAGGTCCTGAGAAAAGCATTCGGCAATTTGATGCTGAGCACTTGATGAGAACCTTTGAGATCAATACCACCCCGATCTTGAACCTTGCCAAGCATGCCCAACCCGCACTCAAAGCCAGCCATGAACCTAAAATCCTCGCGCTATCTGCTCGCGTTGGATCGATTGCCGACAATCATTTAGGCGGCTGGTATAGCTATCGATGCGCAAAAGCCGCGCTCAATATGGCGGTCAAGACCCTCGCGATCGAGTGGCAAAGAAGCCTGCCCAAGGCGACCCTCATCGCCTATCACCCCGGTACCGTCAGAACAGCGCTTTCAGAACCCTTCCTCAATCCAGCCTCCGCCCGAATCATCCTGAGTCCAGCGCAAGCAGCCGCGCACTGCCTGCAACTGCTCGAGGCGATCACGCCAACCGACACCGGGACCTTTTGGGATTGGCAAGGCCAAAAGATTCCTTGGTAAATCATCCGATCTTTGTTAGAAAGCAAGAAGCAGATCGCTAAACCTGTGTTCACGGCGTACTGGTGTTAGCCTGGTGCGTCCTCAACCGGGCACCTTTTGGTTATTCATTCCGCCGAGCATTAAATGATCTGGGTTTTCCGCCGTTCTCGCTAATGACGACGGACCGTTAACAGGGAGTAAAGTATGAAAGGCATTGTTATGAATATTCTGGCCGAGATGGTGGAAACCCAACTCGGTTTGGAAGAATGGAACGCCGTGCTTGACGAGGCGAATGAGAGCGGCGTCTATACCTCAACCGCCATTTACGACGATGAACGACTTCTCAATCTCGTCGGCATTATCAGTCAACGCAATAATATCCCCGCGAGCGATCTTGTCTTTGCCTTTGGCCAATTCATGTTTCCCGCCTTCTACAAACGTTATCCTCAGCTGATCGATGGCCACTCAAATATGCTGGATTTTTTAGAGTCGTTAGACAGCGTCATTCACGTCGAGGTTGTTAAACTCTATCCTGGCGCCATCACACCCGGATTCGAGCCGGACCGACGCGGTGAAGATCAATTGTTTTTGAAGTATGAATCTGATCGGAACCTCTGCCGATTGGCTGAGGGCCTGATCGACGGCGCGGCACTACATTTCGGCCGAGGTTACACCATCGCTCACGCGCCCTGTGCGCATCACGGCGCAGACCACTGTGGGCTGCTGGTGAACTTGGTCTAACCTGTGTCAGACAATCCGTATGAAAAGGCCTATCAACGCGAAAAATCTGCCCGCAATGAGGCGGAGCATTTGCTCGAAGACTTGTCTCGCAAACTCTATGAAAAAAATGAGGAAGTAAACCAACTCTACGAAGACCTTAAACGAAACCAATCGATTATGGTCCAGCATGAAAAACTCGCATCGGTTGGCGAGTTAGCTTCAGGCATTGCGCACGAGATCAACAACCCAGTGGGGTTTTGCCTTACGAATATCAACACACTGCATGATCATCTCCCGATCTTGCTCGACGCCTGCGATGCTGGATCCCCCGAATGGGATGACGCGACCCGCGCTGAAGCTCAATACATCCGAGAGGATTTACCGGCCCTGGTTCGAGAAACCCTTGACGGCTTAATCAGCATTCAAACGATCGTTCGGGACCTGCGGTACTACTCGAGAAATAGTAGTCAAGACTCGTTCTCAGGCGCCGATTTGAACCAAGGCATCAAAGCCACCCTCAATGTGCTTCGAAACAAAATCAGCGCGCAATACCCGATTCATTTAAACCTGGGTGACATCCCCTTAATCAGCTGTAACCAAGGCAAACTGAATCAGGTGTTTACCAACCTCATTCTTAATGGGCTGCAAGCCATGGGCGACTCGGGCAACCTTTATATCGACAGCTATCAAGATGCCGATCAAGTCGTCATTCGTATTTCGGACGACGGCCCCGGTATTGACGATGCAATCGCACTGGAGATCTTTCAGCCGTTTTATACCACCAAGAAGGTGGGCGAAGGCACTGGGCTCGGCTTATCAATCAGTCGCAGCATCATCACTGAGCTGCATGCGGGTCAGCTCAGACTCGTTGATGATGGTCGCGGCCAGGGCGCAACCTTTGAGATCCGAATTCCAACGGAGCAAGCGGAATCAGGCTGAGGCCACCCTCTTAGCAAGCCCAAGACTCTGGTGCGGCGACCTTAAATAATCGACCGTGCGGCTCGGAACCTCCGGCTTGTTCAGCAAAGCAGCCTGCCAGGGTTTCCCGAATCGGTCATTGATTTTGTGAATCGACTTGAATCAAAAGATTCATTAGCGCGTCACCAAGCAACCCCCTAAACTCACTCTTTTTCAACCATCGTGGAACTTCAGATTATGGCTCAGCAAGGTGAAGGCAGTTTAGAAGCACCCACCCGTCATCCCTTAGGATGGCAAGAAGACAACTTCTGGGATCGAAATTCACTCAATGACGAGTTAGAGCGGGTTTATGACGTTTGTCATGGCTGCCGACGATGTGTCAGCTTGTGCGATTCGTTTCCGACACTTTTCGATTTGGTCGATGAATCGCCAACGATGGAAGTCGATGGGGTTGAAAAGGCCGATTATTTTGATGTGGTTGAGCAATGTTATCTTTGCGACCTGTGCTACCTGACAAAATGTCCTTATGTACCGCCGCATGAATGGAATATCGATTTTCCACACCTGATGCTACGGGCCAAAGCGCAGAAATTTAAAGAAGATGGCGGCAGCTTTCGGGACAATTTATTAACCAGCACCGATGCCATGGGCAAAGCCCTCACCACCATTCCCCTAGTGGATATCACCGCCAATGCACTGAATAAGAACAAACTGTTCAGAAATGCACTGGAGGCGACCCTTGGCGTGCATCATGAAGCCCCTTTACCGGAATATCATCGCAAAACCTTACGCAAACAATTCTCGTCAACGCCCATTTCCCCGACACCGCTCGGACGCACGACCGGGAAAGTTGCGCTTTACGCAACGTGCTATGGCAATTACAACACACCCGACCTGGGTCAAGACTTCTCCCACGTCTTCGCCCACAACGATATTCATATTGAACTCGTGCCCAAAGAAGCCTGTTGCGGCATGCCAAAATTAGAGCTTGGTGATTTAGACAGTGTGCATGCGCTCAAGGAAAAAAATATTCCCGTGCTGGCAAAACTCGTTGACCAAGGGTTCGATCTGATCGCGCCCATCCCGTCCTGCGTTTTAATGTACAAGCAAGAATTACCCTTAATGTACCCCGATGACCCGGATGTCTTAAAGGTTAAAAAGGCCTTTTTTGACCCCTTCGAATATCTCTTTCTAAGGCACAAAGCGGGCGGATTGAAACTCGATTTCAAAGAAGCCTTGGGGGAGGTCAGTTATCAGGTTGCTTGTCATCTGCGCGTGCAAAATATTGGCAATAAGACCCGAGACATCCTGAATTTAATTAACGATACCGTTGTGCACACCATCGAGCGATGTTCTGGGCATGACGGAACCTATGCGGTTAAACAAGAAACGCGCGCGAAATCCGTTAAAATCGCAAAACCGGTCGTCCGCTTTGTGGACACAAAACAAGCCAAACATTTTGCCAGTGATTGCCCGATGGCAGCGGTTCATATTGCCAACCTTTCTGAATCAGTTGATTTGGCCGCCCACCCCATGACCTTGCTGAGAAAAGCCTACGGAATATAAGGCGGCGAACGACCCCTGGGCTAAATCATGAGGATTTCAAAGCCAGCGAACAGGGTCGATGCGGAAAAGTCGATGAATTTTGCTTCGTCTTCGACCGCTGCGCGACTTGCCTGCCTGCGCGCTTCTTGCGTGCCACCGCCGGGACCCACCCAAACCTCAGCATGCCCTAAGTAGACAGGGGTCTCGAAACCTAGGGCATTGGCAAGCTCTTCGTTAATAGGGTGATCTAGTCGGTGCACCTGAACATAACGCGCTATGCCTGAATTGGGCGCATGTCGACGGATGAGCGGGCCGTGCTCTTGCAACCAATAGTGCCGTGCTGCGGCTTCGGACCAGTCGTTGCGATGCTGCAGCGGAAATTGCAGTTTTTTCCAAGGGCTGCCAGCGCTTGCTAACAGGTCTTCCGGGGTTGGGTTGACCTGTGGGTATTCCATCGCGAGCCATGCCGGCGAATGAATGGCATCAAGCCACGCAACTTGAGATTCAATCAGGGCCGCAAGCCGGTCAAGGCCACCGCCACTCAAAGCCAGAACGGCCTCCGCCTCGGTTCCCCACCAAAGCTCAATGACCAAATCAAAAGGCGCTTGCATCGCCCCACCGCGAGCCTTATTCATCTGATCAAACAGCTCATTGTGTTGTCCCAACACGGCCAGCGCCCGCTGACAACCAAGATTGCCAAGCATTGAGGACCAAGCCGGTTGCAGGGCGTCTTGCCAGGCGGCTTGAAATGCCTCTGGACTCAAATGCGGCTGCCGGCGAAGATAATACTCTAATCGAATCAAGCGGTTTACTCCTTGGTTAGAGTGAATTCAGACGACGCCTTACGGGCCGGGCTGCATCGATCAAAACCCAACCGCGTCAGGCGCAACAAGCTATAGCGGTCAGACCAGAGGTTTAATTTTGGGTTGCCATCTGCGGCACCCCTTCGGCCAATTCCACCCAATTTTGTTTACTATCACACCAAACATGGAACTGAGGCGAAAAGCTATCCGTTTGATCCAAAGTACCCGTCTTTAAAAACAGCATCTCAGCCTGAGCTGGAATCAATGAGTACAAAGGCGACCCGCAACGGCCACAAAAATAGCGCTCAACCTGTCCGCCACTGCTGGTATCACCATCTAAATAGAGCTTGGGTTCAGTGCCAGAAAACTCGATATTGGCCTTTGGGATGCCCCATAACGTCGAAAATGCCGAGCCTGCTTGCCGTTGGCAGTTTTTACAATGACAAACCCCAGCCATCAACGGCTCGCCCAAAATTTGATAGGTGATATCACCACAAAGACACTGACCTGAATATGACGCCATACTGCGCTCCTGATTGTGGGTTAAAAGACAATCGCTGTCTTAACCTTGATGTTATCGAGCCAGTAGCAACCTCGCCAAACCTGGATGCTGACTGGGTCAAAAGACCCGTCTTAAACTGAGGCCCGATGATCACACTCTAAGCTTTATTCCTGATCAATCCAAATTGGGCGGATCGCGCTTAAACCAACCGGGTGTCCTGACCATGCAATGGGGCGTGGTCAATCAACCCGCCGACAAGCTTGCTAAGAAAACCTGCATCGGCGCACCGCGCAATCAAGAGGCAATCAAGTTTGTTCAAAGAAACAAGTCACCGCGCTTGCCAAATCAAAGCGCAAACAACCTGCAACAAGCAACGAGCAACGAGCAACGAGCAACGAGCCGGCTCGTTTGACGCTATGACCGCCCAGACCAAAGTCATTCACGGTTTTAGACGGTCCCGGATTCAATCGGCTCGCCTAACCTGCAGCTTGACACCGCACCAAAGCACTTGGTTTTGCGCTTTCAATCCCCTCTGAATTTTTGGTAACCTGCCGACAGACACAGCACTTGATGCAATAAGGACAATGAATGACCGATCAACGAAAACCACTGACGCCAGAAGAGTCTTGGGTCATTCTCCAAAAGGGCACTGAAAGACCCTTTACGGGAGAATACGACGATCATTTTGATGGCGGCGTTTATGTTTGCCGCCAATGTGATCAACCGCTCTATCGCTCTGAAGACAAGTTTCAGGCCCACTGCGGCTGGCCCGCGTTCGACGATGAAATACCCGGTGCGGTTCGACGCGAAGTCGATGCCGATGGCCAACGGGTTGAGATTCTGTGCAGCCAGTGTGATGGCCATCTGGGTCATGTGTTCGAAGGCGAGCGCATCACCGAAAAAAACACCCGGCACTGTGTTAATTCAATCTCCATGCGGTTTCAGCCCGCTTAAAGCCAGCGGCTTCAAAACGGCATTCATCGACCGCCGTCTGAACGGACGCTGGCTCTCAGGCCGTCTCGTCTACGCTTGCCTTGATGCAATCACCGCTTTGAGGCAAACCAGCGCGAGACCAGACCGCAGGCTGAGTATTCAGTGCAACCGCAACCAAACCCGCGACACAATCAGATCAACGATGTCGCCTAATGCATTCGTTTTGCGATCCGCGGTGCAATCAGCATTAACGCAATACCGATGACCACCGCCAACAATCCCAACTTTTCAAACACCGTGACATAAACCGCAAGCGATGCCGTGGCAGAAACATCACCACCAGCGCCGTCAATGGCCATCAAACTCGCGATCCAGCCGCCAACGTAGGCTGCAAAGGCACTGGATAAAAACCAAACCCCCATCATCATTGCAGCAACCCGTTGCACCGATAACTTGGTGACCATCGACAATCCAACCGGCGACAGACACAACTCCCCCAGAGTATGCAGCAGGTACATCAGCACCAACCACACCACAGCAACTTGGCCATCTGGCCCGGCATAGGCCGCGCCAATGACCAAGACGTAAAATCCGAGACCGACCAATAAAATCGCCATCCCAAACTTCATTGGGGTCGAAGGTTCTCGTTGAACCCGCGCCATCATGACCCAGAGCAGTGCAAAAACTGGCGCAAATAGAATAATGAACAATGCGTTTAAGCTGCCGAACATACCCGCCGTTAAAAATTCACCGCGATCCACGTTGCGATCGGTAAACAACGTCAGCGACGATCCCGCCTGCTCGAACAACGCCCAAAAAACCACTGACAGAAACATCAGCAGCAACATGGAGAGCATCCGATCTCTTTCTTGGGGCGTGCAAGCCGTGATCGAAAACCAAATAACATAGGCTGTGATCACCGCGGTAAACAGGGTTAACACGACCCCCATCTCCTGGGTGTTTTGAATCGCGAACCAGATGACCGCAACAAACAAGACTGCCAAGGCATAGATTCGATGTTCGAGCGAGACGCCAAAGGCTCGAGCGGCCAAAGCCTCGGGCGCCGGCGGCAAACCCAGTCCATTGAGATACTTAGAGCCGAGTAAAAACGTCAACAACCCGATCAACATCCCAATCCCTGCAAGACCAAAACCATAACGCCAGCCATAGGTTTCGCCCAAATAAGCACACAGAAGGGTCGCCACAAACGCGCCAAGGTTGATCCCCATATAGAAGATGGTAAAACCACCATCCCGCCGAGGGTCACCTTCGCCATAAAGTCCACCAACAATGGTTGAAATATTGGCTTTCAGAAAGCCAACCCCGACGACAATAAAAGATAGCGCAAGGTAGAAGGCTTGCTCGTGCTGCACAGAACGTGAAACCGTCTCGCCCATCATGACCGCCGGCGGGCCTTCATAGGCCATCCCGAGATGACCCACAACCAGCAGCACCGCACCAAAGATAATCGCCTTGCGGAGGCCAAGATAACGATCGGCGATCATCCCGCCCAGTACCGGGACGGCGTACACCATCGCGGCATAGCTGCCGTAAATCATTGCCGCCTCACCATCGGCATACAACCAATGCTTGGTGAGATATAAAATCAACAGGGCGCGCATGCCGTAATAACTGAAGCGCTCCCACATTTCGGTCGCGAACAAAACGAACAAACCAGGCGGATGGCCAAGCCAGGTCGATTGCGTCGGTGTTTGCATCATGGCTTTATCCCATTTTTTTGGATCAATATTATTCTTTTTAAAACAAGCGCGCCCATCACGACTTAACTTGAGCCGCCGTCAGCAAGGCATTGTTGGTCGATATCGGAAACACGGTTTCGGGATCAATCGGCCTAAAACTTCGGATGCGCTCGATGATGACGTCGCTCGCGCCCACCGGGAAGCTCGCCAATCGGGCGGCCCAAGCTCTGGCGGCCGTTAACACCTCGTCATCCGGCACGACCGCCTGAACCAGCCCATTTTTTTCAAGCTCCGCTGCGCCCACACGGTCACCCAATAACGCAAGCCGGGCGAGTGTTTGCTCTGATGCTTTCAGTCTCAACCAGGCGGCATTCATTGGAATATCTGAGCCTTGTTGAATCTCGCCAACCTGAAGAAAGGCCGAGGTTCCCGAAACGACCAAATCACACGCAAAAACAAGCGCGGCACCCGCATTGATCGCATATTTTTCCAAGGCGCAAATGAGTGGTTTTGGACACCGATAGAGCGCCAGGTGCAAGGCTCTGATAGGTTCGGGATGCCAGACACCATCTTCACTACCCGGGTCTTCATTGCTTTGCAGGGCTTTTAAATCGATCCCAGAGCAGAAGCAATGGTCGGCACCCCGCAAGACGATCGCCGCCACTTCAGCTGACTTTGACAAGCCCTCGATGGCCGTTGTCATTTGCGCCGCCAGCGCAGGGGTTAGTGCATTCCGGCGCGCTGGCCGGTCCAAGATTATTTCTGCCCAGCCTTGATGCTGCTCAATTTGAATAAGATTCATCATGGCTATTTTTCCTTTCGTTCAACCGTTAAAGGATGCATTAATCCCCGAGCCTTTACCACCCAACGTATGGCTTTGAACAAGGTCCTTGAACGGCAGGCCATCAATCTCCAGAGCCAAGGAGTAACCCACATTCGAATTGTAGCGGGTTTCATGCAGAACCTGGCCGTGGGCGTAATGCGTTCCGGTCTTTCACCGCTGGTTAAGATCTGAGATGATCCATGCCGTACAATGTTTTTCCGATTGGCAGCGTAAACGTCTGAAATTCGGTTTTTTTGTTCAATCGAGGATACACAGCATGAAGACCATTCCCCAGCGATTAGAGGCGCTCAGGACCAATATGGCCGCGTCCAACATCGATGCCTTCATCGTTCCAACAACCGATGAATACCTCGGAGAATATGTCCCAGAGCAGAATAAACGCCTGGCCTATCTTTCGGGATTCACCGGTTCAGCTGGCACGCTCGTCGTGACGCAAGACCGGGCGGCGCTTTTTGTCGATGGGCGCTATACCCTGCAAGCGTTTAACCAATGCCCGGAACCCCTCTTTGAACATCATCATCTCATCAGTGACCCGGTGCTGGCTTGGCTTAAAGCAACGCTACAATCGGGTCAGTCGGTCGCGCTAGATGGCCGAGTTGTGACCTACCGGTTTTTCAAAAATACGGAGATCGAACTGCGCGAACTGAATATTAATTTGCAGGCGCTGATTCAAAACCCAATCGATGAGTTTTGGACGGATCGTCCAGTGGCTTTGGATGCACCCGCAACCCTATTGAGCGAGCAGTATTCAGGCGAGTCCAGCACCTCAAAACGATCTCGGGTTGCCGAAACCATCAAAGCTCGCGGCGCCGATGCCGCCATCATCAGTCAACTGGATTCAATTGCTTGGCTGCTCAACATTCGCGGCAATGATGTACCGCACTTACCGGTACTCCTCAGCCAATCCATTTTACTGAGCGACGGGGATCAGCATCTGTTTATCGACCCTGCAAAGATTCCAAAAGACTTTGCCGACCACGTTGGCGACGGGGTCTTTGTTCATGCCGCAGCCGAATTTTCCGAATTCCTGAAAGGCTATGGCGCGCAACAGCCAAAAATATTGTTGGACCCAGAGGGCACCAATGCCCTATCGGCCCTGAGTTGCTTGTCTTCTGGCTGCCTTTTAATTGAACAAAAAGACCCGGTTGAATTGCCGAAGGCCCAAAAGAACGCCGTTGAAGTCAGCGGTATTCGTGCAGCCCATATCCGTGATGGCGCCGCCCTAAGCGAGTATCTCTGCTGGATAGAGGGTGAAGTTGACAATGGACGTTACCATGACGAAGGCGTTTTATCGGATCAACTTGAGCAATTTCGGCGCGCATTACCGGAGCTCAAAGACCTCTCGTTTTCAACGATCTCTGCCGCGGGCAGCAATGCCGCGATGGCCCATTACTCTCACACCAACGGCGTGCCAGCGGCACTCACGCCCAACTCACTGTATCTCGTCGACTCGGGCGGTCAGTATTTTGACGGAACAACCGATGTTACCCGGACCATCGCCATCGGTGAGCCCAGAGCAGATCACAAAAACCTGTTTACACGGGTCCTCAAAGGTCATATTGCGCTGGCAACGGCCTGCTTCCCGGAAGGGGTTCAAGGCCACCAATTAGATGTTCTCGCGCGGCAATATCTCTGGGAAATTGGCAAAGACTTCGACCATGGCACAGGGCATGGCGTGGGCTGTTACCTGAGCGTCCATGAAGGACCACAACGCATTGGCAAATCGCCACTCCCCACGGCGCCGTTGCTGCCGGGCATGGTGGTATCAAACGAGCCCGGATACTACGAACCAAACGATTATGGTATTCGCTGTGAAAATCTCATGGTGGTCGTGCGGTTGGCGTCTGGGATGCTGGGCTTTGAAACACTCACCTTTGCGCCCTTTGATCATCGCCTCATTGATCTCGACATTTTTACGGCCCCGGAACGAACCTGGCTGAACAATTACCATGAAGCGGTTTACAACAAACTTTGTGACCGAGTCGACCCAGCGACCAAACCCTGGCTGTTGCAAGCCACCGCTGCGCTTTAAAGTGACTTTTCTTGAAGCACGTTACTTGAAAGGCTTTCACCTAAAACGGACTGTTACACTCAAATCGTTGTTACTTGCTGGGCCGATGCGGTGACTTTCTCTTGAATCGCGGATTCCTTAAACGGCGATTACGGGATCAACAACTCATTGAATAATCCATACCTGAACAATCATTACTGGCACACTCATTACTGGATCAGTGATGCGTTGATCAAAAAAAGACACAACAAGATGCCATCAAACGATAATATCGGACCGCTTTCAAAGGAGTTAAACGGATGAATCAAACCCGTGCTGAGGCCATCGCCTCGCTGACTGCAGAAGGCATGCCTTACGCCCTTGAGTCGGGTCTTATTAATGGTCGACCCTGCCGATTTTTCACCCATGCGCCACGCACCCTTGGTCAACTGTTTGCTGACAATGTCTCGGATAAAACCTTTTTGGTTTATGAAGATGAGCGGCTTTCCTTTTCAGAGGTTTATGATCAAGCGATGCGGCTGGCCAATGCGCTTGCCAGTGATTTCGGGGTCGAGCACGGCGATCGTGTTGCAATCTCCATGCGCAACTACCCAGAGTGGGTCATCTCGTTCATGGCGGTGACCGCTATGGGCGGCGTTGCCGTTTGCATGAACGCGCTTTGGCAGACCGATGAGATTGACTACGGTTTGCGTCATAGTGGCAGCAAGGTTTTCATTGCCGATGAAGAACGCTTGGCTCGCATCGCGCCGATCGCAGAGAATTTAGGCATTCAAATCATTGGTACTCGCTACCAAAACCTGGATCCGAACCTTGAATGCCGCTCATTTTCGGCGTTATTGGCACAAAGTACCTCAACCGACCTCAGTTGGGCCACGGTCAGTCCAGATGACTACGCCACGATCTTTTATACCTCTGGGTCGACCGGTCATCCCAAAGGCGCGGTATCCTGCCATCGAAATATCATGAGCGCCCTGTTCTCCTGGGAGCTCGATCTCGCAGCACGGCAATTAGAATTAGGCGTCTCACCACCGCCGGCAACCGAGCAACCCGCGACCCTACTGGCCGTGCCTTTGTTTCATGCAACCGGATCGCATGGTGTGTTTCTGCAATCCTATCGCGCCCAACGCAAGATGGTTTCGATGTATCGCTGGGACCCTATGCAGGCGGTTCAACTGATTGGCGCGGAACGCATTACCTCCTTTGTTGCACCGGCCGCGATGACCGGCGATCTCATTGAAGCGGGCAAACAATCTAAAGCCGACCTCAGCAGCCTATTATCGGTGGGCGGCGGTGGCGCACCCCGGGCGCCCGCTCAGGTTAAGAATATTCCCGAGACCTTTAAGCACGCCCAACCCAGTACGGGTTGGGGCATGACCGAAACCAATGCCATCGGCACCGGCATCGGCGGTGAAGACTACCTGTTGCGACCCGCAAGCTCTGGCCGGTGTTCCGCCGTACTCGACATGCTAATTGTCGATGATACTGGCAAACCCCTGCCTGCCGGAGCACGCGGGGAGTTGCGTATTCGAGGCGCATCGGTGATTGACGGCTATTGGATGCGACCTGAAGCCAATGCGGAAGCCTTTGAAGATGGCTGGCTCAAAACCGGTGATGTGGCTTACTTAGATGATGAAGGCTATCTCTTCATCGTTGACCGAATCAAAGACCTAGTCATCCGGGGCGGAGAGAATATTGGCTGCGCCGAAGTCGAAGCCGCACTTTTAGCACTTGATCCAGTACTTGAGGCCAGTGTCTACGCCGTACCCGATGCGCGCTTGGGCGAGGAAGTCGGTGCGACCCTCTATACTCAGGGCGATTTGGACATCACTCAAATCCAGGCCGAACTCGCTGAACACATCGCGAAATTTAAGATCCCCCGATACATTCACCTCGAGGCAAAGCCTCTGCCTCGAATCGCCTCTGGTAAGATCGACAAGCGCACTTTAAGGGCGAGCGCCGCCGCCCGATTAGGTCTCACAAGCGAGCCGGTTTAATCTTCGTCGAAAGAAAACTGTTAATATAGCGCCGTTTAAACGCGAGTCATTGTCCTATGCAAACGCATCAAATTTCCAACTTATTCAGTACGGACCCGCCGCTCGGTCAAAGGGTTCAAGTTCAAGGCTGGGTGAGGACCAAACGAGACTCAAAAGCGGGGTTCTCATTCGTTGCGGTACACGACGGATCGAGCTTTGATCCGATTCAGGCAGTCATCCCATCAACCCTTACGAATTACACAACCGACGTTCTAGCACTGTCTACGGGCTGTTCGGTCACCATCATCGGCGAACTCACCGCCTCCGAAGGCCGCGGTCAAGCGGTAGAGATTCAGGCTGAGTCCGTTTTTGTTCACGGTTGGGTCGATGATCCAGAAACCTATCCCATTGCTAAAAAGCGCCATACCTTCGAATACCTTCGGACGGTCGCCCACCTGCGCCCCAGGACCAATACCTTTGGGGCCATTACCCGCGTGCGAACGGTCTTAGCCAATGCCATCCACAATTATTTTTTCCAATCCGGTTTTCATTGGATTAACACCCCGTTAATCACCGCCAGCGACTGTGAAGGTGCTGGCGAATTGTTTCGAGTGAGCACCTTGGACCTGGTTAATCAAAAAGACGTGAGCTTTGCGGATGATTTTTTTGGCAAAGAAGCCTTTCTGACCGTTTCTGGGCAATTGAATGTCGAGGCCTATTGCCTTGCTATGAGCAAAGTCTATACCTTTGGTCCAACCTTTCGAGCTGAAAACTCCAACACCTCCCGCCATCTGGCTGAGTTCTGGATGGTTGAGCCCGAAATTGCCTTTGCCGATCTCTCAGACAATGCCGATCTAGCCGAAGCCCTGCTCAAACACTGCTTGAGTGCGGTACTCGAGCACTGTCAGCAGGACATCGATTTCTTCAATGAGCGGGTTGATCCGACCGTGCGAAGTCGTCTTGAAACCCTCGTCCGGGAGCCTTTCGCGCGCATGTCGTATTCTGAAGCCATCACAATCCTTGAGCGCTCCGGGCAAAAATTCGACTTCCCAGTCGCCTGGGGCCGAGACCTTCAAAGCGAGCACGAGCGTTTTCTTGCCGAGACCCACGTCGGTCGACCGGTCGTCCTATTAGATTACCCAAAAGGCATCAAGGCCTTTTATATGCGCCTCAATGATGACGGTAAAACCGTCGCGGCGATGGATGTTTTAGCGCCTGGTATTGGCGAAATCATTGGCGGTAGTCAGCGCGAGGAGCGCTTAGAGGTCCTCGACGCAAGAATACCGGATGAGGCGATGCGCGCGAGTTTATGGTGGTATCGAGATCTCAGACGTTATGGCACGGTGCCCCATGCCGGCTTTGGCTTGGGCTTTGAGCGACTGCTGAACTACGTGACGGGCATGGACAATATCCGAGATGCTATCCCATTTCCGAGAACCCCCGGTCACGCTGAGTTTTAAGCCTCACCCGCCCATCATCATTTTCCAGGTCTCGGGATCCTTGATCTTAAGATAGGTATTGCTGCGCTTTGTTTCGCCCATCGTGGCATGGGGCACCGCGCTGTAATTATGGCCCGGCAACAGCAAGGTGTCGTCCGGCAAGCTCGCCAACCGTTGCAAACTGCGAAACATATCGTCGGGGTTGGAGCCCGGCAGATCGACCCGCCCGCAGCCATCAATAAAGAGCGTATCACCCGAAATTAATGTGTTTTTAACCCGAAAACATTGCGAGCCGGGGGTGTGACCCGGGGTGTGCAAAAACTCAATTTCAATATCACCGACCTTCAGCTTTTGGCCTGAGGTCACCTTCTTAATATCCGTGTCCGAAATACCCGTAACTTTCTTCACGCCTGCGGCTTCATGCTCATTGGCATAAATCGGCACGCTATGATGTTCGAGCAGGCGACTCACGCCCTCAACCGTATTCTGCCCAAAACTGCCGCCGCAGTGATCCGGGTGATAATGGGTCAATAAAGCGCCGGTCAATTTGTAGTCACGCGCCTCAATCATGTCCAATAATCCTAAAATATCCCAAGCAGGATCCACAATAACCACTTCTCGGGTCAAACGGTCCCCAATCAAATAGGCAAAGTTCTGCATGGGCCCGATTTGGATTTGCTCGACAATCAACTGCTCAGCAACTTGCATGCTAGGCCTCCTTATTCGACTGCGGCGGTGACGGCAATTTCTACCTTCAGCGCAGGCACTACGAGCTTCGACTCAACACACGCCCGGGTTGGCGACGACCCAGGCGCAACCCAAGCATCCCAAACCTCGTTGAATTCAGAAAAATCGTTAATGTCAGACAACCAGATTTGGGCCGTTAATAACTTGGTTTTATCGGTACCCGCATCCGTCAACAATTGATCGATCTCTGAGAGAATTTCCTGCGCCTGTTCACTAACCGCCCCACCGGCGGTTTGCTTGGCAACCTGACCGGCGGTGGTCAACAGACCCCCATAGACCACGGCCTGACTCATCCGCTGGTTGGCTTTTATCCGCTTAATTTCCATTTTGGTGTCCTTTTATTGCGCCTTACTGATTTGCCCATGCTATCACGTTGTGTTGAATCTCAAAGCGAGGCTGCGGCCAACAAAGTCCGGCAAGGTGCAAACGTGCGACGATGATGCGGGGTTAATCCAAGCTCGATCAGCGCAGCGCGATGTTTTAAAGTGGGGTAGCCCTTGTGCGCCGCAAAGCCATAGCCCGGATATTCTGAATCCAGGGCAACCATCTCGGCATCCCGCGCCACTTTAGCGATGATCGAGGCCGCCTGAATCGCGCCCACAAACTGATCCCCTTTTATGATCCAGCGACCGATGCAGGGCAAATCGGGTAACCGATTACCATCAACCAAGGCTAACTCTGGGAGCGCTTTTAAACCGTCGAAAGCCCGGGTCATGGCCAACAAACTCGCTTGCAATATATTGAGCGCATCGATTTCATCGACCTCAGCCCGCCCAAGAGCCCAACTGACAGCCCTTTGTTTAATACCCGCATCCAAATGATTGCGTTGACGTTCCGACAAGGCCTTGGAGTCCTTTAGCCCCTCGATGGGATGAACCCGGTCAAGGATGACAGCCGCCGCAACCACAGGCCCAGCAATGGGCCCACGACCCACTTCATCCAAACCGGCAATCCTCAACCCCATCATGCGTTTTGTCGACTCGCTGCCATCGCAATAATCGGTTGCGCCGCCTGGACCCTAAGATCGCCTTTCAGGGATTCGTGGATCGCGTCATAGGCCGTTTGCAGTCGTACTGGCTCGGCTTGATCCAAAACCCGTTCCAGAGCTGCTGCCAAATTAGGGCCGGTTACCTCATCCTGAATGTACTCCTCAACCAGTGCCTGCCCCGACAAGATATTCGGCAGTGCGAAATGCTGCGTCTGCACCAACTTTGAAACCAGCCAATAGGTCATCGAACCCAACCGGTAAGCCATGACCATAGGCTTTCTCAACAGCATCGCTTCGAGGGTTGCGGTGCCCGAATTCACCATGACGGCGTCACTGGCGGCCATTACGGTTAACGCATTGCCAACTTGGATCTGGATCGGACCTTTGAATCCGGTCTGTAGAATCCATTGTTGAATTTCTTGCGATCTCGATGCATTGGCCGCGGCAACGATAAACCGAACGGACCGGGTTTTAGACAATTGATCGGCTGCCGCTAAATAGGCCGGCATCATGGATGCGACTTCACTGCGCCGACTGCCCGGTAAGAACGCAATCACCTGCTCTGATGGCGCAACACCCAGTGCGCGGCGCGCCGTTGCATTTCGGTCTAGGCGATCGTGATCCTGAATCAGTTGAGCCTTTGGGTGACCGACAAAGCGCACCGGAATATCGTGCTGCTCATAGATTTCGGTCTCAAACGGATAAAGGGTTAACATCAGGTCAACCCGGCGCTTGATCGAATGAATCCGGCCCTTGCGCCAAGCCCAAACGGATGGGGACACATAATGCACAGTGGGAATCTGAGCGCGTTTGAGCAAGCCCGCCAAGAGCAAATTAAAAAAGTTAAAATCAATGCCAATAAAGGCAGAGGGCTTCAGTCGCAGACAGCGGCGGCGCAGGGTCCAGATCATGGTAACAAGCGTGGGCAACTTCCGTAACGGTCCAATAAAACCATTAACGGACAAAGCCTCGATATCGAACCAAGCGTTTAGGCCCGCCGCTTGCATTAACGGCCCGCCAACCCCTGAGAACTGAGCAGTGGGCTGTTCCGCAAGGATCGCCGCCATCAATTCCGCACCAAGCGCATCGCCGGATGGCTCACCCGCAATGATGACATAGTGGCCCACCGACTGGGCTGCCATTTTTTCGGTCAACTCACTTTCTGTTCGGCGCAGGTCAACAAGGTCGAGCAGGCCAATCGATCACCAACAAAGGCCTTGCCTTGGGCTTTCATCCAATGGGTTCTAAGATTAATAATGTCAACTTCCAGTCGCATTTGATCCCCGGGGACCACGGAGCTTTTGAACTTCGTTTTATCGGTTCCAGCCAAGTAGTAGATATACCCATCATTGAGCGTTCTATCACGAGATGAAAATGCCAAGATTCCGGCAGCTTGCGCGAGCGCTTCCACAATCATGACGCCTGGGAAAACCGGCGAATTGGGGAAATGACCGGTAAAGACCTGCTCGTTGATCGTGACATTTTTAATGCAAACAATTCTCTTGCCGCCAACAATTTCGATCACTCGATCAACCAACAAAAAAGGGTATCGATGGGGCAATAATTTCCAGATATCCGTTATTTCCATAACCGCTCCATTGACGAACACGATGGGGTAAAGCGTTCGAATAATTAGGGGAAACGATCTATCGACCGTTACTAAGTCTCTAGTTTGCGCAGTCGCTTATAAAGATCATCGAGTTTCCTAAATAGCACCACATTGCGCTTCCACTGCCTGCTCGGCATTAATCCGGTACCAGAACTGTATCGTCCTGACTGGGTAATGGATTGCGTAACAAGACTCATCGCCGTGATTTCAACTCGATCCGCAATCACCAGGTTATCAATGATGCCCACCGCACCGCCAATCATACAAGAACGTCCAATTCGGGTGCTCCCTGCAATCGCGGTGGCACCGGATATTACTGTATTGGCCCCTATTTTAGAGCCATGTCCAATTTGCACTTGATTATCAATCTTGACGCCATCGCCGATTTCGGTGTCCGTTAACGCGCCTCGATCAATGGTCGTACCGGCGCCGAGTTCGCAATTGTTACCAATTGTTACGCCATAAACCTGAGGAATCTTAACCAAAGTGCCGGTTTCGGGATCAAACTCAAACCCGAACCCATCAGCGCCAATAACGGCATTTGCATGAATAATACAAGCCCTGCCGATTTGAACCTGATGATAGAGCACCACATTCGCGTGAACCTGAGAACCCGCGCCGATGCCCACGTTTTCCCCAACGACCACACCGGATCCCAAGGAAACCCCGGCGCTCAGAACAGCGCCCGCTCGCACAACGGTATTAGGGCCGATCGAGACACCCTCCGCGAGTTCTGCGGTTTCATGAATTTGAGCCGTTGGATGGATGTTCGGCCAAGCTTCGCTGACATCAAATATGACGGCTATTTTGGCCCAGGCCAGACGCGGTTGTTCTGCGATGAGGCCCGGCCCGGTTAGCGCATCTGCAAACTTAGGAGAAACGACGACTGCACCGGCTTTACAGTCAACCAGGCGGCTTTGGTATTTGGCGCTAAACAAAAACGTGAGGTCTTCTGGACCCGCTTCATCGAGCGCCGAGATACCCGTAATTCTAACCTGCCCATCACCGACCACCGTCAGTCCAAATTGCTCACCAATCACCGCCAGGGTGGTTTCCAGCAATGGGCGTTTTATCGACAAGCCTATTACTGAGCCGTAGCAGCTTGATTCAATTTTTCGGTCACTTTGCGAGTGACGTCATAGAGATCACCGACATATAAAGCCGCACCTCGAGGCAAAATCATGTCGTAGTCGTTCTCTAAAACCAGCTCCTCAATCGCCTTACGCACCTTTTCTTCGGTCCCTAAAAACAGTTCACTCTGGCGGGCAGCAACTTCTTTTTGAAGCTTTTGACGCTGATAAACAAAGTCATTATTGAGTGATTCGATCTCCTGTTGGACCCGACGTTTTTCATCATCGCTCATCACATCAGCGTCTTTTTGCATTTTCTGCAAAAGCTCAGCGGCTTCTGTTTGAATTTTCTTAATGGTGTCTTCGTCAGTTCTGAACTCTTCCTGCAGCTGCCGCAGCAACTTTTGGGCAGCTTCCGATCCCGCGACGGCTCGATCAACATCGACCACAGCAAGTTTCATTTCTGCCTGAGCAGTAAGGGCGCCGAATGAGGTCGCCGCCAACACCAAAACCAGGCTCATTAATTTGTTAAATCGCACAACGCATCTCCTTGGCACAACTGATTTTATCAGCGTTTTTTTCAAAATTCTGATCTTTGACGCTAGACCAGGTTGATTGCAACCCGTCCCGTACTTTCAGGGTAACACTTCGGGTCGCAGATAGTGTCATAACCTGGACCCGGATTCAAATATTTAGACTACTGAGTGATTAAAAAGTTCGCCCTAATTCGAACTGAAACGATTCGCTCTCATCCCCATCGCGTCGATTAAACGGATAGGAAATCGCAAAGCTTATGGGCGCAAAACCCGTAATCCAGGTCACTGCAAAACCAGCGGAGTAGCGCAACTCCCCCTCTGAAGGGTCAAGGCAATAGACCGCAATATCTGGACAGTTGGTATTAAAGACGTTGCCCGCATCGATGAAGATCGCCGACTTTAACTGGCGCTGATCCTCAACGAAGGGCAATGGAAACAGAATTTCAGCACTCGTCTCAATCAACAAATTGCCGCCAAGCGGGTCCGGTTCTCCATACTGATCATTCGGCGATCGCGTAGTCCTCGGCCCAAGCGTATTGCTCTCGTACCCTCGAACCGATCCCATTCCGCCAGCATAGAAATGCTTATAAAACGGGTAAGTCTCGGTCCCACCAAAGGTGCCGCCATAACCAAGATCAGTTCTAAGCCGGAGTGTAAACAGTTTGGTCAGCGGGAAAAAGATCTGACCAGAATAATTAACTCGGTAGAATTCGAGCTGACTGCCCGGCACCGTCGCTTCAAAAGACAAGGTTTGGGCCCGCCCCGCCGTCGGTAAGAGACCACGATTTAAAGCGGACATCGTGTAAGCCGCTGACACCGTCAGGAGCGTAAAAGCGTTGCCCTCTTTTGACAAAAAGCGCGAAATTTCTTGGGATGGGTAGATCCCTTCTTTGATATTGGTGTTTTCAGCACCAACTGAAAAGTTGACCCTAGAAACCTCATTAATCGGGTAACCAAAATTAACCGTCGTGCCCAACGAATCCGTTGAGAAGCGGGCGATATTGCGTTCGTCGTAGGAGGTACTGCGATAGAACATCGAGTACCCGCGACTCACGCCATCCACCGTAAAATACGGATCAAAAAACGACAGGTTGTAGGACGTTTGATAGGAGCTGCGGTTAATGGACACATTAAACGAGTTCCCGGAGCCGAACACATTGGACTCCTGGTAAGACAATCCTAGGATCGCGCCAAAGTCCTGCGCGTAGCCAAAGGTTGCCGAGATCGCACCCGATGGTTGTTCTTCAACCGTATATTCAACATCAATTTGGTCTTCAACACCGGCAACCGCAGGCGTTTCGACATTGACTTCTTTAAAGAAGCCGAGTCGCTCGAGCCTGACTTTGGAGGCTTCAATGTACGCATTCGACGCCCAGCCGCCTTCCATCTGCCGGAGTTCTCGGCGCAACACCTCATCCTGGGTCAAGGTATTACCTCGGAAGGAAATTCGGCGCACGTAGGCTCTGTTACCTGCGTCCACAAAGAATCGAACCACCACGGTCTCGCCGTCTTCTGATAAGGCTGGATTACCCGTTGCACTCGAGAAGGTATAGCCGGCGTTGCCCAAAATCATCTCGATCCGCTCTTCCGAGGCGGTCATCAGCTCCCTTGAATAGATCTGACCTTCCCGCGACAGGATGAGTTGTCGAATTGAAGCTTCAGGGATATCGTGGAGTTCGCCGGAAATTTCGACCTGGCCCACCTTAAATTGTTGGCCCTCTTTCACATTAATGGTGATGTAAACATCTTCCATATTGGGCGCAATGGCGACTTGGGTCGACTCAACCACAAAATTTAGATAGCCGCGATCCAGATAGTAAGACTCAAGGCTTTCTAAATCCCCCTTCAGTTTTTCTCGAGAGTACTGGGCATCCTTGGTATAAAAAGATAAGAGGCTGGGCAATTGCAGCTCGAAGAGTTCTCTTAGGGTTTTATCATCAAAAACACGATTGCCCACGATATTAATGTGTCGAATGCCGGACACACTGCCTTCATCCACCTCAATTTTGATCCCCACGCGATTACGCGGCAGGTTTTCGACGTCCGTTGAGATTTTGGCGTCATACCGACCTTGGATCACGTACTGTCTTTCAAGCTCGGCCCCCATTTGATCCAAGGTGACCTTTTTAAAGATCTCGCCTTCAGATAACCCGGCGCCACTTAACCCTTCGAGCAAGGCCTCACTTTTAATGGCCTTATTACCTTCAATTTCGATGGTTTCGATCGTCGGTCGCTCACTGACGATAATCAGCAACACATTGCCATCGCGTCCAACTTTGACATCATCAAAGTTCTCGGTCCGGAATAGGGCCCGAATGATCTGCCGAAGTCCCTCGTCATCGACTTCGTCACCGACATTAAAGGGGATTGCACCAAAAACCGCGCCAGCGCCGATGCGTTGCAAGCCTTCAACCCGGACATCAGAAATCACGAAGGCCTGCGCCTGGGTCACCAGGCACAGCAGTAAGGCAAAGGTGCCCAAACGAACAATAGATTTAAAAGCAGCGATCTTCACAGTAGCCCAATCATAATCTGAGCAGATCATTATAGAAGGCTAGCATCATGATTCCTACAAGAAAGACCATTCCAATCTGTAATCCCCAAGTTTGTATTCGCTCTGAGACGGGCTTGCCTGTCAACCCTTCTATAAAAAAGTAAAGCAGATGGCCACCATCCAGCATGGGAATGGGCAATAAGTTCAGCACGCCCAGACTGATACTCACTAGGGCAATAAACCCTAAAAAGCTCTCTAGGCCATTGCCCGCGGTTTGATTGGCGATTTTCGCAATGGTAATCGGACCGCTTAGGTTACGGGTCGAAACCAGGCCCCGCAACATTTTACCAATACTTTCAAGGGTAAAGCGGGTCATCTCATAGGTCTTATCGATGGCCGGCAGCCAAGCCGTATAAAACGGCGCGCGGATGACCCGTTGCATTGATGCGGGCCATTGCTGAGGCCCGAGCGCAACGCCGATTCGGCCAATCGTCCCGTCAGGGGTCACCACGGCCTCGGGTGTGACCGCAAGATAGACCTCACTTTCGTCGCGTTTGACGCGCAACGCGACCGTTTTGTCCGCCCGAGCCTGCACCAGCGCCACAAAGTCCGACCAAGCACTCAAGGCAACACCGTCCGCCATCGTTATCTGATCACCGGCCTTCAAGCCAGCAATATCCGCCGGACTCCCCGGACTGATCTCTCCAAGAATGGGCGCCATAACAGGTTGCTTCAGCCTAAGGCCAAGCGCGGTTGCCGGTCTCGGTTCATCCTGGCCAGCCAAAAATCGCGCAATGGGCAAGGACGCATTTTGCAAGCCGCTCAACGGCGGGTCAGGCCGAACCACCAACTCGATTGTGCCGGTATCGCCCAAGCGATCAAACAGCGCAAGGTTCACCTCGGACCAAGTCACCGTCGGCTTACCATCAACGTTCACGATTTCAGACCCTGCTTTGAGCGCAACCCGCTCGGCTGGACTGCCGGGCAACGGCTCGCCCAAGATCGGGGCAACGCCCGAGACCCCCGCAATAAACAACAACCAATAAACAAAAAATGCCAGGATAAAATTCGCCATGGGTCCCGCACCAACGATCAGCGTTCTTTGCCACAGCGACTTGCGATTAAAAGCAAAGCGCTGCAGGTCATCGGCAACAAACGAGTCACGTTCATCCAACATTTTGACATAGCCGCCTAAGGGGATCATCGCGATGCAATACTCCGTCCCCGCAAGCGGTTCATTGCTGACGGTGCGCGGCCCATTGCCCGCGATACCCTGATCAACTTTGGGCGGTTTGCCTTGCAGACGAAATAAAACCTTGCCAAAGCCAACACTGAACCGCTCGACATGCACGCCACATTTTTTCGCGACATAAAAATGACCAAATTCGTGCACGGTCACCAATATCGAGATGGTCACAATGAGTGCCAGCACGCTTTGTAAAAATTCAATCATAGGCTTTCAGAATACGCCGGGTTAGCGCCCTTGCTTCTTGGTCACAGGTTAGGACATCACCAAGACTATTGAGTTCCGGTGTCGCCGCCACATCAACCGCAGCCTTGATCACTTCGCTGATGTTTAAAAACGACAGTCGTTCCGCCAAAAAGGCCTCAACCGCCACCTCATTGGCTGCATTGAAGGTGATCGCGAGACTCTTAGGGCCACTCGCCACCGTCCGCGCCAAACTTAATGCGGGGAATCGACTCAGTTCTGGCGCTCTGAATTCTAATGCCGTGAGCTTGCTAAAGTCCAAGGCAGCAACCCCAGCCTCGCACCGCTCTGGAAAGGCCAAGACATGCGCGATCGGCGTCCTCATATCAGGCTGACCCAGTTGCGCGACCACCGAGCCATCAACAAACTCAACCATGGAATGCACAATACTCTGTGGGTGAATCACAAACTCAATTTTTTCCGGCGGCACATCGAATAACCAGCAAGCTTCGATCAGCTCTAACCCTTTGTTCATCATAGTGGCCGAATCAACCGAGATCTTTCGGCCCATGTCCCAATTCGGGTGCCGGCACGCATCATCTGGCGTCACCCTGTGTAAATCTGCAAGGGGCGTATCGAGAAAAGGCCCCCCCGATCCGGTGAGTAAAATTCGCCGAACGCCCTTTCCCACATGGGATGATTGCCCAAGGCACTGAAAAATGGCGTTATGCTCGCTATCCACCGGCAAAAGCGTCGCATTCGACCGCGCCACAGCATCCATAAAAATTGCGCCGGCCATCACCAACGCCTCTTTGTTGGCCAATAAAATAATCTTGCCTGATTCTGCTGCAGCAAAGCTCGGCGCGAGCCCAGCGCCCCCGACGATGGCTGCCATTACGTGGGTCACCGACGGATCGCGCGCGACCTGGGCAAGCGCCGCGGTCCCGCTTAAGACTTGGGTGCTGAGTCCTAGGCTTTGAATTTTTGTGGTGAGATCTTGCGCCAACGCCTCGGTCCCGAGGACCGCAAACTCAGGCTTAAATTGTTGGCATTGGGCCAATAAAAGCTCGACGTTCTCGTTTGCTGTCAGCGCAAAGACTTGATAATCCGGCCTGGTTGCCAACACCTTGAGCGTACTTTGACCGATCGACCCGGTTGCGCCAAGAATGGTGATCCGTTTGCGGGTCATACGAGGCTATCCGTCAAATAAAGTACTCCGCAATAGACCGGTGCTGCGGAAAACAAACTGTCCAAGCGATCTAGAAAACCCCCATGGCCTGGCAGCAGTTGACTGGAATCTTTAATCCCTCGGCTTCGCTTAAACATCGACAAGGTTAAATCCCCTAAAACAGAAATAAGGCCAATGCCCACAAACAGCAGCAGCCAACCACCCTGACCCAACCCGCGGCCATCAACCGGCGGCATCATCTGCAGTGTTCCAAAGCCTGCGATCACGGCAATTACCAGCCCGCCCGCTAAACCTTCGACCGACTTACCCGGACTGACATTGGGTAACAATTTTTTTTGGCCGAACCGCCGCCCAACGAAATAAGCGCCGATATCCGCAGCCCAAATCAAAATAAACAGCAGCAGCACAAGCGTTGCGGCATCACTTTGCGCTTTCAGCCACAAAAGGCTCAGCCCGCAAGGAATGAGGGTGACGATCCCGATCAGGCCAATCACATCGGGCCTTTGCCATCGCGCTGACTGAACGGGGTATTTGACAATCAGCCACAAAGCAATGATCCACCAGACCATCGCAGCACCGAGCCAAAGCGCCAGAAGGTCGCTCGAGACGAAAAACAAGGCGCCCAAAACACTCGCATAAACAACGCGGCCTAACGGCTGAAAGCGCGCAAAATTTGCCCACTCCCAACCAGAAACCAACAGGATAACCAGTAAAAACCATTTAAAATTTGGCGCGGAAAGATAAAACAAGCCCCAGAGCGCGATCGGTGCGATCACGAGGGCGGTCAAGATTCTAGTTTTGAGCATGAGCGCTGCCGACGGGCCCTAGAGCGCCATCAAGTCGCTTTCTTTGTTGGCCAGCAGCTGATCCGCCTGCTTAATCATTTCATCTGTCAGCTTTTGGATCTGATCTTCACCTCGCCGAGCTTCGTCTTCGCTGATTTCCTTTTCTTTCAGGAAGTCTTTAACGTCATTATTGGCATCCCGGCGAATGTTTCGAACCGAAATTCGAGCATTTTCGGCGTCGGCGCGAGCAATTTTTGCCAGGTCCCGACGATTCTCTTCCGTCAGCGGCGGCATCGATATTCTAATGCTCTCACCACTACTCGAGGGATTAACCCCCAAATCAGATTTTAGAATCGCTTTTTCAATCACCGGAATCATAGCGCGCTCCCAAGGCACGATCACAAGGGATCGGCCTTCCTCAACATTCACATTCGCCATTTGTCTGAGGGGTGTTGTATTACCGTAATAGTCAACATTGACTGAATCTAAAAAGCTAGGGTGCGCCCGACCGGTTCGAATCCGAGCAAAAGCAACCTCAAGGGCAGCCAGGCTCTTCTTCATGCGCGCTTCCGCATCCTGCCTGATTTCCTCGATCATCAAAAAGTCTCCTGTGCTCTTTTAGGCACCACGAGGGTGCCCTCGCCCTCACCCACCACCGCGTTCAGCAGCGCATCTTTTTTGTCGAGCTGGAATACGCGCAGCGGCATCCCGTTATCCCGAGCTAAGCAAATTGCGGTCAGGTCCATCACCCCCAATTGCTGCTCTAAGATCTCATCATAAGTCACCGTTGTAAACCGTGTGGCGTTTGGGTGCGTGACTGGATCAGCGGAATAGATGCCATCGACTTTGGTGGCTTTCAGGACAATATCTGCATCCACTTCAATGCCGCGCAGGCAAGCCGCAGAATCTGTGGTGAAGAAGGGGTTGCCAGTGCCGGATGAAAAAATGACCACATCACCCTCGTCCAAATGCCGCATGGCAAGTCTTCGATCGTAATGTTCCACCACGCCACTCATGGGAATTGCCGACATCACAACCGTTTGAATATTGGCCCGTTCCAAAGCGTCCCGCATGGCTAAGGCATTCATGATGGTCGCAAGCATGCCCATATGATCGCCCGTTACACGATCGAGACCCGCGGCGCTGAGTTCTGCGCCCCTGAAAAGATTACCGCCACCGATTACAATACCGACCTGAATCCCAATCCCAACGAGTTGGCCAATCTCTAAAGCCGTTCGATCGAGGACTTTTGGATCAATGCCGACGCCATTCTTACCCAACGCTTCTCCGCTGAGCTTCAGTAATATTCGCTCGTATTTGGGCGTGGGTTTTTTTGAGGGCATAATCAGTCTCAGGACAGTTGTTGGGCGACCTCTGCCGCGAAATCCACTTCTTCTTTATCGATCCCTTCGCCGACTTCATAGCGCGCAAAGGCTAGAACCTGTGCATCATGCTGCTTAAGCAGCGCACTGATTTTAATATCGCTATCTTTTACAAAGGCTTGCTCGGTCAAACTAACTTCAGCGAGGAACTTTTTAATCCTGCCTTCAACCATCTTGGCAACGATATCAGCTGGCTTACCACTTTCCGCCGCCTGGGCAGTATAAATTTCACGCTCTTTATCCAAGACATCTTGGCCCGCGTCTTCCGGGGTCACCACCTGTGGATTTGCAGCCGCAATGTGCATCGCCAAATCCCGCCCCAAAACCTCATCGCCGCCTTGCAGGTGGACGAGCACGCCAATTTTACCATTGGTGTGCAAATAAGAGGCAACCTGACCTTGAAAGATTTGGCCACGACGCACACTACAGTTTTCACCAATTTTCTGCACCAGCGCTTCTCGCGTAGCCTCGAAACCCGACGCCATCAGGCTTTCGACATCACTCGACTGAGCCTCGAACATCGCCGCGGTCACCTTGTCGGCAAAATTGATGAAATTTTCATCCTTGGCCGCAAAGTCTGTTTCACAGTTCACCTCGACCATCAGGCCTTGCTGAGAACCCGTCTGAATGCGAATCAAACCATCAGCTGCTGTTCGAGAGGCTTTTTTCGCAGCCTTCATGCCACTGGATTTTCTTAAACTATCGATGGCAAGGTCCATATCACCGTCGGACTCCACCAAGGCCTTTTTACAATCCATCATGCCTAGGCCGGTGCGCTCTCTCAGCTCCTTGACCATCGCTGCTGTCACTGCCGCCATATCCGTTCCTTAATTTTCTTCTCAAAAAAAGCGATCTCAATGACCGCTTTCGATTGGTTCTATTTTAGCGCTCGCCTTCTCGAATTCATCGAGTTTAGGCGGGCTTATCTTCTTCCGGCGCCGGATCCACAGTAACCGCTTCTGGCGCAGCTTCTATCGTAGTCGAAGCATCGGCTGCCGGCGCCTCAACGGCCCCAGGTTCCGCCGCGGCGACCACAGGCTCAACCTCGACAGCCTCAAGTGCAACCGCTGCCTCTGGGGCTGCGACGGCGTCTTCTGAAACTTCAACAAAGTCGCTCTGAACCACGTTGGATTGGCCTTTGGCTTCTAAAATAGCATCCGCAAACGTGCTCATGAACAACCGAACCGACCGGATCGCATCATCATTACCCGGTATCAAATAATCCACATTGTCTGGATTGCTATTCGTGTCAACGATCGCAACAACCGGAATGCCCAAGGTTTTGGCTTCCGTCACAGCAATCCTTTCATGATCTACATCGACAATAATAATGACATCAGGCAGCCCGCCCATGTTCTTGATCCCGCCGAGGCTGCTTTCGAGTTTTTCGAGTAGGCGCTGACGCGTTAAGGCTTCATGCTTAGTCAGTTTCGTGAAGGTACCATCGGTACTTTGTTCTTCAAGATCACGTAGTCGTCGAATGGACTGACGAATGGTTTTGTAGTTCGTCAACATACCGCCTAACCAGCGTTTATCGACATAGGGCATGCCACACCGCGACGCTTCTTCTTTGATGATTTTGCTGGCGCTACGCTTGGTACCGACAAACAGCACTTTGTTCTTTTTGGCCGCAAGCGCGCCAACGAACGCCAACGCTTCTTCAAACGCCGGGACAGTTTTCTCTAGGTTGATAATATGTATATCGTTTCGAGCACCAAAAATAAATTCACCCATTTTAGGGTTCCAATACCGCTTTTGATGTCCGAAATGGACGCCTGCTTCTAGCAGTTCCCGCATGCTGACTTGAGCCATGATGTCTCCAATTGTATGGGTTAGGCTTCCACACATCCCAAGTTGCAACCCGAAGGCACCCGCAACCCGTGTCGATGTGTGTGCTGATTTAAGATGAGGGCACTTGCCGCCATCCCTAATTTACGTTTCCGCGGCGCGCTTTATACCATATTTGACGCATTAAACCAATGATTTAGCCTGCCATGGGGCGAGTCGCCTGCTATACTCTCCCGGCGTAGAAGGAGGCAATTGTGGTTAACATCAAAACGGCAGCAGAGATTGAGAAAATGCGCATTGTTGGCGCTTTGGCGGCTGAGCAGCTGGAAATGATCGCCGCCTACATCACCCCAGGCGTCAGTACCGGTGAACTTGATCGTATTTGTCACCGCTATACCATCGACCAGCAAAAAGCCACGCCAGCACCTCTTAACTATCGGGGATTTCCGAAATCCATCTGCACCTCTGTGAACCATGTTGTCTGCCACGGCATCCCATCGGATGAAAAAATTCTAAAAGATGGCGATATTATTAATATCGATGTCACTCTTATAAAGGATGGCTTTCATGGCGATACCAGCAAAACGTTTGTTGTCGGCAATGGCACGGTTCGTGGCGAGCGATTGGTTCAAACCTGCAAACAGAGCCTGAATCTCGGCATCGCGGCCGTTAAACCTGGGGCTCAACTCGGGGACATTGGCGCGGCGATTCAGAGTTTTGCCGAAAAACATCGCTTTTCAATTGTGCGGGAGTACTGCGGTCACGGCATCGGCCGCGTCTTTCACGACGAGCCCCAGGTCCTGCATTACGGGCGGGCAGGCACGGGCATGACGCTAAAACCGGGTATGATCTTTACCATTGAACCGATGATTAATGCCGGCAAGGCCGCTGTTAAACTACTTCCGGATCAATGGACCGTCGTTACGAAAGACCATCAATTAACGGCGCAGTGGGAACACACCATCTTGGTAACTGACACCGGCTATGAAATCCTGACCCACCGCAGTGACGATGACCTTCCTCGAGTCGGTTAGCCCCGACCTAGACGCATTAGCCCAGTCGGTTTCTGCCAGCAAGACCCCGCTACCGCTGTTAAAGTCTGCGCTGGCTGATTTCCGAGCACATCAGCACACGGCGTTCGAAAGCGGGGCGAGTGTTACCCAGCTGATTACAGCGCGAGCCGCTTTTGTTGATCATATCCTGAGACTCTGCTGGCACCGGTTCAGTTGGGATGAAAATCTATCCAGCCTGAGGAAAAACCGCATTTCCTTGGTCGCCGTTGGCGGTTACGGTCGCGGCGAGCTACTACCCAATTCAGACATTGACTTACTGATCCTCATCGAGCGCGCCAATGCCCAACAACACAGCTCCAATATTCAATCCTTTCTTGCCCTACTTTGGGATATCGGCCTAGAAGTTGGGCACAGCGTTCGGTCAGTCAAAGAGACCCTTCAGCAAGCAAAGCAAGATGTAACCGTCATGACCGCCTTGCTCGATACGAGGGGGGTTTGTGGAACCCCCTATCTCCTTCAACAGCTGCGCTTAAAGCTACGGACCAAAACCGGCTGGAAGACCGCAAGCTTCTTCCAAGCCAAATATGACGAACAGCAGGATCGCCATGCCAAGTCCAACCACACCGAATACAGCCTCGAGCCCAATCTAAAAACGGCGCCGGGCGGGCTGCGGGATGTCCAGACCATCTTGTGGATTGCCCAGTTTCATCACCAAACCAGCGCGCTTAACGCTTTGGTAGACGCCGCATTTTTAGAACCCGAGGAGGCCGACAAGCTCATTGATGCCCGCGGATTTCTTTGGAAAGTTCGCTTTGTGCTGCACGACCTACTGGGTCGAGATGAAAATCGGCTGTTCTTCGACAATCAAAGAAAAGTAGCCCATGCGTTAGGCTACCGTGATGGCGCGCAGCTCGCGGTTGAGCAATTCATGCAAGATTACTACCGGTTTGCGAAATCCGTCAGCACGATCAATGAAATTATCTTGCAAGATTTCGACGAACAGGTGGTTCAGGTTGGCAGGCGGACCCAACCCGTCCAAATCAACGAACGCTTTCAGTCAAACAATCACTACTTGGAAGTCACCCGCCCGGACGTTTTCGAGCGAAATCCCGAAGCGTTACTTGAGATGTTCGTCATCCTCGGCGAGACGCCAGAGCTCAAAGGCATTCGAGCGGGCACGATTCGACAGGCACAAACCTCGGCCGCTCAAATTGATGATGTCTTTAGAGGCAGTGACATTGCGACAACCTTATTTTTGGATCTGCTCCGCGTTGAGCACCATCTTTTTTCGCAGCTCAGACGCATGAACCGCTATGGCATTCTGGGCGCCTATCTGCCCGAATTTGAACGGGTTGTTGGGCAAATGCAGTTCGATTTATTTCATATCTACACAGTGGATGCGCATACCTTGCAGGTCGTTCGCAATATGCGCCGGTTCCGCTATAAAAATCAGCAGCAACAGTTCCCAATCGCGGCACACATCCATCATCGTTTGCCGAAAATTGAGCTGCTCTATATCGCTGGCTTTTTTCATGATCTTGCAAAGGGCCAAGGGGGCGATCATTCAGAATTGGGAATTGAAATCGCCAGCGCCTTTTGTGCCCGCCATCAATTGGGTACTTGGGACACTAATTTGGTTTGCTGGCTGGTCAAAAACCACCTTCTGATGTCCACCACGGCCCAACGCAAGGACATTTTTGACCCAGATGTGGTCCGGGACTTTGCGGAACAAATGGGCGATCAGGTTCGGCTGGACTATCTCTATGCCTTGACCGTTGCGGACATCAATGCCACCAACCCAACCCTGTGGAATAGCTGGCGCGATTCCTTGATGAGCCAACTCTACCTGGAGACCAAACGGGTTCTCCGGCTGGGTGTTGACAATATGATCGATCGAGACGACTACTTGACCCAAGTGCAAGTGCGCGCAAAAGCCAAACTGTTGGCCAAGGGCATCACCAGCGACCGTGTGAGCGCCCTGTGGGCAGGGTTAGACGACGACTACTTCCTTCGAGAATCGGAACTCAACATCATCACCCATACCGAGTCTCTAAATGTTTATGACCCAGCAACGGGTCCCCTCATCCTCATCGAAGATAACCAATCGCGACTCACGACCGATTCAGGGGTGACTCACATTTTTATCCACCTGCCATCGGATAAACCGCTGTTTTTCGCCATTGTGTCCGCCTTTGACCACCTTGGCATGAACATTGTCGATGCTCGAATACCCGGCAACACCAAAGGCCGAACGGACTACACCTTTGATGTGCTCGAAATGCAACCGGTAGGCCAGCTGGGCCGTGAAAACAGACCGAACATTGTTCGCCAAACCATTAACCAGGCCATCGAGGCCGGGGATGATTTTAAAGTTGCCGCCCGTCGAACGCCGAGAATTCTAAAGGAATTCAATCATCGAGCCCAAATTTCGATCGACACCCGCGCCAACGAAACCTTCACGGTGCTTGAAGTGGTTGCCGCAGACCGCCCAGGTTTACTGGCAAAGCTTGCTCGAGTGTTTCATGCCCACCATATCCAAATTCAGGCCGCTAAAATTACCACCCTCGGCGAACGCGTAGAGGACGTCTTCCACATTGTCACAGCCAATGGCTTGCCCATGAACGACCCTGAAGCCGTTGACCAACTCTCAAAATCGATTCAAGTCGAACTCGACCAACACATCCAAAGGGTTTCTGCATGAACCCCAATTTAGCCCGACTAAACCCTTATCCCTTTGATCGGCTGAATCAATTATTACAGACGGTTACGCCGGCTGATCAACGTTTTATTTCTTTAGCGATGGGGGAGCCTCAGCATGAACCGCCCGAGTTTCTCATCGATTTTTTAAAACAAGGCGACATGGCCAAGCAAAGCCTAAAGACCTATCCGCCGACCAAAGGCACCAACGAACTTCGGCAGGCCATCGCGGGATTTCTTCGCCGCCGTTTTGCACCGGCTCATCCTGATCCTGATCATCAGATCCTCCCTGTTAACGGTACGCGCGAAGCCTTATTTGCTGTCGCGCAAGCTTTGAGCCGACCCCAAGCAAAACCGCTAACCTTGCTGCCAAACCCCTTTTATCAAATTTATGAAGGCGCCGCGCTACTCGCGGGCACAACACCGCAATATCTGTCTTGTCCTGCCAGCAACGATTTCAAACCCAATTTTGACGACATCGATGCCGATACTTGGCAGCGCGTCGGCATGGTCTACCTGTGCAATCCTGGCAACCCGCATGGTGGCTTGATGACAGAGCAAGACCTCCAAACCCTTATTCGCACCGCGATAGAACATGATGTGATCCTGATCGCTGATGAGTGCTACTCTGAAATTTATGCCGACGAAGCAGCGCCGCCGGTCGGCCTCCTGCAGGCCGCAGCCGCCATGGGTAATACAGACTTCAAACAGTGCCTTGCCTTTAACAGTCTTTCAAAGCGCTCGAACCTGCCTGGATTACGTTCAGGCTATGTCGCGGGCAACGCAGACCTGATTCGACAATTTTTGCTTTACCGAACCTACCATGGCAGCGCCATGCCGGTGCATGCTCAAAAATTGAGTACGCTGGCTTGGTCAGACGAACGACACGTCATCGAAAATCGCGCCCTGTATCGGACTAAAACAAAAGCGTTCGTACAAACACTTGCACCGGTTTGGCCCATCACGCCGCCTGCTGCAAGCTTCTACTTGTGGCCCGAAACACCAATTGATGATGAGCAATTTACTCAGAATCTAATGCAATCGTGCAACATCAAAGTTTTACCGGGCCAATATTTATCTCGAACTGTCGACGGCGTGAATCCTGGCGTGGGACGCGTTCGAATTGCACTGGTCGCTGAGCAATCCGACTGCATTGAAGCGGCCGAACGAATTAAAGTTTGTTTTCAGGATCTTGGCTGAAAATTCAGATCAAACCGGTCATAATCCTGCCTTTTCGCAGCAAATGCCCCACCTTTTGGAGACCTTATGTTCAGTATTGGAATTGGTATCGGGACACAAAACAAATCAAACGCCTGGCTCGAAGTCTTCTATCCTAGGCCCCTGCTGCATCCTAGCCCTGAATTGATCCAAGGCTTAGGCCAATTGATTGATTTAGCAGGCAACGAAGGCACGCTCGCGCTCGATGAGGCCACCCGATCGGCTTTGTGCGCCGTCATGGAACAACCTGACCAACTGGCATTGCTCGAGACCCTTAAAGACAGTCAAAAGCCTTGCGTCCTGACTTGGTTAAAAATCGATGGGCCCATTGAATCGACCCCCGCAGCCTATCTAAAACTTCATTTGCTATCTCATGGTTTGACGCGACCTAACAGCCTCAACCTGGAGGGCATTTATGCCGCACTGCCCAATATCGCTTGGACCTCAGATGGCCCAATGGATTTATCAGAGTTGCCCGACGCGATGTTATTAGCCCGGCTCGCAGGGCGTCATTTAGAGGTCACAAGCTTGGATAAATTTCCCAAGCTCACCAACTATGTGACGCCTGAAGGCGTCCGGATCGCCGATTCAGCAAGAGTGCGTCTGGGCGCTTATCTTGGCGCTGGCACCACCGTGATGCACGAGGGTTTCGTCAATTTCAATGCCGGGACGGAAGGTCCTAACATGGTCGAAGGCAGAATCTCACAAGGCGTCTTTGTGGCAAAAGGCTCCGATCTCGGCGGCAGTGCATCAACTGCCGGCACCCTCTCAGGCGGTGGTAATCATGTCATTTCCATCGGCGAGGATTGTTTAATCAGCGCAAATGCCGGGACCGGCATCTCCCTTGGGGATCGTTGCACCATTGAAGCCGGGCTGTATATTACGCCGGGCACTCAGGTCAGCTTGCTGGATGAGCAAGGTGACCTCGTCAAAACGCTGAAAGCGCGCGAACTCAACGCTCAAAACGATTTGCTGTTTATCCGCCACTCTCAAACGGGTGTCGTGCAGTGCCGAACCAATCGCCAGGCCATCGCTTTAAATGCCCAACTCCATCAGCACAACTAACGCCATGACGAAACCCTTCCCAAGCACTGATGACACTGAGACTTTGGCTCTGGCGCAGGCGCTGATTAAAAAACCCTCTGTGTCGCCAGAGGATGGCGGCTGTCAGGTGCTCATGATCGAGCGTTTGGCCGCAGTGGGCTTCGACATCACGCCCATGCCCTTTGCCGATGTCGAGAATTTTTGGGCACTCAAGGACAGTGGCATCCCAGGGCCAACCTTGGTTTTCGCAGGCCACACGGACGTTGTCCCGGCCGGACCACTGGCGGAATGGGCCTACCCCCCTTTTGAACCCACGGTTTCAGACGGCTGGTTATATGGTCGTGGCAGCGCCGATATGAAATCGGCCTTGGCGGCGATGATCGTCGCCTGTGAGCGATTCATCAACCAACAAATCGCATTCACCGGTAAAATCGGCTTCCTGATCACCAGCGATGAAGAGGCCGCGGCGACGAATGGCACAACGCGCGTTATGAAATCATTGGCCGACGCTAACCTTCATTTCGATTACTGCATTGTAGGGGAACCCTCGAGTGCCCAACAATTGGGCGATATGATTCGCGTTGGTCGTCGCGGCTCGTTGAATGCCCATCTGGTTGTTCGAGGCAAATCAGGTCATGTGGCTTACCCAGACACGGTCATTAATCCAATTCATAAGGCTATGCCGGCAATTGGCGCCTTATCTTGCAAGCAATGGGACCAAGGCAATGAATTCTTCCCGCCAACCACCTTTCAAGTCTCTAACTTCAATGCTGGTGTGGGCGTCCAAAATGTCGTCCCAGGTGAAGCCCATATTGATTTCAATTTTCGGTACTCGACCGCGTCAACCCAGACGGACCTGATGCTTAAAACGGAAACGATCTTGAAGGACCATGGGCTCGAATTCGACATCCAATGGTCTCTTTCAGGCGAGCCGTTCTTGACCGAGAAAGGCCCCCTCATCGACGCAGCCGTTGCAAGCTTGCTGGCGATTACGGGTCAGAAGGCGATACGCTCGACCGGTGGCGGCACCTCGGATGGCCGGTTTATCGCCCCTTATGGCATTCAAGTTATTGAACTGGGCCTCGTCAATGAAACCATCCATAAAATCAATGAGCGGGTTCGCGTTGGGGATCTTGCCGTGCTCACCAATATTTATTCTGATCTAATCTTTCGTCTATTGAGCCGCCATGACTGAGCCGCGCTATCCTGATCTTGAAATTTACATCAAGGCGCCTGACCTGGACCTGGTTGCTGATGCAATTCAGTCAATTTTGTGTCCCATTACCTGGTCCAAAACACCTAGCCTCTATCAGGGTCTTGCGACAACGGCGCAGGGCAGCAGCGAGGTGATCCTCCAAACCAGGGCCTATAAAGCCTTCACCAGCATCTGGCTCAAGGTCAACATCTCGAACTGGGAAACCGATCTTGATTTTGCGCTTGCGCTGAGCGCTCAGTTGCCCAACGAAATTCGAGCAAGCATTGATTCCTGGCAGGAGCAAGAACCCGCGACGCCTGATTTGTGGTGGCGCATCCAAGATGGCCTACTAAAGCAAGTCCAATGGGGCTAATTCGTTGGGGAATGGTGGTGCTTGCAACCCTAAGCGTTGCCTTGATTGCCACCGTTTGGTTTCTGCCCGCAAGCCTCATTTGGCGATTGATTGAGCCGAATCTATCGCTTGATCAAGATGTGCGCGTTGCCCTGCCACGGGGGTCCTGGCGGCAAGGCCATATGCTGGTCCAGTTTCGAGGATTTCCGCCATCACGGGTATCTTGGCAAGCGGATTGGCCAAGTTTCATTGACGACTCACTGGCCTTGACTCAAACGGTCAGCCTTGCCGGCTCAGGGCATCAGATTACCGGCACGCTGCAATTATTATTGAATCAAGAGGCCGTTTTGATTGAACAGCTCAGCGGCGAGGTTCGCAGCAGCGACATCAACCAACTGGCGGGCGCCTACGGGCATCATTTTTCAGGGCTGGTGACGCTCAAAAATGGTTATGTCACGATATCCGCGCAATGCGTGAACGCTTTAGCAGGTGATTTGTCCTGGTCTGGCGGGCCGGTATCACTCAATGGCTTTAATGGGGTTGCCCATTATCAACTGCCACCTTTACAGGCCAACCTTGATCTTGAAAATTGCTCGCCAGCACTCAATCTCACTCGGGATGGGGCACCTTTGGCACGTCTTGTATTAGGGCTTGACGGCTGGTTCAGAGCGCAATTACAGCCCCGCTTACTCATCTTGGCGCAAGTCCCTGGGGCGGCGCAGCTAACAGACCCGCTGCTGTTTGAAGAAAAAATCCTGTAACCTTACCAAAACGAAACGCTTGGGTACCCATGGGTCAATTCAATCTCGCTACCGTCCAAAAACCGTTGTCATTGGGGATCTTTTTACTGCTCGGTGGCTACTCTATTTATCTCGTGGTTGAGAATGTGCTTTTTTATCTTGACGCGGATTTAGCCGCTGAGGTCTCTCACTCTGCGGCGTCCGTTCAGGACTCTGCATCCTCGATTGCCAGCAACGGACCCAGCCTTGCGACCCGGCAGCTGTTTGGACGGGCCGATGACAATCAACAAGAGGAAGTCATCAGCGCGCCGACCACTCGGCTCAACCTCGAGCTGCAAGGTGTTTTCTTGAGCGATGTCCCCAGCACCTCGAGTGCGATTGTTGCCGAACGCGGCAAGGACGGCAAACTATACCTTGTAGGCGATAAGCTACCGGGCAACAGTGTCCTACATTCGGTTGAATCCAATCACATCCTATTGCGCCGGGGCGCAAGGCTCGAGAAGCTCTTATTTATCACCAAACGGCTGAATATCGAGGCGTCAAACAGCGCGACAGCATCGACCTCACGGCGCCCGAGCACCCAAGGCAAACCAACCTCGTCAAGACCCACACAAGCGTCGCAATCGGGTTCACCAAGCGCTGGATCAGCAATTCTGAGCGCCGTTCGGGACCGCTTGCAACGCAATCCTCAGGCAGTGCTCAAAGAATATGGTCTGAGCGCAGTCGCGCCTGGCAGCAGCCAAGGCTATAAAGTTGATACGGCCCACCCAGCCCTGAACAACACGGGTTTGCAACCTGGCGATCGCGTCGTGTCGGTCAACGGCGCGCCCTTAGGCGTTGCCATGAACGATGCTCGATTAATCGACCAAGCGAGAGCCGCCGGTCGGGTCCGAGTAGAAGTCGAGCGCGGTGGAAGACGTTTTTTCCTCACGATTCCGATACCCTAAGCGATAATGATCCCGTAAACTTAGCCGCAAAGAGTAAATCGCAAACCTTATGACTTTTGTTGCAAGAACCCTGTTCATTTTCTGCCTGCTGACCTCAGCCATTGCTCAGGCGGATGACAGCTGGAAGATCAATTTAAAGAACGCCGATATCCGAGAGTTTGTGACCCAAGTCTCGGCCATTACCGGCAAGAGTTTTATCATTGATCCCCGAGTCAAAGGGGATGTTACCGTTGTCTCCAACGTCAATATGGACGAGGAATCGGTTTATCAACTCTTTCTGAGCGTGCTTCAGGTCCACGGTTACGCTGCGGTTTCAGCGGGTTCCGCCATAAAAATTGTACAAACTGTCCTCGCAAAACAAAACAGTAACCCCGATGATTTTGTCGATGATCTTGAATCGCAGGAACTGGTCACCCGGGTCATTACCGTCAGCAACGCGCCATCTGAAGAAATGGTGAAGGTGCTGCGGCCATTGATCCCCCAATATGGTCACATCGCTGCCTTGAGCGAGCCCAACGTGCTCATCATTAGCGATCACGCCTCAAACATTAACCGCTTGGTCGAAATCATTAATCGGGTCGACGTTGCCGACAGTCTTGAGGTTGCCATTATCAACCTAAAAGAGGCTTGGGTTGAAGACATGGTTAAACTGCTTGAGGATCTCGCGCCCGATCAAATTGGCAAGAGCGCTAAGGGTCCCAACCGCATCAGCATTGTTGCCAGCGAACGGACCAACAGCCTGGTCATTAAGGGCGAGCGCTATACTTTGGCGCGGGTCAAAGCCCTCGTTGATCAGCTCGATGTGCCTGCGAATCGATCTGGCACCATCAGAGTCATCCGACTGGCCCATTCCGATGCCACCAAGATGGCTGAGATTCTCAGCAACCTGATCAGCAGCAAGAGTAAAAGCAGCGAAGACTCAATGGTTGAAGTCAGCATTCAAGCCGATGAAGCGATCAACGCCTTGGTGATTCGAGCCGATCCAGCCAACATGATCGATTTGATCGGCATTATAGAAAGCCTCGACGTCCGCCGAATGCAGGTCTTAATTGAAGCGGCCATCGTTGAAGTGACCTCAGATTTCAGCCAACAATTGGGCAGCGAACTGGCCGTTGGCGATGCATCCGCCGGCACGACGCCCCTCGGGCTCACCGCTCCGAGCGGGACTTTGGCACAAATCCTTCAGGGCCTGGCAGCACCCAGCGGGCTCATTACGCCGCCGTCAAGCTTTGGTGAGTCGCCCCTCATCGCGGGTGGCAAGGTTTCTGCATCCGGCACCAGTTTTGCTTTTATCGTAAAAGCCTTGGCTGCCAATAGTGATGTCAATCTATTATCGACGCCCAGCATCACAACGATGGACAACGAAGAAGCCAAAATCGTCGTTGGCAAAAACGTCCCCTTTAGAACGGGATCAACGGTGACAGGCAGCCAGGGCACGACCAATCCGTTCACTACCATCCAGCGCGAAGACGTGGGATTAACCCTCGAGGTCACGCCTCACATCAACAGCGACAGCTTGGTTCGGCTATTGATCCATCAGGAGGTATCCGAAGTGGATGCCTCCAGCCTGACCGTCATTGGCTCTGAGGCTGCTGCGGACTTGATCACCAATATACGGACCATCGACACCACCATTTTAGTGGAGAATGAAGAAGTCATTATTCTGGGTGGGTTAATCCGAGACAAAGAGACCCAAGGCGAATCCCGGGTTCCCCTACTGGGCAGTATTCCTGTGCTGGGCGCACTGTTTCGAAGTCGCACCAAGAGCATTGAAAAACAGAACCTATTGGTCTTTCTCAGACCCACAGTTTTAAAGTCTGGCACGGATGTCTCGGCCGCCTCTGAACGAAAGTTTGACCGCATTTTTGAAGTCGAAATTGAAGGCAATGGGCGAAACACCGCCGAGCGCCTTTCCGACCTGTTAGATGGCAGGCTCTAAGGGCGCTCTTGGCTCTATTTATAGAGTCATTAACCAACAACTTCTGAATCTGTTTAGACTCTGGCTGCGGCCAACCTTCATCAATCACGAGCAAGCGGCGCTTGAACTGCTAGCGGCCTCGGTCAATGTCCGCTATATCCTCGATTCTGACTCATTGGCCGATCGCTTATTGCTTGAACTGGGCTGTGAAGCGGGCGGTTTACCCGACCCGCTCACCTTAGACCCCAACGCGCCCAATGCTTACTTTTGCCTAAATCACAGAGAGGGCTTCTGGGGTCGACGCTCAGCGCGTGGGGACGCGCGACCCACCTCGCTTCAGGTCCAGCCCCCTGGCACTGACCAACCGTCAACTCAATTCGTTCCTGTCTCCATTTACTGGGGACACCAGCCCGACCGGGCGCTGTCAATGTGGAAAGTCCTGCTCTCAGATCAGTGGGCATCAACCTCAAAGTTTCGAAAAATACTCTGTATTGCGCTGACCCGACAACATATCTTGGTTCACTTTGGCGCCCCGCTGAAGGTCGACGAATTGACCCGCGATCTGTCTTCTGCGCAGCTTAGAACCAAGCGGCTGCATCGATTGCTCCGAAGTCATTTCAAGAATCAAAAACAGTCTATTCTTGGACCCGATTTATCACACCGGCGAACGCTACTCGATGAACTCCTGGCGGCACCCGCGGTAGAGGCTGCGATCGATGCGGTCACCGAAACCAGCGAACTGCCCAGGCATCGCGTTTCAACCCAAGCCTATCGCTATGCCTCTGAAATTGCCTCGGATCAGTCCTACAGAATTATCCGCTTTTTCAGCATCATTCTGACTTGGCTCTGGAACCGGCTCTACGATGGCATCGAAGTCAGCCACGTCGAGCGCGTTCGGGCCGTCTCAGACAGCGCTGAGATTGTCTATGTGCCCTGTCATCGAAGTCACATCGATTACCTACTGCTGTCGTATGTGCTCTACCACAACGGCCTGGCGCTGCCCCATATCGCGGCAGGCATCAACCTCAACTTATTCCTCGTGGGTCCACTCTTGCGTCGTGCCGGCGCTTTTTTTATGCGTCGCAGTTTCAAAGAGGATCCGCTCTATAAGGCGGTCTTTGACGAATACATCCACCTATTACTTTCAAAAGGTTACAGCCTCGAATATTTTGTCGAAGGCGGCCGAAGTCGGACTGGCGGGATGCTGCCGCCAAGGCCTGGCATGATCAACATGACGTTAAAAGGGTATTATCGGGACCATCGCCGCGATATCCAATTCATCCCCGTTTACTTTTCCTACGAACGGGTGCTCGAGATCAGCAGCTATCTGGATGAACTCAAAGGCAAACGTAAAAAGACAGAATCCTTATTGGATCTCTTTGGCGTGTTTCGGTTACTCAAGCTCAATTTTGGCCAGGTCTCGGTGAATTTTGGCCACCCGATTTCCCTAGAACAGTTCCTCAAAGGCCGAGCGGGCCCGGACTTTGAGACGATAGAGCCCGAATCTCACAAGGCAATTTGCAGCGCCCTTGGACAGCACATTGTAAAAGGGATCAATGCAGCCATCCCCGTGAACCCAACGCAGTTGCTGGCAACCCTCTTTGTGCATGCGGACAGCCTCGAGATTCCCGAACAACGGCTCGTTAGGCAGCTTCGGTTTTTGACAAAACTGATCGAAGTTGACAAAACTTCGTCAATGTTTGACCAGAGCGATGCCGCATTAATCGACTACTTTTTATCAACCTCTGGCGCTGAACGACAGATGCTCAATGGCGAATCCATCATTGGCATCACCCACGGCGGGCTGATTGATATGCGCTACTACAGCAATAGTGTTGCGCATCTTTTGGTACTGCCCAGTCTGCTCGCTAATCGTTTATCCCATGGCCCGATGCTTAATGTTGAGCGGGTCGCAGCCCAATTGCAGTTACTCGCGCCAGTCCTTGAAGCCGAACTCTTCTGCAGTCTCGCGCCAAGCGCTGAGCAGATTAATCAGACGCTTAAGACCTTCGACTTCGACGTCACAAGCAAACAAGCGATAACTGAGGGCAGTGATGACGTCCTAACCCATGATCGCAATTTAATGGCGCGAATCATCGCGCCCAACCTTAATCGCCTCGCATTTATTTTCGCGATTCTTGAAATTGAGCCTGACTTTCTGGGCCGCGCCGAGCCCATCAACGACCTAATTCATGCACTGAAAACCAACCCACAAGGATTCAGCCTGGAGGATTTCGTTTTTACTGAGACAATGCTTGCGGCAATCAGAAAAATCCTTCCATTAGAACAATCAACGGCGCGGCGGGCTGAGACCCTGGCTGCCTGCAAGGAGGCGCTGGCCTGCCTAGTCAGCGCTGAAACCCAACAAAGACTCAACGCACTGGCGCTAAACGGGATTGAAGAAAACATCCAGTCGACTGCTACGACCGGTTAACTGGTAGACAGGGCGGCGGGCGTTGATCGCGGGTTCTCGATCAACTCGAGGCCGTTTCACAATCGTGCGGCGAATACCCAACGCCTGGGCGGCCGTTAAAAAAGGTTGAAGCTCAGCGCCTTGCCCTAAGAAGGCCTGCAACATCTGCATGTTGCCAGGCGGCAACGCAGACTTCTTCTTCTCCTCAAACATCGGGTCAACCAGCGCAGCATCAAATCCTTTTGCCGGCAAAAAAGCCTGGGTACTATCCCAATGGTGAAGGGTCAGCCGATCCAGTATGGGTTTCAAATCTTTCAACTGTTGCGCCCGCATTAGCGCATCCCTAACCAACAAGTAGACCGTTTTAGACCGCTCAAGCATCATAACTTCATGCCCGTATGACGCCAAAATGAACGCATCAATGCCAAGCCCTGCGGTCATATCAAGCACTCGGGCGCCAGGCTTTTCTTTCACAGCCCGAATCAAGAGTTCGCCCCTAGCTGAGATTTTTTTCTGCCGGCGCCTTAACGCAGGACTCGCATAGTTCACGATGAGCGGCGGCTTTTTACCGTAGCGATCAACCAAAGCGAGCCCGGCTGGCTGATTCATTAAGCAATAGCGCATCTACTGGCGAGACTTCTGGGCAACAGTCTCGCGAACATAAAGGGGCGCGGCATCAAGCGCCGTAACAACCTGCCCCGCGGCGAGCATGGCGTCCGCGATCTGCAATAGATTCCGGATATCCGGCGCCACAACATCGATCACTGCTTGGGTTAGATGGCCCTGGCCTTCCAATAAAAAGACACCGTCGCCAGCGAGCGACCAAGACGTTAAGTCCTGCTGAGACAGCATCAAAGCCGTGTAGACCGAAGGTTTCGCCGTAAGACTCGGAATGAGTCCATCGCAGTCTTCATAGAAGGCCCCATAAAACTCATCTTCACGCGCATGCAGAAGCACCAGCACACGCGCAACCCGGGCTTGCTGACCCGCTGCTCGCGCCACAATCGCCATGGTGGGAACCGGGATGACCGGCAAAGCAAGACCATAGGCTAAGCCTTGAACCACCCCAACCGCGATTCTTAATCCAGTGAACGACCCTGGACCTTGACTGAATGCCAAGGCTTGAATGGATTTTAAGTCTTCGCCCTCTTCTTCTAGAAATTGCAGTATCTGAGGCAAAATCTGGCGAGAGTGCCGAAGATCGTTACTGAACAGGCGACTTCGAATTTCACCAGATGTTATTAAGCCCAGCTTTAGATCACGGCCGGTGGTATCAAGTCCTAAAATCATGATCTTTTATCCATAAAGTCCAAAGCTTCTGACGCGCTATTCGTCCATTTAAATTGCGGCAAACTGGCTTGAAGCAAACCCGCATAGCTCGCATTCCAAAAACGAGGATCTCCGATAACAAACAAACCGTGATCACTTTCCTTTCGGATCAGCCGGCCAAACCCTTGCCGTAATTTTAGCGCGCAGTCTGGCAAAATATAGTCGGAAAAGAAATCCAAACCGGCCAGATGGTACGCCCGCCGCCGCGCCATCAACTTTGGGTCATCCGGCTGTAAAAATGGCAATTTATCAATCACCAAGCATTCAAGGCCGGCACCATTAAGGTCAACGCCATGCCAAAAGCTAGTGGTCCCAAGCAGGATACCGTGCTCCGCGTGCTTGAACTCTGTGACCAACGTCTGGAGCGGGCGCTCACCTTGAACAAACAGATTGCCTCGCCGGGAGCCCGAAAGCTGGCTGGCAGCACTCGCGAGCGCTCGGTGGGAGGTAAACAACATTAGGGTTTTTAGTACACCGAGGCTGGCTAAATCGCGTAACAACGCTTGAATAAAATCCGGGTGGTCTACAGCGAACTGCTGCGTTGGCTGGTAACCCATAACCTGCTCAGAATAGGCGAAGGCATTGGGCACCTTAACCGCTTCAGTAGCATCATAGCCAATCTGTTGGCAGAAAAACTCAAACGACGCGTTGACACTGAGTGTTGCCGATACAAAAATTTTTGGGATCGACGCCGTTAGAACCCCCATTACGCCCTGATCAACATCTGGCACCGTCGAGCGAAAAAGCGCGCCACCGCGAGCATCGCTCTCCCACCAATAGCTTTGCGCTTCGTCTTCAATATCTGCCGCGAGCGTCAGCACTTGATCCAATCGATTCGCTAAATCGTCATAGGCCGCGACCAGCATTTTTCCTCGATTCAATCTCGGCCCCAAAACGCGCTTCAGCCGAGTCAGGAGTGACTCCAAATCGTCGAGTTGTGCTAGGGCGATGGCTTTAACGATCGGTTCTAAAAAGGACGTCCCTTCAACCGCCTCATAAGCGCGTTCAAATCGCCGTTTTTCCTGACCCAGCAATGTCTGCCATTCGCCAAGCACCGAGTCATGTTGTTGCGGATCGGCATTAACACGCCCGAAAGTGATTGCCATTTCCTTCATCCAATTAAAACTGAAAACGGTCTGCTTCGCATCTCGCGCTAACCGAAGCAATTGATCGGCTTCATCAATTAATTGCACATCCATCTTATCGATCAGATCGACCAGGTCATCGCTCGGATTTACATAGCGAGACATCAGTAACTGGTGATTCACAACCATGACATCGGCAACATCAGCCTGCTTGCGTGCCGCATAAAGTGCGCACTGATCAAAGCGTGGACAGCGGGTCTTCTGACACTCATCAACCGTTGCCGTAATCAACGGCGTCAGATCAGAACTGAGGACTTCTAATTCAGATAAATCACCGGTCCGAGTACGCATCGACCAGGCCTTGACCTCATCTACTTCAGCAAGCATTACTAAAGATAATGTCTTGGACGGTGACTCGAATAACTGAGAAAATTTATAAAGACAGAGATAATTGCTTCTGCCTTTAAGCACCGCAACCTTTTTGGAGGACCCCAAAACCCTCAGTGCGATCTCCAGGTCTTCATAAAATATTTGATCTTGCAGCAGCTTCGTATAGGTAGAAATAAGAACGCGCTTGTTGGACAGCAGAACGGGGACTAAATAGCCAAGGCTCTTACCAATACCGGTCTCAGCTTCGATGACCAAGTCACGGGACTGCGTCAACGCCCGCTCTATTGCGCAGGCAAACTCGATTTGCCCCGGTCGCGAACGAAAGGATGGTAGCATTTGACGCATCAAACCCTCTGAGGAGAATAGCGCGCTGAGTTGGTAATCAGACATAGCGATCGCCCTGACAACAATTTGCGCTTATGCTGGCCTCTTCTCATAGGAATTACAAACAATCAACAATCAACAATCAACAATGAATAATGAATAATGAATAATGACTTTTCGACCATCATACTTGCCGGCGGGAAAGGCCAGAGAATGGGCGGGCAAGATAAAGGTCTCGTGCACTACCAGGGTCATCCGCTGATTCATCAAAGCTTGCTGCTGGCAAGACAATGCACCCGTGCCATCGTCATCAGCGCCAATCGAAACATCCCGCAATATCAATCACTGGCTGATGTCGTCATCAAAGACAACTTGCCAGACTATGGCGGCCCCCTGTTTGGCATTCAAGCCTGTGCCACGAGCGTTTCAACCGATTACACTTTAATCATGGCCTGCGACCTGCCTAGGTTGACCTCTGACCTGGTACAAAATTTACAAAGGGCTTTGTTTGACCCGGCATGTGAATTTGACGCCGTCGTTTATCGACAAGGGGGGTTCTTACAATGCGGACTGATCGCTATCAAAACGCCGGTACTGACCTCGATTGATGCCGAACTCTTGTGCGGGCAGCAATCGGTTAGGCGATGGTTAGAAGCCCTGCCGCTTTTGATTCTCGATAGTCATGACGCTTTCGCCTTTACCAACTTTAACGTCCCAGGAAACTTTACCGCAGACCCATCGACTTAAGGACTATCGGCCGCAGATATTATTTTTTTTGCGTGGCCATAACCAAGCGGACCTTTAGCCAACGTCTACCGCGCAGCGCAGAAAAATGATTAACGCAGTGACGACCCCAGCACGGACTAACCGCCTTTATTTCGGTCAATAAAAAAGCCCTACGAAAGGGCTTTTTTATCTTCCAATGCTTTAAAAAGCATTGCTGTTTTTGGCACCTACTTCTTTTTCTTAGCAACCGCTTTCTTAGCAACCGCTTTCTTTGGCGCTGCTTTCTTAGGAGCCGCTTTCTTAGGAGCTGCTTTCTTAGGCGCTGCTTTCTTAGCAGCTGCTTTCTTAGGCGCTGCTTTCTTAGCAGCCGCTTTCTTAGGCGCTGCTTTCTTAGCAGCCGCTTTCTTAGGCGCTGCTTTCTTAGCAGCCGCTTTCTTAGGCGCTACTTTCTTAGCAGCCGCTTTCTTAGGCGCCGCTTTCTTAGGCGCCGCTTTCTTAGCAGCCGCTTTCTTAGGCGCTGCTTTCTTAGCAGCCGCTTTCTTAGGCGCCGCTTTCTTAGCAGCCGCTTTCTTAGCAGCCGCTTTCTTAGGCGCCGCTTTCTTTGCAGCTGCTTTCTTAGGCGCCGCTTTCTTTGCGACTACTTTTTTAGCAACAGCTTTTTTAGCAACCGCTTTTTTAACAACAGCTTTTTTAACAACAGCTTTTTTAGCAGCGGGCTTTTTCTTTGCAGCAGGTTTCTTTTTTGCAACCACGGTTAATACTCCTTTAGTGACTTTTACTTTTAAGACTCACTCATTTTAGGCTATGAAGCATCTCCTCGGCGTAACTCAGAATCATAGCTTAACTCAGAGCTGGGGTAACATCGATGCGCTGGGGTCAAGTTTAGAAAATTCTCTTCACTTTGCACACCTTTTTTTTGCAAAGAAATCATTAAAAAAAATAACGCGATTTACCCTCTAAGGGTTCTCATTCGGGAATTAAAGCGCCTTTAACGTTTTTTGAACCATCGCTTTAATCTCATTGGTTGTTCCATTCCCATCAATCATCGCGTACTGCGCACCGGTTTTTTGTGTCAGTGTTTTGTAAAACGCAACAAGCGGCGCGGTCTGATCGCGATAAATCCGCAAACGATCTCGGACCGTCTCTTCTTGATCGTCATCTCGTTGCACCAGTGCCTCGCCCGTCTCATCGTCCACTCCTGCGGTTTTAGGCGGGTGGTATAGCACGTGATACGTTCGTCCCGATCCGGGATGAACACGTCGTCCGCTTAAACGTTTTATAATTTCATCATCCGGCACCGTGATTTCAATCACTTGATCAATTTCAATGCCCGCATCTTTTAGCGCCTCGGCCTGAGGGATTGTTCGAGGAAAACCATCGAACAAAAATCCATCCTGACAATCATCTTGGCGCAATCGCTCTTTCACTAAATTGATAATGATCTCATCGGTCACTAATTCGCCACGATCCATCACGCCTTTTACTTGAAGACCCAAAGGGGTTTGATCTTTTATCGCTTGTCGCAACATGTCGCCTGTTGAAATTTGAGGAATACCATAGGCTTCAGTAATGAACTGTGCCTGAGTCCCTTTGCCAACCCCGGGCGCACCTAACAAGATTAATCGCATAATATTCCCTTACCCTTTTAGATGGATTTTTAACTTGTAAATCGACGAGCTGACACCACATTCGGAATCTTTTGCATCATCTCCAAAACCTTAATCAAGGTTTTCAACGATTCAACTTCAATCGTCATATTAAGATCAACTCGTTGTGCAACCTGGTCCGTAACAGAATGCATCATGATCACGTTAATGGCTTCTTTGACGAACAAACCCGTTATTTCAAACAGTAGACCCGATCGATCGTAGGCTTCGACTTTTAAGTCAACTGAAAATACAGCTTGTGCACCCTCTTGCCAGGATAACCGCATCAACCGGCCATACGCATCGCCCTGCAACACCGCAACGCATTCTTGAACATGTACCCCAACAACCCCAGCGTCACTAATAATACCAGCGATAGAATCTCCGAGCACGGGGTTGCAGCATGTTGCAATGTCATGCTCACGACCACCCAGGCCTTTAATCAAGGTCGGCGCGAGATCGGTCTCAAAGCCCAGGTGAAGTTGTGAGGATGCCCGGATATCCAATTCATTTACAGCCACCCATTCGGCGACATCTGACAGCTGAAGGTCACCCCGCCCAAGGGCTACTAAGAATTCTTCCTCATCCGAAAATTCGAAAGCCGCGCCAATCAATACTTTGCGCGCAGCATCGATCCCTAATTGCATCAGTTCCGCATCAACCAGACGCTGTCCTTCTTCCAGATTTTTCTTGCGTTCCCGGAGCCCAAACCAAGCTTGGATTTTGGTTTTCGCCTTTGACGTTGTGACATACCCCAAATGAGCATGCAGCCATTCTCGCCGAGGCAAGGCCTCAGCGCCTGTTATCACCTCAACATGGTCGCCCGACATCAAAACATGGTTTAGCGATACCACCTTCCCATTGACCTTGGCGCCACAACACTTGTGACCAATTTCAGTATGGACCTTATAGGCAAAATCGACTGGGGTTGCCCCCGGCGGCATATCGATAACATGGCCTTCAGGCGTAAACAAATAAACCCGGTCAAGGCTGACGTTGGCCATCATCTCGCTCGCCGACTCAGGCAAGTTTTTAACCTCATCCTGCCATTCGATCACTTGCCGCAACCAAGACAACCGCCGTTCATAACGAGCCGCCCGGTCAGTCGGTGATTTTTCCTTATAAGTCCAATGCGCACAGACGCCATACTCTGCTTCGTGATGCATCCCTTCCGTTCGAATTTGGACTTCTAAGACTTTCCCTTCAGGACCAATCACGGCCGTATGCAGCGACTGATAGCCGTTGTCTTTTGGATTGGCGATATAATCGTCAAACTCATTCGGAATATTGCGCCAAAGATTATGCACAATCCCTAAAGCGCGATAACAATCATCCGCAGAGCTGACAAGAATCCGAATAGCACGCACATCATAGACTTCAGAAAACGGAATGCCTTTTCGGCTCATTTTCTTCCAAATGCTACAGATATGCTTCGCGCGACCCTCAAGCTCCGCCATGAGGTTAACGAATCCAAGTTTAGACTCAAGGGCTTCGAGCACAGAGCCTATATACTGGTCCCGCACAGTTCGCTTTTCATCCAGCAAAGTTGCAATCCGGCGATAGGCATCCGGTTCTGTGAACCTGAAGGCGAGATCCTCTAGCTCCCATTTCAATTGGCCGATACCCAAACGGTGTGCGAGCGGCGCATAAATTTCTGTGACCTCCTGCGCAAGCCTTAGTTGTTTGGATCGATCCGCCTTGGCGGCTGCCCGAATCGCGCAGGTTCTTTCAGCCAACTTGATCAGTGCAACTCGAATGTCATCAACCAAAGCGACGAGCATTTTCTTTGCTTGTTCAACTTGGTCGGAGGTCTCACCCAAGACCACCTCGTTTTTCAGGATATGGATATTGCTGATGGCGGCCATCTTCAGCACACCCTCCACCAAGTCTGAAACCTTTACGCCAAATTGCTTACGAATATGATTAACCGTAATTTGCTTCTCTCGAGCCGCTCTATAAACAATTGCCGCGATCAAGCCATCCTCGTCAACCCAGAAATCTCGCAGAAGATCGGCAATTTCCAAGCCCATATAGTAACTGCTACGACCCGATGGCCAGCCCGATCCCAATTGGATCGCCTTTTCTTCGGCTTGCGCTGACAGATCACATGCCCGGTTAATTCTTTCAAGATCTAAATCTGCGCGTTCAGCCCCAAGGTCCTTCAACCATTGACCCAGATCAAACTGGCCGGCTTCGAAAACGATTCGTTGCTCTCTTGGTTTAACCATTGCTCGCGCCTCTGCTGAAAAGCGCAATGGATTCCATATGAGCGGTATGCGGAAACATATCAATCATGCCCAGTTGATCAAGCTGATAACCGCCAGCAATAAGAATGTCTGCGTCGCGCCTAAGCGTCTTTGGATTACAAGAGACGTAGACTATTTTTTCACAAGCAATCTCAACGAGCTTGTTACAAACCAACTCCGCACCTGATCTCGGTGGGTCCAAAAGGACTTTATTAATCTGCGGCAAGACGAGCGATGAATTTTCAGTACTGTATAGGTCCGCGACGTCAAAGGACGCATTCTTCAAACCATTGAGCTGCGCATTTTTCCGGGCTCTGTCGACACTCGCGGTCGATGCCTCAAGGCCAATGACGCCCGCGGCGGCCTGAGCAATCGCAAGGGAAAAATTACCAATGCCGCAAAAGGCGTCTAGGACCTGATCGCCTGGCTTTAAGTCAAGCAGATCTAATGCACGGTTTACCATCTCTTGGTTCACGGCTTGATTCACTTGGGTAAAGTCCATGGGATGAAACTCAAACACCAAACCTTGATCGTTTAAACGGTAATGCAGCAGCGGGTCGGCATTTTCGGTAAGTGGCCTGACCGAGTCAGGACCTTTCGATTGCAATAAAACCATAACCTGATGTGCGCTCTGAAAATCAGCGAAAGCCGCCAAGTCCGAGGCCGACAGAATCGTTAGATGCCGAACCACCAAAGCAACGGATCCATTCGATGCCGCGACCTCTATTTGAGGAATGCTGCTGCGACTATCAAGTCCATCGATGAGTCGAGACAGCGGCTCTATGAGTTCTGCAAGCTCAGGAACCAAGACCTGGCAGGACGTCATCTCGGTGATATAGGCCGAGCCAACTTCACGAAAACCAATCAAGGTTCTACCCTTCTTAGCAACATGCTTGACCCCAAGGCGGGCTTTACTTCGATAGCCAACATCCTTACCGGATAGCGTTTCTAACCAAATTTTGGGCTCGCATTGATCGAAGAGCGTTTGCAACCATTCCCGCTTAAAGGCAAGTTGTGCTGGCCGATCAAAATGTTGATAAGAGCAGCCGCCACATTGCGCTGCATGAGCGCAAACCGGGATCACCCGCGCTGGATGATCTTGTTCTATGTTCTGGGATTGACAGATCCATTGACCCTTTTTCTTCTTCAAAGGCACAATCAGCGCGCGCTCGCCAGGCAAGAGCCCATGGGTTGCATATCGGCCGTCTTCGCTGAGGCAGGTACCCTCAATGGTCAAAGTATGACCGACATCGGTAAACGGAAGTTTCCTCTTTCGCATAATAACGGCCGGCAGTGTTTGGTGGAGGGGCCCAGAGTCGGGTTTAGGCAACGGACCGTTATTTTAAGCCAAGTCAGCGGTATATACACCTGTCGATAAGTAGCGATCTCCACGATCACAAATAATGGCAACAATCGTTGCATTTTCGACGGTCTCACTGATCTTCAGTGCCGCAGCGACCGAGCCGCCAGACGAAACGCCAGCGAAGATACCCTCCTCACGCGCAAGCCGGCGCATCATGTGCTCGGCTTCTTTCTGATCAATATCCATCACACGATCGACGCCTTCTGGCTGATAGATCTTTGGAAGATAGGCTTTGGGCCAGCGCCTAATACCTGGAATGGCTTGACCCTCGACAGGCTGCAAGCCGATGATTTCAATTTCGGGTTTGACTTCACTGAAGTATCGTCCAACGCCCATAATGGTGCCAGTGGTTCCCATCGAGCTGACGAAATGAGTGATTTCCCCATTGGTCTGACGCATTATTTCTGGCCCCGTGCCTTGATAATGCGCAAGCGGGTTATCAGGGTTCGCAAATTGGTCGAGCACGATGCCGTCGCCTGCCTGCATCATTGACTGAGCAAGGTCCCTCGCGCCTTCCATACCTTCCTGCTGAGTCACCAAAATCAGTTCCGCCCCATAAGCCTGCATCGCAGCCTTGCGCTCGTCGCTCATGTGCGCTGGCATGATCAATTTCAACCGATAGCCTTTTATCGCAGCCGCCATTGCCAAGGCAATACCGGTATTACCACTGGTCGCTTCAATTAACACGTCACCCGGTTGAATCACGCCGCGCCGTTCTGCGCACTGGATCATACTCAGCGCGGGCCGATCCTTGACCGAGCCAGCCGGGTTATTGCCCTCCAACTTAGCGAGCACGGTGTTTGTCGTCGACCCGGGCAGACGCTGCAATCGCACCAAAGGGGTTTCTCCGACGCATTCCTCAATCGTTGGGTACTGGATAATAAGCTCCTTGCCTGACTGGCCGTTATGGATTACAAAAGCTTAATCGAATGCAGTCTTCCCTAGAACCACTGACTGCCTCTAAGCTCAGTTCAATTCGGAATAACGAGCCAGCGAGAATCGAGTTAAAGGTTAAAGCAAGAGAATCAGGTTAGAGGTTAAAGCAAGAGAATCGAGTGCGAGGTTAAAGCGAGAGAATCGGGTTAGAGGTTCAAGCAAGAGAATCGGGTTAGAGGTTAAAGTGAGAGAATCGGGTTAGAGGTTAAAGCGAGAGGCTAGCGTTAGATGTTAAAGCGGGAAGTTAAACAGACCAATCCTGAACGGTCCCGGCAGCCCCTCGGCGGCGCGCTACTGTCATCTGCGGTTTACGGCAATGGGTTTCCGTTGGCGTTTAAATTGACCGATCGATTAGGGCAAGGATTAACGTCGTCGGCCAACCGATGCTGGCCTTGCTCAATCCCAACCGAATGTCAGCGGTCTAGCTCACGTTGTCCGCGTCCATGACGCGTCACAACGACACGCCTTACGCCAAACCGATGACCCGAACCTTGGGTCGTGAAGCCCTAAGCAAAGGTCCTCAAGCGCAAAGCCTAATCTTTGTCTTGACCACCTACGCTTTGGATCCAAACCGAGCCGCCTTGACGCGCTTACTCATCGACTTGGGTCAAAAGTTTATGCTGGTACCCATCGAGCGCTTTACTGATAAGCCATTATCAAATGCCACCACAGATTTGATTCTGATCGATGCGCTCCATTTAAGTCACGCAGGTCACGAGCATCGGCTTACGCACTTACTGAACGAGCATCCTGGCGCGCGAGCCGTGGTCAGCGACACCTTTAACCCCCGTTTAAGTCCGAACCCAAAAAGGCTTGTGTCGCATCGACAATTGGCGCACGAACTACACTCATCGCCGGAAAGCTTTAATCGCTCAGGGCCCGAGAAGGCACCTACTGAGATCTCAAACCAAATGCTTTCGAGGCAAGCCAGCCCAAAAGTGCCACAAGGCATCGCCCAGCCGGCATCTGATCTGGCATTGATGCCCGGAAAAACCCAACCCATGTTCGATCAAAAACTTGCGATCGAGCGGGTCCGCGGACAGCCGGCTTTGGCAATGGAGCTCTATCATCTGCTCAAAACCAGTCTTAGCCAGGATCTTGCTGACCTCGAGTCCGCGGTTCGCAACGATGATTTGCGCGCAGCACAACGCGCATTACATAAACTATCCGGCGCGCTCGCGCTGACCGGCGCGCGCCAACTCGAGCAAACGGTCGAGCTCGCCCAAGGCGCGTTAAAAACCGGGGGCAACCTCACCGAGGTTCGTCACGTGATTCTCAAAGGGGAACAGCTGTTGGCCCTTATGACCCATGATCCGTGGGAGACAACGCCTGCGTGACCCGCGATGCGCCTTCTGCAATCGCGACACTCACGACAAACCCCGCCTCATCGCTAAGCGATAAATGCCAACGCTCAATACCCAGGCTTGCAGATTTTTTAGCCGCCTCGGCCAATAACTGCACAAAGGGTTGCCCGGCCAGGTTTCGCAGGACTTCGATTCGATTGAACTGTACCCCTTGCCGCATACCTGTGCCGAGCGCTTTACTCACCGCCTCCTTTGCCGCAAATTGTTTTGCAACATAGGCTGTCCGGCCCGAGCCTGGGTTGAATTCGGCAAAGCGGGTTTGTTCCGCTGCGCTCAAGATCCTGCGAATAAATCGATCCGGATGTTTTGCTAAGACCCGGGCAATCCGATCGATGGAGACCAGGTCTGTGCCGACGCCAATAATCATGCTTGAGGATACTCCAGCAAATCCCGAGATTTGAGCGGTCGACCGCCCAGCAAGTGATGAACGACTTGCCGAACCACCAGCTTTACAATTTTCGCACCCTGATCGGTCATAACGCCATCGTCCAAAGCAATTAGATCGGCACCACTGTAACCCTCATCATCTGAACGGGCCAACGCGCGAAACCCTTGTTCCGGATAGAAATCGTACTGCCAATCGGTCTTTATGGTGGCTTGCCGGCCCGCATCAAACCGAAAATCGATGCCAAAACCAAGCTCTGCTAACATCGCTAATTCAAAAATACGAAGCGCTTTTAAATCCAGCGGTTTCACCCTCAGCGTTTTGATCAGCCGGTCATAAGCATCAAACAAACTGCTTTGAACCTCAAACCGGCCCACCAAGCGGTAAATCAACTCGTTAACGTAAAGGCCAACAATCGCGGCCTGCCCCACAAGCGGGGCATAATCCCCAAGGTTTTCTAATATTTTAGCGGCCGCGAGCTCTCCGCGGCTCAGTCGTTGAACAGACAGCTTGCGAAACAGGTGCAATTCTGCGCGATGCGACAGTTGCTTTTTTTGCTGGCGACGAATTCCCTTAAAGAGCAAAGAACATCGCCCTTGGTCTCTTGAAAAAAATTCGACGATCAGGCTGGTGTCATGATATTTGCGAGTATGCAGAACATAGCCCGTCACGGGACCGGCATCAGATGTCGTCATAACCGAGGCTCTTGAGGGCTCGATCGCTGTCTGACCAACCCGATTTCACCTTAACCCAAGTATTCAACATCACCTTTTGAGCCAGTAGCGCTTCGAGATCTTTTCGAGCCTCGATACCAATTTGCTTGAGTCGTTTGCCTTGACTACCGATCAAAATACTTTTTTGACCCTCACGCTCAACAAAAATTGTCGCCGTAATATGAATCACACCCTTTTCTTCTTTAAACGCATCGATCTGAATCGTTAGCGCATAGGGTAATTCGTCACCGAGCTGGCGCATCAATTTTTCTCGGATAATCTCTGAGGCCAAAAACCGCTCACTCCGGTCGGTCACCTGATCCTTCTGAAAATAGAACGGGCTCTTGGGTAGATGAACACACACTTCTGCTTCCAAAGCCTCTAAGTTATCGCGCTTTTCGCCAGAAATGGGCATGATGACCGCTCTCGGCGCGCGCGCTTGCAATGACTTCAGCAGTGGCAACAAGGCGCCTTTATCTTTGATGAGGTCCACTTTATTCACCGCGATAATCAAATGTGCGGTGGTTTTTTGAATTGCGTTTTCAACAAGCTGGTCATCTTCGTTCCAATGGGTCCGATCCAAAACAAAGATCACGACATCGACATCACGAATCACACTTAATGCGTTGCGGTTCATGTAACGATTAATCGCACGCTTGCCCGCCACGTGAATACCGGGCGTGTCCACATACAGGATCTGATCATTTTGGACCGTTTTAATCCCAAGCAATTGATGCCGGGTTGTTTGCGGCTTTCTGGATGTGATACTTAACTTTTGCTCGAGCAACGCGTTCAACAAGGTCGATTTACCAACATTCGGGCGGCCCACAATTGCCACATAACCACATCGTGTAACGAACTCATCCATTTGGTTTCTCTCGACGCAGTTGTGTAAGGCAGGTTTCCGCGGCTTTTTGTTCCGCTTGTTTGATCGAGTCGCCCTCTGAAATGGCTGGAGTCTCCAGCAAATGGCAGCGACACGCGACTTTAAATCGTTGTTGATGACCCAGGCCAGAGGTTTGAAGCAACTCGTAAGCTGGTAAAGGCATGCCCTCGGCTTGCAGAAATTCCTGTAACTCAGTTTTTGAATCCTTAACCACGCGGCGCGCATCTAACCCCTGAAACTCGATCTCAAACCACCGCTCGATGGACTCGGTAATCGCCTTAAGTCCAGACTCCAGATAAATCGCGCCGAGAATCGCTTCAAGACTGTCGGCTAAAATCGAGTCTCGCTCCCAACCGCCAGACTGCCGCTCTCCGGGCCCCAAAATCAGATGTTGGCCAACCCCGAGTTCTCGCGCCTTCAGAGCCAGGCTCTCTTTACGAACCAGTTGGGCGCGAAACCGGGTTAGACGGCCCTCATCAACCCCTGGGAACTGCTGATATAAGCGATGGGTCACGGCCAGCTCTAAAACCGCATCACCTAGGAACTCCAGGCGCTCATTATGTTGACCCGAGGCACTACGATGGGTCAGCGCAAGCTTCAAACTGGCAACGTCCTTAAAGACGTAACCCAATTGCGCTTGAAGTTGATCCAGCTTGTCTTGACCCGGCAAAATATCAATCGCTCAATTGAATGGTGTCATCAAATACGATGACATAGTCAATGTTAACCGCCAAATCGCCACGAACCTCATACTCCAGGGCCACGCCTGATCGGCCCGAAACAGCGCGCAATTCGAACCGCTTTTCGTTAACAAAATCGTGCAGGTTGTTTGCTTTAAACCGCCGTTCAATCACTGACTGGAGTTTACGCTGGTCTAACCGATCCATTCCCGGATCCTGCGCAAGGTCTTCCATAATCGAAATTGCGGTTTGATGATCCAGGTAAACCGGAACAAATTTACTGGCAACCGAACCTCCTGCGATGCAGATCGACAACCAAATCAGAAGCTCGTTAAAGGCTAAGCCTGCAGTCTTTCTGACAGAGGTCATCATCGGCACCTTACTCGATCCAACCATTTCGTGAGAAGTTGGGCAGGGATAACCCGGGCTCCTTATGCAGCCAGATCGCAAAGGCTTTTCCAACAATTTTATCTTCAGAGGCGAAACCCCAGTAACGGCTATCGCTACTTTGGTCACGGTTATCCCCCATCATAAAATAATGACCGCTGGGCACTAACCATTCCTGGACTCTTGCATCCTGATATTGGTTTCGATGTATTTCATGTTGCAAAGGTCCGAATGTCTCACTAAACCGCAATTGGGCTGGTCGAGAATCGGGCACTTTCCCTAAGTAGGTTTGTACCTGCTCAACATTATTGATGTACAGCACTTTATTCTGATAGCGAACCCGGTCCCCGGGCAGGCCCACCACACGTTTGATGAAATAGTCTTCCTGGTGAGGCGGTATAAACACCATCGCGTCTCCGCGCGCAGGATCGCCTACCGCAAACACTTTGGTGCCAACAACCGGCAACCGAATGCCATAGGCGAACTTATTCACCAAGATGAAGTCACCCACTTCCAGCGTTGGAATCATAGAGCCTGAGGGGATCTGGAACGGCTCAGCCAAGAAAGAGCGCAGTACCAAAACAAACAGCAGTACCGGAAAAAAAGAGATGGCGTACTCAACAACCACGGGTTGTTTGGCACGTCCTTGATCCGGATTGATTTTTGCTTTTGGGCGCCGAGGGGCAAGCCAAACGTATTCAACCAACCAAATCAGACCACAACCCCCGGTTAACATCACCAGAATCAGGGGGAAGTTAATACTCAAATCCATTGCCTTGCCTCCTGGGTCCTGACGCGTTTAGCGGTCGACTTTAAGCACCGCTAAAAATGCTTCTTGTGGAATTTCAACACTACCAACCTGCTTCATTCGACGTTTGCCCGCTTTTTGTTTTTCCAGCAGCTTCTTCTTTCGCGTGATATCACCACCGTAGCATTTAGCCGTGACATTTTTTCGGAGCGCTTTAACGGTCTGTCGAGCAATGATCTGCCCACCGATGGCGGCTTGAATCGCGACATCAAACATTTGTCTTGGAATCAGCTCCTTCATTTTACTGGTTAGGGCCATGCCTTTACTTCTGGAATCTTCTATATGGACAATAATCGCTAAAGCATCAACTCGATCGCCATTGATCAAAACGTCTAAACGCGCCAACTTGGCGGCTTGGAATCGTACAAAGCTATAGTCTAAGGACGCGTAGCCTCGTGACACCGATTTAATTCGATCAAAGAAATCCAACACAACTTCATTCATCGGCAACTCATAGGCCAAAGAGACCTGTTTGCCCACAAACTGCATGTCTTTTTGAACGCCTCGCCGCTCCTCACACAACATAATGACGCTGCCCAAATGTTCCGACGGCACTAAAATATTGGCTAAAACAATGGGCTCTCGCATTTCCTGGATGCCACTCATGTCCGGTAGCTGCGATGGATTATCAACGCTAATGACGTCTCCAGTCTTGCTTAACACCTCATAGACCACCGTTGGGGCTGAGGTGATCAGATCTAGGTCATACTCTCGTTCGAGTCGTTCCTGGACAATTTCCATATGCAGCATGCCCAAAAACCCACAGCGAAAGCCGCTGCCCAACGCATCCGAACTTTCTGGCTCATAGATCAATGAGGCGTCGTTTAACGTGAGTTTTTCTAAAGCATCTCGAAAATTATTAAAGTCATCCGCACTGACCGTAAACATGCCGGCATACACTTGGGGCCTGACCCGCTCAAAGCCAGGCAAGGCGTCAGTACCCGCACCGGGGCTCACGATGGTGTCACCAACGGGTGCACCCCGAACCTCTTTAATACCCGCCACCACAAAACCGACTTCACCCGAGGAGAGGCTATCGGTTTCTGTCCGTCTCGGCGTGAAGATCCCAACCGCATCCGCTTGGTGCGTTTTCCCTGTGGAATGAATGATGAACTTATCTTTCTTCCTGATCCGACCCTTAATCACTTTAATAAGAGACACAACACCCAAATAGTTATCGAACCATGAGTCGATGATCAGAGCTTGCAGGGGTTCTGCTCGATAATCTTTTGGCGACGGGATCAGCTTGATGACGCTTTCCAAGAGCGCCTCAACGCCAACACCCGTCTTGGCACTGACAGAAATTGCAGCGCTGGCGTCAATCCCAATAATTTCTTCGATTTCCTGACACACCCGTTCTGGCTCGGCTTGGGGCAAATCAATTTTATTTAAGACGGGTATGACCTCAAGTCCCTGCTCGACCGCCGTGTAACAATTAGCGACCGATTGCGCCTCAACCCCTTGGGCCGCGTCAACCACAAGCAAAGCCCCCTCACAGGCGGCCATTGAACGCGAGACTTCATAACTGAAATCAACATGCCCAGGGGTATCAATGATATTGAGCTGATAGATCTGGCCATCGGCTGCGGGGTATTTCAATGAGACACTTTGGGCTTTGATAGTGATGCCGCGCTCTCTTTCGATATCCATCGAATCAAGCACCTGGTTCGCCATTTCTCGTTCGCTCAAGCCACCGCAGAGCTGGATAAAGCGATCGGCCAAAGTCGATTTCCCATGATCGATATGGGCGATGATCGAAAAATTTCGAATATATTTAGGATCCATGAAAAAGCTACTAACCCCAGGAAATGCCGCGGAGTCTAATGGAAATCTCTAGATTTCGCCATCAGACTTCCCTGATCTTCTCGCTATGGATCAATCTTGATCGCAATGAACTGCGGCTGCTTCGCCCGAATGATCCGAACTGGTACCGCAACCCCTGACGGCAAGGAAGCCAATGCGGTGGTGAATTCATTAATTGAATCCACCCATTGGCTATTAATAGTGGTGATCACGTCTCCGACGGTAATGTTCGCCGACTCGCCAGGGCCTTGCCCAACCCCAATCACTAAAACACCTTGCGCGGCATCAAGCGCCACTTTTTCTTCTGCGCTCATCACTCGGACTTCAAGCCCCAACCGATTCTGGGTGGGTTCACGGGCGGGGTCACCTGACGCAAGCGGTGTCGCGTCTGCATCGAGCTCACCAACTTTAACCGATAGCTTAACCGACTCTCCAGCGCGCTCAACCAAAAGGTGCGTTTCTGAGCCTGCTTTAAACCGCCCGACGACATGAGGGAGATCCGAAGAAAGGTCGATGACCTTGCCACCAAACTCAACAATAATATCCCCCTCACGAACACCAGCCGCCGCCGCTGGGCTGTCGGCAAAGACCCGAGTCACCAGCGCGCCTGCCGCGCGATCCAAACCAAAAGACTCGGCCAAGTCACGATCCACCCGCTGAATTTGAACCCCCAACCAGCCCCGGGATACAGAGCCTTTTTCTTTAAGTTGCGCCACAACCTCCATCGCCACATCAATCGGAATGGCAAACGACAACCCCATGAAACCGCCTGATCGGGTAAAAATCTGGGAATTAATACCAACCACTTTACCGTCTAGATTAAACAAGGGCCCACCTGAATTGCCTGGATTAATCGCGACATCGGTCTGAATAAAAGGCACATAGTTACCCAGATCATCCGGCAAACTTCGTCCCTTGGCGCTAACAATCCCCGCGGTCACCGACAATTCGAACCCAAAGGGCGAACCAATGGCCATGACCCATTCGCCAACCTTGAGGGATTGAGACGATCCAATTGTCACAATGGGCAGATCGACCGCATCGATTTTCAGGAGCGCCAAATCAGAAACCGGATCGGCACCGATCAAAACCGCTTCTCGCTGTCGCCGGTCGCTCAGGGCGACGATAATTTCATCCGCATCTTGAACCACATGATGGTTGGTTAAGACATAGCCATCCGATGAAATGAGAAACCCCGAACCGGTTGCCGGCCTAGGGGTCCCACGTTGCTGATAATCTCGAAAAAAGCGCCGCAACATCTCCGGCACTTCCTCTTGGTCGTTATCCAGCAAACCAGGATCTTTGCGAGTCGCCGTAATGTTCACCACGGCGGGCGAGGCTTCGGTCACCAAACTCGTGAAATCTGGCAGACTGCTTCGAGTGTGACTACTGACACCGAGCACACTCAACAGAACAAAAAGGCTTCCTAAACTTATTTTTCTCATGACGAACACAATGCTTCCTCACTGCTACGAATACGGATCATCGATTGCGCATACCCTCGACAGCTCAATGCCCCAAGCCCCAAGCCAAGCACAGCCAAACCCAACTGAAATCCTTCGTGCATGCCCCAGTATCGACCTATCCCGGCGCCGAGCAGCAAACCCATCAAGGGCAAACCCAAGCTGTTGGCCAAAAGCAACGCAAAGTCTTTTATCGCGATATCGACCGCAACCGAGCCCTCTTTAAATCGGGCGTCAACCGGGAATCGGTGCGCTTTTGTCTGACAGCTGGCTTTGTGACAGCCAGAGCAGGCTTGCTCCGCCGAGATCTCAGCGAAGAGCGCATTATTTTCATCTCTAATCAGCCGTGCGGGGATTGTCAAAGTCGACCTCTTGAACTTACACCTAGGATATTACCGGATCCCACTGGGATCGAGTAGTTTACGCTTACGGCTTAATATAGGATTGGTTCCACGGACTCGGCAAGTCTTTGCGCCGTGCTAACCGGCAATCCGCCAATAATCGTAACCTGCCCTTTGCTATTACCCAAGGCGCGCGTCACGATCGTTCGCCCTTCGACTTCGGTGGCAAGGTTAGGCAAGCCGCGCTGAGGCTCAAGAAACACTGAAAACGTCACAATACCATCGCTGAAATGCAATCGGTTGCCGGCCTGACGCACGACCTTAAAGCCGTCAGGCAGCCACTTTACTTTGAAACTGGGTTTGGTGTCTTGCTGGATAAAATCATCGGCTAATTGATGGCTAATGGTTCGA
>Ga0209711_10000090_pt1 | contig 83055 bp, 78 predicted proteins | sample ArcticOcean_MG_C_7_FD_187441 | JGI IMG/M metagenome (GOLD analysis project Ga0209711, IMG submission 187441) | Marine microbial communities from western Arctic Ocean - ArcticOcean_MG_CB11_88 (SPAdes) (version 2) | ecosystem: Environmental > Aquatic > Marine > Oceanic | place: Arctic Ocean... | reverse complement strand
CTAGGGGTCTGACCCCTTTTTTAACCAAATAAAATTATGTTTACAAAATTAGAGTTATTAATCGCGATGAGATATTTAAAATCCAAAAGGAAAGAGGGTTTTATTTCGGTGATTGCTGTCTTTTCTTTTGTCGGAATCATGATTGGCGTCGCGACTTTGATTATTGTGATGTCGGTGATGAATGGTTTTAGACATGAGCTAGTTGAGAGGATTCTGGGGATCAATTCACATATTACAATTAATAGCTACGATAAGGGGATTAAGGATTTTGATAAGCTGATTATTAAGATAAAAAAGATTGAAGGAGTTAAGTCAGTTAATGCAATTGTCGAAAGTCAGGCGATGATAAGCGCGCAAGGCAGAAATGCAGGTGGGTTGGTTAAAGGTGTTAGGGTTGATGATTTAAAAACCAAAGAATTAGTAGCAAATAACATTACGGAAGGTGAATTGAGTGCGGTTGGTGATAAATCATCTGTCATTGTTGGCTCTACCTTGGCGAGAAATATGAATTTGCATGTGGGTGATAAGCTTAAAATTATTTCGGCGGAGACTTCAAATACTATTGTCGGGACTATTCCGAGACTCAAGACTTACAAGGTCGGAGGGGTTTTTGAAAGTGGGATGTATGAATATGATTCCACCACCGTTTTTGCTAATTTTGATATGACCCAAATTCATTTTAGGTTTAGGGAGGTTGCTTCTGGAATTGAGATTTTTGCTAATGATATGGAGGAGCTTGAAGAGATAAAAGCGCAGATTTATGAGATTTTGGTTGATAATCCGCAATTATATTTAACGGATTGGCAGCAAGCGAATAAAAGCTTTATTGATGCGTTGAAAGTTGAAAGCACGGTGATGTTCTTTATTCTTACTCTGATTATTTTGGTAGCCGCATTCAACATTATTTCAAGCATGATAATGCTGGTAAATGATAAGAATAAAAATATTGCATTGCTTAGAACTTTGGGGATGACGAAGGGAAATATTATGCGGATATTTTTGATTTGCGGTTCTTCAATAGGAATTGTCGGGACGTTCTTGGGATTAGGAATTGGTGTGTTGTTTTCAGCAAATATTAATAATATTAAGATCTGGCTGGAGTCTTTTGTTGGAGTTAGTTTGTTTAATCCGGCGATTTACTTCTTATCTACGCTGCCGTCAAAGATTTTCATTTCGGATGTGGTTGTGATTGTGTTTATGTCTTTGATATTGTCGATTCTGGCTACGATTTACCCGGCGCTGAAGGCTTCTAGGTATAATCCGGCGGAAATACTTAGATACGAATAGATTATTACTTAACCACACACAAAAAACCAAAAATGTTAGTTTTTATAGATGGTTCTGGCGATAAGCGTTCGATTGATAATCTGCGCTTTGATGAGACAGGTAAGGATTGGGAGTTGTACAGGAATATTTTGAAGAAGATGGAAGAAAATGTTTGAGAGTATGGTAAGGTTATGAGCGACTAAGTTTCTATAAGTTAATTAGTCATTTGATTGACAATTTTAGTTGTACCTCCTGTTGTGTTTGCATAAATAATTATTTTATAGAGGTGTATCATTCTTTTATTTGGTATTGACCTGTCTATATTTTGTGTTTAAAAGCATCTTGTTCGGGCTAATTTTTTTGTTAAGTGTGGTTAAAATAAAATGTATTTAAGAATGATTAACAATTTGAAAGGTGATTTGGTTTTTTTTTCTTTGTTGTTGGTGTTTTTGTTGTTTGGAATTAATGTCTCTAGTGCGAAGGAAGTAACGTATTTAGATGTTAAAAATATGAGTATTGTGACAGATTTTACGGATGTTTATAGCTATTATGATGATAATTTTAAAGTCGAAGATTTGACAGATGAGTATTTAAAATATGATTTCTCTAAATTGTTGGTTCCAGATGGAGTGTTAGGATTTATTGGTAAGAATTATCAAAGACTTCATGTTAATTTTGTTTCGGTCGAGAAAGATAAGGATGATGGTAAAATTTATCATGTAATAGGTAATACTAAAGTTAAGAATAATAGTTTGGACTTTGAAGGTGAGATAGAAGTCGTAAATATTCGTTCTACCCCTCCAAGATATGGAATCGATGATATTTATAGGAATAAAGGTATTGAGAAGCAGGGAATTTTTATTGGTAAATATAGCTTTAGAGAGAATTCTAAGGAAAGATATTCCGGAAAGTTTGATGGAATTATGGTTTTGGATTGGTTAATGCATAAGGATTTAGGATTGAGTCATAATCTAGATCAAGGTGACTCAACTCGTAATAATCAATATGAAGGGAAATGGGTTAGTTATAAGACGGGAATTAGTAAGGTTGCAAATTGGGGGATGGTTAGAATTCCTAATAGTAGATGGAAGCCTAATAGTAAGGGGCCTTTTTTAGATATGGGTGCGGCAGAATTTTCTGTGAATCCTGATTATAAAAAATATGGTTGGGAGTGATCTTATGTAGGTGTTGATAGTTCTAAGTATTTTAGAGTTCCGTAAGATCCTTATTATTAAGTATGTTTTAGGTATACTGTCTTCTGATTGTGAAATATGTGGATAAGGAGATGAGTAAGATACAATCCAGGGGACTAGGTGGTTTTTACAGAATTGAAACGTTGGTTAATTGTAAACTTCTCTTCTGTGCTGAATAGTCAAAACCAATATTATTAGTTTTTCATCTTATTGTTTGCAGATTATTAGGTAATCTCCGACTCGGAATTTGAATAGTCCGTTTAGTGATCCAGCAAGAGGTAGTAGGTGTTTCTCGTGGTTGATTTCTAGTTTCTCTTTAATTGCTTTATCGATTCTTTTTTGGGTAGCGCGCTCGAGTTTGCGTAGGTCTTTGTGGGCTTTTCTGGTGAAAATTATCTGCATTGTTTTGGTGTTTATTTGTCGTCTAGTTTCAATTCTGTTCGGATTTTGTCGTAAGGAATTCCTTCTTCTCCTGATTGTAGGTACTCTTTGTAGGAATCTTCTCCAATGCTGGCTAGAAGGGCGTCTTCTAGTCTTTGATCAAGGAAGCTTTGTAGAGCTTTTTTTACGTAGTAGCTCTTTGACCTTTCTTCTATTTGGGCGATTAGATTTAGTTGTCTTCCTAGCTCAGAAGGGATCGTGCAGGATAATGTGGTAGTGCCTGTTGCTTTTTGCATAGGGTGTTTGCGTTATTAATGTTATTAATGGGATAAATACTATTAATAATATAATCAATTATTTTTTTAGTTTAGGTGATAGGTCTCTGTGCTCTCTCTTCACTCAGAGCCTAGCGCAGCAATCCAGATGGCGGAAGGAATTCTTGCTTTTGAGTTTTTTTGGGATAGAAAGTTGGTGATTAATTTAGTTTGTTAAAAAAATCAGGTTTATGTCGTATCATAAGAAAATAAGTAATTTTTTAGTTGAAGCTAAGAGTCAAAATATCATTGATGAGATGGTTTTTGGTAGATTGGATAAATTTGCTAAAGAGCAAAATGGTCAGGCTTCTGTTGGTAAGTTGATGGGGACTATCTCATTTTTGGGTGGGTTTTCAGTTTTGTTGGGATTGATCTTGTTGATATCGCATAATTGGCAGCAAATAGGTGATGCTTCGAAAATATCTTTTTATTTGGTAAGTTTGGTAGGGGTTCATTTCGTTGGATTTCTTCTGTACGAGAAATATCCGAGAATTTCTAGTGTGGTGCATTTTATTGGGGCAGGGTATGTTCTGGCTGGGATAGGGTTGATGGCTCAGATTTTTCACTTAAGTAGTTTGGATGGGCGGGTTTTCCTTCTTTGGTCAGTGATGATATTGCCGTTGGCGCTTATTTTGAGAAATAAGTTGATTGGGGTATTGGCTGTGGCTGCTTTTTACATGTGGTTGAGTATTGATACGCATCAAAGTATGTTTGTTTATGGTTTAAAGGGTGTTCTAATTTATTACACGGCAATGTCGGTGAATCTTATTTTAATACCTAGGGTGCTTAACTTTTTTGAGGATTCATTTGATCATGTTAAGATTGTTGGGCTGATAATTTTATTGTCTATTATCATGATATTAGGGTTTAGTCATGATATTGGATCAAATGAATTAATGGGGATTCTTGGAAATAAAGGTAAAAGTTTTTATCATCTCTCAACGAAATTAATGATGGTTGCTAATATTGGAATGTTGGCTTTCTTATTAGCTAAAAGATGGCTTACAGATAGCTTCAGTGACAAAGCATTTATGGTTCTGTTGGTTTTGGCTTTGGTGTTGCCTTTTTTCATCGGCAAGAATTATTTAATCATTATTTCAGCATTTTACTGGGCGCTTTGGTTTGCTTTCTCATGGATTATGATTGCAAAGGGAATTGATCAGTCTAGTAGGGCCACGATAAATTTTGGTACTTGGATGTTCGTGATAGGAATTCTAGCTAGGTTTATGGATTTGGTTGGGACTATGTTATTTACAGGGTCAATGTTTATGGTGTTTGGTTTGGTGCTGATTGTGGCGGCTGTTTTAGGGGAAAAATATCGTAAATTTTTAATAAAGAAAATTTCTAAATAATTATGACAAAAAATAGAAAAAATTTATTAGGGCTGGTGGTTTTGTTGCAGGTTGCATTTTTTGCTACTTGGTTTTACTTGGAAGAGTCAAAATTGACTGATCCAAAAGCGACAACTATTTTAGTTAAAACTATTCCGGTTGATCCTCGTGATTTGATAAGTGGTAATTATTTTGTGCTAAATTATGAGTTTAGTAGGTCTTGGGGATTTAAGCAAAAAGGTGGAAAATTATATCGCAATAGTGGTCGAGATGTTTTTGCGGTTCTTAAAAAAGATAAGGAAAGATTTGTTCCTGATTATTTTGTGTTTAAGAAACCAAAAATAGCAAAAGATAAAGTTGTTATTAAGGGTAAGGTTAAAGACGGTAGGTTCATATTTGGAATTGAAAAATATTTTATTAATGAAAACCAAAAAGAGCCAAATGCTAGGAAGGATGTTGTAGAAGTTAGGCTGGTTATTGATGAAGATTTGCAGCCAAGAATTATGGATTTGATAGTCAATGGCGAGAAAATATCCAGAGAATCACCATTGTCTCGCAAAGAAATTAGTGTAGAGGTTTGTAGTGAGGAAACATATTATTTTCCAAATAATACAGATGAATTTGTAGAAATGCTTAAGGGTCAATTTCCATTGAGATGTAGAGATGGTGGTGGTGAGTTGTGTTCTTGTAGTGCAGATAAAAATAACAGAGATTTTTTTAGTTTGGAAAAATCATTTTCCAAGACTCACCCGAAAAGATATGCTAGGCTATTAGCTGATCTAGCCTCTACTACACGTCTCGATGTGTATATACCAAGTATGATTCAACATAGTTGGAAAGATTTATGCATAGAAAATCCTGGATATTTTGTTGGGGGATTAAAGAGTTTAAAGACTAAAGAGCTTAAGGATCAGTCGTTAAGATTCCTTAATGAATATGGTTTTTTCCCGAGTAACGACGGAATGTTGCAGTGTATTAAATCATTAGAAAAAAAAGGTTTTGATCAAATATCTAAGGCGGCAAAACAATATTTAATAGATGATGTGGAAGGTATTAGTAAAAAAATTCACGAGTGTGAGAGTCATCCCAGTGAAGGCTGTTGGGATCATCCTATGTTTGTTAGGTAAAACCCCTAATTTTATTTTGAATACTGGATTGCCGCTTCCCGCTCGCAACGACGATTAATATCACCTCGTCATTGCGAGCGGAGAACGGCAATCCAGGTTTTCTCGGTGTTTCCTGTTAGTGTAGTTGGCTCTAGACAGGGGTTTTCTGTGTTGTAGAAGGTTCTTTAATTGCTTCACTAGTTTTAGCCTCAGTGGCAGAAGGAGGTTTTAATGCTTCACTTATTTTTTTGCGATTTTCCTCATTTTTAGGAAATGTTAGCAAAAATTTTCCTGGTTCGTTTTTTTCTGCTTCAAAAGTTAGTCCGGGTAATTGTCTTACTAATTCTGTTAGCTGTTCATTGGTTGGTTTATGAATTTTTACTCTGTCTAAACCAAGAGAATCTCTGATATCTTTTGTAAGAGATTTTGACCTTAATTTGATGGAATAATGTTGGTTGCCTTCTTCGGGCGTAGTTAAACATGCTGATTCACCTAGGGAGTCAGATAAATTCATAATTGCTCTTTCTTGACCAGGAATATCGGGTGCGACGGGTATTTTGTAACTGGTGAGAGCGCAGTTTTCTTTAAATTGTAAATAATTAGTAATTCTTTTGGTGCCTTCTGATTCTGCTAGAGAACCATTAGCTTCTATTGTTACGCCGATAGAGGGATATTTCTGACTTGTTCGTGGGGATAAAAACCAAGAAGCAATCTCTTCTTGGTTAGAGTTTTTTAGGAGGTCTAAATCTTCGGATAAGCCGGCTTGTGTAATTTTTGGAAGTTCGGTGTAGTTTGAGTTGCAGTATTGCACATCAATTGGCGACAGATTTCCGGGTGTGGAGCTTTGAGTAGATATTTCATTAATAAGGTGGGTGGCTGATCTGAATTTTGAAAAATTTATATCGTATGTTTGGCGTTCTTGAAGTTCAGTACTTGTGGCGTTTGTATCGAACGAAATATTCTTTGATCTTAAATTTATTGATAGGCTTCCGTCTAGCGTGTTTGCCTTGGTTGGGAAAATTTTATTAGGGTCAAGTTGCGAGCCTAGACATGAGGCGACCTTGTGCTTATTTAAATCTAATATTTGTGTGTCTATTGCGTCATCATTCGCCATTGGATTGAAGAATAATCTGTAATCAATTTTTTTGCCAAAATTATCAATGATGAAAGAGTGAATAGAGTCTGGTGAGGTTTGGGAATCAATATGAAGTAATGCATATTTGCCACTGCCTTTAATAAAAAGAGCAACACAGGTTTGCAGGCCATAGGTGCAAAAACCATTTACATATTCAGGAGTGTTTTTATCGATAATTGCTGCGCCACCTTGCCCAACTGATATTAAATCTCGTGTCATTGTTTTAAAAGTTTAGTTCTTATCTATTGTTTTATGTTTTAGGTGCCGGGTCTTAACACACAACACTGAACTCTGGATTGTCGTGATTTGCTCGTAAAGGCGAATCCTTCTTCGTTATTGGGTTGTTGAATTTTAAGAGGTTGTTTCTAGATTGTGTTTTTTTTTAACTTTATTTTAGAGATGCTAAAGAAGTTTTTTGATCAGTTTAGAGAAAGTAACTCGGTGAATTTGAGTCATCCTAAATATCGCGCGGATATTGATGGGTTGCGTGCGGTGGCTATTTTGTTGGTTGTGTTTTTTCATGCTTTTGATTTAAGCGGTGGTTTTATTGGGGTGGATGTATTTTTTGTTATTTCTGGGTTTCTTATTTCTACTATTATTTTCAATAATCTCGACGCTGGTAAGTTTAGTTTTCTAGAATTTTACAATAGGCGCATTAGGCGTATCTTTCCGGCTTTGTCATTATTGCTGATTTTTTGTTATGTTTTTGGGTGGCTGGCCTTGTTCTCAGATGAATTTAAGCAGGTTGGCTATCATATTTTCAGCGGGACGGTATTTATTTCTAACTTCACTTTAATGAATGAGAGCGGCTATTTTGACAATAGTGCTGACAGCAAAGTGTTGCTACATTTGTGGTCGCTGGCGGTGGAGGAACAATTTTACATTATTTGGCCTTTATTGATGTGCTTTGTTTGGAGATGGAAGGAAAAAGTCAACTTATTATCTGTTATTATTGTAATTACGCTTGGGTCTTTTGCTTTAAATATTAGAGAAATTGGCATTGATAAAACTGCGGCATTTTACATGCCCCACACTCGCTTTTGGGAGTTGCTGTGTGGATCAATAATGGCTTATGTTTTTATTTATCACAAAGACCTGGTGTCAAAATATGGTGCACGCTTTGATGATAAAAAATTGCGAGATGTAGCGTCAATGAGTGGTGCGATATTGTTGGCTTTGGGAGTTTTTCTTATTAAAGACACAATGAATTTTCCAGGATTTTGGGCTTTATTACCTATTTTTGGGGCGGTTTTAATTATTGCGGCGGGCCCTGCTGCATTGTTTAATAGAGTCGTGCTGCAAAATAATATTTTAGTGTGGTTTGGGTTAATTAGTTTTCCGCTTTATTTGTGGCATTGGTCTTTATTATCATTTACTAGAATTGTGCTGGGTGAAGAATTGTCTAGCGCAGTTGCGATTATTGTAGTGCTAGTATCAGTTTTATTGTCATGGCTGACTTTTAGATTCGTTGAGAGGCCAGTTAGATTTGGTGGTTTTAATAATATCAAAACTGTGATTTTGGTGCTTATAATTGTGATGATGGGTTATTTAGGTTTTGATGCTTACAAACAAGATGGTTTTGAAAATAGGAAGACAATCGCAAATTATCAGCAAAATTACGCAGACTTAATAAACCCCCACACTACGAGGGAGCCTGATGGTTCTTGCGATAATTTAGGTCTGGATGTTAAAAATACAGTGTGTTTGTTAAATAATCCAAAACCAGAATTTTTGGTGGTCGGGGACAGTCATGCAATGTCTTTAAATAGTGCGGCTTATTTGGGTGGAGTTGATTTGAAAACTTTATTAATTTCTGCTCATGATTGTTTGCCATTTGAGAACTACACAAAGTCTACTCAGTACGCTAAGAATTGCCGAGATATTGCGATTGTCGCAATTGAAGCTGCAAAAAAGCTTCCATCACTTAAAACAGTTCTCATTAATAGCTACGCTCCACTAGGGGAGAGAGGGTTTAGGAAATTGGGGCTTAATGATCTAGTTAAGACTGATAGCAACAAAACTCAGCAGGAAATGTTTGTAGATGGTTATTCAGATTTGGTTTTTGGCTTAATTGCAACAGGAAAAGAAGTAGTATTTGTGATGGATGTTCCAAGGCTGGAACATGATTCAAAATATTGTGTCGAGAGACCTTTTAAAGGCGTTCCTAAGAGTTGTTCTTTGGACAAACAGGACATTCTTGAGAAACAGGCTATTTACCGCGAACAGATCAAGAAGATTCAAGCAAAAAATCCGAAGTTAAAGATATTTGATTCTTTGCAAGTATTTTGTGATGAGGATAATTGCGAAATGCGTGAAGCTGATATTATTTATTACTTCGACAAACATCATTTAAGTTTGTCGGGCAGCGCAAAATTGCTTAGAGAATTAACTGATAATAAGTAAGTTTTGTAGCTCTTCTTCATTTGATACCATCTCCCATATTTAATTACTCTTTTAGCTTTTTTCCCCAAAAAGTAGACCTTTGTCGAAAAATCGATGCCCCTAGAGCCTTTTCTACAAAGGATCGAATTTTGAACATAGTGTGCAGAATCTTTTTATTGACCAATCTGGTTTGTGCACCTAAAACGTAGTTTTATCCCTTCTCCTGGTAAGGACAGCGTGAGCAAGCCAAGGAAACGAGTTATTGTAGGATATGAGGCGAGAGAGTCGACCTCTATTAAATTGAGAGATTTAATAAAATATGGTGATGGATGCGTGGTAAGCTAAACCTTTAAAACAAGCGATCCCATCGTATTACCACTTTCTAGATCTTTATGTGCTTTTGCAACATCTTGAAAGTCGTAAGTAGTTATTTTTGGTTTTATGATTCCCTTTTCTATCGCGGCGAAAACTTCTGCAGCGGATAGGGATAATTCGATCCTATTCGCTTTGTAAAGCGCCATTGTAGGTCTGGTTAAGAATAGAGAGTTCGTTACTAGACGGTTTAGATCAAAGTTTTCATATGAGCCTGAGGACTCGCCATAACTAACACAAACACCCATGGCCCATAAGCAGCTTAGTGTTTTTTCTAAAGTGTCTTTTCCTATTGAATCGAAAACTATGCCAACACCTTTATGGCCTGTGATGTTTCCTACTTCTTCCAATAGATCTTGTTTTTTGTAGTTTATCACATGGTCACATCCTAAAGATTTAGCAAAAGCTACTTTTTCGTCAGAGCCAACAGTGCCAATTACTTCTAGATTTAGATATTTGGCCCATTGGCATAATATGTGGCCGACTCCACCAGCAATTGAGGTGGCTAATATTCTTTTAGCGCGCACAGAGATGTAAACTTTATGAAGCAAAGTGTGAGCCATTAAGCCTTTATGCAGGCAAGCGGCGGCCTGTTCGTCTGATACTGAAGCTGGTATTGGAACTAGGTGGTTTTGGTTTACAGCTTTTTTTGTCGCATATGCGCCTAGGCCACCAGTGGCATAAGCAACGCGATCTCCGGGTTTAAATTCTGTTACTGCGGATCCTACTTTTTGGACTGTTCCTGCGGCTTCTAGGCCGAGTACTGTTGGAAGATTTGGTAATTTGTAGTCTCCTTTGCGAAAGGCGATGTCAAAGAAGTTTACACCAATGTAGGTGTTACTGACGATGACGTCATTCTTAGTTATTTTTGGATCTTCAACTTCTTTGATTTTGAAGTTTCCTGGGCCACCTGTTTTTTCTAGAGTGATTGCGTGCATTTATTTATCCAATAAGTTTTAGTTGAGCTTGTATTATTTAAATAATGACAAATTTTATGCAACATCAAAATTTATTTAGCTGACTTATTTGAAAGAGTGGGAGGGTTTGTAATCGTAGTTTCTGGGGGAAAGGTGGTGAGCGCAGCAGGATTCGAACCTGCGACCACCTCATTAAAAGTGAGGTGCTCTACCAACTGAGCTATGCGCTCCTACAAGTAATACTTGAAATAGGAAGCAGCAATTATAAGCTGTAACCTCTTAATAAATCAATAAAAAATATTTGGTTCAAATGAAAAAAAATGTTTTAACGATAATTCCAGTGCGTTTGGCCTCAACTAGACTGCCTAATAAGCCATTGGCAGATATCGTCGGCAAGTCAATGATACAAAGGGTTTACGAGCAAGCACTCAAGGCTAATTTGGGTGACGTTGTGATCGCTTGTGACGGTGAAGAAATTGCTAAAGAAGTCGAGAAATTTGGTGGAAAATACGTTCTAACAGAGCCAAATTTACCTTCTGGAACTGATAGAATCTTTGCCGCATATGAAAAATTAAAAGAAAAAGACGGCTACATTGATGGTTTTGATGTTATTTTAAACCTACAAGGTGATCTTCCAACTATTGATCCAAGTGTAATATCAAGCGCAGCTGATGCAGCCTTAGAAGAAAATTGTGATTTTGCTACCGTTGCTTCAAAAATTACTTTAGAATCTGAGATAACTAACCCAAATGTGGTTAAAATTGCCATCGCTTTTAAAAGTGATAATTTTGGAAAAGCACTTTATTTCTCAAGAGCAGCTATTCCCTACAGTAAAAAAGATGAAGATTACTACCACCATATCGGAATCTACGCTTACAAAAAAGAAGCTTTGGAAAAATTCGTAACTTTGTCACCATCGCCTCTTGAAAAAAGAGAAAGTCTAGAGCAGTTAAGAGCTTTAGAAAATGACATGAAGATAAACGTTAGAATAGTTGACGCCCACCCGCTTTCAGTGGACACTCAAGAAGATTTGGAAGTAATAATTAAATTGGTAGGCACTGTTAACAAAGGTTCTTAACCTTATCTTTCGTCCTATTTTTACTTATTTTTCAATAAAAAAATAAAAAATATATCCTGATATTATTGATTTTGTTATTAAAAAAGCGTTAAAAATATAACAAAATCTAATATTAATAACCTTTATTAAAAGTACCTAAAATGAAAAAAATTGATATTGATAAGGTCTTTAGTGGCCAAGTTGAATTTACTTACGGCGCACATAATTACAGTCATGTAAAAGAGTCGATATTACCTGAAGTAGCACTAATTGGAGCATCTAACGTCGGCAAGTCTAGTTTGGTAAACAGTCTTTTTAATAACAAAATTGCCATTGTTTCATCTGTTCCAGGAAGAACCAGGCAGCTTAATTTCTTTAAAGTTCATGATGGTTTTAGAAATGGTTTTGAAGTAGTAGATATGCCTGGGTATGGTTTTGCAAAAGCCCAAGATAAAGATAAAGTGCATTGGCAAAAAACCGCTTTGGAATATTTGATGAAAAGACCAAATTTGAAGCGCCTCTATTTGTTGATTGATCCAACTAAAGGAATCAAAAAAACCGATGAAGACATGGTTAATATGCTTAATGCAACGGGAGTTTCTTTCCAAATTGTATTAACAAAAATTGATAAGCTTAAAATTGAAGATTTAGAAAAAGCTGAAAAGAAAATACTATCACATTCAAAAAAATGGCCAGCATGCTTCCCCGGACTTGTAAAGGTTAGTAGCTTAAAAGGATACGGTGTGCGTGATCTGCAAAAATCCATTGTTACTGTCTTGGAAAATTTATGACCAAAATATTACTAGTGATAATTCTTTCAACTTTTTGCATATTGGCACTAGTATTTTTGTTAAATGCCACTACATATAATGGATCTAAGAAAAATTTTCAAAAAATAAAAAATGACAAAAAATAAATCTTCAATTGCTTCATCGGTCAATAATCTAGATAGTTTTGTTTCAAGCTTGACCCCCAAAAAAATTGTCCAAGAGCTGGATAAATACATTATTGGTCAAGATGACGCAAAAAAATCTGTGGCAATTGCTCTAAGAAATAGATTTAGAAGAAAGATGGTTGATGCTTCTTTAAGAGAAGAAATAGTTCCAAAAAATATCTTGATGATCGGGCCCACTGGAGTTGGTAAAACTGAAATCGCAAGAAGGCTGGCTAAACTTGCAAATGCACCATTTGTCAAAGTTGAAGCTACTAAATTCACAGAAGTAGGATATGTTGGTAGAGACGTAGATTCAATCATCAGAGACTTGGTTGACGTGGCGATCAAAACCACTAAAGACGAGATGAAAAAAGACGTAGAATCTGGCGCAAAAGAAGCCGCCAAAAAGACAATCTTGGATATTTTGGTTGGCAATGAATCTTTAGCAGAAACCAGAACGAAATTTTCCAATATGTTTGACAAAGGCGAGTTAAATGACAGGGAAATTGAGATAGAAGTCCCAGACTCTCCAAGTGCGTCTTCAACAAATTTTGATATTCCAGGTGGCCAAGTCGGCATGATCAATTTAAGCGACGTTCTTGGAAAAGCCATCGGATCTGAAAAAACCAAAAAAGTTAAAATGAAAGTTAGCGAGGCTTTCAAAGTTTTATCCGAAGAAGAATCAAATAAAATGATCGATGAAGATGTAGCTATTAACAAAGCCATTGATTCAGTTGAAAATGACGGAATAGTATTCATCGATGAGTTTGATAAAATCTGTGGCAGAGGAGCTTCTAAGGGAGCCGCGGAAGTTTCAAGAGACGGAGTTCAAAGAGATTTACTTCCGCTAGTTGAGGGAACAGCAATTTCCACAAAATATGGCGTTATTAAAACTGATCATATCTTATTCATCGCTTCAGGTGCATTTCATGTGGCAAAACCCTCAGACTTACTTCCTGAATTACAAGGTAGATTCCCTATTAGAGTTCAATTAAAACCTCTAACGGAAAAAGACTTATTTAGAATATTGACTGAACCAGAAGCATGTTTAATTAAACAATATGTCGCTCTAATTGGTGTTGAAAAAGTGACATTAAACTTCCTAGAAGAAAGTGTTAAAGAAATCGCCAAAATAGCCTTTAGAGTAAATGGCGAGATTGAAAATATCGGAGCCAGAAGGCTTCACACAATGCTTGAAAAAATACTTGAAGATGTGAGCTTTGGAGCAAGCGAAATGAAAAACGGAAAAACAATAAAAATTGACGCAAAATATGTTAATGATCATCTTGGAGACGTATTAGATTCCAAAACTGATCTTTCTAAATTTATTTTGTAAATTCTTTGGATCGCCATTAGCTATGGCTGGTCGGGGGTTGTACCCCCGACCACACGTTCATTTCTATTTTAAGTCATGAACAAAGGGTCAGGGTTACAAACCCAGACCCGACATTGGTGGTCCCTTATAACTTTATTTTAAACTAATTAACTAAAAAAAATGATCCCTAGATATTCAAGAAAAGAAATGGCCGACATCTGGTCACAAGAAAACAAATACCAAATTTGGTTCGACATTGAAGTATACGCTCTAGAAGCTTTAGAAAAACTAGACATAGCTCCAGAAGGTTCAGCAAAAAGAATTAGAGAAAATTTCGCAAAAGCCGGCGGAAAATTCGACGTTGACAGAGTTGACGAAATCGAAGCAACTACAAAACATGACGTTATCGCTTTCTTAACTCATTTAGCTGAATTAGTTGGTGAAAATTCAAGATTCATTCACTACGGAATGACCAGCTCAGACGTTTTAGATAGCTGCCTATCAAAACAACTTACCCAAGCCGCTGATATTCTAATCGGAGATCTTGAAAGATTATTAGCCGCATTAAAAAAACGCGCTTATGAACATAAGAACACAGTGTGTGTCGGAAGATCACACGGAATCCACGCTGAACCAGTAACTTTCGGCCTAAAATTATCTAGATTCTACGCAGAATTTGACCGTAACCTAAGAAGATTAAAAACAGCCAGAGAAGAAATAGCCGTTTGTGCAATTTCTGGAGCAGTTGGAACTTTCGCAAATATTGATCCATCAGTTCAAGAATATGTAGCTGATAAACTTGGCCTTGAAGCTGAAGCGGTATCTAGCCAAATCATTCCAAGAGATCGCCACGCCGCATTCTTTTCAACTTTAGGTGTAATCGCATCTTCAGTAGAAAACATCGCCACTGAAATCAGACATTTACAAAGAACTGAAGTTTTAGAAGCAGAAGAATTCTTCTCAAAAGGTCAAAAAGGATCTTCAGCAATGCCTCATAAAAGAAACCCAGTTCTTAGTGAAAACCTAACAGGTCTAGCAAGAATCGTTAGAGCTGGCGTAAATCCGGCTTTAGAAAACGTTGCTTCTTGGCATGAAAGAGACATCTCGCATTCTTCAGTGGAAAGAGCAATCGGACCTGACATGACAGTTACTCTAGATTTTGCTTTAAACAGACTTACCGGTTTAGTTGAGAATTTAGTAGTTCACGAAGATAACATGGCCAAAAACCTTAATAAACTAGGTGGCCTGGTATTCTCACAAAGAGTTTTACTTACACTAATCGAAGTGGCAAAAATAAGCCGTGAAGATGCGTACAAAATTGTTCAAACCAATGCCATGAAAATCTGGGCTGGCGAGTCTGACAGTTTCTTAGAATTACTAAAAAAAGATCCATTAGTTTCAGAAAAGCTTAGTAACGACAAGTTAGAAGAAATCTTTGACCTGTCTTACCACACGAAGAATATCGATTACATTTTTGGTAAGGTTTTTGGGAAATAGAGTAGGTTTTTGTGGATACTAAAAATAGTAAAGTAGAAATTAAGCCTAAATTAACTAGAGACCAAGAAAGAATTCAAAAGTTTCTTGATGATTTTGATGATGACATAAGTGATTTAAAAGACGCTCCTTCTACAGGAGTGTCTGGTGGCAGCGTTAAAGTTGATGCTGTTGTTGCAAGTAAGAATTCAAATAATAATAAAGGTGGTGAAGGTAGGTAGATTTTCTGATAATGCAAAGGGTGTCTATTGTGCGATTTTGTCTGCTTTCTTTGGCGCTTTATTAGTAATTCTTGTTAGATATTTATCAGAAGATTTTCATTTATTTTTTGTTGTGATGGTCAGAAATGCTTTGGCTCTTTTGATGTTGCTTCCACAAATTATTCATCAAAGAAAAGTTATTTTTAAGACTAACAGATTCAATTTGCATTTGTTTAGAGGGTGCAATGGGCTTATTTCGATGTATATTTGGTTTTATATTGTGACTATCATGCCTTTATCCGAGGCAGTCTCCATTAGTTTTGTTGTTCCTATTCTAAGTAGCGTGGTAGCTATTTATTATTTGAAAGAGGTGGTCAAAAAGGAGATCATGTATGCGTGTATTTTAGGTCTTATTGGTGTTTTAGTGATACTTCGACCAGGGTTTAGAGAGTTTAATAATGCTTATTTTTTCTCTTTTGCATCATTAATTTTATGGACGATTTCTAATGTCGCAATTAAAGTAATGACTAGAACAGAAAGGCCACAAAGCATTGTAGTTTATATGACAATAATCATGTTGGTAACTTCAATTCCATTTGGGTTATTTTATATGGAGCCTTTAAGTGTAAGAGATTTATTACTTTTCGCTGCTCTGGGTCTGGTTTCTAATCTACTTCATTTTTCAATTTCCAATGCTTACAGACTAGCAGATTTGTCTTATGTTCAGCCATTTGATTTCACGCGTTTGGTATTTACCGCGCTTCTTGCTTATTTCATTTTCGGGGAAGTCATTGATTTTTGGGTTATTGTTGGTTCAATGGTTATCTTGCTTGGTGTAATTTTGATTTTACCAAAAAGAAAAAGAGGCCGCAAACCAAAAATCTTAGCTCCAGAAGAATTATAAATATCTCTTATGATTGAATATTTCCAAAAATCCGTTGCCAATTTAAAGAAGGAAGAAAGATATCGCGAATTTGTTGATATTTCAAGAATCTGTGGCGAATTTCCCTATGCTATTCGCAATGAAAATGGTAAAAAAATTACTGTTTGGTGCTCCAATGATTATTTAGCTCTGGGCCAAAATGAAGTAGCTATTGAGGCGGCAGTAGATTGTATTAGAAGTTGTGGTTTAGGGGCCGGTGGAACTAGAAATATTTCTGGAAATCATAGAAATATCGTTGAACTTGAAAAAACTTTGGCCGATCTACATCAGCAAGAAGCAGCTCTGACTTTCACTTCTGGCTACGTTGCAAATGACACGACTATTCAAACCCTGGGAAAAATAATTCCTGAGCTAGTAATATTCTCCGATGAAAAAAACCACGCATCTATTATCGCCGGAATTAGAAATTCACGATTAGAAAAGAATATTTTTAAACATAATGACGAAGAAGATTTAGAAAGAGCATTAAAAAAATACCCAAAAGACACACCAAAAATTATTATTTTTGAGTCTGTTTATTCAATGTCGGGAAATTTTGGTAAAGTAAAAGAATTTATTGCACTGGCTAAAAAATATAATTGTCTAACTTTTATCGACGAAGTTCACGGCGTTGGTCTCTACGGAGAACACGGGGTGGGTAGATGTGAAGAACTTGGCGCTTTAAATGACGTAGACATTATTCAAGGAACTTTGGCTAAAGCTTACGGCGTATTTGGTGGTTACATAGTCGCTAAAAAAGACATTATCGATGCAATTAGATCCGCAGCTTCCGGTTTTATCTTCACTACAACAATACCACCAATTGTTGCAGTATCAGCTCTTAAAAACATCGAAACTAGTAGAGATAATTCAGATCTTAGAGAAAAAATGCACAAAAACGTCGCTAAAATTAAAAAACAATTAATTCAAAAAGGCTTCGACATTGAAGAGAATAGTTCACACATAATATCTCTAAAAATTGGCGATGCCAAAAGAGCAAAAGAGATTTCAGGAAGGCTTTTAGAAGAATTTGATATTTATGTTCAACATATAAACTATCCAACTGTAGCCAAAGGCGATGAAAGATTAAGAATCACAGCAAACCCAATGCATGACGACAAGATGATTGATGAATTGATAGCTGCACTCGAAGAAACAATGAATATCGCTTAACCTTCCTGGATTGCCACGCTACGCTCTCAATGACGCGGGAGAGATTAGTGTATCATAACCCCGCGCCACCCACGTCATTGAGAGCGTAGCGTGGCAATCCAGAAATGGCATTCGAGGAATATGGCAGGTCGGGGGTTGCACCCCCGACCTTATGTTCATGTAGAGAACGTCCAATCCTCCGTGTCAATTTAAGCTAATTTGAAATAAGCGTCAGCTTATTTTAATTTAGTAAATTATTATTAATTTAAATTGACACTTTTTATGACTCAAAAACAAAATTTATCAAAAAATCAATTATCAGATTCTTTCAAACGCTCTGCTATAGAAAAAATCTACCAAGGAAAGCCTTTGACTGGCAAGAATGGTATCTTTAGTGATATGATTAAAGAAATCCCTGAAACAGCCTTAAGCGAGGAGTTAAATCAACATTTAGAGCAAGAAAAGAAAGAATCTGAGCAGGGGTTTAATAATGACTTTGATAATCGTCGAAACGGCTACAATTCCAAAACTCTAAAAACCAGAGAATCAGCTTTTACTCTTGATGCTCCTCGTGATAGAAATGGCTCTTTTGAGCCAGAGATTATAAAAAAAGGTCAAACGGTTTTAACAGACGAACTAGATAATAAGATAATTGCTCTTTATGGCCTTGGAATGGGATATCGAGACATTAGCTCTCATATGGAAGAAATTTATGGAATAGAAATTTCTAAATCCAGTATTACTGCCATTACAGATAAAATATTACCAAAAATAAAAGAATGGCAAAATAGACCTTTGGATGAGATTTATCCAATAATATTTCTTGATGCTATGCACTTTAAATGCAGTGAAAATAACACTGTTGTAAGTAAGGCATTTTATACAGTTCTTGGGGTTAATCAAGAAGGTAGGAAGGATGTTCTTGGTCTCTATCTATAGGAAAGTGAAGGAGCTAATTTTTGGCTAAGCGTTTTAACTGATTTACAAAATAGAGGAGTTAAAGACATTCTAATTGCATGTATAGATGGATTAAAAGGATTCCCAGATGCAATAAATTCAATATTCCCCAAAACTGAAATTCAGCTTTGTATTATTCATCAAATAAGAAATTCTTTAAAGTATATCGCTAGTAAGAATCAAAAAGAATTCATGACTGATTTAAAAGAGGTCTACAGGGCTAATAGTAAAGAATTTGCAGAAGAAAAACTTCTAGACCTTGAGAAAAAATGGGGTCAGAAATATCCAATAGTTTTGAAATCCTGGAATAATAATTGGCATAATTTATCAGGGTATTTTAAATATCCTGCAGAAATTAGGAAGATAATTTATACTACTAATGCCGTTGAGGGGCTTCATAGGCAAATTAGGAAAGTTACCAAAACTAAAGGCTCTTTTACTAGTCAAACTGCATTGGAAAAGCTGATTTATTTGGCTATTCAAAATATTAGCAAAAAATGGAATATGCCAGTTCAGAATTGGAGCTTGATAATTGGGAAGTTGGATATATTTTTTACAGATAGGCTGAAATTGGATTTAGCCTAGAAATGGATTTGACACGGAATTTTGGACACTCCCTTCATGTAAAAATAAATCGAAAATTAACTTTCAATAAAATGCTGCAATATTAAACTAGCAGCAATGTCATCAATATGTTTTCCTTTTCGTTTAGATATCCCAGATCTATCAATATTCTTCGCTTCAAAAGAAGTAAGCCTTTCTTCAAATAAGAATATCGGCATTATTCCGCCAAAATATTCATCCAGATCCTTAGCAAAATTTTCACTAACTTTAGTCATCTCATTATCTGAATCATCTAGCTGTATCGGATAACCCAAGACGATAGCTGTTACCGAATACTCATCCATAAATTCATGAATTTTCGTGAAGTCATTTTTCAACCTTGTGCGATTAATGATAAATTTTGGACTAGAAAGCATCCTATTTTCGTCAGTCACAGCAATTCCTATCCTTTTCGTACCAAGATCTATGCCCACAAGACGGCCGGTTCCTGGTAGATGTTTTTTATAGTCTTGATTTAGCGGATTAAATGTGTTAAAAACTGCCATTACTTTTTAATAAATTCCTAATATTTAAAATATGTCTGTTACTAAAGAAGATATCAAAAAAGCTTCTCGTTTAGCAAGAGTAAAGATTGAAGATAGTCAAATTGACGCTGCTGCAGGGAAAATTAATGGCATAATTGACTGGGTTGAACAGCTTAACGAGGTTGATACTGACAATGTCGATATTTTAACCAATGTTCACGGCGAAAATTTGAGATTGCAAAAAGATGAAGTAATTGACGGTGATATTGCTGATGAAGTTTTGTCTAACAGCAAACATGCAAAATATGGTTATTTCAGTGTTCCTAAGGTTTTGGGATAATAGATGTCTCAGTTAGAATTATTCGCAGGAAAAGAAGAATATTTAGCCCAAGATTTCATTGAAATTGACGAGGTAGCAGATGTTGCAAACGCTCTTGGAATTTTCTTTAAATGTAGAGAATATGACCAAAAACACATACCAAATATCATAATTCAAGGCGAACAACTTAGCGGAAAAACACATTTAGTAAGATTCCTAGCTCAAAAATATAAATTAAATATTATTGATCTAACTTCAGATATTGATCTAGTTGACTTCTTTGAAGAAGGCGAATGTTACATATTTGAAGATGTAGATGAGACAAATAATGATGAATTACTACTAAACATTATCAATCTAGCCAAAGAAAGTAAGGCATTTCTGATCTTTACCCTAAAAAATGAAATTAAGACAAAAATCAAGGATTTTGATTCCAGATTAAAGAATTTCTTTATTAAATGTAAGATTAAACCACTTAGTGAAGACAGCATAAATCAGTTGGCTGTTGGGTATCTTTCTCGTAATCAAATTAAGGCTACCAATAAGGCAGTAAAAGAAATTATAGCTAGCAAATGGCGGAGAGTTATTTAGCGCTCATTATTATTGCTTCTACAGCAATTAATAAGGCTTTGCCATAAAGAAGGTGAAACTTTCTCTTGGAGGCACTTCGGGCCTATCCCTTGAGGTTAATTCTTCTGGTATTATTTGATTAGATTTCCTTGCTGGTGATACGACAAAGGAGTCGGACTCGGAGGTTTTATTGTTTCCTATTATTTGCGACCTTTGGTGGATTACTTCTATTCTAGTTAGATCATCGGTTTCTGGTTCTTTGTCAAATAAATATGTTGTTTCTGAATTATATAGCTCTGCTAAGAGTCCATTTTGTTTGCATTCACGAAATGCTTCAATTGCTTCTTTGCTAGGAGTTGTTTCTGGTTTATTTGCAATTTTGTGTAATTCGCGTGGTAGGCCAAAAAGATGTTCATTTCCATGAAGTCTATCTCTAAAAAGTTGAAAAGGATTTCTAAGAGGTAATTTGCTTTGCATACTATCATTAGTTGTCATGATTCTTAAGTCGTGGCAGGAGACTGTTTTTGTTTTAATAGTTCTGCAAACTTGTCGTAGGTTTCTATATCATGTTTGCTATGAGGTAGTGATCTAGATAATAAAGATTCTTTCACTGAGTCGTTTGATATCATATGGCTTAGCATTTCTTGTTCTTTAAATGCTTTTTCCAGTCTTCTTTTATGGTCTTCAGTAGTCTCGGATGCTTCTTTAGCTCCAAAGAAAGAAGATTGCTCTATAAAAGTAACAAACGTATTTTTATAATTTGTATTAGGGCTGTTTAATGCAGGATCGAAGCCCATGTCAATAAACGTTTTAACGGCGTGTACTTCTCTATTATTAGAGAGTTCTAGTAAATATGTTTGTTGTTGTTCACTAAATTGGATATTTTGTTCTTGGCAGAGCATTTGGAATTCATCAACTTTATGATTTATTACAGATAAAGAGATATATTCAATGCAATTATCATAAAACCATTCTATAGCTTCTTCAGAAGAACTAAAAGTGGAGGATATTGGCGTATAATCTGTTTTGGACATTTAATCAAAAAATGATGAGTGTTTATTAATCATTCTCAAATAGGTAAGAAAAAATTAATATTATAAATTAGATATCTTCTTTTAATGCTAGTTTTGACGCATTTTTTTGTGCTTCTTTTTTTGAAGCTCCTTTGGCTTGGAATTGTTTATTAGAAACAGGCAGAGTGACAGTTGAGGTAAATACAGGTTCGTGGTCTGAGCCACCGACTTTTTCAGTTTTGTAAATAGGAAGTTCTTTAGTTTTTCCTTGTACTATTTCTTGTAATTTTGTAATTGGGTCTTGTGGAGGTTTATTGGTGTTTTGTAAGTGGTCTTGCCAAAAAGTCAGGATAAATTCTTTAGCTTTATTTAGGTCAGAGTCTAAATAAATTGCACCAATTAATGCTTCTAGGCAATTTTCGAGATTGCTTTTGTTACTTTTGCCGCCGCTTTTTACCTCTCCTCGAGACATCTTTAAAAATTCATCAAGATTGATCGTTTTAGCAATTTTTGATAATGTTTCTCCTGAAACCAGGATGGCTTGTCTTTTTGAAAGATCTCCCTCATCTTCTTCTTCGAATTTTTCTACTAGAAAGTCGCTAATTACTAGACCCAGAACTTTGTCTCCTAGGAATTCTAATCTTTCATAATTGTTTTTATTCACTTCTAATCTGCTCACACTTGGATGCGTAAGGGCCTGTTCTAGAAGATCAGGATTTGAGAAGTCGTAATTGATTATTTTATAAAGATCTTGATTCATATCGTTCATTTTATTGTTTTGAAGATACGGTTAAATCGGATGGATGTTGGCCAGTTCCAGATTTGCCAAGTTGGTTTTGCGTTGGAGAAAAATATAACATTGGCTCTGCCAACAAGATTTGCTTTTGGCACATAACCCACATGATCCAAGAATCTACTATCTTGAGAATTATCGCGATTATCTCCCATCATGAAATAATGTCCTTCGGGTACTTGGTAGATTCCGGTAGTGTCTTGAGGGGTGGTTGTTTCGTCAAGTACGGTTATTTGTCTGCCGTTAGGTAGTTGTTCAATAAACTGTCCAATGTCTTTGTAGCCATCTTCAGTAAAGAAGCCGTCATTGCTTTTAACAACTTCTTTTTCATTTATGAAAACTACGCCGTCTCTAACCTGAATTTTGTCTCCAGGAAGGCCGATTATTCTTTTAATGTAGTTGATTTTTGGGTTCATGGGTAGGCGAAAGACAGCAACGTCACCTCTTTTTGGGGAGTCTTCAAATATTCTGCCTTCAAAGATATCAAGCCCTAAGGGAAATGAGTAGCGGCTATATCCATATGAGAATTTGGAAACAAAAATATAATCTCCAATTACCAGGCCCGGTTTCATTGAACTAGATGGAATGTGAAATGGTTCAAAGAAAAAAGAACGTACAAATATTGCTAAGGCAAAAGCTATGGCTAGCGTTTTAAAAAAATTTTCTTTTTTTTGCGGTTCAGGATTGGTCATGATAATAGGTTTTTCCCAGTCATTTCTGCTGGTTTTGGTAATTTAAGTAGATCCAATATAGTTGGTGCTATGTCTTTTAGTGAGCCATTTGCCATGGTTTTATTCTTATTTTCTTTAGTTACTAAGATAAATGGAACTAAGTTAGTAGTGTGGCAAGTATGGGGCTGGTTATTTTCGTCTTTCATGCATTCAATATTACCATGATCAGCAGTAACTAGCATTTGGCCATTATTTTTTAATATTGCTGCTTCAAGAAGTCCGAGTTCTTTGTCAATTGTTTCACAAGCTTTAACCGCCGGATCAAATAGCCCGCTATGGCCAACCATGTCTGGATTGGCATAATTTACTATTATTAGGTCATATTTATTTGAGCCTATGGCTTTCCGCAGATTGTCCCCAAGTTCAATAGCTGACATTTCTGGTTTTAAGTCATAAGTGGCAACGTCTGGTGATTTTGTTAAGAGCCTGTCTTCGCCTGGAAATTCTTCTTCTTGTCCACAAGATAAGAAGAATGTGATATGAGCGTATTTCTCAGTTTCTGCGGTGCGAAGTTGAGTTAGATTGTTATCGGCTATTACTTGCCCTAGAGAGTTTTTTATTTCTTTGGGAGGAAAAATAACCTCATAAAAGTTATTTAGTTCCTGCGAATACTGAGTTAAACAAATCTTGTTTGAGAATTTAATATTTGGTCTTTCAAATTTATCAAACTTGTCATTAACCAAGGAATTTGATAATTGTCTTGCTCTGTCTGACCTGAAATTACAAGAAATTAGGGCATCGCCGTCACTAACTCCGGGATAATTGTTGATTTTGCAGGGTTTTACAAATTCGTCGGTAATATTTTGTTCATAAGAATGATTTATTGCTTCCTGTGTATTGTTGAAGTTTGGGCAATTAGCAGAAATTATGGCGTCATAGGCCAACTTAACACGGTCCCAGTTATTATCGCGATCCATTGAAAAATAACGTCCAGATAGTGTGGCTATATTGAGATCTGGGTCTTGATTTAAAAAGTTAAGGGCACTTTTTTGCCCTACGTCACGGCCATCAAGGAAAGCGTGAATATAGGTTTTTATATTATTTTTGGTAAGAATTTTATATAAATATATTATGTGATCAATGCGGCTATGAACTCCACCATCGGAAAATAATCCAAGAAGATGACAGGCTTTTTTGCTTTCTTTTAGGTCCGAGATTAATTTTTGGATTTTGGAATTATCCATCAGTGATCCATCAAGGATGGCGTTATTGATCTTTGGTAAATCTTGAAATATTACTCTTCCAGAACCAATTGTCATATGGCCAACTTCAGAATTGCCAATTTGACCTTTGGGTAAACCAACTGCCAGACCTGAAGTTTCTAGCTTTGAGTTTGGATATTCTTTAGAAAACCTGTCGTAATTTGGTGTGTTTGCTTTTGCAATCGCATTGTGCGGATCCAAATCGTCACCAATTCCCCAGCCATCAAGGATGCAGAGTAATATTGGTTTTTTTATCATGTTAGAACTATTTTCTTTACTCATATTGTTTGGAGAGTTAATAACTATGGCCTGATTTTAATTAAATTAATATATAATTGCAAATGGTTGATATTATCGGATATATAGCTGCTTCTTTGACAACTTTTAGTTTTGTGCCACAAGTGATACATACCGTTAAAACCAGAGATACTTCAGGAATTTCACTGGGGATGTATTCAATACTCGTTTTTGGAATATTTTTGTGGCTTGTCTATGGGTTTTTAAGAGGAGATACTATCCTTGTTGTAGCCAATATTGTGACTTTGATTCTGTCGGGCAGTGTGTTGTGTTTGAAAATAAATGCGGTTAGAAAACGTTAATTTAAATAAGGCCTTTCAAATTCTGTTTGACAAGTAAATTAGATTGATAGAAGTTAAAATTTATAGTTAGGTAAATATTTTTTGTGTCCTTCAGTAAAAGTTGTTTGTTGTAATATTAAGGTGAGTTTTTTGGTTTCTAGGACAATTTAAGTTTAATATAATTCTTCTTACAGTGAAAGATAGTTTTCAAAGTGCTACGGCGGGTGAAATTGGTAGTGTTGCTGCGCAAGAACCTCAAAGTTCTATGAGTGGTAAAGTTGGCGGTGGTTCTACGCAAAAACCTATTCAAAAGACTATTGTCGTTTACGGAACCGGTTCAATAGGAACAAAGGTCGTTCAGGATATAATGGATAGATTTTCCAGGGATGATGAAGGCAATAAGATCCAAAGAAATGATGAGATTAAAATATTAATGTATAATCACGACCATGATAAACCAGAAGGTTATAAACAGGATTTGGATGGAGCAAGAGAATCTGATGATGAAAGGGATGCATCTGTAAAGTTTGATATTAGGGCAATTGATAATATTAGCGAAATAGCTAGTGCAGATGCTATTGTTTTTGCAGCTGGTGTTTCTGCAGCTAGTTTGAATACGAATAATAGGGAAGCATCCCTGCCAATTAATAGTACTATAATACAAAATTTTGTACGTGATGCAAAAAGTTTCTTAAATGAAAAATCTGCTATATTCGTGGTAACAAATCCGGTGGATGTTGTATCTGGAACTATGTATGATGAAATTGGAATTAAGGGAGTTAAAGTTGTTGGTGTTGGTTCGGAGATAGATTCACGAAGATTTTGTAGATCGTTTAAGGAAAAGCTTAATAAAAAAGATAATTTTCCTCATGTAGCAAGAGTAGAGGGGGCAATGATAGGTAGTCATTCAAATTCAATGTTTTTGGTTGATGATAGTGTTAAAATATTATTCCAAGAGGGTAGCACAGCAAAGCTAGATCAGTATCCAAAGGGAGGTGATGTTAGGGAGCTTTGTAAGGAGTCTGAGATTGAGGCGCGCTCTAAAGGATTTGAAATAGTTAGTAAAATCAAGAAAGGTGGTGCAGCTTTTGAGCCAGCCTTCGTTACAGTTCGTATGTTATCTGCTTATTTAAGAGGTTATAAGAGCGAAGGTCTCAAAACGATGGGATCAATATCTTTTAGTGAAGAGATGAAATATCTGAGTAAAGAAGATGGACATGCTAGCGCTCCTTTACATATTACTGAAGGAAAGATAGAAATTGATAAGGATAGATTCCGCTTATCTACAAGTGGAATTATTAAATTTGTTGAATGTTGTGAAAAACATAAACATCTACAAGAGAGTGTAGATAAGATTCCTAGCATATTGAGAGACAGAATGATGGATAGGTTAAAGGTAATTTCTGAGTTAGTACAACAGGTTAGCGGTGAGGCTGGAAATGAGTTGCAAAAGCACGTAGGAATTATGAGGAGTGAAATAAATGCTCCAATACCATTGGAACGTAGTTTTAGTGAATCTACTAGTTCTTCTCAAGGAGGAGTTACTACTTCTCAAGAATTGACTACTTCTCAAACGGCTAGTTTTTCTCAAGCAGCTAGTTCTTCTTTTGTGGATAGTTTCGAATTAAGAAATGCTGAACTCGTTGAGAAAAGTGTTTATGATGTAGGATCTAGTCTAGGGGCATCAAATCCAGGGAAAAGAAGAAAATTAGACACGGTAAATGATGGGGATGGTGGTATCCAGGATAATGGTCTTCAGGTTTATATCCCCCCCAGGTCATCTAAATTTATGACAGTAGCGGAAAACCATGCATATTCTCCACTTAATAGCTTCCGCCAAGGTTTGTCATCTTCTGCTCCGCTGTTAGGATTACCGTCTACCAGCGTTGCTACGGAAGGATCTGAGTCGTTAGTTGAAAAGGGTGATAAAGATAAGGAAAGTGATGATAAGACTGGTAGCCCTCCAAGGTAGCTCTATTTAAGCAGAAAAGCAATTTTGTTCACCAGATTCTCAATCTTATCTCCTTTGATGAAATAATTATTAGCGCCTTGGCGTAGCGTGTGATGTATCTTATCTTTTCCAGAGTCAGCGCTATATGATATTATTGGAATATGTTTGATGTTATTTTGTTTTTCGAATTTTCTTATTTGTTTAATCGCCGTATTTCCGGACGTATTTTTCATGATGATATCAGAGATAATAATATCGTAATCATTGTGATTATTTGAATATTCTTCCAATAATTCTTTTCCATTATTTACGGACGTAATTTTTAATTTATAACGGCTAAGTTGCTTTGTTAGGATAGCCAGGTTTATTTTTTCATCGTCTGCCAGTAATACGCTTTTATTGTGAACTAACGCCAGATGATCTAGGTGGGATTTATGAAAATAATTCTCATAGTTAAAATCTTGTAGGCTCCATTTACAGCAGCTATTGGTTAAAATATAATTTTGCGGTTTTAGAATATATTCGTCAATTCCGGCTTGTTGCGGGTCTTTATTTAAGTTGTTAATTGCAAGCGAGCTAAATGCAATTATTGGAATGTTCTTATTTATAATTCTAATTTCTTTTGCTAAGCCAATACCGTCTAGTTTTGGCATTTCAATATCGGTAATTATTAGATCGTAGTAATTTGTATCTTTTGATTTAAATATATTTAATGCCTCTCTTCCGTCAGTTGCCTTGGTAAGTTCGACATTTTCGAAGTTGTTATTAATTAGTCTTTCTGCAATTTTTAAATTTAATTCTTCATCTTCTGCCATTAGGATTCGCGTTTTTTGGATGGCTTGAGATAGTTCGTTTTCAACTGGGAAGTTTATGGTAATATTGGTTCCCTTATTGCTGGTAGAAGTGATTTTTAGAACGGCATTATGAGCCTTAACGAGCTGTTGCACATTTAATAGGCCGATCCCATGCGAATCTTGTTTAGTAAAATTATCTATGGATATCTCTTTTCCTCGTCCTGACAGAGCCATTTCTATTTCTTCTTCAGTCATTCCAAAACCTTGGTCTTTTATTTCGAAGGTGATTTCATTATTTTTGAGGGATCTTTTAAGAGATATATCAATATTACTATTTGGTGGGCTATATTTAATGGAGTTAATGATAAGGTTAGAGAAAATTTGTTTTATTCTTTTCGTATCGCAATTTAGTGAGGTGTCATAGTGTGTAAGATGAGTGTGGATGTTAATCTTTTTCGCATCGGCTTGTTTTTGGTTTAGCTCTACTGAGAGGCCAACTATATTTTTTAGATCTTCTTCTCTTATTATTCCAAGTTGTAACTTTCCTTGTTTAGCTTGTTGTAAATCCAATAACTCATTAGTGAATTCTAAACATTCATGCGCTTGATCTTTAATTTGCAGTAATAATCTTTTATCTTCACCTTTTAGAGTTCGATAATTTTTATTATGTTCTATGAATTCGATAATTGATTTTATGGAGCTTATAGGATTTCTTAAATCGTGAGATACAGAAGACAGAAAAGCATCCTTATTGAGATTCTCTTGTTTAGCGATTTTGTTTTTTTGATATTCTTGGGATATTGCTTCTTTTGCTAGTTTTATAGCGTTGGATAATTGGTTTATTTCTTTAATGGAGCTAGTTGGTATATCTACATTTGTTTCTCCTTCAGATATTCTCTTGATAATCTTAGAAAGATCTGTTATGGGATCAATGAAGGTTCTTTTAAAGAAAAAGATCAAGAATATAAATATTGATAATATTGTTGTGATTCCGATTATGTAATTTTGTTGTAGAAAGTTTTGTTTGTTGTTTAGATCGTCTACAGTGATTAGAATTCCGTATCTGGAATTGGCGATATTTTTATAAATTATTGCTTTTTGAGAGCTAAAAAGAGAAGACTCTTGAAGAAATTGAATATCGGTGTTGTTGAAATCTATTTTACTTAAAGTTTGTGTTCTAGATTCAGGTAACCCAGATAAAATGTTAATTGATTTGTTAAATAATATTTGAATAGAGGAGTTTGGAGAATAATTCTTTTGGTTAATTTTATTGTGAATTTTGTTGAGATTTATTCCGGCAACTATTGTTCCTTGATAAATATTGTGTTGGTTAACTATTCCATAGCCGAAAGGTATAATATATTGTTTGCTAACCGCACCTATAATAGGGCTTCCTAGATTAGCTTTGGATGGCTCAGCAATTGTCAGAGGAATGTAATCTCTTTTTGATAAGTCTATAGCCTGCTCTAAGACGCCAAACTCACTATTGACAGATAAGTGTTTGTTCTTTTCAACCCAAGAGAACATACTAATAGAGAGTATGTTTCTTAATTCTTCCGAATCATATAATACTCTTATTTTGCTAAAAGAATTGGCGATGTAGTTTGTGTCATGGGCTCTATCTTTGATTTTCTCTTCGATAATTTTTGCAATTACTGTCGTGTAAATGATGGAGTCTTCAATTTCTTTATGAATTAATGCTAGATCAGAAGAGGCTCTTAATATTACTTTATTGTTATGGTCGAGCTGTTGATTTATGAAGGAATAGGTAGCGTAGATGAGGAATAGCAGATAAATTAATCCGCAATATGTCGTGAATTTTTTTGATATTGAAATTTCAATATTATTATTCATTTAAAGAGGGGTTATTCTAGAGTCTTTATATGGCTAACTTGTAATAATATGAGGTAATTGTCAAACAAATTTACGCAATGCTATATTTAAATTATAGAGTTAATAGAAATTTCCTTTTTATCATTATTTCTTCTGTTTTTAATCTCCAATTTTCTATCAGCCGCGAGCTTAGGCCCAACAATCATTTGAGTCGGAATTCCGATTAGATCGGCAGTTGAGAATTTTTGACCAAGACTTACTTTTCGATCATCATAGAGTACGTCTTTTCCTTGAGCGGTTAGTTTTTCATAAATTTCTTCGCAGAATTTATCACAAGTCTCGTCACCTGTTTTGACATTAATTAGATAAACATCAAAAGGAGCCAGGGCTTCAGGCCAGATTATGCCTTTGTCATCGTGGCTAGACTCAATAGCTGCTGCAACTACTCTTGATACTCCAATCCCGTAAGATCCCATATTTGGAAAGATCTTTTCATTTCCTTCTTTTGGCATCACAGAGCCATTCATAGATTTCGTATATTTAGTGCCAAAGTTGAATATATGAGCTACTTCAATTCCTCTTTTTGAAGCAATTTGATCTTGCTCAATTGGGCAATTATCAGGATTGTGCATTTCGTCAGCAGCAGAATATATTTTTTTAATACTTTGGATGTCTTTATCTTTTATGAAGTCTTCTAATCTTTTATCATAAAATATTTCACTCTCACCGGTTTTAGTTAGGATGTGAAACTCATGAGACATATCACCGCCAATTGCACCATTATCGGCTTTAACAGCGATTACATCTAAGCCCATTTTGCTAAAAATATTGAAATAAGTTTCAAACATTAAGTCATAAGTTTTTCTTGCTGAGGCTTCATCAATGTCAAAAGAATATCCATCCTTCATCGTAAATTCACGGGCGCGCATTATGCCAAATCTTGGGCGAATTTCGTCGCGGAATTTTAGGTTTATTTGGTAGAAGTTCTTTGGCAAATCTTTGTAAGAAGTGACGTTTTTTCTAAAAATATCAGTTATTACTTCTTCATGCGTTGGGCCATATATTATGTCACGATTATGACGGTCTTTGATCCTGAGCATTTCTTTGCCATATGAATCATAGCGCCCAGATTCTTTCCATAGATCGGCGCCCTGAATTGTCGGCATTGAAATTTCTAAAGCTCCAGCCTTATCCATTTCGTTTCTGATAATATTTTCTACTTTTCTAAGAACTTTTAAACCCAGAGGCAGCCAGCTATAAATTCCGGTGGCGCTTTGTCGTACCATTCCAGCGCGGATCATTAATTGGTGCGATACTATTTTTGCGTCAACCGGGTTCTCTTTTAGAGTTGGCAGGAAATAATTTGATAATTTCATTTTTTATTGGCTTTGCTTTTTTAAGAAGTTGGAGGCTTTTTCGATTCCTTCTAAATTTATTGAATGTCCTAAATTATCTAGTCCATGAGCTTCAAACTCAATATCTAGAGATTCTAATATTTTTTTACTTTCTAAGAAGTTGGAAAATTCAACAACATCATCATTCCTACCATGTATTAGGCAGATATTTGGTTTTGAATTAATTTCTTCTCCAGTTAGATCCGGCAATATTAGCCTTCCGGAAAGCGCAATAACTCCGCCAATTTTTTCTTCGCTTATTAGTCCTTGATATTTTGCCATCATCGCACCTTGAGAAAAACCTATTATGAAGAGATTTTTAGGAGCTATATCCAAGTCTTGTAGTTTCTCGTTGATAAATTCCTGCAAAGCCTGGTTGGATGATTTTATATTGTCCGAAGTTTCCTCAAATGATTTTCTTGTAATGCCGTTAGATAGAGAAAACCATTGATAGGCATCTGGGAATCCCCCTTCCCAATTTTCAATTGCGTTAGGCGCAATAAAATGAGAATTAGGCAATGATTTATTAAAATATTCTGACAATTCTATAAGATCACGCGCGTTTGCTCCATAGCCATGAAGTAAAACGACTAGATATTTTGGATTATTGCTATATGATTTCTCAAATACTTTTTGGTTCCACATACTTATTTAATTTGCAGTTCTAAACTATGTTAATAGCTAATAATCTTAGTTTTATTAAAGATAACAAGAAAATTTTTAGTGATTTAGGCTTTTGCCTAAGTGTGGGGTCTTGTTTGATTCTTAAGGGAGGCAATGGTTCAGGAAAAACCAGCCTTTTAAAAATCCTAGCCGGGATCTCTAAACCAAGCGCAGGAGAGGTGTTTTGGGGAGAAACAACAATAGATAATTTGGGTACTGACTTCACCGGAGATAGCGAGTTTATAGGACATAGCAACTTTCTTAAAAGAGACTTAACCATTCGTGAAAATCTAGAATTTCACGCAAAATTAAATGGCTCAGTAGAGTCTGTTGACGCTGCTTTAAACTTTTTTGGTATTAGTGACTTGGCTAACAAAAAAACAAGAAACTTATCTGCCGGACAACAAAAAAAAGCGTTATTAGCTAAATTACTATCATGCCCAACCACTGCCTGGTTCCTAGATGAGCCATCAATTAACTTAGATAAAGCAGCGAAAGAGCAGCTACATGGATTAATAAAGACAAGAATAAAAGAAGATGGCCTTGTAGTTATGGCAACTCACGATGAAATTTTTTTTGACCTGGGACCTAAGTTAGAATTAGAAGATTTTTAGAAAATTTGACGATTTGGTGTCTGACACCAAATAGTCATTTTTATCCAAAGAAAATTCCGGTGATTACGTAGTTTAATAGCAATATCATAATTGAAGATGACACTACAGCATTCGTCGTCGCGATTCCTACACCTTCGGCACCTCCTTTTGAATGATATCCGAAATAGCAACCCATTATAGCTATTACATATCCAAAGAAAGCTGATTTTACTAGTCCTGAAACCACGTCTACTGATTCTAGGAATTTATAGGTGCTGTTTAAATATGGTCCTGGGGAAAATCCCAAAGAGTATACGCTGACAAGATATCCGCCCATTACACCAATTATGTCGGCTATAAGAACTAGGAATGGAAGCATTAATACTCCAGCGATTACTCTTGGCGCAATTAGATATTTGAATGGGTTGGTTGAAAGAGTCCTTAGGGCGTCGATTTGTTCAGTTACTTTCATAGTTCCAATTTCGGCTGCCATAGATGCGCCAACGCGGCCAGCGACCATAAGACCAGCTAATACTGGTCCAAGTTCTCTGGTTATTGATAACACTACTACAGTTGCTATTGTGCTTTCTGCGTTGAAGCGTGAAAAGCCGGAGTAGCTCTGAAGTGCCAGAACCGCACCAGAAAATATGGCAGTAAGGCCAACAACCGGTAGAGAATAATAGCCAATGTGCAGGAATTGTTTGAAAATTAATTTTGGATAAAATGGAGGCGCGAAGCAATGCTTTGTTGAGTGGAAAGCAAATATTGCTACATCACCAATCTTTTTAAGATTTGAGAGAGTGAAATGTCCTATGCTGCCTAGAAGGTTAAGAATATAGCTTATGATTGAAGATGACATTTAATTTTTAATTGATTTTTGTATTTTTCCACTTTCTAATAATCATGAAAAAAATCAACTTATAATAATCACAAGGTGATAAGAAAAAACTTTCTTACATATAAAATCATAGTTTTATTCATGCTAATGGCTTTTATTTTCGCAAAAAGCTCAATTATTTTGCACGAATATAGTCATGGATCTCAAGTGAATATTTCTGTGATGGATGATAGCGATAGTGAGAAGCAAGATTGCTATTTATGCGAATTTGCTGAGATTTCTTCAAAAATATTAATGAGCACTGCCGTTGGTGTCTTCGCTTTTTCTAGTTATTTTATAAACATCTTATCAAGATTAAGTAAGTTTGATCTTGCTTATTTTCTATCCTCCAAACTATCCCGTGGCCCGCCTTTAGTCGTTTAATTAAATCTCCGATATTGATTAATTAAATAACTAAAATTTCCAAAATGAAAAAAAATATAATTATTGGGGCTGTTATATTCGCCCTATTTTCGAGCAACGTAGTTGCTAAAGAAGAACTAAACTATGAAGTTGTCGCTGATAAATTAGAGGATTCCAGAAATAATCTTTCAATATCTACGGGAAGCAGCTTATTCACTTTTGAACAAGAAGATATCGATAATCTACCTCTTGGCCAAGCAACTTCACTAAATCAACTTTTGCAGCGCGCTCCTGGTGTCGTTACTAATTCACAAAATCAGATTCACGTTCGTGGAGATCATTCTGGTCTACAATATAGAATAAACGGTGTGATGTTGCCAGAAGGAGTTAATGGTTTTGGTCAGACTTTTGATACTCATTTTGCTGATTCAGTTGAATTTTTAACCGGATCAATGCCAGCACAATATGGCCTTAGAACTTCTGGGGTTGTGAATCTAAAAACCAAAGATGGCAGTTTTGCTGATAAAAATAGATCTGAAATAACCATTGGTGGCAATGACACTTTTGGAGCAAGCCAGCAAGTTGGTGGTAAAAAGGGTAATTTGGACTATTATGTAAGTGCTAATTATTTGCAAAATTCTCGCGGAATTGAATCAACTACTTCGGTCAGAGATTCAGTAAATAATGATACTAGCCAAGATAATGTTTTTGGTTACTTCTCTTATTTGCTTGAGCCAACAAAAAAGCTAAGTGTTATTGTTTCTAATTCGACAAGTCGTTTCCAGATTCCTAATAATTCAAATCAGGCAGCTGAATTTACTCTGGATAATTCTACAATTGCCAACTCTTTGGATTTAAGAGAAAAACAAATCGAATCTAATCGTTTTGGGGTAGTCTCTTTGCAAGGGATCATGGATAATGGAGTTGATTACCAATTATCATTATTTTCTAGACATTCTAATATCGAGTTTAAGCCGGATTATCAAAGTTTGGTCTATAGTGGTATTTCATCAAGTCTTGATCGATCTAGTTTTGCTAATGGAACGCAAGGTGATTTTGCTTATTCGTTAAATGATAAAAATACTTTGAGATCTGGTTTTTATGCTGTAAATGATCGCGTAAAATCAGCCAGTAAAAATTATGTTTTTACAGGGACACACGGTGTTGGACATGAATTTACTCAGGATTCTAACGTACCAATTACTATTGACGAAAATAGTGCTAAGAATTCTCAATTTTATTCTACTTATCTACAAAATGAGTGGAAGGCGCTCAATAATTTAACGCTAAATTATGGTGCGAGATTTGATGTATCAAACGCTTATATTACAGAAAGTCAGCTAAGTCCACGAGCCGGATTGGTTTATGATTTGGATAAAAAAACTAAATTCCATGCCGGATATTCTAGATATTTTACTCCACCTTCAGTTGCAGCAATTTCGCCTACAAGTTTGGCAAAATTTGACGAAACTAGCAATGAGTCTGAAGTTTCTAAAAATGACAAAGTTAAGGCTCAAAGGTCACATTATTTTGATGTTGGTGTTTCGCATAAATTAAATTCTAATTTAACTTTTGCTTTGGATGGCTATTACAAAAAAAGTAAAAATGTTTTAGATGAACATCAATTTGGAAATAGTTTGCTTTACTCTCCTTTTAATTATGAAAAAGGAAAAGCCTATGGTGTGGAATTCAAAGTGGATTATAAAAAAAATAATTGGTCTTCTTATTTAAATTTGTCAGCACAAAGGGCTTTTGCTAAAAAGGTTAATTCGGCACAATATATTTTGCACGGCGAAGAATATGACTATTCACAAAATAATTGGGTGAGGTTGGATCATGTGCAAAATTATAGTGGGGCGATTGGATCTTCTTATAAAATTATGGATAATGTTGTTTCTTTGGATGCGTTATTTGGTTCTGGCTTGAGTAGTGGAGAAAATAATAAAAATACTATGCCGAGCTATTGGCAAATTAATGGTAGTATTTCTAGAAATGTTGCTTTAGGAAATGCAGGCAATCTTAATTTAAGGCTATCGGTTATTAATGCTTTGGATGAAGTTTATCAATATTCTAACGGAACAGGAATAGGAGTTAATGCTTCGCAATTTGCGCTAAGAAGAACTTTTTACTTAATTTTATCTAAAAACTTTTAGGAGATTTATGAACTTTTTTACTATTTTAGAAATGGGCGGGATCATGATGATTCCGCTGTCGTTACTCTTTATTGTCTCTTTGGCAGTCATTATTGATAAGGTTGTTTTTTATAAAAAATTTGGATCTTGCTCTAAAGATTTACAAGATTTGGTGCAGAGAAATGATTTTTCTTGGGAAGAGTTATCGCAAAAGTTAGAGAAAGTTAGTGACAAAAATATTTTCAAATCTTTTTTCAAGATCGTTATTCAAAATAAATATCGTCCATCTTGGTGGGTTGAGTCAAGAGCACAAGGAGAAGCAAAATTAATAGAAGAGAGCTTGTCTAAAAATATTTGGATAGTAGAAACCACAGTAACGGCGGCACCATTAATGGGTCTCCTTGGAACAATAGTTGGGATGATGAGCTCTTTTAAATTATTTGGCGCTGACAGTTTAGTTAATGTTAATGGAATTACAGGGGGTGTGGCAGAAGCCTTGGTCGCGACTGCAGTTGGTTTAGCAATTGCTTTAATTGCGCTTTTTGCTTTTAATTATTTGTCAAAAAAACAAGATCGTGTTTTGGATGAAATGGAAAGATTAGGAACCAGAATGATTGATCACATACGCTTGGAAAATGAAAATAAAAAGAAATAGAACATCAAAAAAAGGACGTATCGAAATCATCCCGATGATTGATGTTATGTTCTTCTTGCTTGTCACTTTTATGCTAGCTTCTTTATCGATGCAGCACCTTAATGGGGTGGCTGTTAATTTAGAAAAAGGCAAAGCTGATAAAATAAGCGTTGAAGAAAAAATAGTTTTGAGCATTAAAGAAGATGGCCAAATTTATCTAAATAAAGATAAGATATTGCTTGAAAATCTTGAATCATCTTTAAAGAAAATCCTAAAGGATAAGGATGTCAATATCATCATCAATTCTGATAAGAAAGCAAGGCAAGGTGTTGTAATGCAAGCGATGCTTGAGGCAAAAAAAGCCGGCGCAAAACATTTTTCTCTAATTAGTAAACATGAATAATCCTGTTCTTAGTTTCACAATTTCAATTTTATTTTGGCTATTAATAGTTGGTGTTTTTTCTTTTTTAGGAAGCAAAAATCAAATTGATTTATCTTCGCAAATTACTATTGACGCTGAAATGATTGGCGATGTAATTGAAGAAAAAGATTCGGGATCTAAACAGAAAGAAGTTGATAATTTAGATAAAATATCTGATCTCAAGAAAAAAGAATCAAAAAATAAAACCGCTCATCATGATCATCACTATAGGGATGAAAAATCCAAAAAAAGCCAAAGCCCTAACATCTTATATCGTCCCTTACCAAAAATTCCAAGTAATCTAAGAAAAGAAGCTTTTAGAACAAAATCTATTATTAGATTTTACGTTGCCAAAGATGGTAGTGTGAAGAAATTTGATTTTATCAAATCATCAAACAATCCGAGATTAAATTTTTTGCTAATGAAACAATTAGAAAAATGGAAATTTGAATCTTCTAATAGAGATTTTGAGCAAGATGTAGTTGTTGATTTTATCGTTAAATAATGTGTCTGGTTTTTTGTAATTTACTTATGTAGTGTGCTGGAAAGCTGTTTATTATTAATATTAAGATTGTAGTCACATTGTCAACTTTCCTGGAAGGATATAAAAAGTATATATCTATAAATTCTGTAATACTTCTATTTGTTATTGGTCTGGCTTTATTCGTAAGGCTTTATGGCGTAAGTGAATATGACTTTACCAATGATGAATTATGGCATTTAACTGTATCTAGCCAACAAAATATATGGGAAGTAATTAAATATAATTTTCAACAAGAAGTTCATCCTCCTTTATCTTATATTATCTGGCACTTGGCGCTGCAGATAAGTAATGATAATATATGGCTTAGGATGCCTGGCATAATCGCTGGAGTATTACTTATTCCTTCAATGTATTTATTTGGAAAGCTTTACATCGGCAGGTATGCGGGCTGTCTCCTTGCTTTTCTTTTTGCTTTTGCTCCTTTATTAACAGCTGTTAGTGTCTCTATTAGGGCATATTCTTTAATGATGCTATTTTTGGTTTGGGCGGCGATATATGTGCATAAATATTGTAGTCAAACGAATGGAGAATCTAGAAGGAAATCTTTAATTCTTTATTCAATTTTTTGTTTCACAGCGATAGAACTACATCATGCGGCTTGTTTTGTGATATTTTCTCTTGGTTTGATATTGATTGCGCAGTCTATTAAAGAAAAAAATAAAAAAGATTTTATAATAATTTCAGCCATTCATGCAATTTTGATTTCGCTGATATTAGGGTATTTATATATTCTAACCACATATTACGGATTTGAAGGGTTGTCAGGATATTTCACAATTAAGACTGTGACGAATTATGTAATACGATATATGGCTGTTGAGATGATAGCCATTTCAGGGATTGGCGAAGGAATAATCGACGTATTTTCAATTTTAGCTCTTATAGTTACCCCGATTTTTTTAATAAAACATAAAAAATATTGTTTGTTAAATATTGTAGTTACCCCTCTGGCTGCAATAATAATTTGTGATTATTTTGATTTTTATCCTTTCTCTCCAACCGTTAGAAATAATTTATTTTTATTCTTATCGGTTTCTGTGATATATGCTTATTTTGCACAATTACTAGCAGACGCTTTTTCTAAAAATGTGCGGGATATTGGCTCGAAAAAGCTTTATTCAGTTTTGCGTAAGGTTTTTGCAGTTTTGTTGGTTATTTTAGTCGCAAAACAGTTAATGGATAATAATTTTTCTCGAAATATTCATGAGGTTTGCAAAGAATTTACATTTACAAAAAAAGATAGGAAATCATTAGATGATCAATTAAAAGAAAGAAATAAAGAGGATAACATTTTTGTGACAGTGCCTAGAAATATGTGGCATTGGCGATTTACGAAGGGTAATGATAAAATTACAATTCTGACAGACCATTTAGCAAAATTTGAAGATAAGGAAATTGTAATCTATTTTGATGCGGCTTATGGAATTTCTCATTCAATAATGATGGGTATGGCTGATTATCAAATATTTTTTAGAGATTTGTTTGAATATCTTAATAAGAAGGGTGATTTATCAACGGTTAAATCTTTCACCTTTTTTGATACGGGATTAAATGTAGGCCATATTTCTCTTAATTTTCATCCACAGTTTATTCCTACTACAACAGATGTTGAATATAAAGATGGATCATTCGCGAGTTGTAAAAGTAAGACTCTTGCTGAATATAGGGAAGAAGCATATAATCTTTCATGGGTAATTAATACTTCGGATCAGGTGTTAGATAGATTTTTTCATACTGACACATCATTTCTGTGTGGTAGAAACATTTATGTTTTAAGGCTTACTCCCAAATTTGTTAAGGATGAAATCCTTGACAAGAATTTTTTGGATTTTAGAAAATTACGTGAGGAAAAATGCGGGATATAAGTAATGAAAAATTATTAGTTTATATAGTTGCCTATAATGCTAGTTCGCATATTAAGGATGTATTTGATGATATTGACTGTGCAGAGCTGGGTCAGTATGAAATTCTAGTTAGTGATGATAAATCATCAGATGATACATCTGAGGTGATTGCAAAATATATAAAAAATAATCCCGGAAAGAATATCAAGCTAGTAACACAAAAAAAGAATTTAGGTTATGGTGGTAATCAGAAGTTTGGTTATAGATATGCAATTGACAATGGCTTTTATGCTGTGGTTCTGATTCATGGTGATGGACAATATTGTCCAAAATTAATTCCTCAAATGACAAAACCAATCCTGGAAAAAGATGTTTGTGTTATGCTTGGCTCAAGGATGATTATAAAAAAGTCAGCATTACAAGGTGGTATGCCTCTTTATAAATTTGTAGGAAATATTGTTTTAACGAAAATCCAAAATTTTATTTTGGGAGCAAAGTTATCAGAATATCATACAGGATTAAGAGCTTATAAAGTGGAAGCTTTATCTCGTATCCCCTTTGAACATAATAGTGACGGGTTTTCTTTTGATACGGATATCTTAATTCAGTTGATAGATCGTAAGTTGTCTATGGAAGAAATTCATATTCCTACTCATTATGGAGATGAGATTTGTAGAGTTAATGGAGTGAAATATGCGATAAATATTATATTATCAACTTTGCTTTCAAGAGTTCAGCGTTTTGGACTATGTAATATGAAGAAGTTCAGGATTAATGATTAATAAGGTTTTTTTTTCGAGATGCAACTAGGCAGAAAATTAATAAACCCCAACAATAAATTAAATTCCATCCGGCCATTGATATTTTTAGGAAAATGAAGGCTGGCTCAGAGCATTTTACGGTGCTGGCCTGAGATAGAGCTTTTTCTAGATCTTCTATATTGGTTATTGCGTTTAGATCTTGAGATGCTGAGCAGCTTGTGGGGCCTTTGAATATTTTTTGTTCTACCCCAACGTGATATCCAGCTATTACTATGTTACTTATTAGAAGTATAAAGCACGCAAATAAGGCTAATCTTTGGTATTTAGATGTTTTGAAGATGAATAATGCAAGAAGAGTAATAGCTATAATCGCGAAGAAGGGCTTTCTTTGATGTAAGCAGAGTATGCAAGGTTGTAGATTGAAGCCAAATTGTGCTATATAGGCGCCAAGAAGGGCAGAAAATGATGATAGTCCAAGTAGAATTAATAGGTTTTTATGAGAAAAATCTATTTTAATCATTTTTTAGTTTTAGTTAGAATTTAATAGTTTTTTTGCTAAATCTTTTCTTAGTTCTACGGCAGGTTGGTCAAATGGGTCAATGTTTTTTATGTAAGATAGGGCAATTGTTTCGATAAACATTTGCATCATTAGGCCCCCCAAAACTTTTTCGTTTAGTTGATCAATTTCTATGATTCTAATTGGTAAGTTTTTTTGATTTAGCACTTCAATTGTGGTTTCTTCTTCTATTTTTACTATTTGGCTAAGTGTTTTATTATCAAAAAGAGTTTGAACATTTCCCAATTTTGTTACTTTTAGGTCTTGGGCGTGATTCTTTTGTGTAATGAAGGTGAAGAATTTGTCTTTTGGACCTTCAAGATATAGTTGAAGTTGGCTATGTTGGTCAACAGTGCCCATTGAATTTATTGGTGTGGCACCAAAGCCATTTTTGCCCAAACTTTCAGCAGATAGTTGGCGGTACCAGTGATTGAAATTTTCTAAATTGTCAATATAAGGCATTAATACATTGTTGGTGTAGCCTTGCTCATATAGAGTAATTTGAGTTGCGATGTCATTGTCAATTGAATCCTTTTCAAGGAAATCATTAATTATTTCTTTAGCACCAAGTCTAATATCTTTTATGTTGATTCCAGCTATTAGTGAAGGCAATAGGCCGACTATTGAGAAGACAGAATATCTGCCACCAATATTATCTGGGTGACTAGTGACCAGAGCATTAATTTCTTTAGCTATCTGGCCAATTGGGCTCTGAGGGTTTTGGGTAATAAATAGAAAATTATTTTGAAAATTTTCTATGTTTAATTCTTTGAACTTATTCACAATAAGTAGAGTCTGGCATGTAGTTTCGATGGTTTGTCCAGACTTTGAAATAACTATGAAAAAACTATCGGCGAAGTTTATTTCATTAAGAGTATTAGTGATTGTTGTGGGATCTATTGATTCAATAAATTGAACTTTATTTTGGTTTTTAAGAGAACATAATGTTTTTGCACCAAGGGATGAGCCACCGACTCCAAGTATTATTACTTTTTTATAATTGCTGATTCTTTGAGATAGTTCTTCGAATTTTTCTAAATCTTCTTCTTCATTGATGATATCAATAGCACCAATTTGGTTATTTCTTATCTCGTTTCTTAGCTTATCTAATGGTTTTTTGTATTGAGAGTGGTTAGAAGTGGGGGTATTCTTATATTTTATACCAAATAAAGACATGGGTTTTGTCATTGTTTAAGGTGTCAAACACTCCTGGGAGTGATCTCATAGCGTGGAGGCCGGGGCCGGAATCGAACCGGCGATAAAGGCTTTGCAGGCCTCTGCATTACCACTTTGCTACCCAGCCAACTGAGCTAAAGGATGTTATTTTACTATGGCTTTTTAAATATTACAAGTATTGCTTTTGAGGAAATAGTTTTGGGAGTAGCGTTTCGGGTTATTTTTTTCTTTGAGTAATTCTTGGAGATCTTAAATATATTGGATCTAGATTGGTTGTTTGGTAGTTCTGTTTATGCATTTCAAAAGCCATATTAGCTAGTGTTTTTGCTTCAATTACATCATTTTCTTGGCTTACCTGGAAGTTCCCAGGCTTTAATACAGGGCTTATCAAGGAAGTTGCACTTCCACAGAGGAAAAAATCTTCTTTCGGGGCAAAATCTTGGATATTTTGGATGGTGGTTATTTTTGGCAATATAGTTGTTTGGTTAATTTCCTCAAATGATTTGTACGTGGCATAGAATATCTCATTAGCTCTGGCATCGAGCGTAACAAAAATCGTTTTATTTGGCTGTAATTGTTCTTGATGTTTAAAAGCTATTACTTGGCAGCAATTTAGTAATATTAGGGGGATATTGGTGGCTAATCTGATGGTTCTAGCTGTCGTTAAACCTATTCTAGAGCCAGTGAAGCTACCGGGGCCATTTGTAGCGGCAATTAGGGATAGGTCTTGATAGGAAATTTTGTGTTTGGTTAGTATTTTCTCAATTTCTGGTATTAAAATTTCTGATTGGCTTGAGTTTGGGGCAATTGTGACCTCATAGATAGTTTTATCGTTTTTGTTTAAGGCAACTGAAAGGCTATTTGATGTAGTATCAAGTGCGAGAATATACATGGATCAGCTTTTTTAGTTAAGAGCGGATTTTACATTTGGAATATCTAAAGAGAATCTTGGAATTTCTACATCGAAAAATTCTTCGCCATTCTTCTTCATTTCATATTTCCCAGACATGATTCCAGATGGGTAATTTAGGTGAGTTCCACTAGTATATTGGAAAGTGGCATTTGGATTAATTGTTGGTTTCTGACCAATTACTCCTTCACCGCTAACTTCTTGAACATTGCCTTTCTCGTCGATTATTTTCCAGAATCTATTGATTAGTTGAATCGGAGTTGAAGATTTATTCTCAATTATAACGTGATAAGCCCATACATAAAGATTATTTGAGGAGTTTAATTTGTGATCAATAAATTCAGGCCATACAGATATTGAGACATTATTTGTTGTGGCGCAGTAGGGTTTTAGCCTAAGTATTTCTTCCGTTAGGATGATATCTTCATTGGATACTTTATTAAATCTTGATGCGAATGTCATAAAATTATATTGATATTGTTTAGTGATTAACAGTGTAGGAAATCTAGTTCATTCTACCAGTCATGTCGACTGCACGAACTAGCTCTTCTAAATCTGTTGCGCCCTCTAACACTTTTAATAGACCATCTTCAATCATTGGTACAAAACCATTTTCTATTGCGTAATTATATATTTCTTTTCTACCGGCAGATCTGGTTATTAGTTCATCTATGTCTTGGTCAAATTTTAGAACTTCAGCAATTACCATTCTTCCTTTATAGCCGCCGCTACATTTATCGCAACCGACAGCTTTGAAAAGTTCGGTAACTTTGTTAGCATATTTTTCCCCGAGTAGTTTCTTATCTTGATCGGTGACAGGTTGTTTAGTTTTGCAATGTTTGCATAATTTTCTGATCAGTCTTTGTGCAATAGAACAGATCATAGATCCAGCCATTAGATAATTTGGAACTCCGATATTCATCAATCTTGGAATAGCACCAATTGCGTCATTGGTGTGCAGAGAAGTATATACTTGGTGACCAGTCATTGCGGCTTGAATCGCAGTAATTGCTGTTTCTTTGTCACGCACCTCACCAACCAAAATAACATCGGGATCTTGACGTAGGATGGCTTTAATACCAGAGGCGAAATCCATACCAACGTCTGTTCTGATATTTGACTGGCGAATTAGAGGAATATGATACTCGACTGGATCTTCCAGTGTCATGATATTCTTATCAATCGAGTTTATGTAATTCAAAATAGTATATAGGGTAGTGGTTTTACCAGATCCAGTTGGGCCAGTAAGGATAATTACACCTTCTGGTCTTTGCACTAGGGTTTTTATTAAGTGCAGATTATGATCTGACAGACCAAGAGCGTCTAGGGCGATGATGGATTGTTTCTCATCCAAAATACGCATAACGATATTTTCGGAGTGAATTGTTGGCTGAGTTGATACACGAAAATCGATATTTCTGCCTAATATTTCTGAATTAATACGTCCATCTTGGGGTTTTCTGGTTTCGGCGATATTCATGCCAGACATAATTTTGATACGTACAGAAATAGCTGCCCAATAGTCTTTGTGGATGGATCTAATTTGAACCATTTTTCCATCAATTCTGTATCTTACTCTTAAGAATAGATTCTCTGGTTCAAAGTGTACATCTGAGGCTCCACGGTGAACTGCATCTGTAAGAATAGCGTCAACCAGACGAACCATGGGACTTTTATAGTCTCCTTGTAATTGGTCTTCTTCGTTGATTTTCTTGGCTCCAACTCCTTCTATTTCTTTAAGGATACCTTCAATTGACATCTCGTAATCATAATACTGGTCAATCGCTTGAAGAATATCTACCTCTGGAACGTAAACAGGGTTTATTCTAAACTTTGGTGGGAAATATCTTCTTAGTTGATCTATCGCAACAATGTCGAAAATATCTGACATTGCGACGGTGATGGTGTCCTTTTTGTAAGAGATAGGGACAATTTTATTGTGAGTCGCGAATTCTTTCGGTATTTTTTTAACTAGTCTGGCATCAATCATCGATGTTTTGATGTCGAACTTTTTAACGCCAGAAGATTCATTTAATATCTCACCAAGGGCTCCTTCCGAGATGAAACCCATGTCAACTAGAATGGCACCAATTGTTTTGGCGTTTTTAATGCGCGCTCTTTCTCTTTGGGCGATGTCTAATTGATCTTCGGAAATTACCTTTTTCTCGATAAGACGAGCTCCAACGTCTGTAGTTGTTACTTTGGATCTTTGAGTTGGCAGTGAGATATCTGGAGACGAGTTTGTAGTATCAGCAGTTTGTAGCTTTTCTTGGCTAGCTGGTTCTTGAGTAGTGTTAGTTGCTTTTGATTCTATACCAGCCATTATTAAGGACTTGATTAAATTACTTAGTAATTGATACTATTGGCCTTGAATTTATGAGTTGTCTATTGATTGTCAAGCAGCTTCTGATGATATTTCTAATTCTTAAAAGAATCCTTCAAAATTGAATTTTTTATTATGTCTATGAATGTACGTTTTGCTCCTTCTCCTACTGGAGATTTACATATTGGCAGTGCTAGAACAGCTTTGTTTAATTATTTATTTGCACGTAGTAATGAAGGAAAATTTTTGTTAAGAGTTGAAGATACTGACAAAAAAAGATCAACTCAAGAAGCAGTCGATGTAATTTTAGAAGGTCTTGATTGGTTGGGTTTAAAAAATGATGGGGAAACAGTTTTTCAAGCGCAAAATATTGCGCGTCATAAAAATGTGGTGGATGAATTATTAGAAAAAGACTTGGCTTATTATTGTTACACTGCAAGTGAAGAGTTAGCAGAAAAAAGAGCGGAATTTAAGAGCCAGGGCAAAGTTTTTAGATTTCAAAGTACGTGGAGAGATAAGAAAAAAGAAGATGGAGAGGGAGATAATGCAGTTGTTAGAATCAAAGCCCCAAAAGATGGGGCGATGGAAATTAATGATTTGGTTCAAGGGAAAGTAACTGTCAAAAATGAAGAGATCGACGATTTTGTTATTTTAAGAGCTGATGGAACTCCAACTTACATGCTAGCTGTTGTAGTTGATGATCATGATATGGATATTACTCATATCGTTAGAGGAGATGATCATTTAAATAATACATTTAAGCAGAAATTAATTTATGATGTGCTTGGCTGGAATTGTCCTGAATTTGCACATATTCCTTTAATTCATGGTGCTGATGGAGCGAAAATGTCGAAAAGACATGGTGCAACAAGTGTGATGGATTATAAAAATATGGGATATTTGCCTGAAGCTATGAGGAATTATCTGCTACGATTAGGCTTTTCGTCGGGTGATTTGGAAATTATTGATGATAAAAAAGCAATTGAGATTTTTGACCTGAATAAAGTTGGTAAGTCTCCGTCTAGATTTGATTTTGCTAAATTAAATAATGTTAACAAACACTATATTATGCAAAAAAGCGGCGACGAATTGGTGAGCCTAGCTAAAGAATTCTTTTCTAAAGAAGTAGTAGGGATTGAAAAAGACAGAATTGTTCGAGCTGCCGAATTTGTTAAGCAAAGATGTGATAATTTGGTTGATCTGGCAAAAAATTTAGAAGTTTATTTTGATGGATATAAAAAGGATCTTGAAGAGAAAGAGCAAAATATTTTGCAGAAAAGCGAATCGATCATTGAGGAGTTAAAAACTGTTATTAGTGGAATTGAGGTTTTTGAAATAGAAGAAATTAAATCGGCTATTGATTGTTGGGCAGAAAAGAATTCTTTAAAAATGAGAGATTTTGGTCCGTCTTTAAGAGTTTTGATGACTTTTTCTTCAAAGTCAGCTGGAGGTGCTTTTGATATTATGAGTATTCTAGGAAAGGAAGAGGTTTTGAGAAGGTTTGGTTAGATAAAGATTTTAGTTTACTTTTTTGAGTAGAATTATTACCTTAGCTGCTCCCTTCGGTTGTTTTGGAAGCCTTCATATACCGCGATGTTTACAAAAAACTCACTTAAGATATGCCAAAAAATTATTTATTTACTTCAGAATCTGTCTCAGAAGGCCATCCGGATAAAGTTTGCGACCAAATTTCCGACGCTTTAGTTGATGCTTATCTAGCCAAAGATCCATATGCTCGTTTAGCCATTGAAACCTTTGCTACTACTAATAGAGTTATTGTTGGTGGTGAAATAAGAGCTCCGGAAATGAGCGCGGAGGAGTTTGAAAATATCATTAGAAAAACTACAAAAGATATTGGCTGTGTTCATGGTGGTTTTGATTATAAAACTTTAGAAATAACTAATTTACTTCACGAGCAATCCCCAGATATTGCGGTTGGCGTTGATGAAGCCGGAGATAAAAAAGAAGGTGCTGGAGATCAAGGGATTATGTTTGGTTATGCTTGCGATGAAACGGAAGCTCTAATGCCAGCGGCTATTTATTATTCTCATAGGATTTTGCAAAATATTATGAGTGCCGTAAAAAGTGGTGCGCTAAAAGGTCTAGGACCTGACGCTAAGAGCCAGGTGACATTGAGTTATGAAGATGGAATTCCAAAAAGAGCTGAGACAGTGTTGGTTTCAATTCAGCACCTTGAAGGAATGAGTGCGCAGGATGTAAGAGATTTAATTTCTCCATATGTTAAAGACTCATTGCCAAAGGGATGGATGTGCAAGGATGAGAAATTCTTGGTTAATCCAACTGGAAAGTTTGTAATTGGTGGTCCGGACGGTGATGCTGGTTTGACTGGAAGAAAAATTATTGTTGATACTTATGGCGGCGCCGCACCTCATGGTGGTGGAGCTTTTTCTGGTAAGGATCCAACAAAAGTTGATAGATCAGCAGCTTATATGGCGAGATATTTAGCTAAAAATGTGGTTTCTGCAGGATTGGCAACGAAATGCACTATTCAAATTGCATATGCTATTGGAGTATCAAAACCTTTGGCGCTTTATGTTGATAACCATGGAACTGGTATTGATGGTGAGAAAGTAGTTAAGATGATTAATGATAATATTGATTTAAGTCCTGCGGGAATTAGAAAGTATTTAGGTTTGAATAAGCCTATTTATCAAAGAACGGCTGCGTATGGGCATTTTGGTAGAGATCCGGAGTCAGATGGCGGATTTAGCTGGGAGTCTTTAGGCTTTGCGGAGACTTTGAAAAAATTATAATTTATAAAATCATGCTAAATATAGTTTTTGTTGCTATGGGTGGTGCTCTTGGGTCTGTCGCTAGATATTTGAGTTATTCTTATGTTAATTTACTAACTAAAGATAGTGGTAATGCTTTTCTGGCTCGAATAGTCAATTCATTTCCAGGCGCATTTCCTTTCGCAACTTTCTTTGTTAATGTTTTTGGGTCTATTTTGGCGGGATTTATTTATTATTTTGTGATTAGGAATTTTGAGAATTTTGATGAGAATTTGAAGAATTTCTTATTTTTCGGATTTTTGGGTGGTTTTACAACATTTTCGGCTTTCTCCCTAGATTTCTTTAGGATTATTAATGCCGGGCAGTGGCATTTGGGGATTATTTATATTTTATCAACTCTTGTTTTAGCTATTCTTGGTGTGTTTGGCGGGTTTTATTTAGCAAAGATTATTTTTTGACAATGAAAAAGTTTATTATTTTAGAAGACAGTATTGGCCAGAGGATAGACAAGTTTTTATGTGAAAAATTTGATATATCTTTTGTTATCTCTCAAAAAATCATTAGGCAAAAAAAGCTTAAGGTTAATGGAAGCAGAGTTGACGCAAATTATAGGCTCGAAGATGAAGATGAGATTACTCTTTATACTGAGTTAGTTGATAGAATTGTAAGGGTTAAGAAAAAGCCATTTTTGTCACCAGAAAAGATTAAGAAATTTGATTCATATATAATTTATGAAGATGAAGGTATGGCAGCAATTGATAAGCCGTCAGGACTAGCTGTTCAAGGCGGCAGCGGAATACAGTTTTGTGTTGATGATTTTGCGTCGGCCAAAGGCTGGAGTTTAGTACATAGGCTTGATAAGGATACTAGTGGTGTTTTATTGTTGGCGAAAAATAAAGAAACGTCTAAGAAATTGTTGGAGGGTTTTAAGAATAAAACTATTAACAAAACATATGAAGCCTATATCTATGGAAGTTTAAATAAGGATGAAGGGGTTATTAGTATTCCTTTGAAAAAGAAAGCTGTTAGAGGTATAGAAAAAGTATATCCGGATGTTGAAGAAGGCAAAGAAGCAGTTACTAAGTTTAAGGTTTTAGCACGTTATGAAGATTATTCTTTGGTTGAATTGAAGCCAATTACCGGAAGGACTCATCAGTTAAGGGTTCATATGAAAGAAATGGGCTGCCCTATTATTAATGATATAAAGTACGGTGGAAGAAAAGTTGCCAGAGCTGACGTTGGAAGCAACATGTGCTTACATGCGAAGACGATTGAAGTGGATGGTAAATATATTAATAGTCAGTTAAGCCTTGATTATTAATCTTAATTAATTTAGATAAAATAGTATTACACCATACTATTTTATCTAAACCCAATGTTCACACCAAAAAAGACCCCTGGAAAGCACCATATTTTGGTGTTTTTGTCGTTATTAAGAATATCATCCATCCTTCCCTTTTTGTTATTTATGTTGTTTGGATTTAGCGCCAAGGCAATCACCTTGAGTTCGGGGGATGAAGATTTTGTTACTAGCTCAGATATTGTAGAAGAAGATGATGGAATAGTGAGTTCACTGTCAGGGAGCCTTGATGACCATAATACCATTACAAATAATCATATTATTACTACTGGTGATGATGGAGCTAAATCTTCGGCTTATGGCATGACGTTAAGTGGCGACTATAATGAGGTGATTAATTCTTTGGGGTCTGAGATTAATACTACTGGAGGTTCAGGTAGGGGAATTGATGTTGATGATAATGCAAGGATTTTCAATTACGGTTTGATAAATACTTTGGGTAGCTCTGGTTATGGGATTTACGTGGGTGGAGATAATAGTGAGGTTGAGAATTATGGGTCAATTATTAGTGAAAATAGTTCGGGACACGGAATTTATTTTAATGGTGATGATAATATTGGTGTAAATTCTGGTGTGATAAATACGGCTTATGGTTATGGTGTTTATTTAAATGGTAATAGGAATGATTTTACCAATTCCGTAACTATTACAACTACAACAGGTTCAAGCGCTTATGGAATTTATATTAGCGCCGGGAGTGATTTGGCTTCAACTGAAACGCAGTTTTCAGAAGTTACTAATGACGGAACAATAAATAGTAATTCTCATGGGATTTACAATAAAGATGCTTATTCAAATATCATAAATAATGGGGACATTGTCAGTAATTTAGATGATTCTGGTGAATATGGCATAAATAATGAGGGTGAAAATGCGCAAATTTATAATTACGGATCAATAAGCGCTAATAGATACGCTTTTTACAATTCTAATGCCGGTGATGGTTCAAATTTTTATAATTATGGTGATTTAAATGGCGATGTGCGTCTTGGTCAGTCAACACTACATTTACTTGGCGGAGATTTATCAGGGTCGGTTACAGGAAATGATAATAAAGGTAGCATTGTAGTTGGTTCTGGTTTTGTGTATGATCAAAAAGATGTTTTTGAGGAATTAAATTCATTAGTTGTTACAGGTGGGAGCACTTTTAATTCATATTACGAATTAGAAGCTTTGTCAGTTCAGATTGATGATAGATCTAGTTTTGTTGTTAATGGCGGAGCGGTTATTGATGCTGATATTTATGGATATAGTGAAGGAGTTGGAGATTTTGATGTGGCTGATGATTATTCTAGTGTAAATTTAGTTGGTAAGTCAGGAAATGCTTTGGCAAACATTAATATTAGCAGTGGGGCAACTTTTTCATATGGTAATTCAATTTATGCAAATGATGTAAATGTTGATGGGATATTAGATATTAGTGCTGTGGATGTGACTATTGATGGAAATATTAATGGTTTTGATGGTGGTGTAATTGAAGTGGGGGATAGAAATCACATTGTTAGTAATGACGTAGATTTAAGTGCGGGAAGTTCGTTGAAATTTGCATTGAAAGATGCGCAAGTGGGATCAATAAGTATTTTGGGTAGTTTGAACTTGGGAAATGGTGTGGAGATGGAGCTGGATACGAGTGAAAATGAACAATTTATTGCAGATGATAGTAATTTTATTTTGTTGGAATCAGACAATGTTGAAAGCGATAATATTATTTTAGATGAGGATATTAATGTAAATGGCAGTGGTGGAAATATTTCAGGAATTTTAAGATATTCGACTAAATTTATTGATAGTGATTTGAATTTGAACGTTTCCAGAGTTTCTGCTGCGGAACTCAGTGATAATAAAAATGTTCACAATGTTTATGATTATTTGACTAATCTGGGAGATGAGTCCGAGGGATCTTTGCTAGAATTTCAGGGTGTTTTAAATGCTACAGATATTGATGAGGCAGAAGGAGTGTTGAGTGAAGTAATGGCATTTCCACATAAGGCTAATTTGGAGGTGGCTTTAAAGAATATTAATTATTTATCTGAAATTAGCTCAGAAAGGTTAAAAGAATTTGATGCAAAAAAAGACAAGAAAGAGTCTTTATGGGTGAGGCCTGTGGCGTATAATATTAGTCAGGCAAAAGTGAAAGATGATGAGGCATATGGCGTTAATGCAGTGGGTCTGGCTGTAGGTTTTGATAAAGCTGTAAGTGATGATTTATTAGTGGGAGTGGTTATAAATTATTTGAGATCAGACATTAAAACTAAGGATGATCTTAAGAAAAATCTTTTTTCTACCGTTGGTGTAGAAGTGTATTTACGGTCTAAATTTAATGATTATTTTTGGGATAATTTTGCTGGATTTGGGATTAATTCTTTGAGTCAGTCACGTTCTGTGAAGTCGGTGGGATTAGATGCGACTTCAAGATATTTTGGGCAAAGCTATCTATTAAAAAGTAAGGTGGGTCGGGTTTATCAAATATATGATTATTTGAATCTAACTCCAAGTTTTGCGCTAAATTACAATTTAGTTAAACTCTCGGGGTATGAAGAAGATGGAGCCGAAGAACTTAATTTGGAAGTTGGCGGTCTTAGCGCAAGCTATGTAAAAAATGAGATTGGTCTGGAGCTTGGTGTAAATACAAAACTTCCAAAAGAATTTCAAGAGAGCGATTTTAAATTTAGTGATTTTTCAGGATTTATAAAAATTTCATATGGTCATTTTATAAAAGCCGATAAGCCTGAGGTGAAGGCAAACTTTGCTGGGCAAGATGAGTCTTTCACGACAAAAATATCAAATATAGATAGGTCAGAGTTAGGTTTGGGTGCCGGTTTTAAGTTTTTCAGTGAAGATGATATCGTACTTGGTTTGCAAGGTAGCATGGTGAGAAGAGGTAGTTACGTGTCTCACGGTATTTTGGTAAATATGAATAAAAGATTTTAGTTAATAAATTTTGGAAATATGAAAATGAACTTAGGTAGTAGTAATGATCTCGTGATTTATAAAACGCAAGATGGTGACATATCTTTTAATGTAAATGTTTTTGAAGAAACAGTTTGGTTAACTCAAAAGCAGATGGCGGAGTTGTTCGTTAAGGATAGGAGAACAATAACCGAGCATATTAATAATATTTATGGTGAAGAGGAATTAGACAAAAATCGAACATGCTGGGAATTCCAGCATGTTCGTAAAGAAGGTAATAGGGAAGTAAAAAGGTCAATAGAACATTATAATTTAGACATGATTATTTCTGTCGGGTATAGAGTGAAATCCAAGAGAGGAATTCAATTTCGTCAATGGGCAACAGCAATCTTAAAACAATATTTAATAAATGGATATGCGGTAAACGAAAGTAGAATTAAACAAATTCAATCTTGCATTGATGAACTCGTATCTTCACAGAAAATTTTACGAAAAGATGTCGATCGTATTGAGAATTTACTTATTAAATTGGTAGAAAAACCAATTATCATTCATAATCACAATCATAATAAAATTAATTTAGGAACTAAAAAGCTGGAGGATAAAATAATTCTTTTGATAGATGATATTATAAAGGATTTGAGTAAAAAAATGAGGACGTTTCTCTATTGGAAAATGCCAAGGATGATATTAAATCACAATTAAAAGATAAGAAAGCAAAGGGTCGTTTATTAAGATTCTTTGAAGAAGTGGGGGATGATCAGTCAGAAATCAACAAAGTAATTAAAGGTGCTGGGATAGCTAAAGGAATTGTGAATGAGCTTGTGAAATTGGGTGGTAAATTAAAGGATCTTTTGTAAAGCTTCGAGATTTTTCATTCGTTTTTCTGTATCGTGTAGGTGTTGAGCCTTGTTGGTTGGTGATTTATTGGAGTGACTTCTTACGCTTGTCTCTGGGCTTGGGGGCGGAGTTATCAAATGGGATAAAGGAATTGTGGAAGAGGAAACCATTTCTAGGACCTTCTCTTCTTCAGCTTCTAGATTTCTAACAAAAATCACTGCGATACTCGGATATCTGGAATTTTGTAGGGGGTTTTAGAGATAAACTTGGTTTTGCGACAGGCCCTTTATGATCTGAATTAGATTCCATCTTATTCATCTCTTTGCCTATCTCAGTGAAATCCCATAACTCTTTGAATTTACGATAAATATGAGTAGGAGGAACTAACTCTTCTAAAGAGATCATTTCTACTTGATGAGGCATGTAAACTTCTATTTAAATTAGGGGAGTAAGCTGCTTAAATAATAGGTTTGTTAGCATTTTAGACAAGAAAAAAGTTAGAAAATTATAGGGATTATTTGGGATTGATTCACGACAGGCCCAAATTATAAAACAAGGAAGGAAAGATATTAGAGAAAATTAAATCAATTTTTATCATCATAAAATTTAAACAACTATACTTTGGATGTTATGAAGTATTTTGGTTATGAACTTACCTGTAGTAAGTTGAGTTACCTTAAGAAAGGTGAGGAAAAGGAGAGAGGATTCACTTAGGGATTTTAGTTCATTGGAAAAATTATGCTTGAAATAGTTAAGTTTTCTCTAAGGACCTAAAAATTATATATGAAATATTCTTTCAAATAATTTTGAGGGGTATATAAAAAAGAGGTGTATTAGTCATTAGTATAATTTTTTTATTAATAAACTCGACCACGATAATAAATATCGCATTTTTAAGATAAAAATTAAGCATTAATATTAATCATGTTTCAAATGGAAATAATCCCGAATTTACATCCTGTTTTTGTGCATTTTACAGTGGCTCTGATAATTGTATCAACCGCTTTATTTATTTTCGCTAAGTTTCTAAAAGGGAAATGCAGTGATAAAATGATATTAAATACTGCTTATGTAAATTTATGGTTAGGGACCTTCATAACCATCATAACAGTGGTAGCAGGGCTTTATGCTTATTATACGGTTCAGCACGATAATCCGTCGCATGCTGCAATGACAAATCATCGCAATTGGGCTTTTATCACCTCTTCACTTCTTATTGTGCCCCTAATATTATCTATCATTAATTATCGCAAAAAGACCCATTATACTGCCTCTTTTATCATTACTTTAGTTATAGCCAGTGGGCTATTGTTAACTACAGCATATAAAGGAGGAGAGGTAGTGTATAGATATGGTATTGGGGTAATGTCACTGCCTCAAACTCAAGGAGATGGAGGACATGACAGTCATTCTCATGGCGAGAAAGAGAGCGAGACTCATGATAATAAGGATGAAACTTGGTAATATCTTAAATTATGTCAAAAAAACCTAGTTGTTGTAATTCATCAACAAAGAGCAAAAAACTAGACTGGTTCTTGTGGCTAGTCATATCCATATCGGCTATTTTATATATTTACTTTTGGCAATTTAGTGAATCTATCTCGGATATAAAATGGTTAAACCTATTAGCTGGCTCAGTTTATGAACTGCTAAATATAATGTGGTGGGGATTGGCAATTGGAGTCTTAATGGTCGCTGCATTAGCAAAAATTCCTAAAGAATTTGTTATTAGTATTTTAGGGGATGGCAAAGGTTTATCTGGGAAAATTAGAGCAACTATGGCTGGAGTTTTACTTGATTTATGCTCACACGGAATCTTGATGGTAGGAAGCCAGCTTTATAAAAGAGGTGCATCGACTGGTCAAGTGATGGCATTTCTAATAGCCAGCCCATGGAATTCACTTTCTTTAACGATAATCCTAATATCTTTGATAGGGATGACATGGACTCTGTCATTTATTTTATTCTCAATGGTAATCGCAATTATTTCAGGAGTGATATTTGATCATCTCGTCGCACAAAAAATATTACCAGATAATCCTAACAAAATAGATATACCAAAAGATTTTAACTTTTGGAAAGAAGCTAAGAAAAGTTTGGGAAATAATAATTACAACAGCAAGTTTTTCTTGGATATCATAATAAGCGGCGTTAAGGAATCTAGAATGGTAATCAAATGGATTTTATTTGGTACATTGCTAGCTAGTCTCATCAGGACTTTCATTGAGACTGACAATTTCCAAACATTCTTTGGCCCAACATTAGCTGGATTAGGCCTGACAATCTTAGTGGCAACAATATTGGAAGTTTGTTCAGAAGGTTCAGCCCCAATTGCTGCAGATATTTTAACCAGAGCAGAAGCTCCTGGCAATAGTTTTGCCTTTCTAATGACCGGAGTTTCTACAGATTATACCGAAATTATGATTTTAAAAGACACCACTAAATCTTGGAAGATAGCCTTGTTTCTGCCATTAATTACCGTTCCTCAGGTAATATTTATTTCTTGGATCATGAATTTTGGGTAGAGTAATCTCAGATAATATAGATGGAAAATGGTATTACAGGAGAGTTTGTAATAAATATCAGTATTTCTAAGCCTAGATATCCACAAGTCCGGTAACGCAATCATCTCAAACTTACAGCATTGTTTCTTGTAAGAAGATTTTATTTAAACTTATTCTTCAAACCCGTAATGCTTCAGAAATCTAATGTCATTTTCAAAAAACATTCTTAGATCATTAATTCCGTATTTTAGCATTGCTAATCTCTCTACTCCAATTCCAAAAGCAAAACCTTGATACTTTGCTGAATCGATATTGCAATTTTTTAGGACGTTTTCGTGGATCATTCCGCATCCCAGGATTTCCATGAATTTTTGATCAGCTGGATTTTTTGGTTTGCCGATTTTTATTACGCCATTTTCTTTGTAATAGCCAATATCAACTTCTGCAGATGGTTCGGTGAATGGGAAGAAGCTTGGACGGAAGCGCAGTTCTACATTATCAATTTCGAAGAATTCATTTAGGAATTTTTCTAAAATCCAGCGTAAATTTTGCATGGTTACGTCTTCATCAACCATGAAACCTTCAAATTGGTGGAACATTGGGGTGTGAGTTTGGTCGGAGTCGCGTCTGAAAACTCTGCCCAGAGAGCATGATTTAAATGGCGGTTGGCCTTCAAGCATTTCACGTATTTGAGTGTTTGACGTGTGGGTTCTAAGAAGATTTTTGGAGTTTTTTAGGTAGAAAGTATCTTGCATTTGGCGAGCAGGGTGGTCTTCGGGAATGTTTAGTGCAGTGAAGTTGTGAAAGTCATCTTCAATTTCTGGACCTTGCGCAAAGTTGAAGCCAAAGTTGGAAAATATTTCTTCAATTTCAGATGTCACTTTTGAAATTGGGTGTATTAAGGCCTTTTTTGTTGGTCTTGTTGGGGCAGTTACATCTAGGGTTTCACTGATTAGTTGTTTATTTAGAGATTCATCGGCGAACTCTTCCTTTTTTTCTGTGATTTTAGAAGTTACTTCTTGTCTTAATATGTTTATTTTAGCACCAAAAGATTTCTTTTCATCAACGCTTAGATCTTTTAATTGAGAGAAAAGTACAGTTATTTGTCCTTTTTTTCCTAAGAATTCTATTCTTGCTTCTTCTAATTGTGATTCATTAGTTATTTTTACTAATTTGGAATTGAAATCCTGTGCAATGTTGTCTAAGTTCATGATACGTTGATGGATGGTTGAACCCAGAATGACCTAAAGTAACTTTCTATTGAGGGGTCTGGGTTTAAAATCTGCACGCGATATTAATTAAAAATTTTCTCATGTCAATTAACAGCCTAAATATTAATTGGTTCGGTGCTTTTACTTTATTGAAAAAAGAGGTTTGGCGCTTTTTAAAAGTCTATCATCAAACAATATTCTCGCCGGTAATAAATATTATTTTGTTTTTGGCGGTTTTTTCTTTATCAGTTGGTGGAAAAATTAAAGAAGTTGAAGGTGTGCCTTTCCCGATATTTATGTCGGCTGGTTTGATCATGATGGCGGCTATGCAAAATGCTTTTGCTAATTCTTCCTCGTCTTTTGTAATGGGAAAAGTTTTGGGTCATATTATTGACTACATGTTGCCACCCCTTGGTGCTTTTGAGATAGTTTTGGCGTTTACAATAGGAGCGATTTTGCGAGGTATTTGTGTGGCAATTGTTTCTTATTTGGTGATTTTATTTTTTGTTCCTTTGGGTATTTATTCAGTTTTTCATTTGGTATTCTACTTGATTTTTGCTTGCATGTTTTTGGGTTTGTTGGGTGTTTTTTGTGGAGTAATGTCTAATAGTTTTGACCATATGGCAGCTATGACGAGTTATTTTATTACGCCTTTGACATTTCTTTCAGGGACTTTTTATTCAACGAATGCTTTGCCGGATTTTTGGAAAGGCGTGTCGCATTATAATCCGTTCTTTTACATGATTGACGGATTTAGATATTCCCTAACAGGCCATAGTGACGCGGTATTAAGTTTTGGAATGAGCTATATTTTGATATTGAATGTAGTTTTATTTGGAATTTTGATATTTTTAATTAATAAGGGATATCGAATTAAGAATTAAGTAGGGGGTCAGACCCCTTTTTAGAAAAACAAAAACACACCATGAAAAACAAACATTTATTTTATACGCTACAATTAGCCAGAAGCAAAAATCTGGGTCCGAAAACTTTTAATAATTTATTATTTGAGTTTGGTACTCCAAAAAAAGTTGTTGAAAATATTTCTAAATATCCGCGTATCGAGCTGGCAGATGATGATGAGATATGGAAAGAAATGGATGATGCTGAGAAGTTTGGGGCAAAGTTTTTAAGTATTATGGATGAGTCATATCCAGTTTTTTTAAAAGAAATTGATGATTTTCCTATTGTCCTGACTTTGATTGGTGATTTGAGTTTATTAAAATCAAAAAAGATTGCGATTGTTGGATCGCGGAATGCCTCTATTAATTCTCTTAACTTAACGCAGGAAATTTCTAAAGAGCTTTCTGATGATGGAGTGGTTGTTGTTTCTGGTTTGGCGAAGGGAATAGATTTAGCGGCGCATAAAGGAGCGATAAAAAGAGGGACTATTGCTGTTATTGCTGGAGGGATTGATAATGTTTATCCGAAAGAAAATGAAGAATATTTTGAAAAAATTACTAGAAGCGGGTTGATAATATCTGAGCAAAAATTTGGTTCCAGACCAATTGCTTCTAACTTTATTGCTAGAAATAGAATAATTTCTGCGCTTTCAGATGTAGTATTAATCGCTCAAGGATCCACTAAATCAGGATCCATGACAACGGCTAGATTTGCTTATGAGCAAGGGAAGAGAATCTATGCAATTCCAGGTTCTATCATGGATGACAGATTTGCCGGAACAAATGCTTTAATAAAAGAACAAAGAGCAAATATATTGAGTAGTGTTGATGATATTTTAGAAGAATTCGGGGTGGAGCCAATATATGAAGAAGAAGCTTATGATGATGGAGGTGTAGATGAAATTTTAGAGTTTTTGAGTTTTGAGCCAATTTCAATTGATGATTTGGTAAAAAATAGCGGTATTTGGGTTTCGGAGTTGAATTCTAGACTTGTAGAATTAGAACTATCTGGAAGAATAATAATCACTGGCGAAAATATTTGCTTATCTAAATCTAAACGAAATAAATAATGACTAAATTTGATAAATCAAAACTACCTTCAAGATATGTAACCGAATCTCACGGCTGTGAAGGCAGAAAAACAATGCTCTACAATATCAAAACTGATCTTTATCCAGAAGGATTGACTGATGAAGATTTAGCTTCTCCATTCGTCGGTGTGGTTAGTGCTTGGAATGAAGCCGCTCCGTGTAATATATCATTGCAGAGACAGGCGCAACCTGCTAAAAAAGGTGTTAAAGATGCTGGCGGACTGCCGAGAGAATTTACTACTATTACAGTAACTGACGGAATTGCTAATGGTCATCAAGGGATGAAATCTTCTCTTGTGTCGCGTGAAGTTATCGCTGATTCAATTGAAGTAACAGTTCGCGGTCATTGCTACGATGCCTTAGTTGGAATAGCAGGGTGCGATAAGTCGCTTCCAGCAATGATGATGGCAATGTGTAGACTAAATGTGCCTTCAGTTTTCATGTATGGTGGTTCAATTTTGCCGGGTAGGTTTAAAGGTAAGGACGTTACTATTGTTGATGTTTTTGAAGGTGTTGGTCAAAGAGACGCTGGGAATTTGAGTGAAGAAGATTTACAGCTTTTGTCTAAAGCTGCTTGTCCAAGCGCTGGTGCTTGTGGTGGTCAGTTTACCGCTAATACAATGGCATGTGTTAGTGAAGCAATAGGACTTGCTTTGCCTGGATCTAGCGGTACTCCGGCACCTTATGAATCAAGAGACGAATATGCTTACCAATCTGGTAAGACAGTTATGGATTTGATCAAAAGCGGAATAAAACCAAGAGATATTGTAACTAGAAAATCACTAGAAAATGCTGCTACAATTGTGGCGGCAACTGGCGGATCTACAAATGCTGCACTTCATTTACCGGCTATTGCGAATGAATGTGGAATTGATTTTGATCTTTTTGATGTGGGAGAGATTTTCAAGAAGACTCCTTATATTACTGATATGAAGCCAGGTGGAAAATATGTTGCGAAGGATCTTTTTGATGTTGGCGGCGTTCAGATGATCTTAAAAGAGCTTTACGATAATGGTTTTATTCATGGTGACTGTATGACTGTGACTGGGAAAACCATGGCGCAAAATCTTAAAAATGTTAAATTTAAAGATGACCAAGATGTGGTTTATAGAGTTAAAAATGCTTTATCTCCAACAGGCGGAGTTGTTGTGTTAAAAGGTAATTTAGCTACTAACGGCTCAATCGTGAAAGTTGCCGGTATGCGCAGTGACGCTTTGAGCTTTACTGGAAGTGCGCTTTGTTTTGATTCTGAGGAAGATTGTTTTTCAGCAGTCGAGCAGAAAAAATACAAGGAAGGTGATATTTTGATCATTCGCTATGAAGGACCAAAAGGTGGTCCTGGAATGCGTGAAATGCTTGCGACCACAGCGGCAATTTATGGTCAGGGAATGGGTAATAAAGTTGCTTTAATTACCGATGGTAGGTTTTCTGGTGGAACCAGAGGATTCTGCGTCGGACATGTTTCGCCAGAAGCAGCAGAAGGTGGTATGATTGCTTTTCTAAAAAATGGAGATCAAATCACGATTGATGCAATTAGTGGTACAATTAATGTTGATTTGAGCGACGAAGAAATTGCTAAAAGAAGATCTAATTGGGAGCCAAGAGAAAATGACTATCAGTCAGGAACTCTTTGGAAATTTGCTCAAACTGTTGGGTCAGCAAGATATGGCGCTGTAACTCACCCGGGAGCAAAAAAAGAAAAAATTTCTTACGATAATATTTAACTAAAACGAGGTTTTTATGAAAAAAATTCTTTTACCAATCTCTCTTATAATGCTAACAGGATGTCAGAGTCTGTCTTTATTTACTAAAGCAGAACCGCAATGTTATTGGGAAAAAAATTATACCGCACAACATAAATGGATTTTAGCCGAAGAAGTGATCGGTGATAAATATAATAAGTCTTCTTGTTACGCTAAAGATAGCTGCCATGGTGGTTTAGGGCAGTCTGGTGGTGGTTGCTACAAATGGTCTGTTAGGCCAAATGATAAGGCTATTTCTTGGAATCATTAATTCTAAATGGAAAAGATAAATAAAACTTCAATTTTAGGCTTTAAATACGAGCAAAAGGGTTTTGATGAAAGATTAGCCAAAACAATTCATCAAAGATCTGAGCTGCCTGAAGTTGTCTGTAATTTATTATCCGCTCGCGATGTCGCTTTGGAAGAAGTTGATAATTTCATTGACCCCAAAATCAAAAATTCTTTGCCGGACCCTTTCTTATTATCCGACATGCAAAAGGGCGTGGATTTTGTTATTGGCGCGATAAAAAATAAGAAAAAAATCACTATTTTTGCTGATTACGATGTTGATGGTGCTACTTCAGCGGCGATTTTAAAGAGATTCCTGAGAGATATCGGAGTTGAAGCTGATATTTATATTCCAGATAGAATATTGGAAGGATATGGGCCAAATAAAAAGGCAATGCTGAAGTTAAAAGAACAAGGCGTCGATTTAGTTATTACTTTGGACTGTGGAACGGTAGCTTTTGAGCCATTAGAAGCCGCCAGAGAAGTGGGTTTGGATGTTATTGTAATTGATCATCATTTAGGTGTAGTTGCTAAGCCAGATGCAATTGCGGTGATTAATCCAAATAATTTAGGTGAAAAATTTGAGCATAAGAATCTATGCGCAGCTGGTGTTACATTCTTATTCGTTGTGGCTACAAATAAAGTTTTGCGTGAAAGCGGTTTTTACAAAGACAAAAAAGAGCCGAACTTAATAAGCCTTCTAGATTTAGTGGCTTTGGGAACAGTGTGCGACGTGATGAGTTTGACCGGCTTAAATAGAGCTTTTGTATCTGCAGGTTTGAAGGTTTTAAAACAAAGAAAAAATTTAGGTTTGAGGAGTATTTGCGATAAGGCAGGCCTTGACGAAGAACCAAACGCCTATCATTTTGGTTTTGTAATCGGGCCAAGAATTAATGCCGGTGGAAGGGTAGGTACTTCAAATTTAGGTGCGGAAATTTTATCTAGCGAAGATGAAGCAAGGATTGACGAAATTGCTTCGCAGCTTGAAGGCTTTAACCAAGAAAGAAAAGATATTGAGGCTGCTGTTTTGGAAGACGCTAAAGCGAAATTAGAAATTGGTGAGGATGGCTACAATACAGATTCTAGTGTTATCTTTGCTGTTGGTAAAAATTGGCATCCAGGTGTAATTGGAATTGTGGCATCAAGGCTCAAAGATTTATATGAAAAGCCAGTTGCAGTTGTCACTATCGATGAGGAAAATAATAAGGCGAAGGCGTCATGTCGTTCAATTAGTGGAATTGATTTTGGCGCGGAAATATTAAATGCCAGAGCTGAAGAAATTGTGATGGAGGGTGGCGGTCATGCAATGGCGGGTGGTTTTTCAATTGGCATTGATCGTATTAAAGATTTATACGCATTTTTTAATAAAAAATTAAGCGCGCAGGTTGAATTAGCTAGAAAAGAGAGAAAAAAGACATTTGATATTTCTCTTAATTTAAGTCAGGTGAATTTGGACCTTTTAAGAGAAATAAATAAGTTAGAGCCTTTTGGTGTTGGTAATTACAAACCAAAATTTGTTTTGCGCAACGTAAAAAAACTAAACGCCAAAATAATTGGTAAAACAAGAGAACATGTAAGTGCGACATTTTCTTCAAAGTCAATTATAGGCTTTGATGGAACTATGTCTGTTGTAGCTTTTAAGGTGGCTGAGAATGAGATTGGCAAGATGTTATTGGATGGTAGTTATAAAAAAGAAATGGATCTAGTTGGAACATTGAATATCAATAGCTGGATGGGCAGAGAAAAAGTACAAATGATTGTTGAAGATATTATCATACCATCTTAACTTGAAAAACAGTAATTCTATCTTCATCTTTTAAGCTAAAAATAATCAAAAAAACTTAGCCGTATATCCTGATACGACGTCAATTTTTTTGATTATTTTTATCTCAAAATCTTTTGATAAAATCACTGTTTTTCAAGTTAAAATGGTATGTCTTAGGTTTTTGTTGAAAACTCAATAAAGCTGGTTAGATTTTTGCTTCATAAGTTAAGTTTATTTTTACTAACAAGTTAGTTGCTAAATGTTATTGCGTTTTAAGAAGAATTCTTCGTCATATCAAATGGGCTACAAGAAAGCAGCCATTAAGGGTTATTCGAGCGGGAAGCAGTTAAGAAAATTATGTTTAACTTTAATTTTGATTATCTTGCTACATACGTTGGCGATGGTTCATTTTGAAGGGTTTAGCTTTGAGGATTCTTTGTGGCTAACTATTACGACCGTTACAACTGTTGGTTATGGTGATGTTTCTGCTGAGACATTGGAAGGAAGATTATCAACAATTTTCTTGATTTACATTATTGGAATTGCAATTCTTGCACAAACAGTCGCAATATATTTTGAATATCGTAGTGATATTAAAAATAGTATTTTAACCGGAAATTGGAAGTGGAACATGAAGAATCACATAGTCTTTTTAAATTCACCAAAAGAAGTTGATGAAGAATATTTTTACAAAGCGATATTAGGGATGAGGAAAAGTGGCTGTGACAGAGCTAAGATGCCGATAATAATTGTCAGTGAAGAATTTAAACAAGGCATATCTGAGAGGCTTAGAAGTTTAAATGTAGTTCATATTTCTAAAACTGACTTAAGCCAAGATGCTTTGGATTCAGCTAGCGTAAAAAGCGCTAACACAATAGTTATCTTATCAAAAGATAGATTTGACATTACATCTGACAGCATAAATTTTGAACTTGTTGATCGCTTACGCGATATGGGGGTTAAAGCCAGAATTATTGCTGAAGTTGCACAAGATGAAAATAGAGCCAGGCTTAGAAAAGTCGGAGCGGATGGCGTACTTAGACCAATTAGAACATATCCTGAATTATTAGTTAGATCAATCCTGGCACCAGGATCTGAAAAAGTTATTGAGACTTTATTTGATAGCTTTGGTCAAGAATGTGTAAAATATGAGCTTGAGATTGAAGAAAAATGGCTTGATGTATTGCAAAAATTTACCTTTAAAGATTTCGGAATTCCTATCGCTTATGAAGACACTTCCGGAGCCATCATCAGTAATCCTTCATCTAAAAGAGTTATTAACGCTAAAGCAATATTTGTAATTGTTAGAGAAGGAAATGTTAAAACTGATAAAGAAGTAGCCGCTATTTTGAAATAGAATTTATTTAGGGACCCAAGTCCCAATTTCTAAGGGTTGTGTGTAAAAACACAGCCTTTTTTTTGTGCTAGAACGAATTTTGAATATAGTGTGCAGAATTCAACTTAACATAAAATTTTATTAGGATCGAGCCGTGACTCATCATTGCTAGGAGTGAAGCGATGTGGCAATCCAGGAATTATAAGGAGAGATATTACATAACGACCCCTTTATTGGGCTGTATCACTGTGGTTAGAATCAAGAATAGAAAAGATTTATACTTTACATAAGAAGATTGATCACTCTACAGTTTCTTTTTTAGAAAATAACTTAAAATAAGCCAAAGTATGTCAAATATCGATCAGTTTGAAAGTATATTTAAAGCTTCGATCAAAGAGAAATTTGTTTATGATAGCCCGGAATTTAAAAATATTCTCATCGTTACCGACTTATCAAAAGATGAGGTTGATTCATTCTCTAGCAAAATACAAAACTTCTTAAACTTTCTGGATGCAGATGCTAAAAATGTTAATTATAAAATAATTACCGACGGCATGTTCGGATCTACAGAAGAATTATTGAAAATTGTTTCTGAGAATAATCCAGATCTTATTTGTTCTTACCGTAATTTGCATAGTCAGGCGTGGAAATTTCCGCATTCTCTTGGAGAATATTTAGATGTATTATTGCAAAAATCTTGTGCACCAGTTTTGTTAGTTCCGCATCCAAAAGCAGGTTATGCGTATGAACATGCTTTTGATAGTATGGATAATGTTATGGCTATTACCGATCATTTATCAAAGGATCATCGTTTAGTTAATTGCGCGGCAAAATTTACTAAAAATGATGGCACTCTGCATTTGGCTCATATTGAAGATCAGGTTTATTTTGATAGGATTATTGATGCAATTTCGAAAATACCAGACATTGAAACTGATCAGGCGGAAAATTTAATTAAACAAAAACTTCTTAGTGATGCTAGTGATTACATTTCTTCATGTGAGAAAGTGTTGCTCGAGCAAGGCAATGTTAGCGTTTGTAGCATCGTAAAATTTGGTCATCATTTACGTCATTATCGTGACCAAATTGAGAAGGAAAAAATTAATTTACTTGTGCTAAATACCAAAGATAACGACCAGATGGCCATGCACGGATTGGCCTACCCCTTAGCCATAGAATTACGTCAAATTTCACTTTTAATGCTCTAAACTTATGATAGACAACATAGACTCTCACTTAGCAGCAGCAGTCTCACTGCCAGTTACGATTACATTCGCCGGTATTTTGGTAGCAATGATTTTGACGTTGACGTTGGAAGAGAAAATCCATGCCAAGAAGTCAGTAATAGTTGGTTTTTTCGCAGTTCTTTGTTTGGGGTTGGCGTCGTTTTTTCACTTAGTGCCTCTTGGCGATATTATTTTGCCAAATGGCCATAATATAAAAATGCCCGCCTACATTCCTGGTGTAGATTGGGAAGTGATCGCCATTATTTTAGGCTCGAGTATTTTCATAGATGTGATCTCAAAATCCGGATTATTTGCCTGGATAGCAATTAAACTCACCAAAATGTCAAAAGGCGATCCGCATAAATTGCTTTGGTATTACGGCTTTATGACGGTGTTTTTTTCTGCTGTGCTAAATAATGTAACTGCCATGATTATTGTTGGTTCACTAACTGTGGTTTCGCTGGATAAGTTAAAATTACGTCAATTATTGCTAGGATTTTTGATCGTAGAAGGCCTTTTAACAAATGTCGGTGGTTTATTAACCCTGATTAGTTCTGTGCCTAATATCATCGTTGGAAATGCCGCATCAATTAGTTTTACACAATTCTTTATCTCTGCTTCTCCTTACGTTTTAGTTACAAGTTGCGTAACTATTTTTATGGGTGCAAAAATATTTAAAGTTAAAGGCTTCGCTAGTGTAGAAGAGAAAGAAGAGGCTAATTTATTGGTTTCAAGCTTCGATGAAAATGACAGTGTGGAAAGTAAATTATTCTTCAAATTCTCAATCTTTATCCTAGGCGCTTTCATCGTAACCATCGCTCTAACATCAATATTGCCAGTCGTTAAAGATTTGGGAATTGGTTTCGTGGCCATGAGTTTTGCTGTAATTGCCTTGCTTCGCTACAAATCAGAAGTAGATCAATTCTACAAAGCTATCGACTGGGATTTAATCAGCTTCTTCGTGGCATTATTTGTCGTGATAAATGTAATGGAGCACGCCTTGGTGTTAGATTTAATCGGCCAGGTAATCGCCATGATAATCGGCGAATCCGCTAGCGTTTTAGGTACCGCAGCATTATTAGTTTCAGCTGCCGTGTTTAGTTCCGTCACGGACAATATCCCACTCGCCGCAATGTTAGCTAAAATCCTTTCTTCAATGAATATCGCCAGCGAGTCTTCCCTATGGTGGTCTGTAATATTTGGTGCTAACTTAGGTGGAAACCTAACCCCAATCGGCAGTGCTTCAACATTGGTTGCGGTAACTATCATGCATAAACACAAACTGCCCATATCTTTCGCCGGATTCGTAAAACACGCCGCCCCTTTCGCAGCTGTTCAAATCATATTAGCGGCTTTGTATGTGGTGGTATTCTTGTAGGGATCTGGTAATTCGCAACTCTCTACGCTATTGCGCGCGGAGCGTGGCAATCCAGAAACAAAATTCTCCTATTCCAAGATAAAACCTTTCACGACGAGGTCCCAATTTTTAATGGCTGTGTGTAAAAGCACAGCCATTTTTTGTGCTAAAATGAATTGTGAACATAGCGTGCAGAATTCATTTTAACCTAAAAAAATAGTGACAATGAACTTAGGATTTGAGGGTAAGACTCTTGTTTAAGGTATAAAATAGTTGATAAGTTATGCTTTACATAAGAGTCTTAATTTCTTTTTTGGATCCAACTTTTTGAAATATTTATGTATTTAATAAAACATATCAAAGCTTACATTTTATTATTAGTCATCTGCTCATGTAGTCACACTAGGCTAGACATACCAACTAATGAGATAGTGAAATCTGTTGAATATAATGGGCGAGAATATTCGATCCCTATTTCGCAGAATTATTGTCGCTATGATGAAACCAAAAAGGGTGATAAGGCCATAATTAATTTGATAGATGACTCTGCAAACTCACTAATTGCTGTTTATGAAGATTGTGCAACAAAAGACCTAGTCATTAGCGGAGAGCTGCGTGATTCACCGCGCTCAATTACAATTAGAACTGCTAAACTTAAAAATACGCAATATGTAGTAAGAGAGCAGTTAGGAAAAATAGTTTATGATAGTATCTCCGATAAATTAGACCGCGGCGCAGTAAAAGAATTATTCAGAAATATAAGTGAAGATCTAACTGAGAAAAAGTTAATGGGGTACGGATTTTCAAAGAAAAGATCCGCTATGATTAGGGAAGATTATAAAGGATTTTCTGACAAATCCAATTTGAAGAAAATAAAACGATATGACAAATATGCAGCTTACGAACTTAGTTTCGTTAGTAATCATAATTACAGTTCTTACGTAGTTGAAGCCACCACTAAAGTTTATAATAAACCAATTAAGGTGGTTATTAGTCGAACATTGGAGGATATAAATTATAATAGAAATGTAGTAAATCAGATTATCAAAGAAACTCAGAATTATCTTAAAGAATTTGTTGATTTAAATGACAAAAATGACTTTAGAGAATATCGTGTGGGCAAGAAAAAGGTAAAAATTTATACTCCTAAAAATTTCTTACTTGCTCCAAAGGAAGCAAAAAAATTAGTTGGAAGAAAATATGAGAAATTAGAGAGATTTGGTTTTGATGTTAAAGAAATCTTACTTGATTCATTCAAGAAGGACAAAGATCTGACAATTATGCTAGTAACTTTTCTTAAAGCGCCAGTTGCTGAAGAAATGTTAGAGTCGAGGGAAAAATTTCTAGATTTGCTGTACCAAAATTCTAAGGAAACTGCTAAAAAATACGCATCTCTTGTTTCATCACAAATAGTAAAGAAAGAAAATGGGTTATTGTCCGTGCACGCCAAAGATCGTCAGGTGATATTGCATTACACAACTCTAATTAACAAAATCCCGATTGTATTGATGGCTGATTTTGGAAGTAAAAAGAAAGAAATTTCACAAAAGAGAATTGATAGAATTAGTAACGAATTAGTGAGCTACGTTAAATTCTTAGATGCTAATCAATAGCCATAACCTATACTTTTAACAAGAGGACTGACCCCATTATCGTCATTGCGAGCGAAGCGCGGCAATCCAGTTGAAGAGGGCAATTCTTAAATTTAAGTATTTAATGGTTGATGGAAAAATCCTGACCCCTATTCTCTCTTTTATCCTTCTATTTTTTTTGTAAAAGGATGTTTAGACTTGATATAGAATATATAAAGAGATTATCTAAGGCTTATCTCAAAACTTTTTTTACAATATTTATTCCAGAAAATGAAATTTATTGAAACGCAAAACCAATCAGATCAAGAAAATAATGCTGTGACAGGAGGGCAAGAGGGTGTTAGAAATAAGGAAAAGGCTAGTTCGAGTGACAGTGTTAATAAAGTTGATGTTTTGGAAGAGGATAATCAAAGTTTGTTGACGAGGAGGGAGGAGACTCTATGGGAATTGTTCCAGGCTATAAAGAGTTATGGAAGTAGTGATTCAAATCCTACTAAAAAAGAACTTCTACAGCAAATTAATAATTTTATAATACGTGGTGTTGATATTGCGGCGGTTAGAGATGTTGAGGGTGTTAGTGGTTATGGAAATATAGTTAATGTTAATCCTTTAAGACTTGCTGTTTCTTTGGGCCTTAAAGAAGTTGTTAGAATATTATTAGAAGCACAAAAAGTGCAAGGTGTTGGGGCGGATGAAGGAGCTTTTTTAGATGGAAAAACCACTATGGCTCTTGCAGTTGAGAAGGGCCATGTAGATGTTCTGACTTTGTTAAGTTCGGAAGGAGTGGGAGTTGATCCTACTGAACAAAATCCTATAGGGCCTTTAGAGATAGCTGCTTATTATGGCAATGCCCTGGCCACTGGAGTTCTTGTGGTAAATGGAGCAAATGTTAATTCACTTAATACAGATGGAAGGACTCCTTTGATGACAGCTGCTTTGGGTGGTCAGGAAGATGTTGTGACTAGATTGATATCATCTAGTAAAGAAGCAGAATCTCTTGACCTTAATAAACAGGATTTGGCTGGAAATACAGCTTTAATGATAGGCATCACGTCAGGGAATGTAAGCATTGTAAACAGTCTACTAAGCGCTGGTTGCGATGTGCTTAGGGTTAATGTAGATGGTGATAATGCAATGAATTTTGCGGCTTATTATGGCAATACAGATATCTTGGAGACTCTAGACGACTACGCTGCATCGAACGAAGTTAGTAATAATATGGGTAAGACACCTTTTATATCTGCCGTGGCTAATGGACAATTGGGAGCTGTGTCTTGGTTTCTCAAAAGCAAATCAGGAGTGGATATGGGTGCTGTTATGAAAGATGGATGGACCCCTATGATGATTGCACTAAACATTGGAAATTTAGATATTGTTAATACTTTATTGGAGAGTGACAATAAATCTTATTTGAACCTAGATCAGGAGAATGCAGAAGGTTATAACGCATATTCTATGGCTGCATATTATGCAGAAGAAGGTGATGAGAAATATCGTGAAGGATATGAAAAGATTAAAAATTCTTTGCTAGAAATTATGGCACTCCAATCTGTGTCTTTAGAGGTAGATTCTACTCTTCAAAAAGATGCATTGGGTGTGGAGAAATGTGGTAATACTTATGCTGCATTTAGCCCTAGAGGTTCCAATAAGAAAATGGTATTTACTTTTGATCAATTAAAAAATTCTGGAGAGACTCCTAAAAATGTTTTTGAGGATAATTCGAAGAGCGAAGAGGATTCTTTATTGGTAGCATCTGATATTGATGAGATGGATAAGAGACCCAACCTGGAAATTAAGCCTAAGCCTAAGCCTATTCCTATGCCTATTCCTATGCCGCCAATTCCGCCTAAGCCTAAGCCTAAGCAGGGCAATAGCTCAGCATTAATCCCAGGGCCAAGTGTGTCATTTCCAGGATCTCCAGGACCAACTGTTTCTGATATTAAGATTGGGGGGTACTCTGTGAAGATAAAAAGAATAGCGAGAGAGAAACATAAAAAAAGTAAAGATCATGTAGGCTCAGATGGAAGCCTTCACCTTCGTTGATTGTTTTCTTTAAACGACAGGAGTGATGTGGCTAAACTTTTGCGGACAGTTTTTAAAAAAAATCGTGTCAAGTCCCGAAAACCGACATCATTAATATTTAATATGTAGAGTTTTGACATTGCAAAATTCTTCAATTCCGAGATGAGATCCTTCACGGCCAAATCCTGAATGTTTTATTCCTCCAAATGGCGCTAACTCAGTTGCAAATGAATCATGATTTATTGCGACCATTCCAAATTGCAGCTCATCTGAAATTTTAAATATTGTTGATTGGTTTTGGCTGTAAACGTAGGAACCTAGACCATATTTAGTGTCGTTGGCAGTTTTAATTGCTTCATCAATATTTTTGAATTTTTGAATTGCTGCAACACTGCCAAATATTTCTGTTTGGGCAATTTTCATATTGTTGGTAACTCCTGTTAGGATAATTGGGGTGAAGAATTGGCCTTGGGCTTTTTGGTTGCCATATTCTATTTTGGCGCCGTTTTTTGTGGCGTCTGTCGTTAGGTTTTCTACTTTTTCTTTGGCTTCTTGTGTGATCATTGGGCCGACGTCGATATTTGGTTGTGTGCCGTCACCCATTTGTAGTTTTTTGGTTTGAGCAATTAGTTTTTCTACAAATTCATCGTGAATTTCTTGATCAACTAAAATTCTGTTAACGCAAGTGCAGGCTTGACCGCCATTTCTAAATTTTGCGTGCATTAGGCCTTTAACCGCTAAGTCTAAATTAGCGTCTTTGCAAACGATAAAAGGGGCGTTGCCGCCTAGTTCTAAAGAGACTTTTTTAAGATCAGCTGCGCATTGTTCATTGAGCAATTTACCGATTTTGGTTGAGCCGGTGAAGCTTAATTTTCTAACATCAAAGTTTTGACAAATCTCTTGGCCAATTTCTTCTGGTTTGCCGGTGACAATATTAAATACGCCGTCTGGTATTCCGGCTTCTTTGGCGAGATATCCAAGAGCAAAAGCAGAAAATGGTGTTAGCTCGGACGGTTTTAAAACTACGGTGCAGCCGGCAGCTAAGGCAGGGGCTACTTTTCTGGTTATCATGGCTGACGGGAAGTTCCATGGTGTTATTGCGCCAACTACTCCTATTGGAACTGATTGGGTAATAATTTTTTGGTTTTGCTCTGGAGGTGAGATTGTTTCGCCTTTTACTCTTTTGGCTTCCTCGGCATAAAATTCTACAAAATTTGCGCCATATCTAACTTCTCCTTTTGCTTCCGCTATTGGTTTTCCTTGTTCTGTTGTTAGTATTAAGGCTAGGTCGTCAATATTTTGAATTATTAGATCATACCAGTTTCTTAAGAATTGTGATCTTTGCTTCCCGGTTAATTTTCTCCATTTTTCAAAGGCATTTTTGGCAGAATCAATCGCGTTTTTTGTTTCTTTTGTGCCTAAATCTGGTATTTGACCAATTTTTTCGTTATTGGCTGGGTTAAAAACATCTATTTTTTTCTGGCCGCCGACAAATTCACCATTGATGAAGGATTTTTCTTGAAAGAGATTCTTATTTTTAAGATTTAGCATAATATTTCGGGTTGTTTGTTGAGGGGGTCAGACCCCTTTTTTTAGTTTGTGAAAAACTCGTAATTTTTATCTTTTGAGTTACAAAACTTATTTATTAGGCATTTATTGCAAAGTGGTTTTTGGGCTTTGCAAATATATCTGCCATGCAAAATCAACCAATGATGGGCATGTTGTTGCCATTTTTTTGGGATGGTTTTGAGAATTGCTATTTCGGTTTTTTCTGGTGTTTTAGTTTTACAAAAGGCCAACCTATTGGATACTCTAAATACATGAGTATCAACTGCAATTGTCGGGTGGCCAAAGGCACAATTTAGAATTACGTTAGCAGTTTTTTGGCCAACGCCAGCAAGTTTAATTAGTTTATCAAAATCTTCAGGGACCTCAGAATTATGTAGTGTGATTAAATCTTGAGATAGCTTTATAACATTTTTGGCCTTGCCGTTATAAAGGCCAATTGTTGAGATGTGATTTCTGAGCATCGCTTCACCAAGATCTAGCATTTCTTCTGGCGTGCTGGCTATTTCAAAAAGTTTCTCAGTCGCTTTATTTACACCAACATCGGTGCTCTGCGCTGACAGAACCACTGCAACAAGCAAAGTGTAGTTATTGACGTAATTTAGTTCAGTTACAGGGGTTGGGTTTTCGTCATGCCAGATTGTAAATATTTTATCGATGATAGCTTTGCTTGGCTTTGGCATTAATCTTTTGCAAATAAAGTTGAGTTGGTTTAAAAAGACGCCTTATTCTTCATATGTATTAGTTTTATAATTTTTTAATGAATTTTCAAGATCTAAAAAATCAGCAAAAGGTTCACTTCATTGGACTGGGCGGAATAGGAATGAGCGCTCTGGCTTTCGTGCTAAGAGAACTTGATATCACTGTTCAGGGATCCGACTTATCTGAGAATTACCTAACCGACAAAATTAGATCAAAAGGAATTGAATATGTTGTAGGCCAAAAATATGAAAATATTGGTGATGATGTAAGTTTGGTGATAAAAACTTCAATTATTAAAGATGATAATCCGGAAATACTAGCTGCTAAAGATAAAGGAATCAAAATCATAAGCAGGGCCGAATTATTGGCCATAGTGATGCAAAACTACACAAATATTACAATTGCCGGAACTCATGGAAAAACTAGCACCACTGCAATGGTCGCATTAGTTTTAGAATTATCAGGCTTAGACCCGACAGTAATTAATGGCGGTGTGATCAATTATTTTGGTTCTAACTCAAAAATTGGCAAAGGCAAATATTTGGCCGCTGAGTCTGATGAATCTGATGGTAGTTTTGTTATTTTACCGACCTCCATTGGCGCAATTACTAATATTGAAGCCGAGCATTTGGAGCACCCCGCTTACAATGGTTCGTTTGAAACGCAAAAACAATATTACGAGAGATACGTTAGACAAATTAATGAAAAAGACGGTTTTTGCGCAATTTGCATAGATGACTTAGAAGGCAAAAAACTCTATAAAAAATTACTCCCAGACAATGACTGCCTATTTAGCTATTCAATCAAAGATGAAAATGCTGATTTATATGCTCACAACATAAAAAGTGACGTTAATGGCTTTGAATTTGACGTTAAATTTAAAAGCGGCCGAGCAATATCAGCTATTAAGATAAATGCTTACGGAGAACATAATATATGCAACGCACTAGCAGCAATATCCATCGCCAATCATTTGGATATTGAAGATGAAGGTCTAAAAAATGGTTTGTTAAAATTTAGCGGTGTCAAAAGAAGGTTTTCTAAAGTAGGAGAATATAAAGGCGTCGCCATAATTGATGACTACGCGCACCATCCAACCGAAGTAGAAGCAACTCTAAAAGCTGCTAGACAATTGGCAGGAGACCATAAAGTTATTTGTGTATTCCAGCCTCACAAATATTCAAGGCTGAGTGGTTTATTTGACGAATTCTGCAGCAGTTTTTCTAACGCCGATCATGTGGTCGTCTGTGACATTTTCTCTACCGGCCAAGCGCCAATTGATGGCGCAAGGCAAGACGACTTAATAGCTGGAATAAAAGCCAAAGGTCATAAAAATGTTACTAAGCTTGAAAATAAACAACAATTAGCCAGCTTGGTTAAACCATTAATTGCAAGCGGTGATATAATTTTTTGTGCGGGAGCTGGAAGCATTACTTATTGGGCGGCAAGTCTAGAAGAACAATTAAAAAATCTATAAAATGGCTTACGATATCGTTATTAGAGAACTTGATGATAAGGAAATGATGGAGGCTTTTAAGGTTGTCAGATTTATGTATGACAAAATGTCTGCTCATGAATATGAGGCTCTTATTTTAGAAATGATCAGTCGTAATGACTATAAAATGGTTGGAGCGTTGGTGGGAGATAAAGTTATTGGTGTTGCTGGATATTGGATTTTTGCCATGCTGTATTGCAAGAGATATATTCAGGTTTCAAATTTGGTGGTGGACCCAGATTATAGAGGAAACAAGATAGGTAAAAAAATATTACGCTACATCGAATCTATCGGGAAGGAACATGATTGTGAGCAAATTGTTCTAGATTCCTATTCGCAAAATAAAAAGTCACATTCTCTTTATTTTGGAGAAGGATACCACATTAGAGGATTCCACTTTATGAAAAAAGTTAAGTAACTCCGTCATTGCGTGGAGGACATAGTCCGACGTGGAAATCCTTGCGGGTAGGGGGTTGTACTCCCGACCCCACGTTCATATTCAACAAAATATCAAAATAAATGGCCAAAGTAAAGATAGTATCATTCAACGTTAATTCAATCAAAGCTCGATTGCCAAACGTGCTTATCTGGCTAAAAGAATCAAACCCAGATATAATTTTATTACAAGAATTAAAGTGCCTGGAAGAAAAATTCCCCTTCGAAGAATTACAAGACGCCGGATATAACTGCGCAGTTAACGGCCAAAAAACTTACAACGGAGTAGCAATATTATCCAAATTTCCTTTCGAAGAAGTCATCAAGGATTTACCAGATAATCCAGACACCCAAGCTAGATACATTGAAGCCGTAATCTCAGTCGAAAATGAAGTACTAAGAGTCTCCTCAATCTACGTTCCAAATGGCGGAGGACCTTTAGCAGACGGCGAAAAATTACAAGATAGCGAAAAGTTCAAATATAAAATGGATTTTTACGACAGACTAAACGCACATTGCAAAGAGCTACTAACTTACGGCGAAATCCAAATATTCGGCGGAGATTACAACGTCGCAATTGACGACATTGATGTATACGATCCAGTCAGTTTAAAAAACACCGTATGTTTTCACGACTTGGAAAAACAAAAATTCCGCGAATTAGTAAATCTAGGCTTAGATGATTCCTACAGAAAATTCGTCGGACCCCAAGAACAACATTTCTCCTGGTGGGACTATCGCGGTGGATCTTGGCAACACAATAAAGGAATGAGAATCGACTACCTACTAACCTCACCACAAGCCTCAGACAAAGTAGTCGGCGTTTCTATCGAAGATAAAGGAGTAAGAGACCAAGAAAAAGCGTCAGATCATTGCCCAGCCATTGTAGAAATAGAAATTTAGTTAGGTGGATTCTCGAGAGGTAAAAGGGCGCAATAGTATTTTAGCGATTGAGACTCTTGCGGTATATATAAGCCTGAAAATTAGGTCTAATGCATTTAATACTATTGCTGAGTTCAAAGTTATAAATTTAGCAAGGAAAAGTCAAGATTGGTAGTGCTAGTTATTATTGAACATTCAATATTTCGGAAAATTTCGGTGTCAATTTCGGTGTCAGGCTTTTTCCATCAACCATAAGAATAAAGAAAGAGTTATAGTTAATAGAAGAAGACAAGGCGCTGTCTGGGACCTTGTCTTTCTACTAAATGATTATGAGAAACCCTACAAAAGAATAAGGGCGGTAGATAGGCCAATTACAAATAAAATTACTGTTTCTCCAACTATTAGAAGCATCGCTGCCTTACCAACTCCAGCTAGATCTTTTAGTCGGGTTTGTGTGCCAACTGCAGCAATTGCGAAAACCAAAAACCATCTTGATAGATCTCCTAAAATTTCCGTGATGCTTGGAGATAATAATTTGAAGCTATTAGCTAACATTAAGATTGCAAAAATAACTAAAAATCCTGGTATTGGTAACTTCAAACCTTGTGAATCATCTTTCTTTCGATAGATTATCGCGATGGTAAAAACTATAGGAACTAGCAAAAATACCCTAAATAATTTAGTGATTGTTGCTACGTCACCAGATTCTTCAGAAATACTATATCCTGCTCCGATGACTTGAGCCACGTCATGAATTGTTGATCCTATAAAAAACCCGGCTTGACGATCACTAAGATGAAACATATCAGAAATGATAGGATAAAGTATCATTGATATGCTGCTTAAAGAGGTGACGCCTATTATCGTGCAAGCAATTATTTGATTATTCTTTATGCGATGAGAAAGAACTGCAACTAGGGCAGCTGCAGCAGAAGCTCCGCAAATTGCAACTGCTCCCGCGGTTAAAAGACCGACCGGGGAATCAATTTTAAAAATGCGCGCTGAAACAACTCCTAACAATATCACGAAGACTACCATAAAAAATACCATCGCTAAAGGTTGCCAGCCAAGTAGTTCTAGATCATTAAAAGAGATTCGTGATCCCAATAATGCTACGCCAATTTTTAATAAGGATGTTGCTGAAAAGTTCAATCCCGCAGAGTATTGCGAATCGTGACTTAAAAAGTTAAATGATAATCCTAAAAGAAGAGCAAATAACATGACCGGTGCAGCGTAATAATTTCCAAGAAATGCTGCGGATAAGCCAATCAAAATAGCAACCATTACCCCTCTTAGATTATTCTTAATCTTTGAGGTAATATTTCCCTTTAAAGTGGAATATGTCATAAATATTTTCTTTCGAAGACTTTAATATGAAACAGATGCTATGTAACTTCTTCTTTTTTAAACTAGTTTTACCTTGTCTTCTTCAATAGTTATCAATCGCTGTCTGTAAAGTTTTCCCAGAGCTCTTTTGTAGTTACCTTTGCTGGCATTAAAAGTTTTGTAGATAAGTTCAGGTGGGCTTTTATCTGTGATATTTGTTTCACCGCCCTCATCTTTGATAAAGTCTAAAATGGTTTCTGAAAGATTATTTATAGATTTGCCGCCTTGACCTTGAAGAGTAAGGTCAATTTTACCATCTTCCCTAACATTTTTTATGAAGCCGCTCATTTTATCACCAACTTTTATTGGCTGGAGAATGTCGATATTGTGGATCAGGCCCATAAATTCGTCATTGATCACTGCTTTATAGCCAAAGTCATTTTGTCTAGCGATTAGCAAGCTAACTTCTTGGCCTTTGCGAAAATCAAAACCTTCTTCTTCTTTTATATAATCACTTAATTTACTACTAGCGGCAATACGCCCAGTAACATCAATATATAAATACACAGCATATGAGTTACCAACAAGCATTGGTATTAACTGTTCTTTAAAAGGAACTAATAGATCCTTAAGAAGACCCCAATCCAGGAAAGCACCAAACGGGCTTGACGAGGTAACTTTCAGATGAGCACATTGCCCCACTTCACAATACGGTGTGTCGGTGATCGCGACTAAACGATCCTCAGAATCTAGATAGATAAAGACTTCCAGCTCATCGCCAATCTCAAATTTTTCTGGTGCATAGCGCGAAGGCATCAATATCTCACCTTTATCACCTCCATCTAGATAGAGACCAAAATCAACTTCTTTGGTTATGGCTAATGTATTTGTTTTTCCAACTTTGATCATTTTTTATGATTCCTGTGATTTAAGTAAAACTTCCAAGGCAGACTTATTATGGTTTGCAGTCGCAGTCATAGTTAGTTTCTCCAATTCTTCTTTCTTAGTCTCAGATATTCCAAGTAGATATTCAAGCGACTCAGCGGCGTTGTTCATCACCGCATATTTTTTCAAAGCAAAAGATTCCTCTTCAGATGGATGATCTTCATCTTTGACTGCAATAGTAATTAGTGCTTCTAGGTTTTTTAATTTACCAGATTTTATAGCCCAGTGTATTGGTTTTCTATTAACGTGATCAAGGGAGTTTATTTGGTTATTTTGTTTGTCTCTTTTGGCTAATTTGTCAATTCTTTCTATTACGAATTCAGAATTTTTTGCAGTGCACATAGCGGCAAAATGCATTATGGTCATGTCAGTTTTTTTGTCTTTTAAATCAAAAGACGCATCACCATATTTAGACGATATTAAAGCTGAAAGAGCATCTATTGCACCAATTTTTGCAGATAAATGCAGTGCGCAAAGACCGCTATTTTGATTAGCGATTGCTCTGTTTGGAGCCGCTCCTAGTTTTAATAGTTTATTAATTTTTATTGGGTTGTTCTGCGAGACGCCATTAAGCAAATTTTCAGTGGCGAAGCGTATCGTGCCATCTTCCAAACCATCGAATGTTCTTTGCCCCTTTAAAAATTCTTTATCGAGCAACATTTCAGCAAGTTTTGCTGTGTTTTCTCCTTTAAGAGCAAGGCCACATAATCTTGTTTTCGTATCATAGTGCAAATTGGCATGTTCCAATAGCTGAGAAAATATTTTTTCGTAATTACTGTCTTTTCTAACTAGAGAAGTGAAGTTCTTCGAGAATGAAATTATCGAGTCCCCGCATTCTGCTTTTATGAGCTTCATCATTTCTTGCCCATTAACTGCTTTTATTAGCGCTTCGGCCAATTCAGTATCTATAATTAACGATGAATCTTCTCCTAGCGCAGATTTATCAGCGATGTAGTTTTCGTAATGCCCAGACAAATCTAACGTTTCTCCTGAACAAAAATGAACTACATTTGGAGATTTTACAGCCGGATCGAAAATTTTTTCTAACATAAATATTTTTGAGATTTTATTAAGGACACTATACTAGCTTGATAATATTGGGTTTACAACGGTCCTTACTATAAATTCCTTGAGATCTGACAAAATTGAATGATTTGCAATAGAAAATTGGCTAAATTATTTAATGTTTTTGATATTTTCAAATCTATAGTTCTCAAAAATAAATAGATCATCTCTAATTAATCAATACTCAAAAAGCATGTTTAAAATAATCCTAAAAACTACAAGTCTTACAATATTAGCTCTATTACTTAATGGATGTAGCGTGTTTGATGTATTGAGTATTATATTTTAAGATCAAGCGTCTTTTTTTACCACACCAGGACCAAAACTAAATTAGGATGAATTCCAATCCTTGTGATAGTACCTACAAATCCTGCAGCGCGAATACTTCGAATTTACAATCTTGTTTTTTATAAGCCTCAAGAGCATCAGCCAAAGCTTTGGCACCGGCTATTGTTGTAGTGTAGCTGATGGCGCGCATTAAGGATGTTCTTCTGATTGAGAAACTGTCTTTAGTTGCTACCGCGCCTTGAGTTGTGTTAATTACCAAGTTGATTTCTTTTTGGTCGATCATGTCAACTACGTGAGGTTTGTCTTCGGTTATTTTATTTACTATTGTTACTGCTACGTTTTGTTCGGCTAGATATTTGGCTGTTCCTTTGGTGGCAACTATTTTGAAGCCGACTTTAATTAGTTTTTTGGCAATTGCCGGGAGGTATTTTTTGTCGGAGTCTTTTACAGATAAAAATGCTAGACCTTCAGTTGGTAGTTTTGCGCCAGATGCTAGTTGTGCTTTAGCAAAGGCTAGTGGGAATGTTCTGTCGATCCCCATAACTTCGCCAGTTGATTTCATTTCTGGGCCCAGGATTGTGTCTACATTGTTGAATCTTGCGAATGGGAATACCACTTCTTTGACGGAGAAGTAGTTCAGCTTTTTTTCTTTTAGTTTGAAGTCTTTTAGCTTTCTGCCGACCATTATTAGAGAAGCTATTTTTGCTACTTCTATTCCTGTTGCTTTGGCAACGAAAGGCACTGTTCGCGACGCTCTTGGGTTTACTTCCAAAACATATAATTTGTCGCGCTGTATTGCGTATTGTACGTTCATTAGGCCTTTAACGTTTAGAGCAAGTGCAAGCTTCTTGGTGGCTTCTTTGATGGTTTTGATTATTTTATCATTAAGTGAATGAGGCGGAAGGCAGCATGCTGAGTCTCCGGAGTGGATGCCGGCTTCTTCGATATGCTGCATAATTCCGGGGATGAATACGTCTTTTCCATCGCACAATGCATCGACGTCAACTTCAATAGCGTCTGTTAGGAATTTGTCTAATAAAAGAGGCCCTGTTTCGAAGACGTCAGAATATTCTACTAGATATTTCATTAGATAGGCTTCGTCATAAACAATCGCCATTCCTTTTCCACCTAAAACGTAAGACGGTCTAACTACTACCGGGAATCCTATTTCTTTTACTTGCTCAACAACTTGGTTTGACGAGTAAGCGATAAAGTTGTCTGGTTGGTTTAATTCTAGTTTATGTAGAAGTTTTTTAAATTGGTCACGATCTTCAGCTAAATCGATCATTTCAGGAGAGGTGCCAATGATTGGGATATTTTGATCTTGCAAGAATTTTGCTAATTTTAGCGGAGTTTGGCCACCAAATTGAACATTTACACCAAGTAATTCGCCATTGCTTTGTTCTTTTCGGATTAATTCAAGTACGTCTTCACCAAAAAGTGGTTCAAAGTAAAGCCTGTCAGAAGTGTCGTAATCTGTTGATACTGTTTCCGGATTGCAATTTACCATAATTGCCTCGATTCCAGCTTCTTTAAAAGCAAACGCAGCGTGGGTGCAAGTATAGTCAAATTCAATTCCTTGTCCTATTCTATTTGGTCCTGAACCAAGGATGATTACTTTTTTATTATTTGTTGGATTAGCTTCGCAAGAAAAATTGTCTATTTTCATTTTTGGTAAAATGTCTAATTAATTATAATATCTTCAATATAGTTTTTAGCCTGACCTGTCAGGCGTAGCTCTTAAGAGCGAAGCCTGATGGGTTTTTTTCTGTTGAAAGGAAAAAACCCTAAAACCCCGATAACCCTAGTTACGCAATAGCGGCTTTTGCCACAGGAGCGAATTCAAGGTTATCATTTGCAAAGTTGTCATTTGCGTTTACTTTTTTTGAACGGATGTCGAGGAAATCCCCAACCGGCAGTTTCTCAACCGGGCAAAGTCTATAGTTTTTCAAATCTGTCGAAAGCTGTGTCACCCCCTCCTTCGCTCTTCGAGCTACGGAGGGCAGGCCCTCCATTGTAACTCTAATTGCGAATGTAGGATTTACCTTCCTACGCTCTAACGATCTCCCAACTAACAGTCCAACCTCGTAATGGGCTGGCCTGCCAGCCGAAGCTCGCAAGAGCGTAGGCTGGTGGAGGTGCTGGGTACCGCCCCCAGGTCCAAACTTGCCATTATCTATAGCATTTATCACCATAGCCATAAAGGCGGGGTTATTTTAGGTACTATCGCTATATGATTCAAGTTTTGTTTTGTAATTTTAGAACTTGAGTTTCTTTAAATGAAGTTTTAGGGTTGCAAGAACCAAAGGTGCGTAGCATTTAGTGCTAAATATAAACTCAAATCAACTATATTTATGGAAGATCTAATAGGATATGATGAGATCATTGAAGACTCAATGAGACAGGTGATTTATCATACATTAAAGAAGATCGAAAAATCAGGTCTACCAGGAAAACATTATTTTATGATAACTTTCTTGCTTGATTATCCAGGCGTAAAAGCGTCTAAGGCAGTTAGGGAAAAATATCACGAAGAAATGTCTATTGCTCTACAATATCAGTTTAGAGATTTGGCAATTAAGGAGGATTTATTTGAAGTTACTTTGAGCTTTGGTGGTCAGTCTGAAAAACTTGTGGTTCCCTACGCGGCAGTTACTTCTTTCGCAGATCCATCAATGAATTTTGCTTTGAAATTTAGTGCGGATTATAGCCATGGAGATCTTGCTCAAGAAAAGAAGAAAAACTCTGCCGGAGTTAAGAAAGACGACGTGGATTTAACAGCCAAAGTTATTTCTTTGGATGCTTTTAGAAAAAATAAAAATGACGATTAATGATTAGTCTTTCTCAGATTTTCTTTTTGATTTTAACTTATTTAGTTGCGTCAATTCCTTTCGGTTTAGTTTTATCTTTGATTTTTGCCAAGAAGGATATTCGTAAATTTGGCTCAAAAAATATTGGAGCAACCAACGTTACGAGAGTCGTAGGTAAGAAGCTGGGATTTGCGACTTTGATTATGGACGGCGTTAAAGGCGCTCTTATGGTTTTGATCGCTCGTTATTTCTTCTATGGAATTGTTGGCTTAGAAGATTACCTATATGTGGTAGCATTTGTGGCAATATTGGGCCATGTTTTTAGTATTTATTTGAAGTTTAAAGGCGGAAAGGGCGTCGCGACAACTATCGCTACTTTGCTAGCTTTGAACCCAGTTTTGGGTGGATTAGTTATATTAATCTGGTTGATGGTGTTTGCTATTTTTAGGATCTCTGCTTTGTCGGCTCTGGTCGCTATGTTTGGTGCTGTTATGCTAGTTATTTTTGGTGGATATTCTATTGTTCAAATGGGTTTTATGACCTTGGTTTTTGTTTTAATTGTGGTTCGTCACAAGGATAATATTATTAAATTAAAGAATGACTTTAAAAAGTAGTCTAATTGTAGCACTAGATTTCTCAGATTTCGAATCAGCCAAAAATATGGTTGAACTTCTTGGTGACGAGGTTGGTTTTTACAAAATTGGCCTGGAAATGATGATGAGTGGCTGCTATTTTGATGCGATAAAGTACTTAAAAGACAATAATAAAAAGATCTTCGCCGATTTAAAATTCCATGATATCTCAAACACCGTTGGTGCAGCTGTAAGAAACTTATCAAAATTAGATGCAGATCTAATAACAATTCACGCCGGCAGCAAAGACATGATGAAAGCAGCAGCTGAAAACAAAGGAAATTCCAAAGTAATTGCAGTAACAGTACTGACAAATCTAGATGAAACAGATGTTGTGGATATGGGTTTTGACAAAAGCCTATCTTTAGATGATTTGGTACTAAAAAAAGCAAAAATGGCTATTGATTGTGGTTTGGATGGAGTAGTTTCCTCAGCGCTGCGAGCAAAAAATTTACGAGCTAATTTGGGAAATGATTTTTTAATCGTAAGCCCAGGAATACGTCTTGGTAATGATAATTCCAATGATCAAAAGCAAGTGGCCGATGTAAAAACAGCGATCACAAATGGATCTTCACACTTAGTAGTAGGAAGGCCCATTACCAAATCACCAAATCCAAAAGAATCTGCAACATTATTCCAGGAAATGATAGTTTCTGGTTAATTTGACAATTCGGGGTCAGACCCCAAATTGTCACAAGTGACAAAAAGGGGTCTGACCCCGAATTGTCAAATTATAGTATTTTTATGTTATTATCAAAGTTATTATCAGAAATAGAAATTGGCTACGAGATAGCTGGTGCTGCTTCAGGTTTGGATGTTAAATCTATAGAGATTGATTCTAGATTAGCAAAAGAAAATTCTATTTTTGTGGCACTCAAAGGTATCGAAGTTGATGGGTATGATTTCATTGGCAAGGCTATTGAAAATGGTGCGAAGGTTATTGTTGTTCATGAGGATTATGATATTGGAAGTTTTGAAGCTGTATTTATTAAAACACCAAATTCTTTCGCATTATTAACTGCTTTATTGAAGGGTTTTTACTCTATTTCTCCCAAAAATATTTATGGTGTTACCGGAACCAATGGAAAAACTTCCATAGTTGAGTTTATGCGACAAATTCTGGGTTTACTGGGTAAAAAGTCAGCCAGTATTGGAACTTTGGGAGTTGTTAGTGAAGTTGATCTGTCTCGTAAGATTGTAGGTTCAAGCCTGACTACCTCAGACATTGTTAGCCTATATAAAAATCTGGCTATGCTAAAAGGCGAAGGAATTGAAGATGTGGCGATCGAAATTAGCTCAATTGGCCTAGAGCAGAAAAGGATTAACGGCTTGGATGTATCGGTTGCTTCATTTAGTAATTTTAGCATTGATCATCTGGATTATCATAAAAATAAGGAAGAATATTTGAGGTGTAAGATGCTGCTTTTTAATGAATATTTGGGTGTAAATGGTAAAGCTATTTTAAATTCGGATGTTGAAGAATTCTCAAGAATACAAGATATATGTGTAAAAAGAGGAG
>Ga0209711_10000084_pt1 | contig 85257 bp, 76 predicted proteins | sample ArcticOcean_MG_C_7_FD_187441 | JGI IMG/M metagenome (GOLD analysis project Ga0209711, IMG submission 187441) | Marine microbial communities from western Arctic Ocean - ArcticOcean_MG_CB11_88 (SPAdes) (version 2) | ecosystem: Environmental > Aquatic > Marine > Oceanic | place: Arctic Ocean... | reverse complement strand
TGTTCCTGAATCTCCTGTTGCGCTATATGTTGAACCATTGATCCACTTCCATGCATCTCCAGTTAATTTATAATTCAATCCCATCCAAAAATTTCCAGAATAATCAGCATTACTTGAGTCTAATTTATCTTTCAACCATGTTTCTTCAGCCTCAGTTTCAAGAGTCACTAAATAACCTCCTTTAGAAAGTGCATCACTCTTAGCTTGGCTATAATTTGCATGCGGATAAACTGGCAAATTTTTTAAATAGTATTTATGTCCAGCATTTTCACCTAAATACACATAGCCTAATGAATTGGTTGCGTTAGCTGAAACAGCATCAGCATCCATATCTCTTCTATTAGAATAGAAACCATTACTAACTAAACTCGCTGTTATAGTTACTGTTCCTGCGTCTTCAGAAACTGAACTAGAACTAGCTTCTAAAATAATTTGAGGAAGAGCCTCATTAATGTTGGTTATTACAATTGGCATCGTAGTATCCGCACTAGAAGCTGAACCATCGCTAACTGAAACAATAAAACTATCTGAACCTGCATCAGATCCACTTAGTGAGGTAGTATGAGTATAGGTTACTACATTACCAGATAATGTACTTCCATCTGCAAGCTCTTCACCAGACGAATCGTTTAAAATTCCTGCTGTTGGAGCAGTAGTTAAGGTATAGCTTAATGAGCTTGAATCAACATCAGCTCCGTTAATTGTAATTTCAATTTTATCTTTTTCATCTAACGTTGAGGTAGATGCTGTTATTGTTGGTGCGTCATTTATAGCATTAACTGTTACTTTCACAGTTGAAATATTACTATCAGAATTTCCGTCATTTACCTTATAAGTAAATGAATCAGATGTAGTTTCTCCTCCATTATGAGTATAAACTATAGTTGACCCACTTAAAACAGCAGATCCATTAGTTGCACTTGACTCTAATGAATAAGTTAAATCTCCAACTGAATTATCAGCATCAGAAGAACTATTAATTAAATCAAACTCAGGAGATGCACCTCCTTCATCTACTGTTAAATTAACAGCACTTGTAACAGGTGAAGAATTTACAGATTGAATAGCGACTGTAACCGTTGCCTGAGGACCAAAATCAGTCCCGTCATTTGCTTGATAGGTAAAACTATCTGTTGTTGTTTCTGATCCATCGTGAGTATAAGAAAAAACACCTGAACTCACATTCTGTGTTACTTTTCCGTGAGTTGGAGCAGTTGATAATTTAAACTTAAGTTCATTATCAGCAGTTTCTATATCAGTTCCTTCAAAAGGCAAAGTGCTTATAGTACCACCCTCTGTAGTTGAAACGCTTTTATCGATTGCTAAAGGCAAATCATTGACAGGACTAATAGAGACAGTAACAAAGACTAATTCTGTTGTAAACTCACCATCTGAAACAGAATAATTAAAAGTATCCGTTGTTGTTTCTCCTCCATTGTGTATGTATCTAAAGCTCCCGTTAACATTGTCATCACCATCAATTACATTTCCGTTTGTAGGTCCAACATCTCCCTCTCCAAAAACAATATTTACTAAGTCCGTATCAGAATCCTTGTATGCGAAATTAAAAGCAACAGCATTCCCTTCGTCAACTTTAATGGCAGTTCCACTAGACGTTGGAGCATCATTGACATTGTTTAAAGTTAAGGTAACAAAGGTCTTTTGAGATTCATCTCCATTAGAATTAGTAACCTTGTATTCAAATTTATCGAGTAAGTTTTCAGTTCCGTTGTGAGAATAAGAAAAACTTCCGTCTTTAGATAATGTTAAATCACCAAATGCTGGTTGAGTTACAACAGCAACACTATCTATTTCAAAGTTATTTGTATCAATATCATTTTTAGTTAAACCATCAACTGCTGAAACTTGAAGAGTTGCACCTTCATTTAATGTATAAGCATCAGGTTTAGGTATTAAAGTAGCTAAAGTAACCGTTACAGTTGCAGATGAACTAGTCGCACCATTATTGTCAGCTACTGTATAGGTGAACGAATCTGTATTAAAAGTGGACGATCCATCTGAACTAGGAGTGTATGAAAAAGTTCCATCTAGATTTATTGTTGCCGTACCCAAAGATGGTGCAACTGCAATAACAGCAAACATTTGATCCATTTCAGGATCAGTATCATTACTTAATATACCTGTCAAAGGATCTGTAATATCAATTCCACCGTTAGCTATATAATACGTGTCATCATTAGCTGTTGGCGCATCATTAGAAGGAGTTACAATAACAGAAACAATAGCAGAAGCAGCTAAAGCACCATCAGAAATATTAAAAGTAAATTTATCTTCTAAGGTTTCAGAACCATCGTGAGAATAAACAAAGTTTAAAGGATTACTTTTATCTAAAGTAACTTTCCCATTTGTAGGTCTAGATGTAATTGATGTTTTTAAAGTTTCACTATCAACGTCCAAAGCATCAAAAATAGCACCTGTAGAAATATCTCCTTCAAAAACAGTAATAGAAGATGCGTTTGCAGTAGGGGCATCGTTTACAGCCGTTACAGTAATAGATACTGTACCAGTACCAGACAGAGGATTATCATTGTTAGTAGTTTGTGATTCCTGTGCAGTAACATTGAAAGAATCTGTGGATGAAGTATCTGATCCATCATGAGTATAAGTGAAAATTCCAGTCGTAGCATCTCTAGTTACTACTCCAAAAGATGGCTGTGTAAATGTATAAGACAAAGTAGCGTTTTCAGCATCTTTCCCTAAAACAGTAATCTCAACTGAAGATCCCTCGTCAACAGTTTTTGCTACTTCCGCTATAGTTGGAGCGTCATTTACATTAGTTACATTTATAGTAATAGTAGAAATATTACTGACATCAGATCCCTGTGAAGCTTTAAAAGTAAATTTATCAGACGGAGCTTCAGAACCATTATGAACGTAAGTATACTGCCCTGCTCCTTGATCTGTTAAACCACTCTGATCAGTTTTTTGAGTTGGTTGACTTACAATATTATAAGTATCCGGTGTTCCTGTGGTGTAGTCTGACAAGTTGATTACAACTGTGGCGCCTTCTTCAATTGTAATAGTCCCAGCTTTAGTAACTGGAGCAGCAATTGAGGGGCTAGACTTTACAGGATTAACTATTAAATCAACCGGAGGATTAGAATAGATAAATAATGAGGTAGTTAAAAAAATGAGGGATAAAAAATTTTTCATAAGTGAGTATAGTTGTTAGATATAACATAAAAAGTGAAAAAATTAAAATAAATTAAAATTTCCATTAAAATGACGCAATATCAGGTTAAATGTTTAAATAAGCATTGTTTTTAAAGTGTGATCAAATTATAATATGATAACAACCATCATAAAAATACATAATAATTTGCAGAAAAAATGCTAAATAAAGGAGATAATATAAAAAAGGTGAATTTCAATAGATTAATTTTTTATATAGGAAAAAAATTAAATAAAAAAAGGAAATTATATAATAAAAGTAGTTCGCTATATATTCTGTAAGTGGTATTAAAAGTATAATAGGAGAATATTATCTATTCCACATGTCTTGCTCAAAGTCAAGAATTTCTTTTTTAATTCTTTCAGATTCTAAAATAGATTCAAGACCAGGTTTTTTGTAATCTTTAATAAATCTATTGCCATACATATTATCTTCTTTATAGATATAAGAATTAAATCGTCTAGAAACTAGTAGTTGATCAAAAGAGATTCTTGTAGCATTATTTTTGTCATTATACACTTCTGCAGCGTGAAGAACTTCTCTAATACTAGGATACCAAATCCAAAATAAATTAGTATTCCTATCGTCTAGTTCCTCATCTTGTTTAACATCTTCACCAACAGGCATTAGTCCAAGTAAACGGTAGCGCATTTCTCCAATTTTTTTATCAAAATACCACATTCCTTTAATCTTATATCCGGAAATGTCTGTTGACTCTACTTCCTTAGGAATAGAAGATCCATCTGCAAATTCTAATTGAATAGATATTTTTTCTTTAGCTTCTAAATTGGTCATAGGATAATTAAAATTATCCTCATCACCTTGATAAATTTTTGTTATTTTTCCATCAATAATATTCTCCCTAATTACGCGCCATAAAGACTTTCTGATTCTTTCATTAGGATCATCATAGGTTGGAAATAACAAAGGGAAATTTAATTTTTCATCTAAATCAATGTATTCATATACAATTTTAGACCAAAGAATATCTCTATCATCTATAAGATTATACTCTAAGAATGAATCTGTATCGGATTGTTTTTGATCAATATTCTTTTGACCTATTTCAATTGGATCAACAGCATTCAAAAGGTTTGATTGACCATAACCCTCTAAAAATATTAACACAAACAAACACGCTAAAATAGATGTATAATTAAATTTCATTATTCAATAATAATATAAAATTGTTCAACTTCGTAATTTGGAGTAACAACATCTCCATCTCTCATACTAGCTTTAATGTTTAATATTTGCACAACAGTTCCTTTACTAGAACTTTTAATAATTCTAGCAGCGTCCTTACTGGCACTTACTTTATTTCCTTTAACTGAAATCGATGTATTATTACCAACTTTAATATCATAACCTGTAACATCTATAGAATAATCATAGAAAAAATTCTTAGGTTTTTCACCTGTTATAAGACCATTACTAATTAAAGTTTTTGATCCAGATTGACCGGTTCTTAATACTTTACCCATTCCTTTTACAGAACCTTTTCCAGGGGGAGCATTTAATATTCTAAAAGTTCCACCATTAAAGTTCTTTCTTTTCCCATTAAGCATTCCAGAAACAGTAATCTTCATTTCTTTAGCTTTAGAATTAGTAGGTTGAGCAGCCCACCCTTTTTTGGATTTAGAAAATTTAGCGTTTTTACTAGAGGGAACTATTGTATTAGCTGCAACTCCAGGAATAGAAATCGAAGTTGGATTTCTAAGCCCTCTGTAAAATACTTTCATATTATCAGCAGAAACAACAGCTGAATTAGGTTCTCTTGTAATTTCTAACTTTAAATTAACTGGTATTTTTTCTTCTTCCTGAGTATCAACATTATTTTTATAAATAAATCCTGTCAAATCATAAGTCCCTGCTGATGGAATTCTTTTGTTTAAAACTACTGCACCTTTTACAATGGAATATTCAGTCTTTTTAAGTTGAGTTCCATTAATAAAAAGTTCTACTCTGTCAGGCTCATAGGCAGCATCTTTTTTACCCATTACTATAGAAGCATTTACCGTTTCAGATGTATAAAATGTAGGTTTTTCAGAAACTAGTAAAGTCTGGAAAGAATTTAAACTACCACCACCAAGAGCGTTGTTAATTTCATTTAAAACTGAATTTTCTATGAATCTTATATCACTTTGGATTTTAGTTAATTTCGCAATTGATGCAATCACAGGAAATCCTTGAAAGTTATAATTTAAAAATTCTTGCTTTGTACCGTCTTCTTTTAATACTTTTTCAGAATAGTTAAAACGCTCACTTGCTACAGAATTTACAGCCTCAAAATTATAAACAACTTCAACAGATTCTTTTTGTTTCGAACCATCTAATTGAGTTTTGGCTACTTTAGATTCTTCTTCTCTAAACACTAATTCCTCGACAACATCCTTAATAGAGGAAGGGAAATTCTTGAATTTAGCCACATATTCCTCTCCTTTAACAGACATGATATCTCCATCAAAAAACATATCATCTAAAATCTCTGATTTATCCATTTCTTGATAAGAAGTAACAAAAAACTTTTCACCAGTTTCCTTATCAACAACTTGGTTTTGGTACTTATTTTTCACTCCATCTTCACCCACTATCAACGAATCTTTAATAACTTGAATAAAATCAAAAAAATCGTCAGCTTCTTTTTTCATTTTTAAAACCATAATTGCCGGTATCTCATAATTTAATGAGGTACTGGCATTAGCTGCTATTTTAGCATATACTTCATCAGATGCAGTTTCAACTTGTCTAGTTGAAGCCTCTAAATCACTACTTAAATTTCCTAGAGTAGCAAGAACTTCTTTACCAATATTAAGTGCAAGCATAGCTATAAACACGAGATACATCATGTTTATCATTTTCTGCCTTGTATCTAATTTTCCTGCCATAATTTATTAATTATTAATTATTAATTATTCATAGCGTTAAGCACACCTTTGTATTTCACGTTAAGTTGTGCAACTTTATTTTTCATTTTAGCTAGCTCTTCATTTAATCCTTCAGGAACGTGCATTTCACTGGTTGAAGAATTAACTTCCACTAAATGACTACTTAAAGATTCATAAAGCTTATTGATTTCACCTAGCTTAACAGCTCCTGTATGAATGTTTGCATTATATTCACTCATATGGCTGTTCATGTCTGCAGGAACATGTAATTTACCTATAGACAAACTTGCAGAAGCAAGGTCCTCATTTAATTTGGTGATCTTACTTATTGAAGTAGCTACAGCCTTTGCAAGTTCATGAGTCTCAACTTCAAGAGTTTCTATGTCATCTCCACTTTCAAAACCATCAGGATCTATCGTCATATAGCCTTTTACACCAGAAATACCGAAAATTATTGCCTCTGTTATCAGACCAAATGTTAACCATACATTACCAGAAAATATAAAATCTCCATGAGTTATTTTTAGAAGAGCACCTATAATTACAATAGCTGCACCCAAACCAAACATTAATTCTAAAACGTTGTCTGGAATAAAAAATCTCTTGTGTTTAATTGCTTTCATTTTATTTTATTTTTAGTTAATGATAAATTTTATAATTTTTTAAAATACTTTATTTGGGTTGTCGTCTATACCAATATCTTCTCCAAGATAATCTTGTACAGTTCTAAATCCAATATACGATCTTTTTTCTTTTTGATATTCATAATCTCTTGTACTAACTCTTAAGAAGTAGGCTACGTCCTTCCAAGAACCACCCCTAACAACTTTTCTTAAATTAGTAGAATCATTAGCGTAAGCACCATTATTAACATTAGGATTTAATCCAGAGTCAAATTCATAAGCACCTTTATCATAAGCTGATTCAGTCCATTCTGAAACATTACCAGCCATATTATATAAACCGTAATCGTTTGCCCAATAAGATTTAGCCTCTACAGTGTAAAGCGCATTATCAGATGCATAATCACCTCTGTTAGGTTTGAAGTTAGCTAAAAAACATCCTTTAGAATCTAAAGTGTAAGGTCCTCCCCAAGGATAAGTTCCAGATTCTAAGCCTCCTCTGGCAGCATATTCCCATTCCGCTTCACTAGGCAATCTAAACGATGGCAATCTTTGCCCTTCTTTTTTCTTAGTTCTTTGATATTGATTTTTATACATTGTTCTCCAATGTGCAAAAGCACTGGCTTGTTCCCAAGAAATACCAACCACTGGATAATCATTATAAGCATCATGCCAAAAATAATCATTGTGCATAGGCTCATTATAACTATAATTAAAATCTCTAATCCATGAAGTTGTATCAGGATAAATTTGAATTGTCCTTTGTTTAAAATATTCTTTTCTTGTTTCGCTTTTAGCTTTTACAGCAGCAGCAGCATCAAAGAAATCATAAACGTATTCTATTTTCTTTGTATTAAATGTTCTATCACCATTAAATGATTCTTCTTTAGACAGGAAAAAACCTGTTCCTTCACCAAACTCACCTTCCATTACTTCGGCGTACGCTAAATCTGGATAATCTTCTCTACCCCAAATTATATCAACGTCGTTATTTAAGTTGTAAGTATCTTTATCGAACTCACTAATTTCAAGTGACCACTGTTCTTTATATTTAGTATATCCATTCTTTTCTTCATCAGCAACATCTTCAGGAACTTGATATTTAGGAAAAAAACTATTTATACTGTTATCAGTATCTAAATCTTCTTGACTAGGAGTTGGTCCAAGTTCTGTAATGGCACGTTTAGCTAGAGCATCTCTAACTATAGAGTCTCTTACCCAGTTAACAAACTGCCTATACTCTCCATTAGTAATTTCTGTTTCGTCCATATAAAAAGCTTTTATAGAAACAGTACTTGTTGGTGCATTTTCTAGTTGAGCCATGTCAGCATCTGCCATACCCATTAAAAAAGCTCCACTTGGAATTAATAACATACCGGTAGGTTTGTCTGGAAAAAACTTCTTCCCTTTGTTGCCCATAAGCTCTCCTCTATCACCTTTAGAACAGGAAATTAAGAAAACCGATATAACGAGAAATAATAATATTTTTTTCACCAAAGATTTAATTTTATTCAACTTAAAGCCCATAAAAATAACAATATTTATTCTACAAAAATAGAATTTTGAATTAATTATATTAAATTTCTTTTCAAACTTAACAATAATTTATCAGAAATATCATCATTACAAGCCTCTAAATAATCCTCATGTCCACATGGATATAACGAAACATCAATTAACTTATTGTTATTTTCCTCTATTAGTTCAAACCACCATTTTTGACTTATATCACTTTGATAGAACTTAATTTGATGGTTTTCTAAATCCATATGATAACTTTTACCTTTAAAGTTTTCAGATTTAGGATCTTCTATTATTCTAAGTGAAAATCCTTCTATAAAGTACCATACAGCTTGAGCTAACAAAGCACTTGAAATAGAATTTTGGAAAACCTCAAAAACACCAACACATGAAATTCTATCACTCATCCCTGCATATCTTGCAATAGAACATATTTCACTACTTTCAAATCCATTAGGGTAGTTATGAATAAAATTTAATTCTGAAGCCTTTACTGATCTAAAATCTATAGATAAAAGATTTGTATATCTTAAACTTGGCTCTATCAAATCTATTTTTTTGTTTATTTTTCCTAATCTATGAGATTCGAATTGTAATTTTTCTAATAGGTCAATTTCTTCCTGAGAATTTAAAAATGTTTGGAACCCTAAATTACAATAATGACTTAGCTTATTGTCCTTTTCCATTATTATTTTGGACATATAAGATGACGAATCAAAGTCTTTTTTAATCTGTCCAAAATCAAATTTATTGTCAATTGATGTTAAGTTCACATAATCTCCTTTTTTTGCAAAAGCTTGATATAAAGGGAAAGTTAAATCTTGAGTTCCTCCAATAAAAAAAGAAATTATGTTTTTTTCTAAAAGAGATTCATTTATAGTTTTAAGTGCGAAATAAGTGTCAGAAATATCTTCTCCATTAATAACATCACCCATGTCAATAATATTGACATTCCAATCTCCACAGAAAAGAGAATAAAACTCTTTTCTAAATGAATTAATGTCTATATATTTTTTATTTACTTCACTTGATTTACGGCTCTCACTTAACCCGATTAAAGCAATATCAAAACCTTTTAAATTGGACTGATCATCACCATAAATAGTAATAACTTTTCCAATAGCAAGAGGCGATAATTTATTTTTAAAATCAACTATTTCATTATTAACTGGTAAAAGATACTCAGCTATCATTTTTGTTTTTTTGATTTTGGAGATGTCTTTTTTGTTTTCTTTTTTTGAAATAAAGCTTTTACGTCCTCAAGTGTAAACTTATCTACATCCGTTCCTTTTGGCAATTCGACTTTAGTCTTACCTTTTATAACATTAAACCTGCCCCATCTAGCTTTCTCAATTCTAATACCTTCATCTTCCCAAATTCTAAGAAGTTTTTCGATTTCTTTTTTCTTTTTAGCTTCAATTAAACTAACGCAATCCTCTTGACTTAAATTGTCAAAATCATAATTCTTATTAACATTAATAAATAATCCATTCCATTTTATAAATGGGCCAAATCGCCCCTTACCCTTACTTACATCAAAGCCATCATAATTACTTATGGGAGCATCCGCTTTTCTTTTTTCTAAAATCAACTCAATAGCTTTGTCTAAAGAGATTTCTAAAGGACTCAATCCTTTAGGTAAAGAAACAAAAGCGTTGTTGTGTTTTACATATGGACCGAATCTTCCAGAATTAGCTTCAATCTTTTCATTTTCAAAATCACCTAAATAACATGGCAGTTTAAAAAGGTCTAACGTTTGTTCTAAGGTAATTTTACTGATTTTCTGATCCGGCAATAGTCCTGCAAAAATCGGCTTCTCTTCTTCGTCGACAGTACCAATCTGAGCCATTGGTCCAAATTTCCCTAAACGAACACTAACTTTTCTTCCTGTTTTAGGATCATCTCCTAATACTCTTTCACCAGTTTCTCTAGCAGCATTCAGTTGAACATCTTCAACTATAGGATGGAATGAAGAATAAAATTCTTTTAAAACACTTGTCCATTCTTTATCTCCATTTGCGATTTTATCAAAATCTTGCTCCACACTAGCTGTGAAGTTATAATTCAAAATATCTTTAAAATTATTAACCAAAAAATCTGTAACAACAATTCCAACTTCTGTTGGAACTAACTTCCCTTTATCTGATCCGCTAATCTCAGTTCCTTTATTGGAAGTGATTGAACCATTTTTCAGCATAAGCTCTCTATATTCTCTTTCATCTCCTTCAAAAGAACCTTTAACAACATATTTTCTGTTTTGAATAGTCGTAATAGTTGGCGCGTAGGTTGATGGTCTTCCTATACCTAATTCTTCCATTTTTTTTACAAGTGCTGCCTCAGAATATCTGTAAGGAGGTCGAGAAAATTTTTCTGTAGCAATCATTTTTAAATTACTTAAACTTTCACCATTAGACAGGGCTGGTAATATCCCACTATTATTCAGGTCTTCTTCATTGTCAGTTCCGTCAATATATACTTTTAAAAATCCGTCAAACTTTATTACTTCACCTTTGGTAATAAATTGATCACTATAATTATTTGAACCAATTTTGAAAGTTGTTCTTTCAAGATTAGCATCACTCATTTGAGAAGCAATAGTTCTAAGCCAAATTAGCCTATATAACTTCGATTGATCAGACTCCATGTTAACTTCTTGATTTTCCAAGTTTGTTGGCCTAATAGCTTCATGCGCTTCCTGAGCTCCCTTGTTTTTATTTTGATATTTTTTTCTTCTTGAATATTCATCTCCGTAATTTTTTGAAATTACACCTTCTGCAGACTTTAAGGCATCATCAGATAAATTAACACTATCAGTTCTCATATAGGTTATGTTTCCTGACTCATATAATCTTTGAGCAGCAGACATAGTTCTACTTACATTGAAACCAAGTTTTCTAGAAGCTTCTTGTTGTAGAGTGGAAGTAGTAAAGGGGGCTGAAGCTGATTTTTTAACAGGCTTTTTATCTATTGACAAAATATTAAAATTAGACTTAGCGCTTTTTTCTAAAAAAAGATTAGCTTCTGCAAACGAATTAAAACTACCTGAAAGTTGAGCAGTGAACTCAACGTTACTTGAATTACTGAATTTAGCAGAGATTTTAAATGATGATGATGTAATAAAATCGTTAATTTCTTTTTCCTTGTCAACCAAAAGTCTAACTGCAACAGATTGCACTCTTCCAGCTGAAAGCCCACCCTTAACTTTCCTCCATAAAATTGGAGAAATTTCAAATCCGACTAACCTATCAATAACTCTTCTTGCTTGCTGAGCATTAACTAAATTATAATTAATTTCCCTAGGGTTTTCAATCGCTTTTAAAATAGCACTTTTGGTGATTTCACGAAAAACTATTCTTTTTGTTTTTGCTTTCTCAAGTTTTAAGCTTTCAAACAAATGCCAAGCTATAGCTTCTCCCTCTCTGTCTTCATCACTAGCTAGCCATACAAAATCAGCTGCTAAGGTTTTTTTCTTTAAATCTTTAACTATATCTTTTTTGTCTTTAGAAATTATGTATTTAGGCTTAAAATCATTTTCAACATCAACCCCTAATTCCTTTGAAGGCAAATCAGATATATGACCATAACTAGAAGAAACTTTGAAGTCACTTCCTAGATATTTCTCAATAGTTTTGGCTTTGGCAGGAGATTCAACAATTACTAAATTTTTAGACATTGATTTGAAATTTTAGACCACAAAAGTATATTATTTTTTTTATTCTATTTTCTAACATTCTTGAATTTTAATCATTATTAATTAAAAACATTACTGACATATTGTCATAAATTTATTTTTAATTTTATATTTGCAGAAGATTTAATAAAAGATATATGAGTGTTGGATTACATGTTAAAAATGAATTATTAGAAATTGATAAGAAAAAGAGTAACTCTAAGAAGTTTTATATAGAAAGCTATGGCTGCCAAATGAATTTTGCAGATAGTGAAGTTGTAGCTTCAATAATTACAGAGCAAGGCTATGTTTCAACAACAAACTTAAATGAAGCTGATTTAATTTTATTAAACACATGCTCTATTCGAGAAAAAGCTGAGCTAACAGTAAGAAAAAGACTAGAAGGTTTTAATAAGCTTAAAAGACATAATAAAAATTTAAAAGTTGGTGTTCTTGGCTGTATGGCTGAGCGTTTAAAAAGTAAATTTTTAGATGAAGAGAAAATTGTTGATTTGGTTGTTGGACCTGACGCTTACAAAGACCTCCCTAACTTAATTGAAGAAATAAATGAAGGCAGAAATGCAGTGAATGTTCTTTTATCAAAAGAAGAAACTTATGGGGATATTAGTCCAGTAAGACTATCTTCAAATGGAGTTAATGCTTTTGTTTCGATAACAAGGGGTTGTGACAACATGTGCACCTTCTGTGTTGTTCCATTTACCAGAGGAAGAGAAAGAAGCCGAGATCCTAAAAGTATTTTAAAAGAAATTCAAGATCTAGTTGGTTCTAATTATAAGGAAGTTACCTTATTGGGGCAAAACGTAGACAGCTACTTATGGTACGGTGGTGGTTTAAAAAAGGATTTTGATAAAATAAGTGATTTGAGAAAAAAATCTTCCATAGATTTCTCTAAATTATTAAAGCTTGTTGCTGAATCTTTTCCAAAATTAAGAATACGATTTTCTACATCGAATCCTCAAGACATGAGTCTAAGCGTAGTTAAAACAATGTCCAATCATAAAAACATATGTGACTATATTCATTTACCGGTTCAATCTGGAAGTGACGATGTTTTAAAAGCAATGAATAGACAACACACTAGAAAAGAATATTTAACGCTAGTTAAAGAAATAAAAAAAATTATTCCTGATTGTGGAATTTCTCATGATATGATCACAGGCTTTCCTAACGAATCTGAAGCAGATCATAAACTTACATTAAATTTAATGGAGCAAATAAAATATGATTTTGGATATATGTTTAAATATTCCGAAAGACCAGGAACTTATGCAGGTAAGAAACTAGACGATAATATTCCGGAAGAAGTAAAAAAAATTAGACTTCAAGAAATAATTGATTTACAACAAAAACACAGCAACTATAGAACAAACCAATATATTGGAAAAGTTGTTGAAGTTTTAGTTGAAAAAGAATCAAAAAAATCTAAACTTTTTTGGAGCGGAAGAAATGAGCAAAACACTGTTGTAGTATTTCCTAAAGAAATTTATAATATTGGCGATTTTGTAAATGTAAGAGTTAACGAATGTACATCAGCGACTTTAATTGGAAAGGCTACTGATTACTCAACAAAATAAAACATGGAATCATCATTAATAAACATTAAACAACGTTTTGGAATAATTGGAAATGACCCTATTTTAAATAGATCGATCGGAAAAGCTATTAGAGTTTCCCCTACAGATATTTCAGTACTTGTCACTGGAGAAAGTGGGGTTGGTAAAGAAAGTTACCCTAAAATAATTCATCAACTATCTCACAGAAAACACAACAAATATATAGCTGTAAACTGTGGAGCCATTCCAGAAGGAACTATTGATTCGGAATTATTTGGTCACGAAAAAGGTGCTTTTACAGGAGCTGCTAATGCAAGAAAAGGATATTTTGAAGTTGCAGATGGTGGAACAATTTTTCTTGATGAAGTTGGGGAACTTCCCTTAACAACCCAGGTTAGACTATTAAGAGTTTTAGAAAATGGCGAGTTTATTAAAGTGGGAGCTTCAAGTGTTCAAAAAACTAACGTTAGAATCGTATCTGCTACCAATTTAGATATGGAAAAAGCAATACTAAAAGGCAAGTTTAGAGAGGATTTATATTATAGGTTGAGTACTGTTGAAATTAAAATTCCCCCACTTAGAGAAAGAAAAGAAGACATCCATTTATTATTTAGAAAATTTGCTAGTGATTTTGCAAAAAAATATAATATGCCAACTATTAGGTTAGTAGAAGGAGCACAGAAATTACTAAATTCATATCGATGGAACGGAAATATTCGTCAACTAAGAAATGTTGCAGAGCAACTATCTGTTTTAGAGGAGAAAAGAGACGTTTCAAGTCCTAAACTTAAATCATATTTACCAAACTTCAATTCAACATTACCTGCACTAGTAAATAAAAGTAATTCGTCAAGTGATTTCTCAAACGAAAGAGAAATACTCTATAAAATCCTCTTTGATATGAAAAAAGATTTAAATGATTTGAAGGAAATAACTAGTCATTTAAAGAATGATGATAGAGCTGTTGATTTTAAAGATGAAGATACTAGTGTTTTTGAAAAATTACACAACGAAAATTCAGACAATTCTAAAGAAAAGGCTGAGTTAATTGAAATTAACAAAAAAGAATCTACTTTTAATATTTCAAATGGCTCTCAAGACAAATATCATTTTGTTGAAGAAATAAATGAAGAGGAGCCTTTATCCATTCATGATAAAGAATTGGAACTGATTATAAAAGCTCTTGAAAGAAATCAAGGAAAAAGAAAAGCTGCCGCAATTGAATTAGGCATCTCTGAAAGAACACTTTACAGAAAGATTAAACAGCATGACATTGAACTTTAAAACAAGAATATATTTTGGGCTGCTCACTCTAATTTTTTTAGGTTGCGGAAGTTACTCTTTTACAGGCGCGTCAATTCCAGAGGGCACAAAAACTTTTCAAGTAAATTTTTTTGAAAATGATGCTGGAAATAATATTGGATCAATTTTTGAACCAGGAATTGATAGAGATTTCACACAAGCTCTACAAAATATTTTGCAAAACCAAACAAACTTACAATTAACATCTATTGATGGAGATCTTGTTTATGAAGGTGAAATTATTGAATATAGAGTAAGTCCAATGACAGCAACGTCTGATTTAACTGCATCCCAAAACAGACTAAGTGTTGTTATAAATGTTAGATTTGTTAATATTAAAAAAGAAGATGACAGTTTTGAAAGAAGGTTTTCTTTTTATTATGATTATCCTGCAGAAGTTCAATTATTGAATATAAAATCTGAAGCTCATGATATTATATTTGAAAGAATAACTCAAGATATTTTTAACGCCTCATTAGCAAAATGGTGATTCTAGATAAAAAAACTTTTTCGCAATTATTAAAAAATCCGAGAGAAATTACTTTGGAGGAGAGTTTGTCAATAAAAAAAATCACTAAACAATATCCTTTTTTTCAAACAGCAAGAATAATGGAGTTAATTGGTCTTAAAAAACACGATTACCTTAGTTTTAATAAAGCTTTAAAAAATTGCGCTATTTACACAACTAATAGAAGTGTTCTATACGACATGATAGAACATCAAGAAAACAATATCAACAGCCCCAAAACTGAAAGCATCAAAATACTTTCATCTGAAAAAACTAAAAATTCTTTTATTGATTGGCTAAATATCTCTAAACCTGTTTCAAAAAATATTAACGAGAGTTTAATTAGTGATTTTTTAAAAATAAATCCTAAAATTTCTTCTAATAAAACAAAATCAAATGAAAATTTCGCAAACGATTTTAAACTTAGCAAAAAAGAATATATGACTGAAACACTTGCGAAAGTTTATTTTAATCAAAAAAAATACAATGAAGCTATAAAGGCTTATGAAATTCTTTGCTTGAAATATCCAAAAAAAATCAGTTTATTTGCAGACCAAATAAAAACCATAAAAAATAGTTTTCAAAATAAATAATAGTTATGAGTAGTTTTTCAATATTTTTAGTCTTAATTCTTTCAGTTTCTTTTTTATTAATATTAGTGATTATGGTTCAAAACCCCAAAGGAGGAGGTTTATCTTCTTCATTTGGAGGAGACTCGCAACAACTAGGTGGTGTAAAAAAAACATCGGACTTTCTAGATAAAAGCACGTGGGTATTAGCTGGAATTTTACTAATTCTAATATTATTATCAAACCTTACTGTAAACACTAGCCCTAAAAATGTAGATTCAAAACTTTTAAACCCAAATGATATTGAATCAAGTATTCCAGAATCTTTTCCTGAAGAAATTCCTTTAGAGATTCCTGTTAAATAGTCGGTTCAAGTTTAAATACAAATGCCATACTGTCATTTTTAAAATTGGAATATTACAATTTTGTCAGCCTACTTAATTTGGCACGATTGATGTAAATTAACATTAAAAATAAAACATAAATTATGAGTAAATTAAATATTAAACCATTGGCTGATCGAGTATTGATTGAGCCTTTAGAGGCTGAAACAAAAACTGCTTCTGGAATTATTATTCCTGATTCTGCTAAAGAAAAACCTCAAAAAGGAAATGTAGTAGCAGTTGGACCTGGAACAAAAGAAAATCCTGTTACAGTTAAAACTGGTGACAGTGTATTATATGGTAAATATTCAGGAACTGAATTAAAACTGGAGGGTAATGATTATTTAATAATGCGAGAAAGCGATATTCTTGCAATAGTTTAAACTTATAAAAATTAATAAAATGGCAAAAAAAATTCAATTTGACGTAGAAGCAAGAGAAGGACTTAAAAAAGGTGTAGATGCTTTAGCAAACGCTGTTAAAGTTACGTTAGGTCCAAAAGGAAGAAATGTTATAATAGGTAAATCTTTTGGAGGTCCTCAAATCACTAAAGATGGTGTTACTGTTGCTAAAGAAATAGAATTAGAAGATGCTCTTGAAAATATGGGAGCTCAAATGGTTAAAGAAGTTGCTTCTAAGACCAACGATTTAGCTGGGGATGGTACAACTACCGCTACAATATTAGCGCAAGCAATTGTAAAGGAAGGTTTAAAAAATGTAACAGCTGGCGCTAACCCTATGGACTTAAAAAGAGGGATTGACAACGCTGTAGAAGCGGTAGTTTGTGAGCTAGGTAAAAATTCACAAACTGTTGGAAATTCATCTGATAAGATAAAACAGATTGCTTCAATTTCAGCAAATAATGATCAAACTATTGGTTCTTTAATCACCGAAGCATTTGACAAAGTGGGTAAAGAAGGTGTAATCACTGTTGAGGAGGCTAAAGGAACGGATACATATGTAGATGTTGTCGAAGGAATGCAATTTGACAGAGGATATCTTTCTCCTTACTTCGTTACTAATTCAGAAAAAATGGAATCAGATCTTGAATCTCCATATATATTACTTTACGATAAGAAAATTTCTGCAATGAAAGATCTTTTACCAATATTGGAACCGGTTGCTCAAAGTGGAAAACCATTACTTGTAATTGCTGAAGATGTGGATGGAGAAGCTTTAGCTACCCTTGTTGTAAATAAATTAAGAGGTTCTTTAAAAATTGCTGCTGTTAAGGCTCCAGGTTTTGGAGACAGAAGAAAGGCAATGCTTGAAGATATTGCTATTTTAACTGGAGGAACTGTTATATCAGAAGAAAGAGGGTTTACTTTAGAGAATACTACATTAGAAATGTTGGGATCTGCTGAGAGAGTTACTATTGATAAAGACAATACTACTCTTGTAAATGGAGCAGGTGACAAAGAAGCTATTGCAGCTAGAGTTCACCAAATTAAGTCACAGATAGAAACTACTACATCAGATTATGATAAAGAAAAACTTCAAGAAAGGTTAGCGAAGTTAGCTGGTGGAGTTGCAGTTCTATATGTTGGTGCTGCTTCGGAAATTGAAATGAAAGAGAAAAAAGATAGAGTAGATGATGCTTTACATGCCACAAGAGCTGCAGTTGAAGAAGGGATTGTTGCTGGAGGTGGAGTTGCATTATTAAGATGTATAAAGGTGCTTGAAAAACTAACAAGCGATAATTTAGATGAAGTTACTGGTATTCAAATTATATCAAGAGCAATAGAGGCTCCCCTAAGAATAATTGTTGAAAACGCAGGAGGTGAAGGATCTGTAGTTGTTGCGAAAGTTCTAGAAGGAAAAGGTAATTTTGGATATGATGCCAAAACTGAAACTTATGTAGATTTATTAAAACAAGGAATAATCGATCCGAAAAAAGTTACTAGAATAGCCCTTGAAAATGCTGCTTCAGTTGCAGGAATGATTTTAACAACAGAATGTGCACTAGTCGACATTAAGGAGGATACTCCAGCAATGCCTCCAATGGGTGGTGGTGGTGGTATGCCAGGCATGATGTAATAAAATTAATACCAAAAACTGCTCTAATAATTATTAGGGCAGTTTTTTTTTATGTACAAATCACACTTAAGGAATATTGAAAAAAATATAAATGACTTAGATCTTAATTCTAGTCTAGAATTCATTTGTAATTATTTAAGAAAATATATACATGGGTATGATTGGGTTGGATTTTATTTCCACGATAAACTCAATAAAGAACTTGAATTAAAAGCATTTTCAGGGCTGCCTACTGAACATACTAAGATTCCATTTGGTAGAGGTGTTTGTGGGCAAACTGCAAAATCAAATAAACATATAATTGTTCCAGATGTTTCTAAAGAGGCAAATTATATCTCATGTAATATCAATGTGAAATCAGAAATAGTTGTTCCTCTTTTTTTAAATAATATAAACATTGGACAAATTGATATTGACTCAAACTATCCAAATAGGTTTTTAAAAGTTGATTTAGAATTCTTAACTAACATCAACGAATTAGTTTCTGAAAAAAAATTAAAATAAATAAATTTTTCTATTCTTTTTTTTTTAAAAAAACTACTTTTATAATTCATTTTATATCAATTAAATATGTTACAAATAAAATCTGCTTTGATATCAGTTTTTGACAAAAATGGACTGGAACCAATCGTAAAAAAACTTTATTCTTTAGGGGTTATAATTTATTCAACAGGTGGAACAGAAAGTTTTTTAAAAAAACTTAACATTCCTGTAATTAAAGTAGAAAACATAACAAGTTACCCATCAATTTTAGGTGGAAGGGTTAAAACACTGCATCCAAAGGTTTTTGGTGGAATATTAAATAGAAGTGAAAACAAGAATGATTTAGCTGATATTACAAAATATGATATTCCAAATATAGATTTAGTGATCGTTGACCTCTATCCTTTTGAAAAAACAGTCACTTTTAGAGAAAGTGAAGAAAATATAATAGAAAAAATAGATATTGGAGGTATTTCTTTAATTAGAGCAGCTGCAAAAAACTTTAAAGATGTTATGTGTGTGTCTTCTAAAGATGACTATGATTATTTTTTATCTGAACTTACTGAAAATTCAGGTAAAATTCATGAATCTTTGCGAAGAGAATTTGCAGCTAAAGCATTTAATATATCATCACACTACGACACGGCTATATTTAATTATTTTAATTCAGGAATTGATGTTTATAAAAGTAGTTTTCAAAACGGTCAATCTTTAAGATATGGAGAAAATCCTCATCAAAAAGGAGTTTTTTATGGAGATTTTAATTCTTTTTTTACTCAAAAAAACGGGAAAGAATTATCTTATAATAACTTTCTAGACATTGATGCAGCAGTTAACTTAATGAATGAATTTGCTGAAGACTTACCAACCTTCGCAATCTTAAAACACAATAACGCCTGCGGCTTATCTACAAGGAACTCCCTTTTAGAAGCTTATAAACATGCGTTAGCAGGTGATCCTGTTTCTGCTTTTGGAGGAGTGCTGATTTCAAATAAAACAATAAACCTTTCAACTGCTGAAGAGATTAATAAATTATTTTGTGAAGTTGTCATTGCCCCTAGTTATGATAAAAAGGCTTTGAAATTATTGAGTTCTAAGAAAAATAGAATCATTTTAATTAAAAAAGATGGTAAACTAAGTAAGGACTCTGTGAGAACATGTTTGAATGGAATTTTATACCAAGATAAAGACAATATTACTGATACTGAATCTGATTTTAAAACATGTACCGTTAAACATCCAAGTGAAAAAGAAATTCAAGACTTAACTTTCGCCTCAAAAATATGTAAACATACAAAGTCAAATACTATAGTTTTAGTTAAAGACAAGCAGTTAATTAGTTCCGGAACTGGTCAAACATCTAGAGTTGATGCTTTAAAACAAGCAATTGAAAAATCTACTAATTTTAATTTCGATTTAAAAGGAGCCGTAATGGCAAGTGATGCCTTTTTTCCCTTTCCAGACTGTGTTGAAATAGCTCACAAACAAGGGATTTCATCTGTAATTCAACCTGGAGGATCAATTAAAGATGACTTATCTATTAACTATTGTAATACAAATAATTTATCAATGGTTTTAACTGGAATTCGTCATTTTAAACATTAATTTTATTAACTTGTAATACACTATTGAATTATGGCATTTTTTGACTTTTGGACTGAATCTATAGCGATTGACCTTGGCACAGCCAATACTTTAATTATTCATAATGATAAAGTAGTCGTTGACAGCCCTTCAATTGTGGCAATTGACAAAAGAACTGATAAAATCATAGCTGTAGGAACAGAGGCTAGCTTAATGCAAGGTAAAACTCATGAAAACATCAAAACAGTAAGACCTTTAAAAGATGGTGTTATTGCTGATTTTAATGCATCTGAGCAAATGATTAGCTTATTGATAAAAAGTATCCCGGCTTTAAAGAAAAAATTTTTTACTCCATCACTAAAAATGGTAATTTGCATTCCATCAGGTATTACAGAAGTTGAAATGAGAGCTGTTAGAGAGTCTGCTGAAATAGTAAATGGAAAAGAAGTGTATTTAATTCATGAACCAATGGCTGCAGCAATTGGAATTGGTGTAGACATTATGCAGCCAAAAGGGAATATGATTGTTGATATAGGAGGAGGCACAACTGAAATAGCTGTAATTGCATTATCAGGAATAGTTTGTGATAAATCCATTAAAGTCGCTGGGGATGTTTTTACAGGTGATATAATCTATTACATGAGAACGCAGCATAACTTATATATTGGAGAAAGAACTGCTGAGAAAATTAAAGTCAATGTAGGAGCTGCTTCAGAAGAACTTGAAAGTCCTCCTGATGATATTTCTGTACAAGGAAGAGACTTACTGACTGGTAAACCTAAAGAGATTATAATAGGTTATCGTGAAATCGCAAAAGCACTCGATAAATCAATTGTAAGAATTGAGGACTCTGTAATGGAAACATTATCTAAAACTCCACCAGAACTCGCTGCAGACATTTATAATACAGGTATTTATTTAGCAGGTGGTGGATCTATGCTTAGAGGTTTAGACAAAAGGCTTTCTAGAAAAACAGATTTGCCAGTTTTTATTGCTGAAGATCCTCTAAGAGCAGTTGTTAGAGGGACAGGAATAGCTTTAAAAAACATAGAAAGGTATAAAAGTGTCTTGGTGAAATAGATTATAATTATGCAACGAATCATTGATAGCATCTTAGCAAAAAAAGATGTTTTAGTTTTTTTAATTCTGTTGTTATTTTCTCTTTATTTAATAATAAATTCCAATTACTATCATAAATCTAAAGTTTTAAATTTATCAAATAATTTCACTACTCATATTTTAAATGAGTATTCATCTATTAATGCATACTTTAAATTAAAAGAATACAATAAAACATTAATTAAAGAAAATGTTAGATTAAAAAACGAACTGCAAAGATTTAACCTTGAGAAAATAGATAGTGTATTTTTAAAACAAAAATTTATTTATACTGATGCTAAAATAATTACAAATAATATTTCATTATTAAAAAACTATTTAATAATTAATAAAGGAAGTAGAGATGGTGTTATAAAAGAAATGGGTGTTACAAGCTCAGAGGGAATTATAGGAATTGTAAATGAAATTTCTGAAAATTATTCTTCCGTTATGTCTGTGTTAAATATAAATTCAAAGATTAATGCAAAAATAAAAAGAACTTCTCATTTTGGAAGCTTAGAATGGGAAGGGTTAAATAAAGAAATACTATTACTTAAAGATATTCCAAAAACAGCTATAATTAATATTGGTGACAGTATAGTGTCAGGAGGAATGTCAGCTATATTTCCAGAAAATATCAAAATAGGACTAATTTTAAAAATAGAGTTTGATGAAAATTTAGACAATTATTTAAGGCTTGAAATCAAACTACATAACGATATGTCTAGCATTCGAAACGTGTACCTAATATCAAGCAATTTTAAAGAAGAAATCAAACAATTAAAAGAAAAAGTTGATGAATAATTTATACTTTTCTATTATTACAAGATTTATTTTATTAGTTCTAATACAGGGGCTTATTTTTAGTAAGTTTGATTTATTTGGAATTTATGATCCTTACATATGCTTGGTTTTCATATTAATCTTTCCAATTAAAGTTAACAGAATTATATTTCTGCTAACAAGTTTTGTCTTTGGAATTACTTTAGATTTATTTACAAGCTCTTATGGGATAAATGCTGCTGCATGTTTATCAATAGCGTTTCTAAGGCCCTACATTTTAAATTTTGTTTTTGGTTCTTTTTTTGACCCTCGAGGTGTGAAAATGATGAAGCATTATCTTTTAGATTCATCAATATATCAGAAAATTATTTATCTATTTGTAATGATATTTTCGCACCATTTCTTCATGTTTTCGTTAGAAGCTTTTTCATTAAATCACCTGCCTTTAATTTTCGTAAAAACTATCAACACCTCAATATTATCACTTATTTTTTGTTCAACTTTCATATATCTATTGATTCAAAATGAAAAATAAATTACTTCCAATACTAATTATTTCATCAACCATAATTTTTATATTAAGATTGTTTTGGGTTCAATTAATAAATGTTGATGACGTGCAGCTCTCAAACAAAAATTCAGTTCAAAGAGTTTATAATTACCCAGAAAGAGGGTATATTTTTGACAGGAATAATAAGTTGTTAGTTGAAAACGAGCCTTATTACGATTTAATGATAATCCCTAAAGATTTAAAAGAAATTGATACAATTGAATTTTGTAAAATATTAAACATTGATAAAAAAACTTTAATTAATAAAATCAGTAAAGCAAAAAAATTCTCTTATTTTAAATCCTCAGTTTTTTTAGCTCAGATTTCTAAGGCTGATTACGCAATTCTTCAGGAAAAGCTATGGAAATACAAAGGTTTTAATATTCAAAGAAAATCTAACAGAAACTACCTTTTAAATTCCGCTTCAAATATTCTAGGTTATATAAGTGAAGTTAATGACTATGAAATCAATGATGACAGTTATTACGAATCAGGAGAGTTAATAGGAAGACAAGGGATAGAAAAAGCCTATGAAGAACAGTTAAGAGGTGTAAAAGGTGTGAGCTATTATCAAAAAGATAAGTTCAATAGAATTACTGGGTCTTATAAGGAAGGTATTTACGATACCGTCTACAAAGCTGCAAATGATATCAATTTGACTATAGATTTTAATCTACAAACTTATGGAGATTCTTTAATGATAAACAAGTTTGGTAGTATAATAGCAATTGAGCCTAGTTCCGGAGAAATATTATCTCTGGTTAATGCTCCTGCATTTGATCCCAATTTATTAATTGGAAGGGACAGGTCTAAAAATTACATCAATTTAAAAAATGACACAATAGGAAAACCATTATTTGACAGAGGATTACAAGGTCAATATCCTCCTGGATCTACATTTAAATTGGTAAATGCTTTAATTGCATTACAAGAAAACATTATAAACGATAAAACTACTATAAATTGTAATCTAGGACATTATTATTCCAGAAAAAGGTTTATGAAATGTCACTGTAAAATTGGAACAATAAATAATTTGGACAAAGCCATTTATAACTCCTGTAATACATATTTTGCAAATATATATAAGCAATCTATTGAAAAGTTTCCTAACTCTTCCATAGGATTAGACAACTGGAAAAAGCACGTTAATAGTTTTGGGTTTGGAAATTTTTTAGGCTACGATCATCCTATAGGAAGACCTGGTTTAATACCAGGTTCCAAATATTATGACAAATGGTATCCACGTGGTGGCTGGAAAGCCGCAACAACCATTTCAAATGGAATTGGTCAAGGAGAAATACTCACAACCCCTATGCAATTAGCAAATTTAGCCGCAACAATTGCTAACAGAGGATGGTTTAAAACTCCACACCTAGTAAAAAAAATTAGTAATAGTAAAATAAAAAAGGAATTCACATTAAAAAAATACACAACAATCGATTCTATTCATTATGAAAAAATAATTAATGGTATGTATAACGTAATTGAAAAGGGCACTGCCCAAAATGCGAAAATTACAGGAATTGAAGTAGTTGGTAAAACTGGAACTGCAGAAAACTTTATCAAAATTAATGGCAAACGGCTCCAATTAACTGATCATTCAATTTTTATTGGATTTGCTCCAAAAGATGATCCTAAAATTGCCATTGCAGTATTTATTGAAAATGGTTATTGGGGAACACGATGGGCGGCACCAATAGCTAGTCTTATGATGGAAAAATATTTAAACAAAAAAATTAATAGAAAATATCTAGAAAAATACATTCTTAACGGAAATTTAATTGATGAGTATAAAAAACCTTATTTAAAATCAAATTTTAAAATAAATGAGTGAAATCAATTTTAAAAAAATAGACTGGTTAAGTGTAATGATATTGAGTTTGTTAATTTTAATAGGTTTAATTAATATATACTCATCAACCCACACTAACTTAATTGATAACATTTTTTCATTAAAATATCCCTTTGGCAAACAATGCTTATTTGTTTTTGTATCTATTTTATTGTTTTTTCTAGTTCAAACACTACCCTTTAAGATTTTTGAAAAATTTTCTAGTATCGCTTACGTATTATCAATACTATCCTTAATAGGACTCTTTGTATTTGGGAAAAGTATTTCTGGAACAACTGCTTGGTATCAAATTTTTGGATTTGGAATTCAACCAAGCGAGTTTGCAAAACCTATAACTGCTCTCGCATTAGCTAAATATTTGAGTGAATTAAACGTTAGTATTAAAACTTTTAAAACTCAATTCTATTCTTTTTTAATTATCTTAATACCTATAATACTAATTGTATTGCAACCTGATCCAGGGACAACTTTAATATTTTTAAGTTTTTTTTTAGTGTTTTATAAAATTGGGCTTCCTTCAATATATCTGAATTTATTTATTGGATTAATTGGATTATTTTTTCTTACGATTCTTTTTAATAAACAAATAATAATTATATATATCTTTTCCCTATCTCTTTTATTAATCTCCTACATGAAAAGAAAGAAAAAATCAATAAAAAAAATTATAATGTATAGTTTTGTTTTTTCAGCTTTTACCTTATCAGTTGACTTTATTTTTAATAATATTTTTGAACAACACCATAGAGATAGATTCAATATAGTAATGGGGATAAAGCAGGACAATAGAGGCATTGGTTATAATACTAATCAGTCTAGAATAGCATTTGCTTCTGGAGGTTTTTTTGGAGAAGGATTTTTGGAAGGTTCTCAAACTAAAGGAAGCTTTGTTCCTGAGCAGCATACCGATTATATATTTTCAACAGTTGGTGAAGAATGGGGGTTTTTAGGAGCTAGTATTGTAATATTACTCTTTTCATATTTAATGATTAGAATATCTAAACGAGCAGAACTACAAAGAAATTTATTTAGCAAAATATTTGCCTACTCTACCGTTACTATACTGTTTAGTCATTTTTTTATTAATGTAGGAATGGTTCTTGGATTGGTGCCAACTATTGGAATTCCATTGCCTTTTCTAAGTTACGGAGGTTCTAGTTTACTTGGGTTTGTTCTTTTGTTCTCTATCTACATAAAACTAGATTCTCAAAGATCAAGTAAATGGTAAACTATTTATTTTTAACAAAAAAATCACCTAAATTATTTCCTAAAAACATAAAACTTGTAACTAGTAACATAATTGCTGTTCCAGGAATAATAGCCAAATATGCTTTTCCTAAAATAATATATTGATAATTATCTTTTATCATTGAACCCCAACTTGGCATTGGAGGTTGAGTTCCAATACCTAAAAAACTCAAGCCGCTTTCAATTAAAATAGCTGAAGCAAAATTAGCCGATGAAATTATTAGAATTGGCCCAATAATATTAGGAATTATGTGTTTAAATAAAATTCTGAAATCTGAAAACCCCAATACTTTTGAGGCAGTTATATAATCTTTATTTTTTTCAGAGATTACCTGCCCTCTTACAACTCTAGCTACTTCAACCCACATAGTTAGACCTACGGCAACGTATACTTGCCAAAACCCTTTTCCTAAGGCCAGTGAAATTGCTATAACTAAAAGTAATGTAGGAATTGACCAGAACATATTAATTACCATCATAGAAACATCATCGATAAAACCTCCATAATACCCACTAACTAAACCGATGGTAACTCCTATTAGTAATGATATCAAAACTGCTATAAAGCCTATAAAAAGTGAAACTCTAGTCCCAAGCATAACCCGTCCAAAAACATCTCTACCAAAACTGTCAGTTCCAAAAATAAATTTTCTTTCATTTATGAATTTATTTTCGATTTGATAACCAGACAAGTCAGAGGGAAATAAATCATAAGGAATAATTTTTTTTTCAGAAATTTTCTCGAATTCTTCATATTCTATACCATCCTCAACTAACCTATATTCATTTATTAAAATTTCTTGGTCAGGAGATTTATCTCCAAAAAAGAAAAGATTTATCAAAGACTGATTATGATCATTTTTAACAGGAACTGAGATTATATTCACTTTAAAGCCTGGAGATTTAGAATGAATACCTAAATGCATTTGATTTGAATACTCAGAGCTATCAGGAATAAATAAATAAGAAAATATTGAAATTAAAAAACATAAGAATATGAAAAGAAAAGAGAGAAATACGCCAAAATTATTGTAGATAAAACTAACTTTTTTGGTAAACATTAATCAATTTTAGCAAGTATTTTTTTTACTTCAATATTTTTTGATTTCAAACTTGAAAGTACATTTATGCTTTCATTTAAATGAAAATCTGAATTCAAGCTAGAGTGCCATTTTTTTCTTCTTTCTAATAATTCATTTGAGCTTTCTAAAGATTCTTTTTCGCTAGCTAATAATTCAAACATTAAATCATTTTTATAATCTTTTATTTTATCAAACTTAGAGACATAGTTCTTATCAATATTTTGTGTGTTTTTGAATGAATTATAGTTTAATGAAAAAGATTTTAAATCTCGTTTGGAAGAGATCCATTTAGCATTTTCGGTAATTAAAGAAGCTAATGGATTTTCATTGACCCTGTCTTTACTATTGCTAACCACATCATTAAAATTGAAATAACCATCCCATAAATCATAAGGAGCTGGATCAATCTTATCCCAACTGAGTGGATTTTTTTCATCACTTTCTCCAATTTCTAAAAACGAATAGCTGTTTGGAATTATAATGTCACTTTTAACTCCTTCAATTTGAACAGAACCTCCATTAATTCTATAAAATTTATCAGTTGTAATTTTTAATGCTCCAAGATCAAATTGACTATTTGATAAAAATCTATTTAAATCAACTATATTTTGTACGGTTCCCTTTCCAAAACTCTGAGTTGTTCCAATAATTATAGCTCTGCCGTAATCTTGAAGAGCTGCTGCTAAAATTTCGGATGCAGATGCAGACATCTGATTTACTAACACTACTAATGGTCCGTTCCAAACTACTGAGGGGTCTTTGTCTGATAGGATTTTTTTTCTATTTCCTGTTGACTTAACCTGAACTATAGGTCCTTTTTCAATAAACAAGCCTGTCATATCTACTACAGCTTGTAAAGCACCGCCTCCATTATTTCTTAAGTCTAATACAAGACCTTCTATTCCTTCTTTTTTAAGTTTTAAAATTTCATTCTTAACATCTGTTGCACAATTTTTTTCGTTATAATTATCAAAATCGATATAAAATTTTGGTAAACTAATTAGTCCATAAGACCTGTTGTCTTTTTTTATTATTGCAGATTTAGCATATGTTTCTTCGAGTAAAACCTCATCCCTTATAATAGAAACAATTTTAATGTGGCCGTCTATTTTTTTTCTTAAAGTTAATTTTACTTCAGTCCCCTTTGGACCTTTAATTAACTTGATAGCATCTTCTAATCTCATTCCTATGACATCAACAGGTGGCTGATCAGCTTGACCTACTTTTATAATTTCATCACCAATTTCAATTTTTTTATCTCTCCAAACTGGCCCTCCCAAAATAATGTCTACAATCTCTATTCCACCATTTTTCTTAGAAAGTCTAGCTCCAATTCCATCAAATTTTCCAGAAATGTTCATATCAAAACGATCCTTAGCTTCTGGTTGAAAATAATATGTATGGGGATCAAATTGAGAAACAAAAGAATTTATATAAGTTGAAAACCAGTCTTTTTTTTCGAGATCATTCATTGAATCAAATGATTGATTAATGTTATTTCTAACTAAAACAGTAACTTCTTTTAAAAGCTCTGAATTTGGTTTAGATTCTAAGTCATTATCCTTTTTAAGTAAAAATTCCTGTTCTAAGATTTTAATATCATATAGATCTAGAGCGGTATACTTAAGCTGCTTTCTCCATCTGTCTTTTCTTTCTCTATTATTTTTTGAATAAGACATGTTTTCAAAATCAATATTGATATCTTCATTTAATTCGAAATCAAATGGGCTTTCAAATATACTAGGAAGAAAAGCTTCAGATTCCTTCATTCTTTGTAAAAGCCTTTGATATGTCAAATTAAAAAAAGACAAATCATAGCTTAGCCACTGGTCATCTAATTGAAATTTATATTTTCTAAATTCTTTTAAATCTGAATTCAAAAAATATTTTTTTTGTGAGTCTATTAAATCTAAATAAGTGTAAAATATTTTTTCAGAAAACTCATCATTAATATCCTTAGATTCATAGTGTCCCTTATCTAAAACATATTTTACAATTTCAATTAATAATTTATCTTTATTCGGATCATCAAATTTTACATCGCTTAAACTCCAGCTTATAAGGAATAATGATACTCCAATAAATACTACAATTAATTTTTTCTTCATAATTTAAAATAAAAATCTTAACATATACATTTCAAAAACCATGCTAAATATTAATTAATATACTAATAATTGTAAAGCTTATAAAAATTAAAATTGGATTTATTTGAAAATAAAAAACCCTTACAAAATTTGTAAAGGTTTTTTTGTGCGGGTGAAGGGACTCGAACCCCCAAGCCGCGAAGCACTAGATCCTAAGTCTAGCGTGTCTACCAATTTCACCACACCCGCAAAAGGCTAGCAAATATAGTTAAGATTGTGTAAAATATCACTATTGAATTTACTATGTTAAAAAAGCATAATTAATTACATTTACATAAATATAAAAAATTGAAAAACTTCAAAACTTACATCGAAAAAAATAAAAAACGTTTTTTAAACGAATTATTTGAGTTATTAAGAATTCCATCTATAAGTGCTAGCTCAGATCATGATCTAGATATAAGATTGACTGCTGATTTAATTAAAAAACACCTTTTAAAGTTAGGTTTAGATAATTGTGAAATATGCGAAACTCAAGGTCACCCAATCGTATATGGTGAAAAAATCATAGACAAAAACCTTCCTACTATCCTTGTCTATGGTCATTATGATGTTCAACCGGTTGATCCTTTAGATCTTTGGGATCAAGATCCTTTTCAACCTTATATAAAAAAAACTAAAATACATCCTGAAGGAGCTATTTTTGCACGTGGAGCTTGTGATGACAAAGGTCAGATGTTTATGCATTTAAAAGCTCTTGAGGTTTTGATGGAAGAGGGTGATTTACCATGTAATGTTAAGTTTATGATTGAGGGTGAAGAAGAGGTAGGTAGTGACAACCTTGAAATATTTGTAAAAAATAATAAAGAAAAACTTTCTAATGATATTATTTTAGTCTCCGATACAGGAATGATCAGCAAAACTATTCCATCAATTACAACTGGATTAAGAGGGATTTCATATTTGGAAATCGAGTTAACTGGCCCAAATAGAGATTTGCATTCTGGTCATTATGGAGGAACAGTGGCTAATCCAATTAATGTTTTGTCAGAAATGATCACTTCGCTTCATGATTCAAATAATAAAATTACAATTCCTGGCTTTTACGATAACGTAACTGATCCTAGTGAAGAAGAAAGAAAAGAAATGGCTTCTATTCCATTTAATATTGATGAATTTAAAGATTCCATCGGACTTAATTTAGAACATGGTGAATTGGGGTACACCACAATTGAAAGACAATCCGTTAGACCTGCTTTAGATATAAACGGAATTTGGGGGGGCTACACCGAAGATGGAGCGAAAACAGTTCTGCCAGGTAAAGCAAGTGCTAAAATTTCTATGAGATTAGTTCCAGGACAAAACTGGAAAGAGATTAATGAACTTTTCACAAAGCACATCAAAAATATTACTCCAAAAACTGTTAGTGTTAATGTAATAGAGCACCATGGAGGACAACCCTATGTGGCTCCTACAAACACAATTGGATATAAAGCTGCTAGTAATGCTTATGAAGATGTATTTAACTTAAAACCAATTCCTACTAAAGATGGCGGAAGCATTCCTATTATAGCATTGTTTGAGAAGGAATTAGAAAGCAAAACTATCCTAATGGGTTTTGGGCTAGATAGTGATGCTATTCACTCTCCAAATGAACACTATGGCGTTTCTAATTTTTTATTAGGTATTGAAACTATTTCTAATTTTTATCATCATTTTACTAAACTATCTAAAGGTTAATCAAAAACAATTCTGAAGCAATTCCATCAGCTAAAAATTTTCCTTTAATAGTAGTTTTCACTACGTCATGACTTGATGTTAAATGATTTGATTCTATAAATTTTTGAGATTTATTTTTAAAATGTCTACTGTAATTACTGCCAAATTTTTCTTCCAAGTAACGTACAGAAACGCCCCAAATTGTTCTTAACCCAGTCATAATATATTCATTGTACTGATCTATTTCAGAAAGATTTTCTTTTTCTAAAAACATTTGGCCACTTTCAATAGCCTTAATATAAAGACTATTGTTGGAAACATTCCAACTTCTAGAAACACCATTAAAGCTATGAGCAGATGGTCCAATTCCAATATATTTTTTTCTCAACCAATAAGCTGTATTGTTTTTCGAAAAGTAACCCTGTTTAGCGAAACTTGATAGTTCATAATTAACATATTGATTATTAGACATTCTTTCGCACATAAACCTATATTGCTCAAAAACCAAGTCCTCGTCAAGAGGTTTAATTATATTCTTTTTAACGAATTTATCTAAAGCAGTATTTGGCTCAATTGTTAAAGCGTAAGTTGAGATATGGTTAAGGTCCCAGTTTATTGCTAAATCTAAATTATATTTCCAACTTTTCAAATCACTATCAGGCATCCCATATATTAAATCAATAGAAATATTGTTAAAATATTTTACAGCAATTTCAATACACTTTTTAGAATCTTTAGAGCTATGTGATCTATTCATCATCTTAAGGTCTTTATCAATAAAAGATTGAATTCCTATACTCAGCCTATTTACTAAACTATTAGAAAGTTCTTTAAGTTTCAACTCGTTTAAGTCATCTGGATTAGCCTCTAAAGTTATTTCAGGGTTTAGTGAAGTTTTAAAGTTTTTAAAAACCGATTCAATTAATTTGTTTATTTCGAAAGTCTCTAAAAAAGATGGCGTTCCACCTCCAAAATAAACAGTTTCAATTATATCGTTGTAATCAATTGATTTAATTTGTATTTCTTTTAACATAGATTCAATAACACTTTTTTTGTTTTTTAAAGAAGTTGAAAAATGAAAATTACAATAATGACAAGCTTGTTTGCAGTACGGTATATGTATATATATTCCAGCCAAAGTGATATGTTATTTTAATCTTTTAGGATTGTTTTTAACAAAAGATTCCCAACCGCTATATTTACTTTCTATAGATTTATTATTAGAATTATAAAAATGGCATACAGCAGCAGCTAAACCATCTGTAGAATCTAAGTTTTTTGGTAATTCTTTTAACCCTAGTAAGCTTTGTAGCATCTTAGCTACTTGTTCTTTTGAAGAATTTCCATTCCCTGTAATGGCCATTTTAATTTTTTTAGGCGAATACTCTGTGATAGAAACTTCTCTAGAAAGACCAGCTGCCATTGCGACACCTTGAGCCCTACCTAATTTTAACATAGATTGAACGTTTTTACCAAAAAAAGGAGCCTCTATTGCAATTTCATCAGGATGAAATTGATCAATTAATTCAATGGTCCTTTCAAATATAAGTTTCAATCTTAAGTAATGATCATCATATTTTTTAAGTATCAATTCATTTAATTGTAAAAATTTCATCTTATTATCAACTATCTTAATGAGCCCAAACCCCATAATTATGGTTCCAGGATCAATTCCTAATATTATTCTTTCTTTTTTTGAATTCAATTCGATAGATAGATTAGTCAGATTTTATAATTAAAGGTAATTCAAATCTTGAACTTACCTGGACGCCAATATTTGTTTTAGTAGCGGGCAATATATTAGGTAATCTACTAATAGCATCTCTTATAATTGTGTCAATTAACGGGATTTCTGTTTTAATATTAAAATTATCTGACGTGTTTAATAATGAAATCTTACCATTTTTTTCAATTAAAATTGAAACCAATAATGTGTCATTAAGCTGATTCGTAACTCTATATTCACTAAAGTTTAAATTATTTGAAATAAGAGTTGTTATTTTATTTTTAAAACAGTTTAATCTTTTATGATCATCATTAATTTCGTCACATAACTTTATTGATGGAGGCTCATCAGTTTCTGACCACTTAACAGATGGAATTGTAATATCTATATTTTTAGTATTATAATTACATCCAAAGATTAAAAATATAAAAAGGAAAAATTTTCTTATTTTCATCATTGTGTAAATTACAAAAAAAGTGGAGTATATATTTTAGATAATCAAAATTTATGGACCAATTATTTATTGTCTTAGGACTAATTTTATGTATTACAGGACTATTAGGGAGCTTTGTTCCTATAATACCTGGTCCTATAACAAGTTGGTTTGGCTTATTAGTTATAAACTTCACATCAACTACGGAATTAAATTACTCTTTTCTATTAATAAGCTTTATGATAGCTGTATTTGTATTTACTTTAGACATAATAATTCCAATTATAGGTTTGAAAAAATTTGGAGGAACTAAAAAAGGAATGATTGGAGCCACTATAGGCTTTCTGTTAGGACTGTTTATTCTTGGTCCGCTTGGAATAATAATAGGTCCCTTTGTAGGAGCCCTGTCAGGAGAAATATCAGGAGAATTAAAATTAGGTAAAGCCGTAAAAGCTTCTATTGGAACTTTGATAGGATTCATCGCTGGAGTTACAATGAAATTTTCAATATCTCTTGTTTATTTTATTTTTTACTTAATTGAAGTGAAAAATATTTTTTTTTAAAGTAATTAATAGTATAGAGAACGATTATCCTCAATATCAGCTTTTTGTTTAACAGATTGATAAACTGAATTATCAAGATTTGATCTGGAAGCATTAAGCAATTGATTCTGATATGAAATTATAAAATTAAATTTATTAGATTCATAATTCTCGCTATCAGAAACTATATTCTTTTTTAAAACTTTAATTTTATAAACACCGTTTTCACCAATAATAAAATCAGAAACCTGATTAATATCTAAACCAAAGGCATGACCTACTAATAAAGGTTCTCTTCCTGACCCACTAATTGTTGCATTCTTTTGATTAAGAGCTAAAGCTTTTTTGATTTCTAAATTATTATTCTCCGCTAAATCTTTCAAAGAAAGTTTGGTGTCATTTTGCTTAATAATTAAATTTGCTTTTTTTGAATTAAGCACCTTAGGAAGTGCTCTAAACGATGCATTTGCAACTGAAGATAGCCCCTCTTTAGTTATATCAGTTACTTGGGCAATAATATACCCTCCATTTGATAAGTCAAAACGTTTATAATCATTTAATTTAATTTCTTCTGAAAACAACCACTGAACTACTCTTCTTTGGTTAGACAAACCAGGTAAGTTGTCATCTAAAACTTTAATTCCATTAATTGGCTTAACTGTATAATCATTTTCAACAGCCAGAGCATTTAGATTAAGAGTTTTAGATAAATTAATTTCAAACTTTGTAGTAAGGTTAAATACCTTATCACTTGTTTGATCAGATGGGATATTTTTTTGAGCAATTGAAGCTAATAATACAACATCCTGTTTAGCTACCACTTTAATTACATGAAATCCAAAATCAGTTTCTACCAAACCAACACTTCCCTCTCTTTTAGAAAAAATATAGTCATTAAAAGGTTTAACCATATTACCTTCTTGAACAAAACCAAGATCTCCTCCTTGATCCTTTGATGGACCATCAGAAAATTCAAAAGCTAATTCAGAAAAACTATCTGGTTTGCCTTTTACTAGTCTCATAATTCTGTTAGCCTCTTTCTTTGCTTCTAACTTTGATCTTGTTATTTGTGAGTTAGAATTTTGAGCACTCTCATAAGAAACAAGGATATGACTAGCTCTAACTGAGCCTCCTTTTTTCTTGTCTAACATTCTAGAAATTTTAAAATAATCTCCATCTAGATAAGGCCCATAAATTTGATTTTTATTTAAATTAAATAACATATTAGCATGATCTGAAGCAAGAGAGCCTTTAGGTAAATAAATAGAATCGTATTTGATTTCGGAAGTTCTATTAACAAATTCTTCTAAGTTTTTTGCTGTTAATAAACTAGGAATTGTTTCTTCTAATTTAGACACATTGTTATATTCTTTTTTTTCTATCAGATAAGATTGCAGTTTACTCTTTATCACATTCTCATCATCTAAGGAAGGTTTCTCTTCGAACATTACATATTCAATGTTTCTAGAGGCTTCAACTTTGAATTCATTCTCATTAGATTCAATATATTTTTTGATTTCAGAATTTTTATATGTGATTAAACTATCCGAAATAGATGAAAAAGGTATTTGAATATATTCAATATCAACATTGTTATTTTGAACTAAATATTCATTTTCACCATCTTTTTGAGTAAAATTAATCCCCGACCTAATTAAATTAAAGTAAATCTGTTCATTAGATTGGTTTTGGAAAATCTGTTCTTGATTTTTCCATTGTTCATATGACTGAGTATTTGTAGTCTTCAAATCAATAATTAAATCAATAAATTTTTCTATTTCAAAAATTCCTGCATCATTTAAAAATCTTGGATCAGAATTAAAGCTAGGGTTTTGAGATAATATAAATTCTATATGATCTTTACCAGAGTCTATTCCACTTAATTTATATTGAGAATTTAATATTTCCGCTCTAAGTGTTTGATCCCAAACATTATTCACAGGAATCATACCTGAAAGATTATAGTTTCTTTCTAGAAAATCAACTTGATTTCTGAATTCTTCAATTGAAATATCTTCACCATTAACAATGCCTATTGGTTTTTGAGAAGTCATCCCAGGGTCTGTAAAAACTCCAGATATAACAAAAGCGAAAAGAGCCATACCAATTACAATGATTAAAAAAATTGATTGATCTCTTATTTTTCCTAAAACAGCCATAATATTTTATTTTTGTAGCAAACGAAATTACGATATCCTTATCAATAAAAAAAAGTGTTTAACCTAAATTTAGTTTAGAACTTTTAATTCTACCGTTTCAATTTTTGTATTAGAAACTTCTTTTATTTTAAATTCAAATTGATCTATTTTCAAAACTTCTTTAATTAAAGGAATATCTTGATTTCTATGAACAATGAACCCGCCTAAAGTTTCGTACTGATCACTTACTGGTATATCTAAATTATATTGATCATTTAAGTAGTCTACTTCTAATCTTGCTGAAAAGAGGAACAAGTTCTCTCTAAGTTTATTTTCTAAAAAATTAGGTGAATCATGCTCATCTTCAATCTCACCAAACAATTCTTCTATGATGTCTTCTTTAGTTATAATTCCAGAAGTTCCTCCATACTCATCAATAACTAAAGCTATATTTTTTCTTTTTTTAGTTAATAGATTTAATATGTCATTTATAAACATCGATTCAGGGATGTATTCAACAGGCTTAATAATTGATTTAAAGTTTTTATATTCTTTGAATATATCCATTAAACTAACATAACCAACAATATTATCTATGTTTTCTCTATGTATTAAGATTTTAGATAACCCAGTTTGGATGAAAATTTTATTTAACTCATTTGGTTTGATATATCTATCAACTGATATAATTTCCGTTCTTGGAACCATTACTTCTCTAGCTCTAACTTTTGAAAATTCTAAGGCATTTTGGAAAATTTGAATTTCAGAATCAATATTATTATCTATTGATTCATTACCTAATTCTTCGTTAATATAATCTCCTAGTTCATCCTTAGTAAATACAACTCTCATTTCATCCTTTTTAGTTTTAAAATAATTACCCAATACGCTATCAGAAATAAAATTCAATATGAAAGTTATAGGAGTTAAAACGACATAAAAAAAATAAGCAGGGAGTGACAAAAATTTAAGCAAATTGTTGGCATATATTTGAAATAAAACTTTTGGCAAAAATTCTGCAGTGATTAAAATCACTAAAGTCGAAATTAAAGTTTGATAAAAAATATAAAGAAATTCTAATGATTCTAAGGGATTCAAATAAGGAAAAAGTAAGTCTAAAATTAATTGACCTGAATAAATTCCATATATAACTAAAGCAACATTGTTCCCAAGAAGCATTGTAGCGATAAACTTTGATGGTTTTTTGGTTATTTTTTTTAATAAAAAAGAAAAAACTCCCAATTGCTTTTTCTCAATTTCTAAATAAATTTTATTAGAGGAAATAAATGCTATTTCCATCCCAGAGAAAAATGCGGAAAAAAATATTGAAATCACTATAACTACTAACTGTGAAGTCATAAATTTTATTTTGTCCTATTTTGAAATTTTTTTCTATAATATCTTCTAAAAAAAAACATTCCTAAAGAAATAATTGCAAAAAATAATAAAATATTTTTTCTTTCATTAGGGTTATTCCCAAAAAGATAGTCAAACGTTGCTATTATTGAAATAATTAAATATATAAATTCAGAAATTTTTCTAATTCTCATTGATTTTGTTTTCACCGTCAGCAACGATAACTTGACCATCAAGTTCTCCTGTATTAAATATAGTAAATGATCGATTAGCATCTAATCTTGTTGCAACAATATCATAATCAATGTTTTTAAAACTAAATTTTTTTTCTGTGAATAACCACTCCTGTTCTGGGTCCCAATAAAGCTGAGAAGTCCTCAACACAGATCCATCATAAATGTTTATAATAACATTCCCCACTAAATCTACAATATTTGTTTTACTATAAGTTACTGCATAATCAGCTGTAACGATAGTTTTTTGATTCTGATTATCAAAAAAATTAATTTGTATTCCATTAGGAAATTCAGAATAAGGAAAAGGTTGATTAGTAAAGTCCTTATTTAAAGTAGACGTTAAGACAACCTTAACCCTTGCTGAATCGGTATATATTAATTTAATGTTTTCCGCTATACCTATTGGAAATATTTCATGATTATTTATATTTTTTATTTCTTCGAAATTATCTTGACATGAGATAAAACAAAAAAAAAATATAAATAATTTATAAGTATTCATTGTTACAAGGCAGGAACCGTTACTTTTTTTCCAATCCAACATTTAATTGAAATAGTCTTGCCACTCATTGCTTCACTAAATATATCTGTTTTTGATGGGGCTCTTCCATTATAACTAAGTGCAGTTTTATTCGCAGTTTTTCTTATAGATGCATCTACAGAAGCTGCTTTTTTAGCCTCTTTAGCGGCCAACCAATAAATAGATCTTTTCATAAATTGTGTAGTCCCACATTTATTGGCACTAGAAGCATACAAATTCCCGATCAGTAGATAAGCTTTTCCCATTGATGGTTGGAAACCTAAAGCTTTTAATGCGTATTTTCTTGATTGGCTATACTGTCTTGATTTCTTAAATTTTAAAGCAATTTTATATAACGTTTTTGCTTTTTTAAGACTGCTTGTTTCCAAAGCAATTGATTCATTATAAAAATCTATCGCTAGTTTCGTTTCACCTTTTTTATCATTTAATAGCCCTAAATAATATGCAGAATTTGCAGAGGGGTTTAAATCATGTAATGCCTCTACTAATTCAACAAATAAGGGGTCATCTGAACAATCTTTACTGTCCATCCTACTTGCCGATCTGTTTAGCCAAACAGCATCAGATTTAAATTTATCAAAATTCTTTCTATATAAAGGAATTAAATTTTCACAAGTAGATTCTTTTGCAATAATTGCATTTAAATTATTTAAATAAGTATTACAAGCAACCATGTTCACTTCGTAAACTTTTTTATTTCTCAATTGTCTAGATGAAATAGGGTCGTTGTTTTCTTCTTTTTTAAGTAATACATCTAACTTAGAAGTGTAAGCTTCCATCTCAAATTCAAATTTTTCAGATAAATCTTCGTACTTTTCAAAAACTTCTTCTAAACTTACATTTGAACTATTTTCTTTATATAAATTAAAATAAATTTTAAAGTAATTATACAATCCTTTTGGAGATTTAAAGCTTTTTGGATCTTTATTAAATGCTTCATCATAAACATCATAAATAGCCTGGTTATTAGCTAACTTATAGGTAATCATTGATTGAGCTTTAATAGCCAAGATTTTTCCTGTTTCATTTTTACCGCTCTTTGACTTCGGGAAATACTTTAACCACTCATTATAAAGAGCTAAAAGATCTTCTTTATATTTATCTTTTTCAACACCCTCAGATATTTTAATGAAGTTTTTCAACAAACGTTCTCCATAAATATAAATTGCTGAATTTAACTCAGGGCATTGTGCTTTAACTTTCAACCAAGGCTCATAAGCAGCATTGTAGTTTTTAACTTTTGCATATTCTGCAAAAATTGAAAGATTTGAGAAACAATCTTCATTTGACTGTGAAAAAATGTTTATAGAAAAGATTAAAAGTAAACCGCTAATTAAAATTTTTTTCATTTATAAATTTTTAAAAAAACAAAAGCTAATGACTTAAGATTTAGTAATTAAACAAAAAGTGCATCAAAAACGATGCCTAATTTATTAATTATACTTGTTTTTAACAAACCAGCGGTCATTAAGTGAAAGACCTAGTCTAATGCTAAAAAAGTCTTCTTGTATTAAACCAGCGTCTTTAGTCCCTCTTCTTCCTAATTCAAAACCTAAATTAATATTTGAAAACCCTTGAAAAGGCAGTCCAAATCCAAAATTAATTCCAAATTCATTTATAGCCTGATTTTGAATATGCAAACCAGTTTCTTCAATTCTTATACCAGCTCGATAAACTATTCTGCTAAAATAACTTGTAAAAGAATCGTGTTTAGGAATCCAAAATCCACCAAAGGCTATTTTGGAAGCCTCTTTAAATTCAACATTTTTAAGATTAAATAATTTATTGTCTAATCCACCGCCTGCAATCTTTGTGTAATCAGCGCCAATAAACCATTTCGTCTCTTGACCAACCCCTAAGCCAAAAGAATTAGATTTTGGAATAGTTATTTTTGTTTTTTCAAGGTTCAAGGCAGCTAAATCAATTTCTTGAAAATCCCCACCGTATCCACCTGAAACAGGAATAGTGCCCAGAATTTGTGTATTATTAGAACTTAATTTTGATTCTGGTTTAAAAATATATGTAGCTTGTAATGTTAATTTGTTAGAGATTTTTTCTTTTATCAAGGTTGAATAAACAAAATTCACTCCACTTAAAGAAGAATTATTCTCAAGCCTTGTTGACAACTCTATATCTTTTAAGAAACGGGAACTTGTATGTCTTAAATTCCCAAACTCATAATTAGTTGTAATCCCAAAACCAACTCTTTTAAATAATTTAAAACCAAAAGTTAAAAAAGCAGTATTTACTCCACCTTCTCCCTCATATCTGTCAATTCGCTCAGGCACAACAGTCTCGTTAGTACTCGTGAGAAAATATCCTACAGAAGTTTGAGGGATAATTCCAAATCCAAAATTAAAATGCTTCGTAGGAATACCTACAGCTAAATAATTTATGTTAGCGCTAGTAGCTGTTTCGCTTGTGTTGTCAGTTTTGAAATTATAGTTATTATAATTAACTCCAACAGAATAATTAACAAGTTTTAATTCAGAGTAAGCAGCAGGATTAGTTAAATTCAAATGAATACTATCGCTATAAACATTTAACCCCCCCATTGAACGGTTATCCATTGTTCCTTTAAATGTACTAACTCCAATTCCATAAAAAGAATATGGTGATAAGCTCCCAGTTTGAGAATACACTATAAATGTATTAGAAATAATAAAAATAGAGAGAAGTAATTTTTTCATTTTATTTTATTCGATTCAACTAGAAAGTTTAGTCCAACTAGAAGAAAATTCGAATGTGCAAAGATGGTATTTTTTATCTTCTTGAGCAAGAATTTAGAATCTCCGCCTGTTAAAATTATCCTAATTTCTTTAAATTCATTTTTATACTGGCTAATTATTCCATTTACTTCTTGAATAACTCCATTAACAACACCAGAATGAATAGACTCTTCCGTAGATTTACCTACAAAATTTGTAATATTTTTAAAATTCAGCAAAGGCAAGTTAGCTGTATGATCATTTAATGACTTATACCTCATATGAATTCCTGGTGAAATACTTCCTCCCAAATAATGATTTTTTGAATTTTTAAAATCATAAGTTATGCAAGAGCCTAAATCAATAATTAAAACATTTTGGTTAGAAAATTCTTTTGAAGCTGCACTAACAAGAGCTATTCTATCTTTGCCAAAAGTACTAATAGTTGAGTAGCTGTTAGTAAATGGAACTTTAATCGATTCATTAAATAGTATTTGTTTAGTTTTTATTGACAATAAATAGTTTAGTCCTTCATTAGAATTAGATACATTACAGAGGATTGAATGAGTGATTGGGTATTTATCTAAAACACCCTCAATGTTAGATTTAAAATTATCTTTAAATTCAATTGATACTATTAATGAATTGTTTTTAAAAACAGCAATTTTTAAAAGAGTATTCCCAATATCTATGACTAAATTCAATTGATCTATATTAATTAACAAAAATACAGAAGATTTTTAACATGTTTTTTTGCTGCTCTCATAAAACAATTTATATTTGCTCTTGCTAAAAAAGAAGCAATGGTACCTTAGCTCAGTTGGTAGAGCAAAGGACTGAAAATCCTTGTGTCCCTGGTTCGATTCCTGGAGGTACCACTTTAGATTAAAACCCTTTAAAGATAAAATCTTTGAAGGGTTTTTTATTTCAAGCAATTTAAAATCCCTAAATTTAATAGAACATAAATCTAGAATAATGAAAAATATTATTTTAATATCAGCATTTATATTGTTGGGATGTAATGAAAATAAATTGAATTTAAAAAAAGAGATTACTCATGATTTTGGAATAGTAATACATGGTGGGGCGGGAACTATCCTCAAAAAAAACATGTCAGATGAAATAGAATTAAAATATAGAAATATATTAGAGGTTGCTGTTAAAGCGGGACATGAAATACTTAAAAATGGAGGAACAAGCCAATTAGCTGTAGAAAAGTCAATAAATATTTTAGAAGATTCGCCATTATTTAACTCAGGAAAAGGAGCTGTTTTAAATTCAAAGGGTTACGCTGAGCTGGACGCATCTTTTATGGATGGAAAATCCCTTAACGCAGGAGCTGTTTCAGGAGCTAAAAAAATAAAAAACCCAATTAGTGCAGCAATAAAAGTTATGGAAAATTCGCCACATGTGATGTTGTCAGGAAATGGAGCTGATGAATTTGCCAGACAGCAAAATCTTGAATTAATGAACGCAGATTATTTTATTACTGAAAGAAGAAAAAAAAACCTTGAAAAAGTAAAATCAATAGAAAACATTTCAAAAAAAACTTCTAATAAAATAAATTATGATGAATTTTATAAAAGTCAACTTTATGGCACTGTTGGATGTGTTGCTTTAGATAAACATGGAAATTTAGCAGCAGGCACATCAACTGGGGGGATGACTAATAAAAAATGGAACAGAATTGGAGATGCTCCTATAATTGGAGCAGGAACTTATGCTAATAATTTAACTTGTGCTGTTTCGTCAACTGGATGGGGAGAGTTTTTTATTAGAACTGTGGCTGCGTTTGATATTGCTGCGCTAATGGAATATAAAAATTATAAAATTGAAGATGCTGCAAGTTTAGTTATTAATGATAAAATCGGAAAGTTAGGAGGAAACGGCGGAGTAATAGCTATAGACAAAAAAGGAAATATAGCAATGGAAATGAACACACCCGGAATGTATAGAGCTCATATGAACTCTGAAGGAAAAATTTTAGTTAAAATTTATAAGGATGAATGAAAATAGTTTTCAAGAAATTAAATTCCCCTTCTCATCCCACTTTGCAGTTTCATTTCTTTTAGATTGATCAACACACTTATCCAGCCAATCTTTATCATAAGATAGTCCGTACTGGTCTAAAACATCCTGCGGAACACCATCCCAAATATTTGGAGTATTCCCTTTGTACCCTAATTCTTCTATTCCAACTTTTGAAGTATAATATCCTGTCATAGTTAAATTTCTCATTAAAGAAAACCATTGAACTTCTTCTTTTTGACCGGAACTATCAAGATCTGGATTCGGATAAGCCATATCATCCAAAAATCTTTTTTGCTCACTATCTCCACATTCCACAAACGATTTTTGATGTGTTGATTTTGAAATTTTATCTAGGTATTTTAATCCCATTTTAATTGGAGATTCATAACTTGGTATATCTTTAGCCATAAATTCTATTAGTTCCGGGACTTCGGCTAATTCAATAGATCCAAATTCGTTTGGAGGAAGAATTAAATTACATACTTTTTTTATCGTATTCATTTCATGATTATTAAAGCATTTTATAGAAAAAAGCTTTTTATCATACTCCAACTCTGTTTTTGTCCTTCCGTAGTTAAATTTTGAAATGGCATTCTCGACTTCTTCACTTCCAACTCCTGAAACACATCCCTCTAGAAGAACTCCAAAACCTATAGAACCTAACATTATTGACTTAATACTATCTCTTCTATCCATTTCTAAAAGTTTTGTTTTTTAAATTCATCAACTATATAATCACATGTTCTCCAAGCTAACGCCATTATTGTCCAGGTTGGATTTTTATCTGCTTGAGAAACAAAAGGACCTGCATCTACAATAAACACGTTTGAAACGTCATGAAGCTGTTCAAATTCATTTACTACTGAACTTTTTGGATCATTACCCATTCTAGTTGTACCTACTTCATGAATAATTTCTCCAGGTTTAGTTAGTCCATAGTTTGATTCTTTCCCAGCTTTATCGCTAATAGGGATTGCGCCCATATTATGGATAATTTCTTCAAAAGTATCCTGCATATGTTTTGCTTGATTCACTTCGTAGTTAGACCATTTATAATTAAATCTTAGTACAGGAACTCCAAATTCATCAACCTTTTCAGGATCGATCTCACAATAATTATCTTTCATAGCAATAGATTCACCTCTTCCATCCATCCCAACTACAGAACCATAATATTTTCTCATATCAGTTCTTAACATATCTCCATAACCTCCTACTTTTGTTCCAAAAAATTTGTTAAGATCATTGACATTAAATCCAGATCCATATGAAGGTGACCCCATTCCTCCCCAAACTTCAATATGATAACCTCTTGGGAAATTTAAATTTTTATTGTCTAGCCACCAAGGAGAATAAACATGCATTCCGCCGACTCCATCTTCATTATATATTTTTCTGTCGACTAACTCAGGAAGAAAAGCCATCCTTCCTCCTCCAGTAGAATCATGCAAATATTTCCCTACTAAATCACTACTATTACCAAGGCCATTTGGATGTTGCTTACTTTTAGAATTCAATAATATTCTAGCTGAGCTACAAGCTGATGCTGCTAAAACAACTACTTTTCCTTTGAGTTTATATTCTGTTTTATCTTCTTTACTAATAAATGACACACCAGTTGCTTTCCCTTCTTCATCAGTTGTCACAGTTCTAACCATTGAATTGACATACATATCAATTTGACCTCCTGACTTTTGAGCAGGAAATATCAAGCATGACCCAGAAGAAAAATCTGCATATACAGAACAGCTTCTTGCACATTGTCTACAATAAAAACAAACACCTCTTTCGTCATTTATTCTTTTTGTAAGTATTGACAATCTAGAGGGCATTACTTTTACATTACTTTTCTTTGCCCCTTTGATATAAAACATCTCGTGAAGTCTTGGTTTTGGTGCTGGAAGAAAGAATCCGTCTGGGTCATTATATAAGTTTTCTTTACTGCCAAATACGCCAATTAATTTATCCACCTTGTCATAATATGGCTTAATATCATCATAACCAATAGGCCAATCCTCTCCTAAGCCGTCTATACTTTTCTTTTTAAAATCATTAGGTCCAAATCTTAAAGAAATTCTTCCCCAGTGGTTTGTTCTTCCTCCTAGCATTCTAGATCTAAACCATCTAAAATTAGTATCACCTTTTTGAGTGTATGGTTCACCTTCAATTTCCCAACCGCCATATGCCTGGTCAAAATCTCCAAAAGGCCTTGTAGTTCCAGCACCTCTTCTTGGGGAATCATATGGCCATTTCATTTGAGTCATTTGATCTGGGTTAGCAGGGTCATAATAAGGTCCCGCTTCAACAATTGCAATACTCAATCCAGCTTCGGATAAAATTTTTGTAGCCATTCCACCACCTGCGCCTGAACCAACTATTACAACATCGTATTCTTTTGAAGTTTCTTTAATTTGCATTTTACTTTAATTCTTTTATGAAAAAATGATTAATTATAATTCTAATATTTTAATGTTTCTAAATGATATCACACCAGGGTGATCTTGAATACTTATTTTTCCTGTTTTAAATTTTCCAAAATCACAGTTTTGCCATGGCTCTTGATCACAGTTATTAAACTTAGTAGGCTCAACCATAGCATCCCAAACCTTTCCGCTCAGCGGAAAATTAACTATTTCTTCTCCGTTGTGAACAACCACTCCTTTATTAGAATTATGATCTATTGTAATGTCATAGGTGTTCCACTCTCCTGCAGGGTTAGTAACCCACTTTGAGGGAGGAATCATACCGTATAAAGCACCGGCTTGTGTCAAAGGACCATCTGGCATTTCAGGATCTAAAATTTGAATCTCAGGACCAGTTACAAAAGGATATTCATATTTCATATCCTCTTTAACTCCCCAGAAAAAGCCGCTATTAGACATTGAGCTAACTTTCCATTCTAAATGAATTTTAAAACTTGTATATTCTTTATCACTAACAAGACTTTTATCTCCTTCTCCTGAAGCATTTGCGGAAGTAAAAGTTAAAACACCATCTTTAATATCCCAACCAGATTTCTTTCCGTTATCCTGATAATAATGCCAACCTTCCATGGAATTAGGATTAATAAGAGAAACCCACTGATTATCATTAGAGGGATCAATTAAATGCTCCATTGGAACCGTATTTGTTGTTTTTTTTGATGAATTTTTACAACTAATAATGAAAAAAGTTAAAACAAGAAAGTAAAAAATTTTTGTTTTCATATGGTTAATTTATTAAATTATTTAATCTCTTTTTTAAAATTTTAGACCAACCTCCATTTAATATCTATCAACAATTAATTAGAGTTCCCATCCATCTCTTCTTTTTCTGCCTACAAATTGATTAGCTGGTTCAAAATTCGTTATTCTTGTGTTTTTTCCATCCCAAAGTAGTTTTTTTCTTCCAATAAAATCTTTGCCTTTCTTTAGCATATAACTTCTTAAAGCAAGATTTCCCATTAAAACAGTTTCAGTAAATGGTCCTGCATATTCAATTGGAGAAGTAAGCTTCTTATAAGCTTCATTTCCATAGCCCTCCTTACATGCATTAATCCATTCCATATGATGAATATGATCTAAACCATTCCCCTTACTATTATAAATTTTATCTGTATCAAGGTGTAATGTTCTTTCACCTTTTCTATAAAGTTTAGCATTAAGTCCATATACTCCACAACTAATAATTCCTTTTTTACCAATTAAAATTACTCCATTTCCATTCCCCTTTTCACCTAAATAATCTTCAGCTGGAATTAACTCAGGACGAGGAGGAATAATTCCTCCATCCATCCAAATTAATTCAACATTAGAATTAGATTTTGAAGTTTTATCAAAATGTAATGTTACTAAAGATGCTGATGGCGGACCTTCAGGGTAATAATTGACATTCCACATTTTTTCATAAATATTAGCAACACTGCACTCAACATCTTTAGGATGCCCTAGTCCAAGGGCTTTATAAGGAGCGTCTAAAATATGACATCCCATATCCCCAAGCGCTCCTGTTCCATAATCCCACCATCCTCTCCAATTAAAAGGATGAAATTCTGGTCTATATTCTCTATTTTGTGCAGGTCCTAACCATAAGTCCCACTCTAAATTTTCTGGTTTCAAAGAAGATGGTTTAGGCATTTTAAACCCCTGAGGCCAGACTGGTCTATTTGTCCATGCATAAACCTTTCCAATATCACCTATCAAGGCTGAATCAACCCATTCTTTAATTTTATTTACACCAATACTAGACCCACCTTGATTACCCATTTGGGTAACTACCCTATTTCTAGCAGCAGCTTGAGTTAGTTGCCTAGCTTCCTTAATATTATGAGTTAAAGGTTTTTGAATATAAGCATGTAAACCTCGATTCATAGCTCTATTTGCTATAACACCATGAGTATGGTCGGGTGTGCTAATAGTTACTGCATCTAAATCTTTTTCTTTATCTAATAGTTCATTAAAGTTCAGGTAGAAATTGGCATTTGGGTATTTTTTTCTTGATTTTACCACCCCGTGCTTTCCGTCAGGATGTACATCGCATAAAGCAACAACTCTTTCCTTACTTGCCCAGGAATCTCTAATGTCACTTCCTTTTCCTCCAGATCCAATTGCTGCAATTAGCAACTGATCACTAGGAGAAGTATATCCAACACCTCCTAAAACATGTCTTGGAACAATAAAAACCCCAGTTCCTAACAACGACGATTTTTTTATGAAATTTCTTCTAGATTTTTTGTTCATTTTTTATTTAAAATTAATTTCTGATAACTAGATTTAAGATACATATTATTCCACCTAAATTAATGTCATTTTTGTAAAAAATTTCATAAATTAAACTTCAAATAAAGTTTGTATGAAAAATATTACCATTGTATTTCTATTGATTTTTTTGTTTTTTCAAAATCTAACAATTTCACAATCATTAGAAAATAAAAATGTGTTAGTTATATATCAATTAGATCCTTATCACCAACCTAAGTTATTTGTTGAAAAAGTTACAAAATGGCTTGAGTCACAAAAAGCCAATACTATTGTATCTAATAATCTGAATACTTATTCCGATAAAAAACTAATGGATTCAATTGATCTTGTTATTCAAACAGTAACAACGGGCAAGCTAACTTCAGCTCAAGAAAAAGGATTAACTAACGCTATTAAATCTGGAACAGGAATTGCAGGCTCACATGGTGGTTTAGGAGATTCTTTTCGAGAAAACACTCTATATCAATTTATGATAGGAGGACAATTTGTTAGTCATCCTGGCGGAAAAGTAAAATATACAGTTGAATTTACTAGTCCTAAAACCTACTTAACTAAGGCTATAAAAAACTTTGAAATAAATAGTGAGCAGTATTTCATGCATATAGATCCTTCAATTAATGTATTGGCTACTACAAAATTTAATGGACAACAATATCCTTGGATAAAAGACACTGAAATGCCAGTTTGCTGGACTAAAACATTTGGAAAAGGTAAAGTGTTTTATCTTTCAGTCGGACATTCACCAGATAATTTTGATATTCCTGAGGTTTGGGAACTATTAACCAGAGGATTTAAATGGGCTAGTAAAAATTAAAAAGCTTGAAGATTAATTAATTCTTGTTTTTTAAAATGACGCCACTTTCCTCTTGACAAATCTTTTTTAGATATATTAGAGTAAAGCACTCTATCTATTGACAATACTTTATAATTATATTTTAAAAACAATTCTTCTATATCTTTAACTTGTTTTATCGACATTTCTAATCCAATTTCATTTTTATTAGCCCCATCAACATGATTAATGTTTCGAATTTGAAAATCGTTAAAATCTACTTCATTTTTAATCGACTCTTTATCAAACTCTTCTAAATCGGAATCCAAAATTATATGGAAAAGCTGTTTTAAATTATCTATTTTGCTAGCCATATGTTTAATGAAATCTTGATTATTAGAAAAGATCATAAGACCCATGTAATTTTCATTCATAAAATCCAAAGACTGTAAATCATGATATTCTTCAAAAGGCAATAAGCTGAAAATATTTTTCTTGTTATTTAAATTAATCGAATGAAACCCCTTAGGCTTATTTAAAAGAATATATACGGGTTTATTTAAAGAAATATTTTTACCGTCAAGCCTTACTTCGTCCTTAACCGAAACTTTAGTTCCTAATCTAATAATTACTTTATCATTTACAGTAACTCTTCCTTGTGCAATAAAGTTATCAGCTTCCCTTCTGTTGCAATGGCCTGAATTAGAAATAAACTTATTTAATCTAATTTGTATTGTTTCATCCATTATATGTTATTATAGATTTTGCAATATAATACTAAATAGGCCTACTATAATCAAAAATTTCAACGAATTATGAAGTAATATATAGTGCTTTTTTGAATTAAATTCCCATAAAAAGTACGTAAAAAAAATAAAAAACGGAATTACTAAAGTATAGTAATAAACCACAAGAGAAGGTGAATGGTTTATTAGTATCCAAATAGAAATTGAACAAGTAATAATTATATAAAAGCTTATATATGCTTTAGTAGTTTTTTCTCCAAATTTAACAGGGATAGTGTTGTAATTCATAGTTAAGTCTCCAACTAAACTTTCCAAATCTTTTATTAGCTCTCTAATTAAGATTACAAAAAACAGAAAAGAGGCGTGAGTTAAAATTTGAGAGGAAAAATTTTTATAATAAAGTGTTATTGCAAAAAAAGGAGCGATAGATAATGCCACTGATAAAAAATTTCCGATAAAAGGATAGCGACTTATTCGTATTGAATAAAAAAGAATTCCTAAAATATATAAACTAAAAAACAGTAATGCTTTTAAAGAAACCAGAAAAGCAAAAAACAATGTTAAAATATTTAATAAAATATATCCATTTAATTTTGTTCTTCCTGAAATTTCTTTTTCTAAAATTGTTTTTAAAGGCCTGTTTATTAAATCCTTCCCAGAGTCATACACGTTATTAATTATATATCCAGCGGAAATTGAACATATTGAGGACAGTATAATTAGCCAAATATTCGAATCAACAAGTACTGAGTAATAACTTTTACTTTCTGAAAAAATAAAAATCGATGAGGTCAGTTGAGCAAATACTATAAAAAAAATATTGTAACCTCTAACAACTGAAAATAGACTTAACAACTTAAATAAAAATCTTTTATTTAAAAAAGAAAAAATCATTAGAAATTATATACTACTTCTAACTTATAATCACTTAACGCAATTTTAGCTTTTTCAAAATCTTGGGAGAAACCTAATATATAACCCCCACCACCAGAACCACAAAGCTTCAAGAAATAATCATTTGACTCTAATCCTTTAGCCCAAATGTTATGAAAATCTTTAGGAATCATAGGCTTGAAATTTTCTAAAACTACCTTTGATAATTTTTTAATATTTGAAAAAAGCGATTTAAAATCAGCCTTTAAAAAATCTTCAACACAATTATCAGTCGCAAGGATAAAATCTTCTTTAAAGATTTTACTATATTCTTTATTTTTCATTGATTCAAAAAATATCTCGATCATTGGAGCTGTTTCACTTGACTCACCACTATCTAATAAAAAAACCGCACCTTTTCCGTTAAATGATTGTGATGGAATTCCGATTGTTTCTACCTTATTCTTAGAATGAATGAGAATTGGTAGACTTAAATAACTATTTAAAGGATCTAATCCTGAAGATTTTCCATGAAAAAATGATTCCATTTCAGAAAAAATATTTTTTAAAACTAATGTTTTATCCTTCGTTAAATTCTCAAGAATTGTTATCTTATTTTGAGCATATCTATCATATATAGCTGCTACTAATGCGCCACTACTTCCAACGCCATATCCTTGAGGAATAGTACTGTCAAAGTACATTCCCTTAGTTAAATCATCATTCATCTTTTTGAGATCAAAAACAACTATATTTTTATTGATTTTAGAAATAAAATCCTTGAATAACCTTAAGTTTTTATTTGATTTTTTTACTTCATCATTGCTTAAATTCCCTAACCTAAACCCTCCTTTAAAAAAATTATAAGGAATTGATAAACCTTTGGAATCACTAATAATACCATATTCCCCAAATAACAGGATTTTTGAATAAAAAAGAGGAGCTTTCATTTTGTAAAATTATAACTTATTTGGACCAACACCAATCTTATCATTTATATATTCACCATTCTCACAGAAAATACTCAATTTCAAAGAAATAAAATTTTGAATTTTCTCATATTCGTTTTGAGGATACAATAAATGAATATTAGCTCCTGCATCAAGAGTGAAACATATTTTTGAATTAGTTTCTTTTCTGTATTCCCATACTTCTTTGATGATTTGCAATGTGTTTGGTTTCATTAAAATAAAACATGGATCAGAAGTCATCATCATTGCATGTAAAGATAAAGCTTCAATTTCAACTATTTTAATAAACAAATCATAATCTCCAGTCTTTAAAGCGCTTTTGATTTCTTTCAAATTATTGTGAGCCTGTTTTATTCTATCATTAGAAAACGAATGACCATTCATTAAGCCATGACCTAAAGAACTCGATACATCTTTTTTTCCTTTATCTACAAGCAATACGGTATCATTCACATCATTAAAAACAGCATTAATTTCATTCTGATACTTTATTGCGTACAAATCCGAACTATCTTTAAACAACTCACTTTCTCCCCACAAAGATACTGGCCCCATCAAGCTTCGGCACGCACTTCCAGACCCTAATCTTGCTAAAAAAGAAGCTTTTTTAAAAAAAAAATCCTTTTCTATTTTTGAATTTAAATGTTTTTCAATATCCATTATAGACAATGAAAGTGCACTGTAAAAAGAAGCTGATGAAGCAATTCCGCTACTATGTGGAAAAGAATTACTTGATTCAATTATTAGTTTTAAATTTAAAAGATATGGGCAGTAATGTTTAATTCTATCAAAAAAAGTCAATAACTTATTCTCAAAACTAATTTCTCTTTTCCCCTCAAATAATAAACTGAATTTAAAGTCATCATTGGATAACACTTCACTTTGATAGGAAATTCTAGTTTTTGAATAGCAATTAGTTAAAGTTAAACTCAAAGAAGGGTTCATTGGAATTTGATCTGGTTTTTTACCCCAATATTTTATTAAGGCTATATTACTTGGTGATTGCCATTGCGAAATTCCTTTTATATTTTTATTTCCTAATGAATTGTAAACAAACGTTTCATTCATAAACTAATCAATTGATTTAATTATAGAATTATCTGTTTTTATTTTTGATCCATCAAAACCTTTAACTCCAGAGACTGTAGTATACTTTAATATATTTTTTTTATCTGGAAATATTAATTTAAATGCAGCTTGACACATTAAAGTAGCTTCGTGAAAACCACATAATATTAATTTTAATTTTCCTGGATAAGTATTAATATCTCCAATTGCAAAAATACCTGGAATATTAGTTTGGTAATCAAGTGAGTTATTTACTACTATTGAATTTTTTTCAATTTCTAGCCCCCAATTAGAAACTCTTCCTAATTTAGGAATTAATCCAAATAATGGAATAAAACAATCTGTTTCGATTGTCTTGTTCAACCCATTGTATTTCACTATTACACTTTCAAGCTTATCAACTCCATTTAATTCTAAGACTTCACTTGGTGTAATCACATCAATTAAAGATTTGTCTTTTAAAGTTTGGACTTTTTCAACAGAATCATAAGCTCCTCTGAATTCTGTTCTCCTATGAATTAAAGTAACTTTTTTAGCTACTTTAGAAAGCTCAATAGTCCAATCTAAAGCTGAATCTCCACCACCTGATATTATAACATTTTTATCCTTAAATTGATTAGGGTCTTTAATCATGTAATTCACTCCTTTTCCTTCATAAAAAGCAATGTTATTAATTGGAGGTTTTCTTGGTTCAAAACTACCTAAACCTCCAGCTATTGCTACAACTTTAGCATTATGGATTGATCCTTTATTGGTAATAACATCGAACGATCCATCTTCATTTTTTATTAATCTCTCAGCTGTTTCTCCCAAAGTATATCCAGGCGTAAATGGTTTTATTTGTTCTAGTAAATTATCTATTAATGAGCCAGCCATAATTTCTGGCATTCCCGGAATATCGTAAATTGGTTTTTTTGGATATATTTCAGAACACTGACCTCCTGGCTTTTCTAAAGCATCAATGATATGACATTTTAAACCTAAAAGTCCAGCTTCAAAAACAGTAAATAGTCCAACAGGACCTGCGCCAACAATTAAAATATCAGTTTTAATTTTATGCATCCTTTTAACTAATATTTATTACTTCTTGAATTTGAGGAGCATACTTTTTAATAGTCATCTCTACTCCATTTTTTAAAGTCATTTGATTTACAGAACAACTAACGCAATTACCCATTAATTTAACTGTGACAATATTATCATTAATAGACAACAATTTAATATCACCTCCATCGGATTCTAAAAAAGGTCTTATTTCGCTTAATGCTTCTTCTACCTTAGAAGTTAATGTTTCTTTATCCATAATATTTATTTAATCGCTGAACAGCCTGACATTGTTGTGATTTTAATAATCTCTGTTTCTGGAAGTTTATTGTTTCGTTTTAAAAGTTCTGAAAGCATATTTTTTGAAATATCATTAAATACACCTTGAATTATAGTATCATCTTGCAAAGCAGCTGGCCTGCCATAATCACCAGACTCTCTAATGCTCTGAATAAGAGGAATTTCACCTAAAAAAGGAATTTCTAAATCATTTGATAAGTTTTTAGCTCCCTCTTTACCAAACAAATAATATTTATTGTTTGGCAATTCTTCGGGTGTGAAATATGACATATTTTCGACAATGCCCAAAACAGGAACATTGATGTTTTCTTGATTAAACATTGAAACTCCTTTTCTTGCATCCACTAACGCAACATTCTGTGGAGTGCTAACCACTACGGCTCCAGAAATGGGTAATGACTGCATAATACTGAGATGAATATCTCCTGTGCCTGGAGGCAAGTCAATTAACAAAAAATCTAATTCTCCCCAATCGGCATCAAAAATCATTTGATTTAATGCTTTAGAAGCCATTGGTCCTCTCCAAATAACAGCCTGATCTAATTTGGTAAAAAAACCAATTGATAAAATCTTTATTCCAAAACTTTCAACTGGCTTCATCTTAGACTTTCCGTCAACGTTTACAGCCAAAGGTTTACTGTCAAATACATCAAACATCAATGGAATCGATGGCCCATAAATATCTGCATCTAAAATACCTACATTAAATCCCATTTTTGATAACGCTACTGCTAAATTAGCAGTAACTGTTGATTTACCCACTCCTCCTTTTCCAGATGAAATAGCAATTATATTTTTAATATTATCTAACTTTCTATTTGGATTTAAGATTGTTTTTGGAGTGTCTTTTATTAATTTAAAATTAATTTTTAAAACTATATCCTTGCCAAATTTACTTTTAATTGAGTTTGAAATTTTTGATTTAATATTGTTTTTTCCTTGTAAAGAGGGGTTGTTAGTGCTTAAATCAATTGAAATTTCTTTATCAAAAACTAATACATTTAAAACTGAATTATCGGAAACAATATCTGTTTTCTGATTATCAGAATATATAGTTTTTAAGACATCTAAGATTTGTTCTTTATTAGGTTTCAAAATTATTAATATTTAAAATCATTCTAAATTGCAAATATAAGCTTATAGATATAATTTATTGTAATTCTTTGCAAGGATCCCAAAAAACAATTTTAAAATTTAATACTTGGTTGCTTTCTACCTTAATTCCTTCACTTTCTAAGAGCTGCTTCATTAAATTAATCCCAAAGAAATGTTTTTTGCCTGTTAAAAGTCCAACTCTATTAACAACTCTGTGAGCTGGAATTCCTTCTCTTACATGAGAAGCATTCATAGCCCACCCAACTACTCTCGCGCTTTTTTTAGAACCTAAATAATTTGCAATTGCTCCATAGGTTGTAACTCTTCCGTATGGTATTTTTAATGTTACATTATAAACTTTATCAAAAAAATCTGATTTTTTTAAATTATCATTCATTATTAAACTTAAAACTTAGGTAAGAAATGTTTTTGTTTTGTTCTGAAAAAATATTTTCATAATGTGTTTTGATATTTATAACTTCTTCAGGAGCATTAAGATTCTTATAAATATCATGATTAGAGTTTAAAGGAATAATGGACATGCCTTCAAGAAGCCCTAAAGTATAACCATGAAGAAATTCGCTATCAGTTTTTAAGTGTACTATTCCTTTAGAATTCATGATTTTTTTATACAAATCTAAAAAGGTAGGATTGGTCAACCTATGCTTTCTTCTTTGATATTTAATTTGTGGATCTGGAAATGTCAACCAAATCTCACTTACTTCTCCTATATTAAAAACACAATTAATTAATTCTATTTGAGTTCTTAAAAAAACTACATTATCTAAATTTTCTTCATTAGCTGTTTTTGCTCCCCTCCAAAACCTAGCTCCTTTTATATCTACTCCAATATAATTTACAGATGGATTTCGTTTAGCTAAATTAATAGTGTACTCCCCTTTCCCACAACCTAGCTCAACTACAATAGGGTTTGTGTTTTTAAAAAATAATTTATTCCAATTTCCTTTAAATTTAAATTGATTCAACATCAATTCTTCTCTAGAAGGTTGAATTACATTGGAGAAACTTTCGTTTTCAATAAATCTCTTAAGTTTATTTTTACTGCCCAAAAAATAATATTTTAAATTAAGAACAAACTTAAAATAATTACTTGGACTTTTCTAAAGTGAAAGAAAATTCAGAGCCCACACCATAATCACTTTCTACATAAATTTTTTCATTATGTGCGTCAATTATATGCTTAACAATTGCTAAACCCAGCCCAGATCCACCAGTTTTTCTATTTCCTGAATTATCGACTCTATAAAATCTTTCAAAAAGTCTTTTAAAATGAACTTTCTGTATACCATTTCCATTATCAGTAATTCTAACAATGATTTTATTTTCAGTAATATTTTGTATTGTCACTTCTGTAGTCCCAGATTCTTTTCCGTATTTTACAGAATTCTCAATTAAATTTGTCAAAACTTGATGTATTTTCTCTTGGTCTGCAATTACTTTTATAGATTTAAATTTAGAATCTAAAGAAAAAGATATTTTTTTAATACCTGACTGAATTTCTAACATTTCAAAAACATTGTTTACCAAAGAAATAATGTTAAAGGTTGATTTTTCTAATTTTAAATCATCTGATTCAAGCTTCGTAATTAAATCTAAATCTTTGACAATAAAAATTAATCTTTCTATAGATTTTTCTGCAATTTTAAGATACTTTAAGTTAATATTTTCATCTTTTAAAGCGCCGTCAATTAAGGTTAATAAATAACTTTGTGATGTAAACAAGGGGGTTTTTAATTCATGTGCTAAATTCCCCATGAAATCTCTTCTGAAATTCTCTTTTTGTTGCATTGTTTTAATTTCAGTTTCACTTTCTTTTGAAAACTTCTTTAATTGATAGACTAGCTCATCCATGTTAGTTGTAACCAAAATATTTTCTTTATCTTCTTTATTAGGAATTAAATCTTTGTACAGGTTTCTTATTTTTTTTAAAACAAAAAATTCTAAATAAAAATAAATTATAAAAAAACAAAGAATAAATAATGGAACTATAAAAGTCAATAAATTCACTATGTTTTTAGTTGAGGAAATTGATATATTAGAATTATATATACTAAATAAATAAAATGCTATTATAATGAAAACAGATAATATAACAGATAATAAAAAAGACTGTAGTTTAGATTTACTGAACGATGACATAAGATTATTGAGTAAACTTATAGCCCACTCCTTTAATTGTTTTAAAATACGAATCTCCGATTTTTTCTCTTAATTTTCTAATATGCACGTCAATTGTTCTATCTCCAACTATAATCTCAGAACCCCAAACTTTTCCCATTATTTCATCTCTAGTAAATACATTTCCTGGTTTTGAGGCTAATAAATAAAATAATTCAAATTCTTTTCTGGGAAGTGTTAAAACTTTTTCATTATGAGTTACAGAATAAGTATTTCTATTTATAATTATCTCACCTAAGTCTATAACATGATTTTCTGTGTTACTTAATCTCAGTCTTTTTAAAATCGAATTTATTTTTTTTAAAAGAATTTTAGGTTTTACTGGTTTGGATACATAATCATCTCCCCCAGCATCAAATGCTGCAATTTGAGTAAAATCTTCATTTCTTGCACTTAAAAAGATGATAATTGTATTACTCAAAGATGATATTTCTTTTAATTGAGAACATGCTTGAATACCATCCATTTCAGGCATCATTATGTCTAACAATATTATTTCTGGAATAAATAATTTAGCTTTTTTTATTGCTTCTTTTCCATTAATCGCACTTTTAACATCGTAACCAGCTAGAGAGAGATTGTATCTTAGAATTTCAATAATATCTGGATCATCATCAACAACAAGAATTTTAGGAATTTTTTCCATTTAATTTTTTTTCAAATTTAATGTTTATTCGATTTTATTAGTTATAATTAACCATAATTTAACATAACCAAAAAAGTTAATAATTAAAGTTGAAAAAAATTGAATTCACTTGAAATTTCTTCTCCATTAGATTTTAAAAATAAAGCTATTACTTTATTTAACGAACAGTATAATAACAATTCTATATATAATAAATACTGTAAGTTATTGAAAATACAGCCAAATCAAATAAAAGAACTTAGTCATATTCCTTACCTCCCAATTCAGTTTTTTAAAACTCATAAAATTACTTCAAATAACAAAATCATCTCTCACTTATTTAAAAGTAGCGGAACATCAGGAGCTAGAAGTACTAACTATGTTAGTGACATTAACTTATACGAACATAGTTTTAGGAAATGTTTTGAGTTTTTTTATGGACCAATTAAAAATTTTGTGTTCTTAGGACTTTTGCCTTCGTATTTAGAACAAAAAAATTCCTCATTAATATATATGGTTACTGATTTCATTAAGCAATCTGAATATCAAGAAAGCGAATTCTACTTACAAAATTATAAAAAACTTCATAACACCTTAATTAAATTAAAAAAAGAAAATAAAAAAACAATTTTGTTTGGAGTTAGCTATGCTTTAATTGATTTTATAGAAAAATTTCCCACAGACATAAATGGTTTTATTGTCATAGAAACGGGCGGTATGAAAGGCAGAAGAAAAGAAATAACAAGAGAAGAACTGCATTCTAAATTATCTGTGGGGTTTAACGTTAAAAACATCCATTCTGAATATGGTATGACGGAATTGTTTTCTCAGGCCTATTCGTCTCAAGATGGGGTTTTTAAAAATCCACCTTGGATGAAAGTATTAGTTAGAGATATTAACAACCCTCTTTCAGTTTCATTAAAAGGAAAAGGAGCAATCAATTTTATAGACTTAGCCAATGCTGATTCATGTGCTTTTATATCTTCGGATGACATAGGAGAAGTCTTTAATGATTCTGAATATAAAATTAGCGGAAGATTAAGCGAATCTGATATAAGAGGGTGTAACCTTATGTTTAACTAAAAGATATTAAGAAGTAATTCTTTTTACCTCTTTGTGCCAAAAAATATTTACCGCAAACCAAATTATTTTTTAAAAAAACATATGAACTATCAATTTTTTCTTTATTAATAGAAATAGAGTTTTCTTTAATCGCCCTATTGATTTCAGATTTAGATGACAAAAAACCTACTTCTGAAAGCAGTTCATGAATATGGGGATTATTTTTTAAGTAGTCAAGTTTTAAATTAGCTTTAGGAACTCCATCAAATACACTTAAAAAAGTTTCTTCATCCAATTGACTTAAATCTTCAGATGTAGACTTGCCAAATAAAATATTTGAAGCTACTTTAACTTTTTCTAAATCTTCTTTTGAATGAACTAATTCTGTAAGATAGTTAGCAATAACTTTTTGCAATGACCTTAAGTGTGGTTCTTCTTTATGAGTTTCAATAAATTTATTTATTTCAATTTCATTATAAAAAGTAAAAATTTTAACATATCTAATTGCATCTTCATCAGAAATATTAAGCCAGTATTGATAAAACTTATAAGGAGAAGTTCTTTTTCTATCCAACCAAACATTTCCATCTTCGGTTTTGCCAAATTTAGTCCCGTCTGTTTTAGTAATCAAAGGACACGTTAAAGCAAAAACCTTATTACCTGTCTTTTTTCTGATCAATTCGGATCCGCTGGTGATATTACCCCATTGATCACTGCCCCCCATTTGAATATTACAGTTTTTTTCTGTGAATAAATGATAGAAGTCATACGCTTGAATAAGTTGATATGTGAATTCAGTAAAGGACATACCTTCTTTAGAATCACTTGACAATCTTTTCTTTACAGAATCTTTAGCAGTCATGTAATTTACTGTTAAATGTTTTCCAGCATCTCTTATGAAATCTATCAGATTGATACTCTTAAACCAGTCATTATTATTACATATTATTGCAGAATTTTTTTCGTTTGAATTAAAATTTAGAAATTTAGAAAGCTGAGCTTGAATTCCTTTTATATTATTGTTTAAATCTTTTTTACTTAACAAGTTTCTCTCAGCAGATTTTCCAGACGGATCACCAATCATTCCTGTAGCACCTCCAATTAATACAATTGGTTTATGCCCACAATTTTGGAAATGCATTAAAATTAATATTTGAACCAAACTTCCAATATGTAAAGAATCAGCCGTAGGATCAAAACCAATATAACCATTGCAAGAGCTTTCTAGTAATTTCTCTTCACAACCTGGAACGATATCCTGAAGCATTCCCCTCCACCTTAATTCATTTACAAAGTTATTGATCACGATTTTATTTTTTACAAATATATATCTCTTATATTAAAGAAAAAAAGTTAAACAATAAATAGTAATTTAGATTTATGATTTTAGTCACAGGTGGAACAGGTTTAGTAGGGTGTCATTTACTGTATTTATTAGTTAATAAAAATAAAAAAATAAAAGCTCTTCATAGAAAAAACAGTAAAATTGATGTAGTTAAAAAAGTATTTTCTTATCATTCAGATAGTTTTGAAGAATTGTTTCAAAAAATTCAATGGGTTGAAGGAGATATTAATGATACTGAAAGTCTTTCAGAAGCTTTTAAAGATGTTACAGAGGTTTATCATTGTGCTGCATTTATCTCTTTTGATTCAAAAGATTTAAGTTCACTTAAAAAGATTAATGTTGAAGGAACAGCTAACATAATTAATTGTTCATTAGATCATAAAATAGAGAAACTTTGCTACGTAAGTTCTATTGCAGCAATTGGGGAAAAAACAAACAAAGTTATTAATGAAGATTGTGAATGGAGAGAAAATTCAAATCCATATTCTCAAACCAAATATAATGCAGAGATGGAAGTTTGGAGAGGAATTTATGAAGGTTTAAATGCTGTTATTGTAAACCCTGGTGTTATTGTTGGAAGTGGTTTTTGGAAGCGTGGAAGTGGGGCATTTATCACTCAAATAAGCAGAGGAATGAAATATTATCCACCTGGCTCTACAGGATTTATTTGTGTAGAAGACGTAGTTAACATAATGCATGAATTAATGTCCAATAATATTTTTTCAAAACGATTCATATTAGTAGCCGAAAATTGGTCTTACAAAGATTTTATAACAAAAGTCAGTTCTAATTTAGACCTAAAACCTCCAACAAAAAAAGCAGGAAAAAATTTAATGATGTTAGCATTAATTTTTGATATTTTGAATAGTTGGTTTAATAAAAGAAGAAGAAAGTTAAGCCTAGCTTCCATAAACTCAAGCCAATCAAAAAACAAATATTCTAATGCAAAAATAAAGTCTGAATTAAATTATTCTTTTAAAAGTGTTGAAAAAGCAATTGAAGAAACTTGTGTGAATTTTAAAAACTAATTAAAAGCATCTTTTCTTTTAATGGTTAATATATTTAATTCATTTGTTAATGAATCTTTCAGTTGATTTAATCTAAAATCTAGCTTAGAATAGATTTTTAAATACTGTTTAGGATTTGATGAGTAATAGAAATTGCTATTAACAAATTTCAAACAATCTATTTCATGTTTATTAAAGAGTAAAGAATCATTAATATTATAATAATTAAGATCCGATCTGTTGTTATAAGCTCTACTAGAATTAATTACATTTACATCAAATAAAAAATCAACCATTTCATTTTCTGACATTAAATCAATCGGCTTAGAATTATCATCACCTGAACAAGCAACAATTAAAATCAGCAAAATTATAATTTTTTTCATCTATTAAAAGTTAATTCTTTTCCATGCAATTTTTTGTCAAATATACCCTCATCATAAACTAATTTTCCATTAACAAAAGTTTTACTTATACTTGAGTTAAACTCCACCCCCTCAAAAGGAGACCAGTTACATTTATATAAAATATTTTTTTTGTTAACTGTCCATGGTTTCTCCAAATCAATCAGCACTAAATCAGCATAATACCCTTCCCTAATAAAACCACGATTTGAAATTTGAAAAAGATCAGCCGGATTGTGACACATTTTAGTGACAATTTTTTCTAAAGTAATTTTATTATTTAAATGATGTTCGATCATAGACACTAAAGCATGTTGAACAAGAGGGCCGCCTGAAGGACACTCTAAGTAACTATTTGATTTTTCTTCAATTGTATGAGGGGCGTGATCACTTGCTACAACATCAATTCTGTCATTATTTAAAGCCTTCCATAAAGCATGTCTATCTTGTTTTGTTTTAATTGCTGGATTCCATTTTATATAAGATTGTTTTTCTTTATAATCTTCATCAGAAAACCATAAATGATGAACACACACTTCAGATGTTATTTTTTTATCTTTTAGAGGAATATTATTTTCAAAAAGCAATGATTCACTTTCTGTAGACAAATGAAAAACATGTAGTCTTGCTCCAGTTTCTTTAGCTAATTTTATAATTCTTTTCGTAGATTTTAAGCAGGCCTTTTCAGACCTTATAATCGGATGTAATTCAAAAGGGATATTGGGCCCGTATTTAGATTTATATTTATTGATATTCTCGTTTATAATATTCTCATCTTCACTATGAACAGAAATTAATAAATCTGTATTTAAAAAAATATTTTTTAAAACAGATTCTTCATCAACTAACATATTTCCTGTGGATGATCCTAAAAATAATTTTAAACCTGCTACTTTTTTAGAGTCAATATTTTTAATTTCCTCTATGTTTTCGTTTGTTCCTCCAAACATAAAAGAATAATTCGCATGAGAATTTCTTTCAGCTATTTTAAATTTATTATTTAATTCTAATAAGGTTGTTGTTTGCGGGATTGTATTAGGCATTTCTATATAAGACGTTATCCCTCCAGCAATAGCAGCTTTTGACTCTGAGTTTATTGTTGCTTTATGCGTTAATCCAGGCTCTCTAAAGTGTACTTGATCATCTATTACGCCTGGAATTAAAATTTTACCTTTTGCATCTATAACCTTGCAATCATGATCTGCTTTTATGTTTTTACATATCTTAAAAATTATATCATTTTTAATTAAAAGATCAGATTCGAAAATCTTTCCTTCATTAATAATTTTAGCATTTTTAATTAAAATTTTAAACATGATTATTTATTAATATTATAAAAAAAACTGTAAAATTTCATTTTTATTAATCCAAAAACTGCTTCATAAATTATATCTCCATTCATTTTAGACTCTCCGCGTTCTCTATCTTTGAAAATTATAGGTATTTCTAATATTTTAAATCCATTTTTATATGCCTTGAATTTTAATTCAATTTGAAAAGCATACCCATTAAAAAGTAAAGTTTTTAAATTAATTTTTCTTAAAACTACATTTTTATATCCTACAAATCCAGATGTAGCATCTTTTACCGGAAGGCCAGTTACAACTCTCGAATATATTGATGCAAAGTATGAAAGAATTATTCTGCTTAAGGGCCAATTAACAACATTTATTCCATTAATATATCTAGATCCAACTACGACGTCACAGTTTGGCATTTCAAGTACTTGAAGCATCCTGACTAAATCATTTGGATCATGAGATAAATCCGCATCCATCTCAAAAATAAAATTATAATTTTTTTTTAATCCCCATAAGAAACCTTCTGTATAAGCCTTTCCAAGACCTTCTTTTGATTTTCTAGAAAGAAGGAACACCCTCTCATTGAATTTATCTATATAATCATTCACTACATTACTTGTTCCATCAGGAGAATTATCGTCAACAACCAAAATATCAAAAAAATTAGAAAGGGACAAAACATGATCTAAAACTATTGAAATATTATCCAGCTCATTATAGGTCGGAATAATTACAAGTGCTTTAGACATTTAAATATTTTTTACAAAAATACTGATTTAAGTTCTAAAAATAATTTTGAAATTAATCGAATAAAATAATAGTAATTTTGAAACATGAATGAAGTCGTTCTAAAAACAATTTTTACAGATGATTGGATTAAGTTTCTATTAATAGTATGTGCATTATTAATTATTATGGCAAGGCATGCATGTGGAGAAAAATTTCAATATTTAATAAAATTCTGGGATATTCATAGATATTTTATTTACAAATCTGGACATACAATTAATATATTTAGTTTTGGAAATGCGTGGTTTTTATTATTAAGAGTTGTTTTATTTTCAGTTTTTATCACCTTGTGTACAGTGCCTAAAGGCAAGTTTCAACAAATATTTAATCTAGATTATTTTATTATTATTTCTTTGTTAATGACCAGTTATATTGTTTTAAAATTTTTAATTGAAAAAGCATTCTCAATTATACTGAATTACAGAATTATTTTTGAGGAAATCAATAGATTTAGAGTTGGACTTAAAAACCTTATTTCTCTTCACTTTTACTTTTACTTTTTAATAATAATTTTTAATCCTGTTTCAGATTTTTCAATAATGATTACAAGCTTAGTATTGTTCTCATTATATCTGTTCTTTTGTTCTTCTTTCCTACTGAAAAAATATTCACCAAGGAGCTTCAAGCATCTTGTGTATTTTATTTTGTATATTTGCACGTTCGAAATAGCTCCAATACTAATACTAGTATTGTTCTTAAAAAACATTGGAAAACTATGAAAGTTAAATCTATTCTAATTTCACAACCAAGCCCTACAATCGAAAACTCTCCTTATATCCAATTAAAAAAAAAAAGAAAGGTAAAAATTGACTTTGTTCCTTTTATACATGTTGAGGGAATGACTGCAAGAGAAGTAAGACATCAAAAAATTGATTTATCTAAATTTTCAGCAATAATTCTAACAAGTAGAAATGCTGTAGATCATTTTTTTAGAATTGCTGAAGAAATGCGGTTTCCAATTCCAAATGCATTAAAATATTTTTGTTTATCTGAAGCTGTAGCTTTTTATTTACAGAAATACGTTGTTTATAGAAAAAGAAAAATATATGTTGGCGGAAAAACTTTTGAAGATTTATCATCTCAAATTGAAAAATATCCAGAAGAAAGCTATTTAATTCCAAGTGCAGATGTTCTTTCTCCTTCAATACCAATAAGACTAGATGAACTCGGAGTAAAATGGGTCCAAGGAACTTTTTATAAAACAATGATTAGTGACTTAACTAAACTTAAAAATGTCTATTATGATATTTTAGTATTTTTTAGTCCATCTGGAATAGAATCTTTGTTTTCAAATTTTCCAGAATTCAAGCAAAATGATACTAGAATTGCCGTTTACGGAAATACAACTGTAAAAGCTGCTAAAAAAGCGGGTCTAAGAGTGGACATATCTGTTCCTTCTCCAAAAGTTCCATCAATGTCAAAAGCTTTAGACATTTATATTGAAACAGCTAACAAAAAATAGTTAACTATTAAATTTACTTTTAAAATTTTTAACAAAACTGTCAAATTCCTTCTGAGTTTTGACATTTTTATAGAACTCATCTTTAAATAATTGAAGATATATTTCTATTTGTTTAGGTCTCAAATAACCTCTAACAGGTGTAATTAAATTCATTTCTTTATCAAAAAACAACGTAGTAGGATAGGCACTTATGCCTAAGAATTGAGTGAACTGATGAGAGGAGTTTCTTCTTTGAGATTTACTTTCATCATATCCTATATTACTAAATTCTCTTCCCTTAAAATTCACTATCTCATTGCCTTCTCCATTAAACTTAACAGCATAATAATGTTCATTTATAAAACGTGCAATTTCTTTGTTTTGAAAGGTGTTTTTATCCATTAATTTACATGGACCGCACCAGTTAGTGTAAACGTCTACTAAAATATTTTTTGGATTATTTTTTTGAGATTCAATTGCTTTTTCCAAACTCATCCAGTTAATTGTCTGAGAATAGTTAAATAAAAAACAGAAAAGAAAAGCAGTTCTTAAAATGTAATTAACAAATGTGTTCATTATAAAAATTATTCTGCATCGTGCACCATTCTTTTAAGTGGTTTGATTATTAGAATTACTAATACTCCAAAAATCGTGCAAAAAATAGTTATTCCTGTAAAAGTCCAAAAATCTCCAGCTTCTGAAGCGTTTTCACCTATTAATCCAGCAACTTTATTTCCAAGACCAGTTGCAGCAAAATATGACCCCATCATAAAAGCTCCCCACCTAGCTGGAGCTAATTTTGTTACAAATGAAAGTGCTACAGGTGAAGCGCATAATTCACCAATAGTATGAAAAAGATAAGCTAGAACCAACCAATACATTGCAGATTTCTGAGTAATTTCCCCAGCTGCATCATATGTAACTTCATTTGCTGCTAAAGACATAAATGAGAATCCAAATCCCATTATAATTACTCCAACTGCCATTTTAAATATCGAAGAATGCTGGTAGCCCTTCTTTTTCCACCAAATCCAAAAAGAACCAATCGCAGTAGCAAAAATCAGAATAAAAGTTGCATTAACAGATTGAAACCAACTAGCAGGAACCATGAAATTACCTAAAGCTAAATCTGTTTTTTGAGAAGCGTAAATATTCATTAAACCTCCTGCTTGTTCAAAAGCGCCCCAAAAAACAATTACTATTAAAAAGGCCAAATAGGTTACTAAAATTCTATCTTTTTCAATTTTATTTCCATCATTATAAACTACAATTGCAAATCCAACTGCAAAAGAAATACCAATTAGTAGCAGACCATAACTCCAATCTCCACTATAACCTATGTATAAACCTAAAAGTGCAGTAACAGAAAATCCAATCAAAGAGTTTGATTTTTTGAAAATTTGTAAAAATAAATTTTCTGATTTTTTTTCTGAAGAATCTAATTCAATTAGGTTACCAACATGACTTAAATACTTTTGTCCTTTCCAATAAACAAATTGACCTATAGCCATTCCAATTCCAGCTAAACCAAAGCCATAATGCCAGTTATATACCTCACCAATATAACCGACCACGATAGCAGAAACAGCAGCACCAACATTAATTCCCATATAAAAAATATAAAAACCCATATCTCTTTTGTCAATATCACTTTTACCATAAAGTCCACCAACCATAGTTGAAATATTTCCTTTTAAGCAACCTACTCCTAAGACAATAAAAGTTAATCCAGTATAAAATGCCCATAATGCCTCAACTGCTAAAATTCCATGACCAAAACAAAGTAAAAGACCTCCAACCATAACTGATTTTCTTTGGCCTAGAAACCTGTCTGCTAAAATTCCGCCAGGAATTGTTGCTAAATAAACAAACATCGTATACCAACCGTACAAAGCAATAGCATCACCATCTGCCCAGCCCATGCCTGGGTTGTCTCCTGATGTTTCAGACACTAAATACAAAACAAGAATTGCTCTCATTCCGTAGTAGCTAAATCGCTCCCATAACTCAGTAAAGAATAACACAAACAATCCTATAGGGTGTCCAAAAAGTGTTTTTTGTTGAAGTTCAGCGTGATTGCTCATATTTTATTTATTAGAATTTAATTATTTTTTTACCGTGATAATATTTTCCTTCTATTTGAGAATGTAACTTATCAAAATTTTCATAAGTAATGCCTCCAGCAGAAATAATTTCAAAACTATCAGGAACTAAATCTAACATTTTTTTTAGAATTTCTACAGCATTTATCGCAAAACGCTCACCTCCTGACGTTAATACTCCATTAATGTTTCTGTTACTAGATATTAATGATAAAGAATCTATAACAGAACTAGTAGAGTCGATAGCCTTGTGAATAATCACATTTAAAGGCTTTGCAGCTTTTGAAAGTTTATTTATTTGAATCATATCAAAATTTGCATTTTGGTCTAAACATCCTAATACCACGCCATCTAAACCTAGATTTTTACAAAAATTAATATCTTCTATCATGGTGTTTATTTCTTCTTTAGAGTAGATAAAAGAAGGGTGTTTTGGCCTTATCATAACTCTAATAGGTGTTTTTAAAGCATAAAAAGTTTCTTTAATTAATTCTCTTGAGGGAGTCAATCCATCTAAATCTAATCTACCACATAGCTCAATTCTGTTGGCTCCATTTTTTTCTGCATTGATAGCATCTTCTAATGAATCAACGCATACTTCTTTAATAGTTTGCATTCAGGGAATATAACTAAAAATGATGTCTTTTAAAGGTTTCGATAGCCGCATAATCTGGCATTCCTATCTTTCTAAACCTTGTTGCAATCGCAAGATTTCTGTCCTCCGTCCTAACCCAAAATTCTCTATCGTCATCCCCTTGAAACATAACATTATCTTTTTGTGTTTGATGATAAAAAATAGCTTTTCTTTTTCTTAATACTTGGTTAGGACTCATTGGGACAGACATATCAATTTGATGAATTTCCCATTCATGCCATGCGCCTCTATATAACCAAACCCAGCAATCTTTCATGAATTTTTCACTTTTTAACTCTTGTAAAACATCGAAAAAAATGTCCAGACAAACCTTGTGTGTTCCATGAGGGTCAGCTAAATCTCCAGCAGCATAAATTTGATGAGGTTTTATTTCTGAAATGATATTACTTATTATTTCCTTATCACTTGCTGTAGGTATAGATTTCTTAACAGAGCCTGTTTCGTAAAAAGGAAGTTTTAAAAAATGTACATTAGAATCAGGAATTCCAAGAAATCTAGTAGCCCCAAGGGATTCTTTTTCTCTAATTAGGCCTGCTATCTTTCTTATTTTTTTGTTATTTAAAATTTCATTATTAAATTTTAATAAACTTATTAATTCTTTATCATTTTTATTTGAAAAACTTTCATAAACTTCAACATACTTAAGCACGTCAGAATTAGACACCGCAATATTTCCAGAAGTTTGATAAACTACATGAACTTCGTGCCCTTGAGAGACTAGTCTGTCAAAAGTACCTCCCATAGAAATCACATCATCATCTGGGTGCGGACTAAAAATAAGAACTCTCTTTTTGGATGGATTAGCTCTTTCTGGCCTGTATCTATCCTCAACATCGGGCTTTCCTCCTGGCCAACCAGTTATAGTTCTTTGAAGTTTATTAAATATTTCTAGATTTATTTCATAAGTAGTTTGATGCAATAGTAATTCAGATAAATTATTCTTATTGTAATCAGATTCTGTTAATTTTAATATTGACTTCTTAGTTATTTCACATAGCCACATTATTGCTTTTGCTTTTAGCTCATCATTCCATTTACATGACCCTACCTTCCAAGGAGATTTAATTCTAGTTAAATTAGATGAAGATGAATTGTCTAATACAAAAGTTACATTACTGTGTTTTTGTAAAAAACTAGCAGGTATGTTTGAATCAATTTCGTTTTCGATAGCTTTTTTAATAACAGAAGATTTGTTTTGTCCCCACGCAAGTAAAACTATTCTTTTAGATTTTCTAATAGTTTTAATTCCCATTGTGATAGCAGTTGTCGGGACATTCTCAATTCCATAAAAAGATTTTCTTGCATCATTTCTAGTTATATAATTAAGGTGAATTCTTCTAGTTAACGAGTCATAATTTGACCCTGGCTCATTAAATCCAATATGACCCGTTCTTCCTATTCCTAAAAGCTGAAAATCAATCCCTCCTAATTTGGAAATCTTTTCATCATAACTCTGACAATAATCATTAATTTCATTTTCACTTATGTCGCCATCTGGAATAAATATATTTTCAGGCTTTATATCAACATGAGAAAATAAATGCTCATTCATAAAATGATGATAGCTTTGAATGTCATCCTTTTTCATAGGAAAATACTCGTCCAAATTAAATGATATTACATTAAAAAAGCTAAGCCCATCTTCTTTATGCATTCTGACAAGTTCGTTATATACAGAAATAGGAGAAGATCCTGTAGCTAGACCTAATACACAGTTTTGGTTATTCTTTTGTTTTTTCTTAATTAATGTAGCTATCTCATTAGCAACTATTTTAGAAGCATTTTTTGAATCACTAAAAATAACACTATGAATTTTTTCAAACCTTGTTTGTTCTAATGTCCCTGGCGATTTATAATTAATTCTCATTTTAACTTATTTAATTTATTCCAATTGTATTTTAGTCCAAAAGCAAAAACAAATCCAATAGTCAAGAAAGTGATGCCATTATTAATGTCGCCATAAATAAAATATCCAGTTGAGAACAATATTGAATAGATGGCTAGACATCCGCATATCATGCATAAAATTCCAAGAGGAACTGACCAAGTTTTATCATCACTCTCCTTATCAAAGAAAATATTTTTATTTGCAGCTTCAGCTTTAATAGTCTTCCATCCTGGTCCTCCAGGATTAGTTTTTTTGCAAAAATCAATTAATGTTTCTGTTAAGTCTGGTTTGGTTAAAAAAGTTACTATTACCCAAATTAAAGTTGTAAATAAGACAACCACTGGAAATTTATAGTAAGATGGGAACAGTCCTGAATCTGAAAATAAAGTATCTCCTAGTGAAGAAAAATTTAAAATAATCGAAACAAATCCTGAAACAAACATAGCTGAAATCTCACTCCATGCATTTATTCTCCACCAAAACCATCTTAAAATAAAAATCAATCCTGTTCCAGCTCCGAACATTAGAATAACATCAAATAATTGAAGAGCATTAGTTAATAATAATGCAAAAATGGCACTGATAAGAAATAAAGTTATAGTAGAAATTCTTCCAACATTAACTAGTTGTTTTTCGCTAGCATTCTTGTTTATTTGTTGCTTATAAAAATCATTGACAATATACGAAGATCCCCAATTAAGGTGAGTTGATATAGTTGACATATAGGCAGCTACAAGAGAGGCAACAACCAACCCTAATAAACCTGAGGGTAGCATAGTTAGCATTGCAGGGTACGCAAGATCATGTCCTAACTTATCTTCTGATATCCCAGGAAAGGCATTTTGAATACTTGCTAAATCAGGGAATATCACTAATGAAGCTAATGCAACAATAATCCAAGGCCATGGTCTTAATGCATAGTGCATAACATTAAAGAAAAAAGTTGCTCCTATTGCATGATTTTCATCTTTAGCCGCTAGCATTCTTTGTGCGATATACCCACCCCCTCCAGGCTCAGCTCCAGGATACCAAGAGCTCCACCATTGAACCGCAAGAGGAACAATAAGTAATGGTATATACACATCTGGATCATCAAAGTTTGGGATAATAGCTAATTTATCAGCAACATTTTCATTTGAAATTAAATTTGCCATTCCTCCAATTTCAGGTAGGTTTACCAAATAATATGCCGCACCAATTGATCCGGCCATTGCAACGAAAAATAAAATAAAATCAGTGTAAACAACTCCTCTAAACCCACCAACTGTACTAAAAACCACCGTAATTGAACCTGCATAAAGTATGGTTTCTAATGGAGATAGTCCCAACATTATTTCGCCAATTTTTATTGCAGCTAATGTGACTCCGGACATAGCCATTACATTAAATATAACTCCAAGATAAATTGCTCTAAAAGCTCTTAAAAACTTCCCCCCCCATCCACTATATCTCAACTCATAAAATTCCATATCAGTAGATACATTTGATCTTCTCCATAGTTTAGCATAAACAAAAACTGTTAGAAGACCTGTTAAAAGAAAAGCCCACCAGACCCAATTTCCAGAAACACCATTATTTCTAACTATATCTGTAACTAAATTGGGAGTATCTGTAGAAAAAGTAGTAGCAACCATAGAAATTCCTAGTAACCACCAAGGCATATTCCTTCCAGATAAAAAATATTCAGAAGAGCTTGAGGAAGATTTTTTAGAAACCCAAAAGCCAATAATAAGAGTTGTTGAAAAAAATCCAATAATTATAAATATATCAAGTGAAGATAAATCGATCATATGTGTTAATATTTTATTAAATCTAGTTTATTACTACTTAAATTTAATCAATAAATAGCTAAAAAGATATAAAGCATAGACTAACTCAATTATTTTAAATATTTCTGTACTTCTAAAATATCCTTTTTTGAAGTTAAATCTAAAACATTATCTGAAATTAGAATTCCCAAAACACTATTAGATTTTTTTAAAATCATGTTTTTCAAAACATCTGGTATCTCCTTCTCGTCTCTTAAATCATTTAACGGACAATTTTTAAAAAACTTAAAACTATAAGCCCCACTAAACTTAAAAAGATTCATACTAACCCTTACTTTACCAGAATTATCCAAGTATTTATTAATCAATTCCGCCTTAGGTTTTTCAATGATATCTTCTAAGAAATTATTTTCATTCATTTTAATGACTGCAAAAGAACTAATTCTCTTTTCAGAAAAATTCAATCCATCACGATCGTAGGCCATAAAAGCATTTTCAGCTTCACTAAATCTTATTTTTGACAATGATTTAATTGAATATAAATTATCTCCGTTACAAACACAAAAAGATGTGGATTTTAAAACAGGAAATTGATTTAGAGTTTGTAAGACAGCATCAGCAGTTCCTAAAGGCCTAATTCTATTATTTAGTAAGTATTGTATCGAAAATCTAATACTTGCTTCATTTGATTTAAGATTGATGTTATTTCTAAAAAAATCGGCTTTTTCGCTAGTAACTATATATATGTTTTTAAACCCTGATTGTACTGCATTTGAAATTAAATAACTAATAAATGGTTTTTTCTCACTCCCAAATTCGATTAAAACCTTGCTCTTTGAATTAGCAGCATCAACCTGGTCAATTGACAACTTAACATTATTAACTGGCTTTTTCATTCTTGAAGAAGCCCCAGCAGCCATGATAATTATTGAGTTTGTCATTTTAAAAAATTCCTTTTGATATTTTAACTCTAGAAACATCAATTGCACCTGCTTCAAGAATTGATTTCATAATTTTTTCTTCATTATTAATACTTGAAACTGCAACAATTGAGCCTCCACAGCCAGATCCAACAATCTTTGATCCATAAGCTCCGGCTAAATTTGCAGCGTCAATCATTTGATCAATTTTAGGTACTGTAATCTTAAGTTTATTTTTTAAAATATTGTGATGTAAATTCATTAATTCTCCCAATACTTTAGTGCTTGTATTTGAATTTTCCATTTCTTTTAAAGCTTTCAATGTAACATGATGATTTTCTACCGCAGCTTTAAAGTAAACAAATGATTCATTGTCTAATATCTTTGAGTAATCTTCAATATTTTCATTCTTACATTTTAAAATATCAAATTTTGAATTGAATTTTTGAACTTTTCCTATTGCATCAGTAGCCTTATTTCTTAATTCTTTCAATACTCCATCTGTATTTTTTTCAATTCCAGAGTTTGCAATTATAAAACTACTAAATCCACTATCAATCTTTTTGTATGAAAACCTAGACCCAGTTTCTAAAAAAATTGTGTTCCCTATAGCTATTGAATATTGATCCATTTTTCCACCTGAGCCTCCTTGCTCAATTACTTCAGAACGATATGCTATTTCAGCAATCAATTCATTATTAATTTCTCTATTAATCCCAAAAGCTTTAATGAAAAAATAAACTAAACAAACTGTTAAGGCAGATGAACTAGAAATACCCGCATTTATATAAATATCACTCTGGACTTTAATATCCATGCCTGAATTAACATAACAGCCAAAAGTTCGTAATGTTTTGATTACGGCTCTAATGTGGTCTCCTTTTTTTATAACTATTAAATCTTCATTAACATTAATACATACTTCTTTATTTAAATCAATTAAATTAAAATTTAATAATATGTCAGAATTAAACTCCCCTTCTACTGTGATATATTTATCTATTGCACATGCAATTACGGGAAGTCCTAAATAATCTTGATGATCTCCAAAAAGACAAATTCTGGCTGGAGCTTTAGAAATAATTGTATTTTTCAATAACAATGTTTTTTATTATTAGTTTTCCAAAACTGGAATTATGAATTTTTTCACAGTTGGGGTTGTATGGGCTTCGTCAAGATATTTTTCAAGTAGTTTTATTTTTTCCGGAAATCTTTTAGAAACATCAATCAGCTCCTTAGGGTCATTGCTTAAGTCATAAAGTTGAAGTTTAGAGTCTGATTTGAATAGATTTTTTTTGATTCCTTTCCATTTGCCCATTCTTATAGCTTGTAGCCCTCCACTTGCAGGATACTCCCAATACAAGTAATCATGTTGAGTTTGATTTTTTGCTTGCAATGTTGGGTAAAAACTTATTCCATCAGTATTAAACGGAAGTTCAATATTAGCGATATCACAGGCAGTAGCAAAAAAATCATAAAATGAAGATATATGATTAGAAACAGAGCCCGACTTAATTGTATTAGGCCAACTTGCTATCATTGGTACTCTTATACCCCCTTCACTTACACTACCCTTCATCGTATCTCTTGAGTTAACAAAGATTCCTGTACTATTAAAAAAGTTGTAGTCAACTTGCTTTACCCAGGATGGACCATTATCACTTGTAAAAATGATAAGTGTATTTTCATATTCCCCAATTTCTTTAAGTTTCTCAACAATTTCTCCAACTTGCTGATCTAAATATGAAATCATGGCGGCATAAGTAGCTCTAGGATTTTTATTTGGAAAATATGACTTTCCAGTATAGGGCTCTTCAGATCCGAATTTTTCTAAATAATAATCTACCCATTTCTGCGGACCTTGTAAAGGAAGATGAGGAATTGGTGAGGCATAGTAAAGAAAGAAATTTTCATCTTTATTTCTGTCTATAAAATCTAAAGCTTCTTGATGCATTAAAGCGGGAGCATAATCTTTCTGGTTGTATTTTTTATATGATTTACTATCATATGGATCAGCATTTTCTTCCAATCCTTCTTGCTTGGTAACTATGTAGTTATTTAAAAAATATCTTTTATCATTTTTCCATAAATGAGTTGGGTAATAAGTGTGGGCTTGTCTTTGACAGTTATAGCCATAAAAAAAATCAAACCCTTTTTTATTAGGTATACTATTAGTCATCGGAGCTCCTAATCCCCATTTTCCAACCATCCCAGTTTTATAACCATTTTCTTGTAAAACATTAGCAACCGTCACTATAGAGTCTAATAAGGGTCTCTGCCCTTCTAAACTTGGGTCATCTAACATGGCTTTAAAACTCCAGACATCGCCTCTCTCGCTCCACTCGCCATTAGCTCTGATATGAGTGTTTCCCATATGCATTCCTGTCATTAATACACTTCTTGCAGGAGCACATACTGGAGCACCAGAATAATGATTGGTAAATAACATTCCAGAATTTGCTAATTTGTCAATATTAGGAGTTTCTATTAATTTTTGTCCATAAATGCCTAATTCTCCGTATCCTAAATCATCTGCTAAAATGTATATGATATTAGGTTGAGATTTCTCTGACGAATTAGTTTTTTTACAACTAAAAAAAAAGAGAATTGCTAAAAAAAAATAGCATTTAATATAAAATAATAAAAGTTTATTCATACTTGCTTTTTTGATATTACTCAAACTGTAATCAATTTATATCTAAGTTAATAAATTCTATAAATTCATAACTATCAATTAAATCACACAATGATTATCTTTGTAACATGATAAAACAAAATTTTAACAATAAAATTGATGGCTTTTCTAAATTATCAAAAGAAGAAAAAATAGCATGGGTTAGTTCTACTTATTTTAAAAGCAATCTAGAATCAGGCAAATTGTTGAAACAATATTGGAATGATGATATAGATTTACAAAAAACACATGATGAGTTCACTGAAAACACTATTTCTAATTTTTATCTCCCTTTAGGCATCGCACCAAATTTTTTAATTGATGGAAAAGACTACACCATTCCTATGGCAATTGAAGAAAGTTCGGTTATTGCAGCAGCTTCTAAAACAGCTAAGTTTTGGAGAGAAAGAGGGGGTTTTAAAACCACTATTTTAAATTTTAAAAAAACAGGCCAAGTTCATTTTATATTTAATGGAAACAAAGAAAAATTATTTGATTTTTTTAAAAATATCAAATCTTTATTAATTGAAGAATGTAAAGAAATAAACTCTAATATGGCTAAAAGAGGGGGAGGAATTCTTGATATTGAAATCATTGATAAGACAATTGATATACCCAATTATTATCAGATCAATGCTACTTTTGACACTGTAGATTCTATGGGGGCTAATTTCATCAATTCATGCCTTGAACAATTTTCTAAAACTTTAAAAAAGGAAGCAATTTCAAATTCAAATTTTTCTAATAAAGAAAAAAACATTGAAATAATAATGAGCATATTAACTAACTATACTCCGGACTGTTTAGTTAAGGCTGAAGTAAGCTGTTCATTAAAAGACCTAAGTGAGGACAAAAATTTTAGTGGAAAAAAATTAGCTGAAAAGTTTCTTCAAGCAATACAAATAGCAAAAACTCAAAAAGAGAGAGCAGTAACCCACAATAAGGGAATCATGAATGGAGTAGATTCTGTAGTTATAGCAACTGGAAATGATTTTAGAGCTATTGAAGCCGGAGTTCATGCTTACGCATCAAAAGATGGGTTTTACACTAGTTTATCTGACGCAAAAGTTGTTAAAAATATTTTTACTTTTTCCATAGAACTTCCTATTTCGTTAGGAACTGTTGGAGGAATAACAAACCTTCACCCGCTTGTGAAATGGTCGCTCAAATTACTTGGAAATCCGTCTGGAAAAGATTTAATGAAAATTGTTGCGGTAGCTGGACTTGCACAAAATTTTGGCGCTATAAAATCTTTAATAACATCTGGAATCCAAAAAGGACATATGAAAATGCATTTAATTAATATTTTAAACACATTAAATGCTGATGAATTTGAAAAGAAAGAAATGATTGAATATTTCAAAAAACATACTGTTACTTATAGCAGTGTTGAAAAAGCACTTAAACAACATAGAAATGGATTATAGTGGCACTAGTTATGGAAAAGTATTATTAACTTCAGAATACTTTGTTTTGAAAGGATCCTTAGCCTTAGCAATTCCAACCAAATACAGTCAATCTCTTGAATTTAAATTTATGCATTCCAATAATTTAATTTGGGAAGCATATAATGAAAAAGAAGAAGTTTGGTTTAATACGGAATTTGAGCTTCCCAGTTTGAAAATCAATGAAAATGATAATGAAAAAAGCAGAGTTTTACAATCAATCTTATTGTCGGCACAAAAATTAAATTCTAAATTTTTAAATCACTCACAAGGCGGGAAGGTTAAGACTAAACTAACTTTTCCAAAAAACTGGGGACTAGGAAGTTCTTCAACTTTGATAAATAACATTTCCAATTGGGCTAATATAAATCCATATGAACTATTATGGTCAAACTTTAAAGGAAGTGGCTATGATATTGCTTGTGCAAAAACAAAAAACTCTATTTTATACCAATTAAAAAACAACAAACCAGTTGTTAAGGAAGTGAATTTCAAACCTGTTTTTTTAAAAAATTTATTTTTTATTTACTTAAATAAAAAACAAAATAGCAATAAACAAATCGAATTTTTTAATAAAAAAAAATTAGAAAATTCAACATTAATTCATACATTTTCTCAACTAACCATAGAGTTTTTTGAATCTAAAACATTAATTGATTTTCAAAATTGTATAAAAAAACATGAAAATTTATTGTCTTCACACCTAAACACAAAACCAGTTAAAGAAAAACTTTTTAAAGATTATAAAGGAGAAATTAAAAGTCTTGGTGCTTGGGGAGGAGATTTTGTTTTAGCCGCAGGCCCTATAAATACTCCAGAATATTTTAGTAGAAAAGGTTTTAACACTATTATTAAATATAACGAAATGTTTTAATAAAAAGTCTACTTTATAAAGTTTGGCACGATTTCTGTATTATTAATAAAACATAATATTTTTGGTTAGTTGTTGTTAAAACGCCCTTGTTTTCCAAAAACAAGGGCGTTTTTTCTTTTAAGATTTTACTTCTAAAACCGTCCTGAAACCTACATGTTGTGAACTACTATCAGGTGTGCTTTTCATTCTCATTGAATTTCTAAAACCACTGCAATATGAATCATTACATAGAAAACTTCCTCCTCTCATCACCCTTTTAGAGCTAAATGGATCATTAGGATCAAAGCTTTTTGTTGGACCTATTGGATTATTTGTAATTCCTTTTGAAATGGTAGAATAATAATCACTATGGTATAAATCTGAACACCACTCCCAAACATTTCCTGAAATATCAAATAATCCAAAATCATTTTTATCGAATGATTTTACAGGTGAAGTGTAATAAAATTTATCTTCTACTATATTTTTTGAAGGAAAGTTTCCTTGCCAAATATTAGCTTTTTGTTTGCCAAAACCTACAGGTTCATTTCCCCAAGTATAGATAGTATTTGAATTTCCTGATCTCATTGCGTATTCGTATTCAGCTTCAGTTGGAAGTCTCCTTCCTTTCCATTTACAATATGCAACTGCATCATCCCAACTAACATGAATAACAGGGTGATTTAAAATTGTATCTATACTACTTTCTTTTCCATATGGCTGCTTCCAATTAACCTCTTTTTTAAGTTTCCACCATTGAGAAAAATCATTTAAATTTTCAGTTTGTGACTCGAAAAAAACAAGAGAAGAAGGCGCTAGTAAACTATCATGAGGTTTTGGAGTATTAGGAGGTAAATATTTTTTTAAGTCATTCCAATCTATTATTTTTTCAGCAGTAGTCAAATAACCAGTAGATTCTACGAATTTTTTAAAATCAGCATTTGTAACTTCTGTTTCATCCATTAAAAAAGAATTAACCACAACTTTATGTTGAGGATATTCGTCCCTCATAGCTTGATTATTATCTGCACCCATCAAAAACTCACCACCCTTTATAAAAACCATTCCGCTTGGAGCCTCTTTTAAAAGCTGTTTTTTTTCTGAATTATTACATGAAAAATTTAAACATAAAATAAAAAAGAATAATATTTTTTTCATTATTAAGGGTTAATGTTTTGATCTTAGTATTATAGATAAGGATTATTTAGTCCCTTTATTTAATTGTTTGGTATAACAAATACAAGCTTTAATATATTTTAAAACAAATTTAAAGATTAATTTTTTTAAATTAACAATAATTATTATTATTCTTATGAAGAAAAAATTAGCAGAAGAGTACTGGAAAAAAAATATAAAATACTTAATCATACTTCTTTCAATTTGGTTCACTGTCTCTTTTGGTTTTGGAATTATTCTTGTTGAAGAGTTAAATCAATTTAAAATAGGAGGCTTTAAGCTAGGTTTTTGGTTTGCTCAACAAGGCTCTATTTATGTGTTTGTTGCCTTAATACTGGTTTACATATTATTAATGAATAGGTTAGATAAAAAGTTTAACTCAAAAAGATCATCATGAGTTTACAATTATGGATATGGCTAATGGTTGGAGTAACTTTTACGCTTTACATTGGAATTGCTATTTGGTCAAAAGCCGGATCTACAAAAGAATTTTATGTTGCTGGAAGTGGAGTTTCTCCGATTGCTAATGGAATGGCCACTGCTGCCGACTGGATGTCTGCCGCATCTTTTATTTCAATGGCTGGTCTAATTTCGTTCATGGGTTATGATGGATCTGTCTATTTAATGGGCTGGACTGGTGGATATGTTCTTTTAGCACTTTTACTAGCTCCTTATTTAAGGAAGTTTGGAAAATTTACTGTCCCAGATTTCATCGGAGACAGGTATTATTCTGATACCGCAAGAGTAGTAGCTGTTTTTTGCGCCTTAATTATCTCCTTTACCTATGTAGCTGGACAAATGAGAGGAGTTGGATTAGTTTTTTCAAGATATTTAGAAGTGGACATTAATACCGGAGTTATTATTGGAATGGCTATTGTATTATTTTATGCTGTATTAGGGGGGATGAAAGGCATAACCTACACTCAGGTAGCTCAATATTGCGTTCTAATTTTTGCTTTTATGGTCCCTGCAATTTTTATATCAATTCAAATGACTGGAAACCCTATCCCTCAAATTGGTTTTGGTTCTCAAGGAACTGACGGAATGTATTTGTTAGATAAGCTTGACAGCTTAAGCAGAGAGCTAGGTTTTCACGAGTACACATCTGGATCTAAATCAAAGTTAGATGTCTTTTTTATAACAGCTGCACTTATGGTGGGAACAGCTGGTCTTCCACACGTAATAGTTAGATTCTTTACAGTAAAAAAAGTGAGCGATGCTAGAAAATCTGCTGGATGGGCTCTTCTTTTTATTGCTATACTCTATACTACTGCACCTGCTATTGCAGTTTTTGCCAGAATAAACTTAATTGAAACAGTTAGTGAAAAAAGGTATGATGAATTACCTGGATGGTTTGACAATTGGGAAAAAACAGGATTATTAACTTTTGATGACAAAAACAAAGATGGTCTTGTACAGTATGTTGCCGATCCTCAATTAAATGAATTAAGTATTGATAGAGATATTATGGTAATGGCAAATCCAGAAATTGCTGAACTGCCTAACTGGGTGATTGCTCTTTTAGCAGCAGGTGCTTTAGCAGCAGCGCTTTCAACTGCAGCTGGACTTCTTTTAGTAATATCTGCATCTGTATCACATGACCTTATTAAAAAAATAATCAAACCTGATGTTTCTGAAAAGGGAGAACTTATAGCCGCAAGAGTTTCTGCATTCTTTGCAGTTCTTTTAGCTGGGTATTTCGGAATAAATCCCCCTGGTTTTGTTGCCGCTACTGTAGCTTTAGCTTTTGGACTTGCAGCTGCTTCATTTTTTCCAGCTATTGTGATGGGAATTTTTTACAAAAGAATGAATAAAGAAGGAGCCGTTTCAGGAATGATAGTAGGGCTTTTTCTAATGCTTTTTTACATGACGAAATTTAAATTCGGATGGTTTGGTGGAGGAACAAATGATGAGTGGTGGTTTGGAGTGTCCCCTGAAGGATTTGGAACCTTCGCTATGTTAGCTAACTTTATTGTTTCAATTACCGTTTGTCAATTTACAGCTCCCCCTCCCAAAGAGATACAAGAATTAGTTGAAAATATTAGAATACCTTCAATAGAATAAATGAAAAAAATAACACTAATTATTGCTTTATTTTTTATATCTAACATTACTGCTCAAAATTTAGATTTATTTAAAAAAGAAATTTTCATTCAAGATGAAGATACTCTTAGGTATAGGATTTTGAAACCTAACAACTACAATCCTAATAAACAATATCCTGTTCATTTGTTTTTACATGGATCTGGTGAAAGAGGAAATGATAATTTTTCTCAACTAACACATGGCGCAAAATTATTTTTGAAAAAAGAAAATAGAGAAAAATATAATTCTTGGGTAATATTTCCTCAATGTTCAGAAAATGACAGATGGCCCAGTTTAATATCTGATCTATGGAATAAAACTTTTAATCAAAACATTACAAAACCTAATAAGAGTTTAGGACTGGTTATTAAGCTAATGGACAGTTTTGTAGAAAAAAAACATGTAAATAAACAAAAGATTTATGTAAGTGGATTGTCAATGGGAGGTATGGGGACTTTTGAAATATTATTTAGAAGACCAAATATGTTTGCTGCTGCAACTCCTATTTGTGGAAATGGGTCCCCTCAATTAGCTAAGTTATTCGCTGACAAAGTTCCTATTTGGATTTTTCATGGTTCTGATGATACAGTGGTTAGTCCTAAACATTCTTTAAAAATGGCTAAAGCTATTATTGAGGCTGGAGGAAGTCCGAAAATCACTTTCTATGAGAATGTTGGTCACGATAGCTGGAATAATGCTTTTGCTGAAAAGGATTTTTTAAAATGGATACATTCTAAATCAAAAAAACAATGAAATATCACAAAACATTATTACTAATTTTTTTATTTTCTATCATGAGTAATACTGCACAAGATGTTTATATTCAAGGAGGAGGAACACTTATGGATTGGGCTCATCTAAAAAAATATGAACAAAGCAATTCTGAACTTAAAAAAATAAACGACCCAAATCGAGTTGTTTTCATGGGAAATTCAATAACAGAGGGATGGTCTAATTTTGATAAAGATTTTTTTATAAATAATCCATTTATAAATCGAGGAATTGGTGGACAAACCACTCCACAAATGTTAATTAGATTCATACCCGATGTAGTAAATTTAAATCCTAAAGCTGTTGTAATTTTAGCTGGAATAAATGATATAGCTGAAAATACTGGACCAATAACTTTAGAAAATATAGCAGAAAACATCATTTCAATGGCTGAAATTGCTAAAGCAAATGGTATTAAAGTATTAATTTGTACAACTCTGCCAGCAATTGATTTCCCTTGGTCACCTGGAATGGAACCTGGTCCAAAAGTAATTAAATTAAATTCTATTTTAAAAGTCTATTGTGATTCCAATGATATTACTTACGTAGATTATTTTTCAGCAATGTCAGATGAAAAAGGAGGATTAAAAGTTCCTGAATATACAACAGCTGATGATTTAGTTCATCCTAATTTAGCTGGTTATAAAGTAATGGAGAAAATAATTCTTAAAGCGCTTAAATAATTTCATTATATTTAATTTAGTGAAAAAAGATGTACACAATAATCTTCTCTATTTTCTAATACCATTAATTGGGATTTTAGTCTTTAAGTACTTTTCAACAAAACCTTCTGTTGATCAAATTTCAATTGATTATAATACAGTTCAAAACAAGGGAAATAAAGCAACTAATATTTCTTATCAAGCAGTTAATTTCAATTTCGACGTTAAACCAATATTGTCTGACAAATGCTACACTTGTCACGGCCCTGATGAAAAGGCCAGAAAAGCTGATTTAAGACTAGATTTAGAACAAGGTTTTTATAGTTCTATTAAAGACAATATTGATAAATACATTATTAATAGAGAAAACCCTCACGAAAGTGAACTTATTAAAAGAATTTACAACGGCAATGTTAGTGAGATAATGCCACCGCCTGAATCTAACCTTATACTTACCAATAAAGAAAAAGAAACACTTAAAAAGTGGATAGAGCAAGGTGCTAAATGGGAACCACACTGGTCTTACTCAAAACCAATTCTTCCTGAAATTCCAAAAACAGATTTTTCAAATTGGTGTAGTAATGAAATCGATTTTTTTATAGCAAATAAACTAGAAAGTAAAGGGTTAAAGCCTTCTGAAATCGAAGAAAAAGAAATCGTTATTAGAAGATTATATTTTGATTTAACAGGACTTCCGCCATCTTTAAATGATATAAATAATTTCTTGAAAAATGAATCTAAAGATGCCTACGAAAACATAGTCGATAAACTACTCTCTTCTAAATCTTATGGTGAAAGAATGGCTTCAATCTGGATGGATTTAGCTAGGTATGGCGATAGCCATGGTTATCAAGATGATCAAGAAAGAATTATGTGGCCTTGGAGGGATTGGGTGATTCATGCATATAATAAAAATTTATCTTATGATAAATTCATTACATGGCAAATAGCAGGTGATATGCTGCCTAATGCAACTAAAGAGCAAATTCTAGCTTCAGGTTTTAATAGAAATCATAAAATTACTCAAGAAGGTGGAGTTGTTCCTGAAGAATATCGTGTTGAATATGTAGCTGACAGAGCAGTTACTACATCAAAAATAATGATGGGACTTACAGTTGAATGCGCTAGATGTCACTCTCATAAATACGATCCAATATCTCATGAAGAATTTTTTAGTTTCTACAGTTTTTTTAACAATGTAGATGAAGAAGGTTTAATTATATATGGTGAAACAGCTCCAAAACCTAATTTAAAAATAACTAAGGAAGACCTTAAAGATGAATTAAGTTTTGTAAATCTTCCAGACAGCATTAATGATGTGACGTTAATGGTAATGAAAGAGACCGAAAATCTTAGAAATACGTATGTTTTAAACAGAGGAAGTTATGATTCTCCAACAACTAAGGTTAATCCTGGGACACCTAAAGTAGTTTTACCATTTGACAACAAAAAAAATCCTGCAAATAGAGTTGGATTATCAAAATGGTTTTTTGACGACAACAATCCTCTAACTTCAAGGGTTGCTGTTAATAGAATTTGGCAACAATTTTTTGGAATCGGAATTGTTGCAACACCAGGTGATTTTGGAAGTCAAGGAAGCAAACCTATTAATCCAGAACTTCTTGATTGGCTCGCTTACACTTATCAAAAAAAGGATAAATGGGATACAAAAAAATTCATTAAAAGAATTGTAATGTCATCAACTTACAAGCAATCTAGTAAATCAAAAAAAGAGAATGTATTAATTGATTTTGACAATATGTATCTAGCACAATATCCAAGGCAGAAATTATCAGCAGAAATGATAAGAGACAATGCGTTAGCTACAAGTGGGATGCTTGTTGATAAAGTTGGAGGACCTAGTGTCAAACCAATGCAACCACCAGGATTATGGAATGAAGTTACTGGCGGCGGCGGCGGAAGCTTAGCGTTTTATGTCCCCGATACTGGGGAAAATTTATTTAGAAGAAGCTTGTATACATTTTGGAAAAGAACAGTCCCCCCTCCTTCGATGATGATATTTGATGCTCCAACAAGAGATTTTTGCGTAGCAGTCAGACAAAAGACTAGCACTCCTTTACAGTCATTAGCTCTAATGAATGACCCACAGTATCTATTGGCAGCTGAACATCTATCAAAAAAAATATTTGAGAAGAAAAATATTTTAATAAAAGATAAAATAACTGAATTATACCGAACTGTCACTGGAAGAACTCCAAATAAAACAGAACTCTTAAAACTTGATTCATACTTCAATGAAGTGAAGGAAATTAATAAATATTCAGATGAAAAAGCTTTTACTTCCTTATCTGTTCTAATCTATAACTTAGATGAAACAACTCAAAAAAGTTAAAATCTATGGAAGAAATTCACAAACATTTTTTAAATAATAATAGAAGAAATTTTTTAAAAAAAGCAGGTTTAGGTATCGGAGGTTTAGCATTAGGATCAATGATGGATCCATTTAATTTTGGGAAATCCAATGATCCTTTTTCTGCATTAGCGAGTAACACTTTAAACCTACCTCACTTTGCTCCAAAAGCTAAAAGAATTATTTATTTATTTCAAAGTGGAGGACCTTCTCAATTAGATTTATTTGATTACAAACCTAAGTTGAATCAATTAAGAGGAACAGATTTGCCAGAATCTGTAAGAAAAGGGCAAAGACTAACCGGCATGACATCAGGTCAAGCTAAATTTCCTCTTGTTGGGAGTGCTTACAATTTCAAACAGTATGGTGAATCTAGAGCATGGGTCAGTGACTTAATGCCTTATGTTGGGAAGATAGCTGATGAATTATGTTTTGTAAAATCAATGCATACTGAAGCTATTAACCATGACCCTGCAATAACGTTTTTTCAAACTGGGTCACAGCAACCTGGAAGACCTAGTATGGGTTCTTGGATGAGTTACGGACTAGGAAGTTTAAACAATAATCTTCCTTCATTTGTAGTTCTTTTATCAAATGGTACAGGAAGACCTAAGGGTCAGCCTTTATATTCAAGATTGTGGGGTAACGGATTTTTAAGCTCCTTGCATCAAGGTGTGCAATTTAGATCCGCTAAAGATCCTGTGTTGTACCTTAAAAATCCTGAGGGTGTTTCAGCCTTTGAAAGAAGAAAAATGTTAGATTATTTAGCTGAATTAAACCATGAACAAGAAGCTTCATTTGGTGATCCAGAAATTACTAATAGAATAGCCCAATATGAAATGGCATATAGAATGCAAACTTCTGTTCCAGAAACCATGGATATCTCTAAAGAACCCGATCATATTCTTCAGATGTATGGTCCAGATGCTCAAAAACCTGGAACCTACGCTGCCAACTGTATACAAGCAAGAAGATTAATTGAAAAAGATGTAAGATTTGTTCAATTATACCACATGGGTTGGGATCAACATGAAAATCTACCTAACCAAATTAAAGGACAATCTAGCGATGTTGATCAGCCTACAGCTGCACTAATTATGGACTTAAAACAAAGGGGATTACTTGAAGATACTTTAGTGGTTTGGGGTGGGGAATTCGGAAGAACTAATTACTGCCAAGGAGCATTAAGTGATACCGTTTACGGAAGAGATCATCATCCAAGGTCGTTTACTGTTTTTATGGCGGGAGCAGGTATTAAACCTGGTTTTAGCTATGGAGAAACTGATGATATTGGCTACAATATCATTAAAGATCCTGTCCATGTTCATGACTTACAGGCTACCATATTAAATCAATTTGGCATTGATCATACTAAAATGATTTACAAACATCAAGGGAGAAGGTTTAGATTAACTGACGTTCATGGAGAAGTAAAGAAAAGTTTATTGATTTAAGCTTTACTTTAAGTGTTGTTTGAAAAATTTCCAAATTTCTTCGGAAGCATTAATGTCTTTATTTCCAAAAGCACCAGGCCAATCATGTCCACCTCCAGTTACGGTATAAAACCAAATTTCATTATTATAACTACTACCCTTTCTTTTAGTTAATGAAACTGTTGAATTGTCAGAATTATCAAT
>Ga0209711_10000080_pt1 | contig 87532 bp, 72 predicted proteins | sample ArcticOcean_MG_C_7_FD_187441 | JGI IMG/M metagenome (GOLD analysis project Ga0209711, IMG submission 187441) | Marine microbial communities from western Arctic Ocean - ArcticOcean_MG_CB11_88 (SPAdes) (version 2) | ecosystem: Environmental > Aquatic > Marine > Oceanic | place: Arctic Ocean... | reverse complement strand
TTTAACTTGAACTTTGAACGTATACAATTCTCTATTGTGAATTTGTATTTGTTCCCTACATTTTACTTCTAAAGATTTAAAGCATCTTGAATCTAACTGTTCTTTCTCATCAAAATATCTAATAGCGTCTTCAGCATTACAACGAGAGAGTCTGTGGATGTCATACTTTTCCATCCAATACATAACATCTTTATTCCTATTGTATTTATAACAACATCCTTCTAACATATCAGCGAAAGTATAAAGTAAATAAGGCTCTCCTGCAGGATCAATAGTTGGTATTATCTTACCTGCCATCTCTATATCTTCTTCTGAGGAAGAATAAGTATCCACCATCTTTTTAATATCTTCCATTAACTGTAGTGTCATAGGAATTCTATTAGCTGATTGATTAAGTATGGTATCAGTATTCATAACTTGCATCTCTCCTTTCTCAATTAGATCCGCTAGTACTAGTGACATTTTACTAAATATAAATGAATCAAAAGGAGCACTCTCGTAGTTCATATTATGCTGATAGTGATTATCTTGACTTCTACTTTCTATTATAACATCATTACCAGTACGATCATGATAGTCATTAGTTAAAGGCCTGTGATCGTGACAATAATATCCATTAGATATTTTAAACATCAGCTTAGTCTGAGGTATAGTAGTAATATTGCTATAACTCTCATAAAAATTAGTATGAGGAATAACAAAGTCAGCTTTTTCATAATCATTAGTAACACCAATTTTATGTTCTTTAAGAGCAGCTTTTAACCTTTCAGTTGACACATTATGCATAGGTAATACAAAAGCTCTTTTAACTGTAGTTAAATCATCAGTTGTTTCTGTTTTTAAAAGACTTTTGATTTTAGTATATTGAGCTGATGATTCCGATAAATAAACATCTACTACTTCTGTGGTTACAAATCCTAAAGTAACCATATCCGTAAAGCCTAAATCAGTAATTTGTTGCTCAGGGTATTCCCCTGCGTGCACATTCTTGTTGGCCATTACTTCACAGTCATTTTAATGATAGCTGGATTCATCATCATTTTGTTAAATTTGGACTTATTACCGTTAAATATAGTCCTAACTACCAAGTACTTTAAGTCATCAGTTAAATAGTCTAAAGTGCACAGCTTAACAAGCCGTTCTTGCACTTTTTGAGTTACGGTGTCCGTTTTGGAGAATGCAACCGCAAAATTGGCTATACGAGTGGCTAAGAGAGAGGCTATGTCGGCTCTATAGGACTCATCCTTACCAATACATTCTTTCATTTCTGCTAATACTTCAACAGGACCGGTTACTATTTCCCTTGGTGTAACAAGCTTGTCAAGTTTGTTATTAATGAACGTAGTGAACATAGAAGCGAACTCATTACCCACTGACCCTTCTCCAATCATCTGCACTAAAGGCAATTGATCTTCGAACTTAGGTATACTTGAGATACTATTAAAGAACGTAGATATAGATCTAGCATTAGTCTCTTGAGTTACTAGCTCAGGATGCATCAGCAAGAAGTTGATACATCTAGTATCCATGTTATTCTCTTCCGCCCAACGAGCCCATACATTTATATCAAACTTAAGGTTTGCTGTGATGTAACGAGTCTTTTGCGCAGGATCTGTACTATTAACCATGTAATCTCCATTATCAGGATTAGCAGTCAATATAATATGCCAATCTTTTGGTAGTGTCCATGAGATATAAGTCTGACGATCTACTAATTCCATACAGGCTTGGATAAATCTCATGTCTGCACGATTCCAGTCATCAAGAAGTAATACACCCCCGGCTTTCTTATCCGCTATCCATTCAGGTGCTGAGTAAGACATTCTACTCTTACCTGTGGTTTGGAATCCTAGCTTATGCTGAGCATCTACTGCAACTTCATCTACCCATTTACCTATTCTCTTACCTTCTTTCTCCGTCCACATTTGGAATTGCTTAATAGGAAAACCTACTAAGTCACCTAATTCTTCTATCTGAGCTAGATTAAGCTTAACAAAGTCTAACCCGTGTTTAGCTGTCATGTCCATGATACTGGTTGTTTTACCAATACCTGACTCACCTACTACTTCTATAGCTACAGGCTTCTTGCCCTGAGCTTGTAAGTGACGATTGTTTGTTATGATGTGCCCTACAAAATCTTGTAGTTCATCAATGTTTAAATTTACTTCATTCATGTTTAATTGTTTTAATTGTTTAGTTTAATTGTATTTTTATACCAGGTAACTCTTCGTTTATCTGGCATTTACTGCTGTGTACCCATAAAGCATTCGCTGGGCAATTGTCTGGGTTAGGAGCTTCTCCATCTGTAAGACATATAAACCCTGAGTATTTATTCTTAGAGTCATTGTAATGATCTACCACCGGCTGGAAATAAGTTCCTCCCCTACCTTTGATCTCCCAAGACTTCTTAGGATTAAATAAAGATACATCTGTTATCTCAGTGTCAAACTGCGCAACAGTTATTGTATTACCAGTTTTATGCATGTGACTTAACTCGTGCATAAACTCTACTAACTCTTCACTGCTAACTGAGCCTGAAGTGTCAACACCTACGAGCACGTGATTCTTATGCTTAATCTTTAGGCCCGGATTACCAGAGTAACGTTTGTTATTCTTTCTTCTAAGCTTTTTAGTATAGACCGTAGAAGAGTTGTTAATAAACCTTTTAAGATAAGCTTTCCAGTTAAACTTAGGAGGCTCTAAAGTAAATAGTCTTTCTATTATCTCCGCTAATTCACCAGGGATAGTCCCGCACTGTTTCTGTATTACCTCAGCAGTTTGTTTCATCTGATGCTCATACTGTTTTTGTACTAGCTTCTTCTCTGCTTCAGGTAAGTCACCAATCTCAGCCCATTCTTTATGGTCATACTGACTATTACCATCCATTTCTCCAAGAAGTTTATCTAACTCCGGATTAGAAGAACCTCCATCACCGTCACAAGTATCATTAAGCATATCATAGTATACTTTAGTACCCGCTTTTTCTGGTAAAAATATACCAGGGAAAGAGTCTCTCTTTAAGCCACCTTCTGGTAACATGTCCTCAGCAATATATTGGTTGATTTCTATATCTGCCGCAATATTAAAAAGCTTTTTGTTAGGGTATCTATCTGATAATATAATATGTCCAAAAGCTATATGTAATAGCTCATGTTTTAGTAGACCCTGTTGATGTTTTTCACTAAGGTCCATAAAGAAGTCTGGGTTAATAACTAACCTCATACCTATGTTGTGTTTTCCTACACCTGCGGTAGCACAGCTCTTAGTGAATTGCTTTTGCAATCCAATAAGAAAGATACCGTAGAAAGGCTCTGAAAATATCAATGTCTTTGATATTCTAGAGAGTTGATCCTGATTGTTTCTCATGTTTAATTTTTAAATTATTAGTTGCCCATGTCCCGGGCTTCGTCTGCGCGATCCTCTGCTATAGAGTCTTTCATACGTTCATCGTAGTCATAATCCTTTTCAGGATCATCAAAGAAGTCATAACATGTATCACATATAAAACCTACTTCAGGTTCTGCGTGTTCGTAGCACTCACTGCAAAGTCCGCTTCTTATTTCTGAGTTACAACAAAAACTGCCTCCCTCATCTTCATTGTCTGTGTATTCTGCCCCACAGCATGGGCTTACTAGATTCGCCATAATCAAGCTCTTGGGCCTGTGTCCGGGGATAGTCCTCCAGTACGTGTTTTGCCATCATAAGGATCTGCAAGATACCCGGCAGCAGCCCATAGTTCTGCAAATCTTATTAGTTGTTCTTCTGTGTATTCTAGTTTTCCTCCTGGGTCAAACACTGTGTCCCATTCACTCATTTCATCAGAGTGTAAATATTCTTTTGCATCCATAATTTTAATTGTTTAATTGATTAATAAAAAGAAAGGGGAGGCTTAAAAGCTCCCCCCCGATCTATAATTGTTTGATAAGTTCTAAAACTTCTTCGCACTGGGCCTTATTTCTAGGCATGAACAATACGTAAGTAAGGTTATTTTCCTTAAGATGGCGCTTAAACAGCTTCCACCTCAAGGGAAAGGACTCGTTAGCATAGCCTTTAGTCTCTATTATCCACTTACCATTAGGATCAACAAAGTCTGGTGTATAAGTTATAGCTCTTACTTTAGAGCCTTTGTTATACAACTTCTTTGCAGTTCCTTCATAGCATGTTTGTGGGTATACTAAGGGATCAAATATTGTAAAGCTGTGCTTTTCATATTCTACTTCTATTTTAGAATCGTACAACATTTTGTACATGTTTTTTTCTAAATTAGATTGGAAATTATGTCCATCAAATGTGGATTTTTTAGCATTCTTTACTTTTGATCTTGATTTTGGTCTTCTTTTCCACACCATTAGTCAACCGCATTTACTTGAAACATTCCTTCGTATCCTCTTTCTTTGTGATAAGTATGCAATTGTGCCACTCTACGTGTTCCCACATATGCTTTACCTTTATGCCACTCGTCATTACCACAAATACTAGGAATAAATCGAATTTTAGTCCCCATGATTTCGTCTACTAGCTCTTTATGTATATGACCGCACAATGCTTCACGATATTTACACTCGCTCCACATTACTGGTTGCTCGGTAGCCATAAGTAAAGGTATTTGAATCTTCTTTACTTTATCCCCATGGAAATTTAAAAACATATTTACTCCATATTGATAGTACTTTCTCTCATCAAGTTGGTTGTCTACAGTAATATTAGGATTATTATAATATCTAGACTCTAATAATTCTCCAACGTAGAACATTCGTTCAAAATCGTGATTACCTTGTACAATTACTACATCTACTGGTACTTTTTTAGATAACCATGTGATAGCCATATCCATTAGCTTCCAATAGCCTCTGAATGATTGTCTCCATCCCATATAATCATCTTGTGGTGTACCTTTAGTTGTAGCTTTACTCATACCTTCTGAATTCATTCCATCGTTACCTATAGGCATTAGTATCTTTTCTATTCCGGAGCTTTTAGCTTTCTCCCATAGTTTAGCTACTACCTCTAAATAGTGTCTTTCAATTGCTTCGGGGCCTTCGCCCGTTATCTTTCCATAATGTATATCAGGTAATGATAATACACCCAATGAAGGACTTACTTCTGGTTTATAAGAATATTGACTAACTTTTGGTGACTTCTCTTTAACTAGATCTAAAAACTCTGCTTTAGCAGACTCTAATTCATGCCATCCGTTTAAAGGGACAACAGAATATCTATGATCACCTTTACTAGTTTGCCAGAATTTAACTGATTTAACATCATTTAATTCTAGTCCAATATTTGATAAGTGATTCTTAAATCCTTTATCAGATATTTCATTTACATTCTCATTTGTGAATTCTTGTACAGTATCCTTGTACTCTTTGTATACATCTGCAGCTACTTCCTTCTTACAGTCAGTTGCCAATTGTAAAGAGATGCCTAATTTATTAGCTATCCATTCGTTTCCTTTCTTTAAATAACCTTTTTTCTCCTGTAGAAACTTTATTATTTCTTGTTTGTTCATTTATTATGTATTTTAATATATTAAGTGAACCATCCATGCTAGATACTAAATCTGATGGATCTTTCGACCCATATTCATTAGGTATACACACATTACCAAGATTAAACTCTTTACAGATTTTCAATGCCATTGTTTGACCGGGATTATTTACATTATCATAATCATTGTCATAAAGCACATATATATCTTCGAATCTATTTGTTAAGTCTTTCATTAAGTTTTTATCAGGATTTTGCATTTCGCTTTGAAGCGCGATTGCATTATAACCTGCGCTATATAGACACATAACATCCTTCAAAGAAGAAGTCAAGAATAATTCTTTACCTGTAGAAGGTAATTGCTTTAATCCTTGAATATCAGTAGATTTTACATTACTACTCCATTTATATGCGCCTTCATAAGGGGCGTATATTTTGAAGCGATTGCCAAATTTATAGGCATAAGTAATTGATTTGCAACTGAATCTGTTTCCGTTCACCCAGTAATGAGATATTGGTTCAACGTCAAAAGTAACTAAAATTCTTTTACTGATACAATATTTTACCCAAAACTTTTCATCGTCGCGCGAAAACTGTCTTCTTTTCTTTTGTATTAATGTCTGTTCTTCCTTTAGTATAGGTTGTTTCTGCTTGTATGCCATAGATCCCATAGTAAAAGCTGTTTCTTCTTTTTTCGAGCTTAACTTTAAATTAAAGTCGCAGTCTACTATTCTTAAAGCAGATAAGAAGTTACAGTTATATTTAAATTGTATGTAACTAAAGCAATTAAAAGCATGTTCAGCATGTCCAAAGTCTTTGTACAATAATCTTCCGTTCCAAATAACAATCGAAGCCGTGGGATTTCTATCACGTCTTAACTCACTGCAGAAAGGTTTCTTTAATGCAACAAAGTTAGGGCAATAATACCTAAAAATGTCATACTCAGTAATTTTACCAAGTATGACATCTGTATGTAGGTGATCTTCACTGCTTCTAGAGTCGATCATTAAAACGGTGACTCGTCTTCAACTTTTGCTTTTTCTCCTTGAGGTGTATCTGGCATAGTCCAGTCATCATCCTCACTTAGAGCATCAGGAGCAACTAATCCATCAGCTGTTGGGCTATGCTCTCCCCAGTTAAGATCTGCATTAAAGTCTGCATTAAACGAACCATAGTCGTCTTTCAGCATTTTAATAAACATATCATCTCTTTGTGGTTTGATTCTACCAAAGTACTTAGTATAGATAGATTGGTATTTATCATCTTTAACTCCTACTAAGACTCTTACCATATTATCTTTCAAAGCACTAATTAATCCTTTGATCTCTCTAACATCTCCATTAACTATTGCTTTGATAGTTTCATAAGATACTTTACCTCCAGTAGCAACGTTAGCCCAAGCTTTAGTAAAGTGAATTAATGTCTCTTCACCAATATAAGCTTTTCTTTGCCCTTCGGAATTCCACCAGTCATAATCAGGGCCATTATCATCTGCCCATGTAGACTGTCCTGTAGAGTTAATCCATTGAAATTTACCACCAGCTTTAGTTTCTCTTATATCACTGGATACTAGAATATCTAACTTTGTAGTTAAGTCCTCATTCTTTACCCAGAACGTTATTTTAGTACGATCACCAAAACTAGTAGATAGAGCGTAATTAGGCTCTGTCTTTACATTAATACCTAACGCATGTAACTCTTCCATTGTAGGGTTAACTGCGATTACATTGAAATTTGTTATACCTGAGTATAACTGGATTCCTCCACCTTGTACGACTTCCGTACTTGCATTGCTTTCTATAGCCATTTTTTATTTAATTTTATTGGTTTATAATTCAAATGTGTTAAACTCATCTTCGTCTAACTCTTCTTCTTGCTGTTCTTTTACTAATTCCATAGTATCCTCTACAGTTGGGATTTCAAGCTCATCCTCCAGACCATCCGAGGGTAATATATCAGAGTCAACTGGAGTCTCAAACTCTGTAGGACTCAGCATAGTATTGATAGCTTCTTGAGTTTCTTGCATTTGATGTTTAACTTCTGTAACTGTATCAATAGCTTCGTCTATAGCCTGCTCTAACGTTACTTGATTAGGATTTGGTTCATCTAACACCTCATCAATGTTAACTGGATTATGACCTGAATCATCCATATCATCTATAAATGTGAATGATAATTTAGGTGATGGTCTTCTACCTGTTAATTTGGGATTCTTAAAGATTCTATCTATTTCCCATTTTCTGATATTATACTTCTGCATCATATCATTCTTGTTAAGTCCACTTTTTAGATCATTATCGATCATCGATGTAGTTATCGCTTCTGGCGTTGTGTTTGAGTTCACGCTTTCTCTTGTTTCAATCATGTTTAATTATTTTTAGTCTATAAATATTTCTGACCATATTAAGGGCATAGTCTTTCCCTTTAAGTGTGCGCATCTAGAGCCCGCAGTAACGTCATCCATAGAATCAAATGAGATCATAGTTTTATCATCTTCTCTATAAATATATCCAACTGCATCAGCATTGGCACAGGTAATTTGCTTGATCTTACCAGTTAAATCAAGGTCTTTAACAGCAACCTCTTTCCCTTTCTTCTCAAGCATCTTATCTTTCAGGTGTCCAACTAAGATAATGTGATCCGCTAGTTTGTTCAAATTCTCTATCCATTTTTTGTAGGCCATTCTTAAATATAAGTAGCCGGCGCCATTAGGCAATGATAGAATTGACATCCCAGGGTTCTTTTCATCAAAGTTTTTACCCATTGGTGTTCTCATATAAATTTTCTTACCTTCTAACTCACACCACTCTTCTAATTTAGATATGGTATCTATGGCAATATATTTATATGGTCTACCTTTTTTGAATATTTCCTTACCTATCTCTTGTAGTTCGGACAGATCATTAGCTTTAATTTTTAAAGCGTCAACCATGTCTGAACCATCTTCAAGATCTATGATAAGACAGTCATCAAGTTCTGCTAATACGGAGGTCTTACCAATTTTTGGAGCTCCGTATATTATCATATTCTTAGGCGATTTACGGCTCGCTTTAACCTTTTTTGTTGGTAGCTCCATTAGTTTTAATTTTATTCATGTTATTAATTAATTTTTCGTTTTGAGTATACTTAAAACCTTTCCTTTTAGCAAATTCAGGTTCAACTAGATCTTTATCATAGTCAGATCCTGTTCTCTTATCTATATCTTTCTCTACTTGGCTAGCTATGTATATACCAACAGTTATACCTAGTATCAGTATTATTATAAATTCTATCATTTTAAATCTTCTTGTGTTAAGTTATTCTCTTTCATTAAATGCTTTAATTTTACCAGTAATCCTGAAGCAGAAGCAGAAGGATTTGTACTCAGTCCGCTAATACCTTCTAGAGAATGTCTTTTCTTTGCATTTTTTATAGACATTGTTAGATTTTTACAGATATTAATAATTTTTAATTTATGTTCGTCCATTTTATTTTTTTCTTTCATTAATTGTAAACGTACTCATGTCAGCTTCAAACGGTATCATACCTAGTAAACCATCTCGGTTCTTTTCAATATGTACTGCTAGTAGCCCAACAGGATCTTGTTGACAATATAAATCAGTTATACCATACAAATCATATGGTCTTTGTAACATCATAACAACATGCGCATCTTGTCCAATACTATCACCACCAAATAAATCTGTTAACAGTGGTTGGTACTGAGCTTTAGCTCTATGTTCTTGTTCTATATTACGGTTAAGCTGTGATAAGAGTATATTAACAACTCCCATTTTAGCTTGCATCCACATACATCCTTTAGATAATTTATCTAACTTTTGTAGTTCATTATCCGCCTTACCTGCTACTAATCTACTGTGATCAAACACATTGATTATCATTCTATCAGGTAATGCTGAAGTCATCTCTACGCATGTATCTTTAATATAGTCTATAGTTCTAGGTATATTATTGAATAAGATTGGATACTTTTTATATACAGAGACTTTCTCTTTATATAGTTCATATTCACTTTCAGTTAATTTCTTCTCTACTGACAATAAATCTAAGACTTGTTTCTTAACATCTTTAGATCCTGCCCTTAGTATCTGTTGATGGCCAGGCATTTCAAAGCTCCAGTATAATACTATAATCTTTTTAGTTGTATTATTATCTAATAAATCAAATATCATTTGATTACTAAAAGCTGATTTACCAACCCCTGGACGTCCTGCAATCACATACATTTTACCAGGTTGTAAACCACCTAGCAAGTTAGTATTAAGACGTTTCCATTTAGTTGGTAATACTTTTCTATTACCTAACATTCCTGTTCTTACTTCATTTACTGAAGTTTCTACTGATTGTTTTATGCTGGAAAACCCTCTGTCTTTAAAGAGTTCTCGTAATTCTTGGTCTTTGCCCTTTTTCTCCATTTTCTGTTTGATTTTGTTCGTTTAAGTCTTCGTATTTCTCCCATGTATGATTGTTAATCCACACTTCTAGGTTTTGTAAGTACCCTAGATTATGCTTATCAACTACCAATTGTTTGTCCAAGCACTTCATGATATACCTATGTCTATGGGCATTGTCATTGATTACTCGTTTGTACTTTTCCTTGGCTTTCTGATTAGATTTAGCGTCCGGATCTAGTGAGTGTAATACACGAACACCCCTGCCTGGGGCATTTACTTTGAATGGATATGTACCTACCAATTCAGTAAACATAGCATCAAAATCAGCTACGAAAAGATCGATGAACTCTTGCCTAACTACATGAGTTTGAGGTGAGTCACCGATCTTAACATAACTATTCTTTTGCAATTCTACTAAATTTGGTTTTAAATTAAGGCTGTTCAAATAACCAAAACCTTTTCTATAGATGATATATAGATAGGTGAAATCATCAGCAGACATCTGGGTCTCCTTGAGTACTTCAAAATCTATTTTTATTTCCATAGTATAAAGGTTTCTTTTATAACTGAACTAAACATTACTGCAAATATACTAATTTTATTCATACTAACTATTATTTATTTAATTTTTATTTATAACCATTTTACACCATTAAGATCCCATACTGCATTCTTAAGCCACTTTTCCTCTTGGCTGTCTACTACATACAATACATAAACCTTACCTATCTTACCTTCTTCCCATCTTATAAGCCTACCAACACGCTGTATCATAGATAGTGCTTTAGACGTAAGCCCACACACTATACCTAGACTTGCATTAGGTATATCGAATCCTTGATTAAGAGCTTTAGTAGAACACAATACATTTACTTCATCATTCTTAAATCTCTTTAATGCATTGAGTCTTTTCTTCTTAGGTATCTTACTGTGGTATACCTCTGCCAATGGAGACACACTTGCTGCTAAAGTATCTGTGAACTCATTTAATCCTCCAAACGTTATTATCTTCTTGTCTAAATTATTGTATACAAGATCTTTAAACATTTCTATTTTATTATGAGCCTTATCCACTATACTCTTGCGTTCTCTAATAGTCTTATAGAAGCCAGCGGCATGCTTCTTAAGCTCGTAGCTTACATTAGGACTAGTAAGCGCTGTCTTAGCAAAGTTAAATGCATCAGGTTCTAAAGCCATTTTATGCTCTACAAACTCACGGTTTATCTTTTGATAGCTTAGCCTCTCTTCTGGTGTTAACTCAATAGGTATACAATTGATCTCATAAGGAGCCACTAATCCTTGTGCTACACACTCATCTAAACTTATCTCATAGACTACAGGTGCTATTTTATGTAATTCTATTTTGTATCTAGGTTCTTCAGGTAGTGTAGCTGTCATACATAATATTCTATCATATATATTATACTTAAAGAACTGTCTATACTTCTCAGACAAGCCTAAATGTATCTCATCACATATAACTAAATCATACTGTTTATCTCTCAGCTTCCATGCTGATTGATAGCACATTACTTCTATTCTATCTAAACAGTCTTCACATTCCCACTTAGAGAATTCTTCAGTAAACTGATCTTGTAGCTGTATAGTTGGAACTAATACAAGAACCTTATCGCCATTAAGATTGTTAAGCACATGATTAGCAGCCATAACACCACACCTCGATTTGCCAAAACCAGTCCCAGCTATAATACTACCATGATAATTGTTAATTACCCAGTTATTCAGAGCTTTTCTTTGTTCTATATCTTTTGTTTTATGTATCTCCATTATTTCTCTTTAATTTAAGATACTTTTCCATAGTTTTTCTTATAACCGTTACACTGATATTAATGTCTTGTGACATCTGTTCCATAGTTTGGTTATGATTTCTATAAAAGTAATCTATTATAACACTATCTCGTTTACTTAAAAATACAGTTAAGTCTTTTCCTTTAACGGTTTTCTTGAAGAACTTGAAATGATTAGCGTATTCAGTACTTTCTACTGCGTCAAAATCAGTGGGCTCTGTCTCTCCACTATATTTCCATAGTTCATCTGCAGTCTTTACAATAGGACCATTATCCTTTGCCCACTGCTGTTCTTCTTCCATTTGTATGGCTACATGATGTCTCTTTTTCATATCTATTGTTTTAGTTTGTTAATGTTTCATCTAAGTTACATTTTACCTTGTTTTGTTTCATATAAGTTACACTTCTGTTGTGTACCAATTTGGTACACATATGTCCAGTTTATTCGTTAAAAAACTGGACATATTATATGCATTTACATTCTTTAGTAGTTGATTTGACCTCCATTATATGTATTTGCATGTGATCCGATTAGCATTTCTATTTGGCTCATTTTTACTCCAGGGTGAGCGTGTATTAACCGTTAATGGCATTATTGCCTAGGTGCTCACCCCTTCGTAATACTTATTTCTCCCAACAGTCAGCTACAGTTACTTCAGCTTCCAGTAGGCCATTTGTTACTATTTCTAATGCAGCCTCTTCCATAAATCCTTTCATGTCAAGTTTCCATTGAGATACATAACCTTCTTTACATATAGTATCTATTTGATCATGAACAGTCATTACTAGTTTAACCGGCACATTAAATGCACGTATATGATTACGCATTAACGTTAAAGCACGCTTAGTCATGTCTGCACTAGCACCTTGTATAGGTGTGTTTTTACTAGCACGTTCAATACTACTAAGCTCTTGCATATTCTCTCTTGAGTTGTACATCTTAGCGTACCAACCACTAAACCATCGACGCCTGTTGTAAGGAGGGAATGTTTTAATATATCCAAATTGCTTACCAAAGTTACCTAATTTCTCCAAGAACCCTTGAATAGCCGGGAACGCAGTGAAGTAATCTTCAATCAATTTTTCTGCTTCTTGCTTATCTATTTGTAGAGTATCAGCTAGTTTGTTAGCTCCCATACCATAAGCAAGACCAAAGTTAATTGTCTTAACATTAGTTCTTAGCCTCTTGTGCTCTTTACAGTTACATTTTTGTTTAGCGTTATTTACATAATATGCACATTCAAAATCAGCTAGTTCATACCATTCATCACCATATACTAACTCAGCACATGTACTATGCAAGTCTTGTCCGTCTTTTAATGCTTGTAACCACACTGGATCTTGTGATCCAAATGCTATAACATTTAGTTCTTGTGAATTATAATCAGCTGATACAAACTTCCAACCATCAGGTGCTATGAAGCAGTTTCTGAACGCATTGTCCGCTGGTATCTGTTGCATATTAGGACGAGAAGAGCTAACTCTACCTGTATCTAATATTTGATTGAAGCTTGTATGTACTCTACCATCAGACTTTAAGCTATTTATGAATTTCTCTCCATAAGAGGAGTATATTTTCATTTGCTCTTTATATGATATGTATGTATTTATCATGTCAAACTTATTCTTGTATTTGATCATGTCTTTACCATTCACATTCTCAAGCTTAGGTATCAATTGTTGAAACACTGATAATACTTGCTTAGGGCTTGTCCATTTAATGTCTACTTTTCTCATAGTAGATGTATCAGTGAATAAGTCAGCTTGTACCCATACAGGTATAAATCTTTCTAATCTATCATCAGTTAATATATACTCATCCAGCTCTACCTCACACTCTTCAGCTTTTATAAGAGCATTATCTGCTAATCCTCTCCAAGCTTTTTTATCAAGATCAAGGCCATTGTATTCTATATCAGCAAATGCTAACACAACATCATTCTCTAGTTTAATAACATTATCTAATTTATATTCAGTAGATAATATATCTTGTTTGTCTTTTATAGATATTAAATACTCAACATCCTTAGCTCCATAAACCAACTGAGGCACAGTGAAGTCCCCCTTGTGTCCCACGAAACTCGATTGTTGAGTTTTATCCATTTGAATCTTTAGATTTCTATCTAAGGTATTCAATAGTGAAACGGACTTCCCTGTCCCACATGTTAGTATTTTCTCTGCTAACATAGTATCATAAACATTCTCACATACTATATTAAAACTAGATCTAATAAAATTAACATCAAATTTAGCATTGTGAAATATCTTAACGATAGTCTTACTCTCTAGTATATCTTTTAAATGACTCATAGCATAATAACCCTCGGGTGCTTCTTCTCTTGTATCTATAAGGAATTGTTTATCTTTATCTCCTATCTGAAATAAGGTGACATAATCGTTTGTATAATCAAGACCAGTGGTCTCAGTATCAACTCCTAGTATTTCTTTAGACTCACAATAAGAAACAACTTCTTCCATGGTTGCATGGTTGAAGTCATTTCTTTGTAAGTTATCATTAACTAAATATATATTATTGTTTTCCATAGTTTAATTTTACGGGTTCAAGACCACTCTTTGATTTCATTGCTGAATTCATAGTTGGTTGTTTCATCCCAAATTGCATCTCAAATCCTGAGACATTCTTAATTATTTTAGGAAGTATAAGTGTGTGACCTGTTTCTTCTTCCTTATTTCCCATAGGAAACAATATTTGTTGTTTATTCATCTATTATTTTATGTTTTAGTAGTTCACTGTGTAACCATGCTTCATAGTTTATAAATAAAGTTTTAGTATTTCTGTACGTTTTACTTTCTATTATCACGTGTAATATACTTTTTAAACCTTCATTTTGTTCTGGATATACTTCTAAACAGTGTTTATAACATTGATATATATCTCTTGTCCATATATCAGTCTTAACTGTTTTATGTAATAAAATAAAAGATATTCTAAGTAAATTTGCTGCAATATTTCTTGGGCTTATAAAGTCTGCAAGCATATAATCAAAATGTGTACGGAATTGTTTATAATTTAGCCTCATTTTGGCTATCTCTGATTTCTTAGATCTCCTCAAGTGAGGTATTAAACTATTACCATACACACATGTACTTAAATGCTTAATCATAAGTATATCAAAGCCAGTAAGTTCAGGGGTTACAAAAGTAAAATCTAGATATTTTATGAATGGATATTTATCCGTCATAATACTATTAACTTCTTTGTTATATTCGTCAAATGGTTCTACAAGTTCATCAGAATTTAAATCATCTAGAAACCTTTTTTCTCTATAAACTATAATTATATCTAGATCAGAAATATTCTCTACGGCTTCGCCGAGACAAACCGAACCTCTTACATATATACTGTGAATATAATCTTTATTATAAATACTTACGAAGTAACTAATAGCGTCTAACCATTTTGTTTCTATAAGTAGATCACTATTATCTGCTATAAGATAACCTTCTTCATCAAATGTGTATGTTTTACCTGTTTCTATTAATTTCATATTTATATATTAAATAAAACAAGAGTGAGAGAATTAGAGTAAACTCCCACCCTTGCTTAATTAAATGCTATTTTATAGCATTGTACTTGTATCAAACTCTTCTACTTCAAGTGCTTGAGCATTTTCTGCTTCTATTACTTGAGAGTCAGGCTGTAACCATGTGTGAAGTTCATTAGTATCTCCATTAGTTTGAATTACATCAGTATTACTGAAGATATAATCTCCATTATTAGTTATGAAACCACCGTCTTTACCTTTTCTCTTAGCAGCCTTACTTAAATTATCAGCTTGCCATTTAGTTGGCTCTGTAGTTTCTTGTACTATAACTCTGAATCTTTCTCCTAAATGATCTGGATTTAGTATATTTAATTCTAATACTTCTCCTTTTGGAGTCATTTCCCATCCAGCAGTAGCGTCAAATTCTATACCAAATACATCAGTTGCATCAGCAGGTTCAGCAGTTAGCCAACATCTTCTAGCACTTGAACTAAATCTTTCATCTGATTTATTAAGTAACCCTAAAGCACTCATTGGCTTAGTAGTAGCGTTGATAATTTCTGCAAATTCTAAGTGTAATTTGTCATTGTTTACTTTTCTAGCATTTACTAGTAAAGTGTCTCCTTTCTTTAGTGTATCAATAGATCCACTGTTAATTGTGTTTTGTCCCATAATGTTGTTTAATTGTTTTTTTGATGATTTAATAAAGGTATATCATCAACCTTGTCTAATTTGCTGTTTCTAGTTTATTTATAAGTCTAGTTATTTTCTTATTTAGTATTAGTCTTATAAATTTTAACATACTTTCTCTAGATGAATCTGATGCTTTTACTATTTCCCATTCTATAGCATTTAATACTCTAGTTAGGTTAGTTAAGCTCATGTGTCTTGTACATATTTTCTTGTTACGTAATCTAATTGTCATTTTATATATTTTAAGTGTTATTACATTTATTATTGTCGTAATCCATGTTTTACACTTATAATCCTCCTGAATGCGTCGAGTATTAGTCATCAGGCTCAAGCCTTTCCGTCTTATATCGTGGGATTATTTTGTATTATAGTACTCAATAGATAGTGAATCAACTTTGAAGCTATACTCAGTCCATAGAGTATTTAATTGTTTATCAATTTCAGCTCTGTGCAGTTGTTCTGCACTTGTTAACCTCATACTACTACATGAGCTCAGCATTATAGTTATAAATATAACTATAAGTATCCAAACAGCTATACCTACTGAATTTCCTCGTTTATTTGTCATCTTTTAATACGTCTATGACTTTGAATACTATTGTTAGATGATAAATGTTGTCCTATTTTGGTTATCTTTTGGAGTAGTTCATATCTTTGTTCTTCATTCCAGATCATATCTCCAGTATTATCTATTGCTGTCGTTATTTCTAAAATTACATCTATCATCCAAACTGGATGAAGATTATCTAGTTTGTCTTGAGCATCTATTAATTGAGCAGATACATCATCTAAATGTTTTGTTAACTTAGTTATTTCCAAGTTCTTTGCTAATATCCTGCTGTTCATTTCTGTAAATTCTGACATTTGTCTAATTTTTAATTAATAAATTGTTTGTGTTCACTCTGCATTTCTCAACTGGGCTTGTGACCAGTATTGCTGCATTAAACACAAGTAAGGGGATTATCAGTCCCAGAGGTACAACCATTGGTTTTTACACCAGTTATCTCGACATCTACTATACATCTCCCGATATACTCTTATAATTACTAGTCCACTCGGATGTTATAATTACATTGAATAGCTCACTATAAGCTACAGCATACTATCATCAGTCAAAGGCGTGACCTCATAGATAGTTTAATGTCATACTAACAATAGATTATTGTTTTAGTTAGTTTTTGTCCTCTTAATATGTCCAACTGTTAAGTTAGTGATACATGAACATTAGTTCACATATATTCGTCTGGATGACTACATATTACTGTCTACCCTTGTTAGCACAAGTATTAGCGACAGTTCTTACTCTAAGGAGACTTGCAAATCTCCGTTTGTTATATAAAAGCAGTTTGTCTTCCTGCTTAGGAATACGACGAAATTACGTCCTTTCTAATTCTTTATATCAAATACTAAGTACGAATTATCATCGTCATTCTTAGTGTATGAACTCTCTGTATAATAATCAATTTTTGGTTGATCATAGCGTGTAATGTAACATTCAACATCATCTGTTGAATCTACATCGTTAAAGTTTCTTTGGTTAACATACATATCAACTGATATTATGTTATCATCTTCATCATATATCATGATTAGAATCTACTATCTATCCAACCTCTATCATAAGCTGTTTGTTCAGCAACTCTTACTACTGCTTTAACTCTTATTCTTTCTAGTTGTAAGCCTGCTACTATTCCGTGTTCCATCATTATATCAAGTACATCTTCTAATGTAATCTTGAACTCTTGTGGTTTGTTTTTCATGTCTTTTAATGTTATTTATGTTAGGTGTTGTTATTAATTTATATTCAAGGTCCAGGTGGGTGATCATTGTAAATAATCCAAGTTACTAACACACCTTCGCGCTGTATATTCTAACTTGTGATATTCCCCACCTGTCTGAATGAGATTACGTTTCTATTCAGCTATCCTTGATATGTTGTTGAAGTAGGAGACACGTCTGCCGAGCAAGATAATTAATCTTACTACACTTCCTTTTAAGCACCCGTAGCTATACTAGGTGACCTACTATCAATATTGTAAACAACATACTCTACCGTTACCTTTAGCATAAAGCTTAATCAGTAATCATTTATCAATAGAGTTTGTTGTTAAGTAACTACTTGGTCTATGTATTCAATTAGATGAATTACACACAAAGTTTGAGCTACTTTAGTTAAATAACAACTACAGTTTAATGGATTGTCGTCCAATTCATGTATTACCATTCAAGATGGAATTACCTCTACATTTAAAGAGAGTAGTGTTATATTATCTTATGTTATTATTCTAGTTGATTGTCAAATGGTGTGTTATAGTGCGTGTAAGGCTTGGTTGATGTAAACACAAACACATCAAGAGGAAAACAAAAAGGGGATTATTTATCCCCTTTTAACAAGCGTATGGCCGTAGGACCATCGATTGGAAACCACTCACTACTGATGTCAACGACATCTTGACCATCAAGTGAAGTGATAACGATCTTGATCCACTCTTTATACACTACTACCTCAAATATCTTTTCCATAATTACTCTAATTTTAGTTTGATTAACGGTCGGGGTATCCGAACGCTAGAGAACAATGGGGGTCTTGTTTTGAGGAGGTTCACACGTTCGATAACAATCCCTTAAATTTTTTCCGTCTTTTATTTTTTTATTGGGTATTTTTTATATCTTTGCAGTCCAATATTATCGTCCCTTGGTAACCAAAAATGGGACTAGACATCGGATTGGTAGTTCTAAATAAGAACGAGATTTTCTCCGGTAATTGGAAAAGAGTAAGATATAAACTCTGATTTGGATAGAATGCACACAGGTACGTGCGGTGAATTAACATCAAGATCACTATCCATGGGTCCCCCCTGAAAAGAGGAGCACTGTCAGAAGGAAATTCACACTTGAAACGAACGCCACAAGGGGGTGAACTATATCCAATTTAGAAATATGACAAAGTATATATGTACGTGTAAAGAGACAAAAGAACTTCAGAGAGTTAATATGGTAGTAATAGAAGGTAAAGTCCGTATTAAAGAAGCTTTATGCAAATGTGGTGAATACATGAAGGAAGAAGATGAATCATTTCAAGGATTCCCTAACCTAATTAGGACAGAACCTACTTACCGGAAAAAATAAGTATAAAAATATTTGGTATTATAAAAGAATTATTTATATATTTGCACAAACAAAATATATAGATTATGAAATTCAAGCCAAACAATCATTGGGTAGTACTTCCAGACCCAACAATCACAGAAACAGAATCAGGTATCATCTTAGATGAAGCTACTTCTATGCAGAACGCTAAACGTTCGAATATACTAGAGGTTTTAGCGGTAGGTCCATCATGCACATTTTGCAAAGTTGGAGATACTGTTATGATAGACCCTAGAACAGAAGCTGTAAAATGTAGGATAGATGAGACAGATATGTTATTAGTAGGAGAACATCAATTATTAGGTAAGTGGTAAAAGGAAGTGTCACTATATCTATAGAAGATTACCACGCATTCATTGACAGTAATATAATTTTCAAAGACAAACTAGAGAATTTAACAGTAGCTGCTAAAGAATTACAAGTATTCTTATCATTTATCTGTAATCAAACAGATATAGAACACCATATAGACTCTTTTAACAAGCAGTCTAATACATCTTCTATAGAATTTATTAATGGTAGAGCACAAATAAAATTTAAGAATGATGATATTAAAAAATAAACATTATTACAAAGCATTGTTTTATATACTCCTATTCAGGCGTCTTAAACATCGACTAGGCTTCCATAATAAAGAGTGTAGAAGACGTATATACACTACGGAACAGGACTATTTATGTTTAGTAACAGGAAATTCACATAAAAAATTTACAATATGACTTATTTACAACATTTAAAGAAGACAGACAACTGCTTAGACATACGTTGGATTGTGAAATACACCAAGAAAGGTAGAATAAGAGAAGTAAAACAAATATATAAACCATCAGAGTATTATGCTATGAGTTTACATAGAGGAAAGAATGCACGTCCTTTACATAATAAGAATGCCCTGATTAAAATTTTAGAAGATGAAAAAGAAAAGCGTAACAATAAAAGCTAATACCACTTATAAGTATTTGCAATTATGGAACGGTATTTTTAATCTAACAGAGAAAGAATTAACTATCCTAGCTTATTTTATAGATGTTAATAAGGATTTAAAGACATCTAACTTATGTAGTATAGAAAATAAGAAAGCCGTAGCTTTATTGTTAGAGATTAAAGATCCTAACACTTTAAATAACTATGTAAAGAGATTTAAAGATAAAGGTGTAGTTAAAAAAATAGATAATTCTTATCTATTATCACATATGTTAGAACCTAATACAGAACAGATAATTATAAATATTAAAAAATAGTGGAAGATATAGCCTCAGCATTAGGTATAGTAGTAACGTACTTTGATATAGATGAGTATGAACTAATGATTGTTCAAGACCCACAGGGGGAGTTAATAACTATTAAAATAAATTACAATGGATAAAAAGAAAAAAGACGATAAGTATGTTAAACCTCCATCCATGATGGCAATGATAGCATCTTTTATTAAAGATTTTGCAGTGTATCTTAAGAGTGGAGCTAAAAACGTGTCTATAGGAGATTATAGACAGCGATTAGACGCATGTAATACTTGCGAGCATTTAAATAGAGAGCATATGAGATGTAATTTATGTGGATGTATGGTAGAGCATAAAGCTAAGTGGAAAAATACCAAATGTCCTGATACACCTCAAAGATGGCATCCTCAAACCCCTGAATATACACAGAATGGACAAGGACCTAGCAATATATAAATTAGCTAATAAGTATAATTTACCATTAAGCAAAGTGAAAGAAATAGTAGATTATCAGTTTAAGTACGTAGCCAAAGTTATGAAAGAAGGTAACTTTGAAGCAGTGCGTTTACCATATTTTGGTAGATTTTCTGTTAATCCTAATAGAGTTAAACATATAAATAAATTAAAAAATGGCATGTAACCATCATCAAACTTGTAGAACATTCTGTGCTTGTAAGCGTTGTAAGAAAAAAAGATTCTTTATTAAAATAGATTGGTATTTAAACAATATAAAAAAAGGATTAAAAACTATATTTCAATCTACTTATAAAAGAGAGATAAAGAGTATAAGGGTATCAGAGATTAATTGTTACTTAACATTTGATATAAATGATCAAAACTCAGATAAAAAAGGTACACAATTTGAATGGGGCCTTTTAAAAAAAAGTATTCTAAAGAAAGGATTAGATCATCCTATTATACTTATGAAAATAAGAGATATAGAAAACTCTTCCGCCATACTTGACCTGCCCTTTTTACAACTCTTAGCAGATAAGGTCTATTATATTCCTTTAGATGGACGACATAGACTAGCTACTATAAAACATATAAAGCATAGTGATCCTTTTGCAATCATAGATGCTGTTGTTATAGACGAAGAAGAATTACCCTACTATACAGCATTTTTTACCCCTACTTTATGGGATCCAGGTAGTGATTATGGGGCAATGCTAAAAGAATTAGAAAATATTAAAATATAAATAATGAAATTAACTGATGATTTAATATATATAAAGGATGGTAAAAAAGCTATACCTACTGCGTATGCTCTTACTATACTGGAATTCAAAGGGTTAACTACTAATGAACTTTCTTTTGTTTATTTTATGGTAGACCATAGATCTCCATATTCTGTTTATGAGTGGGAACAACGTCTTATTGAAGTAAAAAATAGTATCTTTGGAGAAGAAGATAAATGGACAGCATCAACTAAAGTAATGGCTGCATGCGGTAAGTATGATAAATTAATAGAAACCTCAGCTGTAAGGTTATTAAAAGCAGCTAGAGAATCTATAGTAAAACTGGAAAAATATTTTAGATTTGTAGATTTACACTCAATGGATGATAGAGGTAAACCAATTTACTCTGCTAAAGATCTTATCTCTAACTTAGAGAAGATGGGTAAAGTAGTAGATGGGTTAACAAAATTAGAAGATATAGTAAAAAGAGAAGAGCAAGCTGCTAATACTAATAGGGGTGGAGTAGAGGTTAATAAATATAATATGTAATGTTAAATATAAAAATGAGAAATATGATAGGAGAATATGAGAATGCTATATCGGATGAAGTAGTAGACGCACTTAAAGACTATATGGATTCTAAGGAAAACTTTCAGCTACAAGGTCAGATAGGGGCTAATGGAACGATAGATAGAGCCATAAAAGATAGTTTGGACTTTAATATTCTTGGAGAGTTTGGAGGAGACGAGGATTATATACACAAGACTATACTACCAATGTTATCTGAGCAGTTAGATCAATCGCTAATAAAGTATCTGAAAGACTACCCTACATCACAAGATATGATAGATGTTTTAGATAAAGATGATGAGGAGATACTAGAAGAATTTTATAAGACATACTCACACTGGCCTCTATCAATAGTGATGAAAAAATATAATAAAGGAAAGCAGGGTTACCATGGATTCCACGAAGATAAAGGTAATACTGAACCTACGGTTTATAGAGATTTTGTGTTAATGTTTTATTTAGCAGATGTAGACAAAGGAGGTGAAACTGAATTCTATCATCAAGGTGTAAAAGTAAAACCAAAAAAGGGTAAAGTAGTTATATTCCCATCAGGTTGGACACATTTACATAAAGGACATATACCAGAAAGTAATGATAAATATATTTGTAACTTTTGGATATTAAAAGGAAGTATGGAGCTAAAACCTACTATAGCTGGTAAATGGAACACTCCCTCAGACCTTCCAGAAAACCAATAAATGAAATGGATTTTTTAGAAGAAATAGAACTTTACAACAGTGCAATGGATAATGCATATAATTTAATAACCGGAAAATTAAGTGTCGATGATATGTTCATAGAATTTGATGAGAGCGAAGAGGAAGAGGATATATTACCATTACCTTTCAATCCTTTCTTGACAGAGGAGTTTTCAAACGCACTTATAGATGTGGTTATTGATCATTTTTCAAGTACTGAAGAGTACGAGAAATGTGCTGAGTTAGTAAAGATAAAAGAAAAGAATGCGATTAAACAACACGGATAGAGTTAGAGCAGCTGCTTTAAACTTTTTAAAGACTGGTGCATATACACAATCTATACCTGGAACTAAAGATTACTTTGATTTTTGGGACACAGAAAAGAAAAGGTGTTTATATGGATATACTGTAGATGAATTAACTATAACAGGATTCCACTACTTCTATTTAAACTATTGCCCTATAGACAGGGCTATAGATGAGATGCTTCCTGATGGGACTATGCAGGCTAGACGTGAAAGAACATTCCCGGCATTCTATGATGGTGATTATTTATATTTTCATGAGATAGATAAAGCAAGAGCGGATAATAAACATATGATTGTTTTAAAAGCTCGTCGTAAGGGGTACTCCTATAAAGCCGGAGCTATGCTTGCTAGAAATTACTTTTTTGTTAGAAACTCTAAGAACTTTGTATTTGCAGGGCAGAAAGAATACCTAATTGGGGATGGACTGCTATCAAAGGCTTGGGAGTTTTTATCTTTTATAGATGATCATACAGCTTGGGCACAGCCTCGGCTAAGAGATAGAGAGATGTCTAAGATGTCAGGGTATAAGAAAAAAGTAAATGGTGTAGATATAGAAATGGGTATGAAGTCCCAGATAATAGGAGTATCGTTAAAAGATAATCCAGATAAAGTGAGGGGAAAGGCGGGTGAGTTAGTATTCTTTGAAGAAGCTGGTTCATTCCCTGGACTCCTTAAAGCTTGGGAGGTAACTATGCCTACAATGCGTCAAGGATCTAAGACTTTAGGTATGATGGTAGCTTTTGGTACAGGTGGTACTGAAGGGTCAGATTTTGAAGCTATGGAAGAGATATTTTATAATCCAGCAGCATATGATTGTATGGAATATGAAAATGAATGGGATGAAGGAGCGATGGGAACTAAGTGTGGGTATTTTATTCCTATACAGAGAAACTTAGACGGGTTTATAGATGAACAAGGAAACTCTTTAATGGTAGAAGCAAGAGAGTATGAAGAAGGGGCTAGAGAAAAGAAGAAAGGAGCGGCAGATCATAAATCATTAGATCAATATGTAGCTGAGCATCCTTACTCTCCTCAAGAGGCTACTCTACAAGTAACAGCTAATTTATTTGACATAGGATCTTTACAAGAACAATATAATAAAATAAAAGCTAATAATTTGCATAGTGTTGGTACAGCAGGAGATCTATTATATGATTCTAAAGGACAAGTTAAATTTAGACTTAACGGAGATAATAGACCTATCTTAAAATATCCTCATAGAAAAGATGATGCTTTAGCTGGTACAATTATGATATACGAAGCTCCTTATAGAAATCAAGCTGGGCAAGTACCACTAAATTTATATGTATTGTGTCATGATCCTTATGGACAAAATCAATCTGCAGATAGTACTTCATTAGGTAGTGCGTATGTACTTAAGATGACAAACAATTTATCTAAACCTGATGATATTATAGTAGCTAGTTATGTAGGTAGACCTAAGACTACTGATGAGTATAATCGAAATCTATTTATGTTAGCAGATTATTATGGGTGTAAAATAGGATTTGAGAATGACAGGGGAGAGGTTATTGCTTATGCTAAGCGTCATAGAAAACTACATAAACTTCAAGAAGAGTTCGAGATGTTGGATAAGAGAGAATTAAGATCTAAAACTGTAAAACGTCAGTATGGAATGCATATGACGGAGGCTAGAAAAAGACAAGGGGAATTATATATTAGGGATTGGCTTGTAGCACCTAGAGGAAAAGATGAAGATGGATTTACATCCTTAAATTTACATAAGATATATGATCCAGCTCTATTAACTGAACTAATAAAATTTAATCATAAAGGTAACTTTGACAGGGTTATGTCGTTAATGATTGGAATGTTCCATACGAAAGAGTTGTATAATGCTGAAATTAAAGATATACTAGAAGACGGATCATCGAATGAATGGTTTAGTAGGATGTATAATTAATGATATATTATAAACTAATAAGTATAATGTGTCATGATGGTAAAATATTAAATAAATAATGTTAATTTTGTAAGCTATGGGATACGAGGGAATACCAAGACAGAAACTGTCTATAAACAAAAAAAATAAAGAATGGCGAGAAGCTTGTGTTGAGGCTTATATTAATCTATCAGGAAATGGTTATACATTATCTTCTAGAAAAGATGACCTTCAAAGGTTATATGATATGTACAACGGAGTTGTAGATACTAGTGATTATAACTTAGTATTAAAACCTTACGGTAAGAGTCGTAAAAACTTTCCTTCAGAGCTTAGAAATTACCCAATTATTAAACCTATTATAGATTTATTAATGGGAGAAAAAACTAAGAGGCCTTTTAACTATACTGTAGCAGTTCAAAATGCTGATACTGTAAGTAGAAAAGAAATGGCTAAGACAGAAACCATTTATAGAAATCTACAACAACAATTTGTAAATGCTGCTAACAAAGCAGGAATTGATACAGGAGTATCGACGGAAGAAGTAGATATGCCGGAGCATGTAGCAAACTTATTTGAATCTACTTATGTAGATAACAGAGCTGTTATGGGGCAACATGCTATGACTTATATAACTAGTCAGCAAGAAATAAAGCAAAAATTAGATAAAGCTTGGTTTCATTATTTAGTTTCTGGAGAATGTTATACTCAAAGAGGAGTTAGACATAATGAACCGTTTTATGAGGTTCTTAATCCTCTTAATGTAAACTATGATTTAGATCCAGATTTAGATTATGTAGAAGATGGAGACTGGGCTTCTATTACTAAGTATGTACATGCAAGTACATTAATAGATCATTACTTTGATGTTCTAACTGATTCAGAAATGCTAGAGTTAGAGTCACCTACCCATAGCGGTAGTGATATTGGATTCTTAGCTTCAATGACATCAGCAGGAGGTCGAAATGCTCAAGATTCAAGATTAATAGAAGTAGTAACAGTATATTGGAAGTCTAGAAAAAGAATAGGGTTCTTAGCTTTTACAGATCCTAATACAGGAGAGCCTATAGAAGAAGAAGTGGAAGATGGCTTTAGAATGCCTCAAGAGATGAAAGAAGCTGGAGGTGTTATAGAATGGTTATGGGTTAATCAAGTTTGGGAAGGAACTAGGATAGATAATAAAGTATATGTAAATATACAACCTATAATTAACCAAAGAAATTCTTTAGATAATCCATCGATATGTAAATTACCAATTAATGGTAGAAGATACTCAGATATAAATAGTGAAAATATTTCATTAGTATCTTTAGGTATACCATTCCAAATAAATTATAATATTTATAAGTATCGATTAGAACTGGCTATAGCTAGATCTAAAGATATTGTAGCTCAGTTTGATATTAACATGATACCTAAGAAATGGGATATGGATAAGTTTATGTATTTTGTAGAAGGTACAGGTATTGCTTGGGTAGATTATAATAAAGAAGGTACTCAACTATCACCTCAACATCAGTCTGTATTAGATATGTCTATTAAAACTATTGAACAATACATAATGTTATTGAATTCTATAGTAGAAGAATGGGAAAAACTATCTGGAGTTACTAGACAAAGACAAGGTCAAATAGGAAGTTATGAAGGTAAAGCTGCATCTCAACAAGCTATTGTACAATCATCCCATATAACTGAAGATTTATTTAAGAAATTTGGAGGAATGGAACAAAGAGATATGCAAGCGTTGTTAGATTATTCTAAGCAAGCATGGCATACAGGTAAGAAGACTGCATTTATGATGCCTGATGGTGTAACAGAATTTTTAGATATAGATTCTATGGAGCACATGGAGTCTAATTATGGTATCTTTATGACTGATGCAGGTAAAGAAAAAGATAAGATAGATGGTATAAGACAATTGTCTCAATCTATGGTTCAAAATGGAGTACCAGTTTCAGCTATAGCAGAAATGATGGATGCAGATAGTTTCCCTCAAATTAAAGCTAAAATAAAAGAAGCTGAGAAAAAAACAAGAGAATTAGAACAAGCGCAGCAAGAAGCAGAGCAAGCTCAACAACAAGCTCAGTTAGAACAACAACAAGCTCAGATGGAGCAGTTGAAAGAAGATAATGAAAAAGAGCGTCAAACTAAAATTCAAATTGCAGAAATTCATGTAAGTGGTCAGAAAGAAGGAGCACAATTGAATTTACAACATGGCATGCAAGAGCTTGAACTTAAAGAAGAGGAAATAGATATAAAAGAAAAATTAGCAAACGAAGAGATAAGATCTAATAAAGCTGATGAAGCTATTGATAGAGAGAAAATAAAAGCTACTATAAAAACTACTAGGATAAGTAAAGCGGAGTCTAATAAGAAGAAAGATTAATGCCTTTATCATCAAAAGAAAAATTAGATATAATTAAAGGGTCCTTAAATGGATCTGTAGATAAACCTGCATTTGAAGCTATACACGAAGCTGAAGAGTTAATGGCTGAAGAAGCCGCTATACAAGAAGAGTCTCAGCCTGCTAAAGAACAACCTACACAACAACCAGAAGTAGCCTCTACTGGAGGATCGGCGCCTGCGGGGCCTAAAGTACCTCATCCCTCAACAGGCTCAAAAAAACCCCATCTAGTGAATTCTGCTTCTTCTATGGAGATAGGATTTGGACAAGCGTCAGGAACCTCTAGGGGAGCTACCTCTCTGGGTACAGATGGTACTTATAAAAAGGGAGGAGAGTATATAGACAATTCTAGTCCGTTTGAAATAAGTATGTGTTCTAATGCAGAGTGGAATGGTGGATCAGTTAAAACTGCATGTGGTAATAGAGACTCAGCTAGTAATCTTTATGGATCTGCAGGTATGACTATTGGTAGTATGAGTAAAACTAATTTATCTGGATCTGTTAAGGGTGGACTAGGATATAGTTCACATTTTCCATATTCTCCTATGACTGGTCATGCCGGATTAAGTGCAGGTACTAGATTTAAAGGAGATGAACAAAGTATGATGTTCAATAAGACATTTGATGCTACAGGATCTGTAGGAGTAGAAGGAGAACTGGGAGGTAATAGTTATAACTGGAGAGACCCTTGGAAGTATGGGGCAGGAATTTATGGTAAGCAAGATTTAGTGAATGGAACTGGAACTACCGCTGGTGTATATGGTCATCTAGGAAAATTATCTGGTAAAGTAGGTTATAACAAGAATACTGGAATAGAAGCTACTTTAGGTTTTGGTCTTCCTATAAGACAAACAGGAGGATTTCAAGAAACTTCTGGGTCCAATGGAGATACAACAGAGACTAAAGAGAAAAGTGCTCTAGATAGAGGAATGACACTTGTGTCTAGTAAAAGAGGTTCTGATGATACGCATGGTGATTACACCTATTATATTTATAAGAATGCTAGCAGAGGATCGTCATCTAACTTTAGGATATACGACACAGACCCTACATTACAGGTAGCTGTACCATCAACTATTGAAGATGTAAAGCCAGGTGAAGAGTGGTTTGAAGGTAAAATTAGAAAAAAGAAGAAGAAGAAGAAACCAATGTTCGATAACACAGAGATAGAAAAGACACATATAAAAGTATCTGGTAAGGATCCAAGAGCAGAGGCACCAGGAAGTATTTTTAGAGGAGATGGAACTTGGTGGGCGAAAAAACAAAAACTTTTAAAAATTAAACCTATATCAACACAATCTATACCAAGAAAGGAGGAAGAGAAACTTATGAAAGCAATTCCCCTAAAACTAGGGAAGGGAAAGCATTTTACACTTGAAAGAGTTGGACAAGGAACACATACATATCCAAAAGGAGATGACGGTTTAGCGTTAGTTAGGTTAAAGGATCAAGCTGGAAGAAGAATATTTGAAGGTAGTCAAGAAGAGTACTTAGAACAATATGGAGAACACCTCTCACGTGGTACTTCAGAAACTCAAAAAGGAAATAAAAAAACTAGACTTTATAAAAAAAAGAAAACAGGTGGATTTAATTCTTCTTATCAAAAAGGTGGATATAAAAATTATGAAGTTCCTAAACAAAAGGAACAAATGTCTTACGAGGAATTATTAAGAAGACAACGTTTCCAAGAATCTAGTTTTAAACACGATGCTGTTAGTCCTAAAGGGGCTACAGGTGTTGCACAAATAATGCCTGATACTTTAGATTATGCTAAAATGAAAGGATGGGTTCCTAAAAGTACTACTATGAAAGATCTTAAAACTTATGATATAGCTGAGAAAATTCAGATTAATTACATGAATAATTTAATAGATAGAGAGTGGGTTAATGGATCTGAGACAGTTAAGAGAGCAAAGGCTTTAATAGCTTATAATTGGGGGCCTAAAAATACATTTAATAAATTAACTGAATTAAAGAAAGCAGGAGTAGATATATATTCTGATGATTTAAATTGGTTATCTCATTTTAATGAGGAAAGTAGAGGCTATGTAGAGAGAGTTTTACAAGGGAAGGGTGATTTTGAAGAGCAATATAAAAAGGGATTAAAAGATAATATACCACTAAAAATGAAACATGGTGGGTTTAATAAATCACAAATGCTATATAATAAAGCATCTAGTAAAAAAACTAAGAAGTATAAAAAATACTAATATAATTTGTATTTTTGTAACCTAAACCAATAAATATATATATAAGATGAGTGAACCAAATAACAAAATCCAGCTTGACGACATCTCGTTTGATGACGTTCTGCAGGATGTAGCCCCCTCAGAAGGAATGGAGGATTTAGCTATAGCAGATCCTATAGAGGATGAAGTAGAAGATGATGATAGTATAAATGATGAACTAGAAGTAGACTTAGAACCAGATGAAGATTATGATGAAGATTATGATGACGATGAAGAAGAGTATGATGAAGATGAAGAGGACGATGACGATGATGAAGATGATGAAGAGTATGAAGATGATGACGAAGAGGATGAAGATGATGATGAAGAAGTATACGACCCTTCAGTTGTAAATGAAGTTCTTTCAAATCTTGGGTATGATCCTTCTAATGAGTTTGAAGATACTGCAGAAGGTCTAACAAAAATGACACAAGAGGTAGCTTCTAAATTAGCTGACGAACGAATTGATAATTTATTAGAAGCGTATCCTGTAGTTAAAGAGCATCTAGAGTATGTTATGAATGGAGGTAAGTCTAATACATTCTTAGAGGCTAATCATGCAGAAGGAGATTATGAGTTATTAGAGATAAAAGAAGGAGATACTAATACTCAAAGAAATGTTTTGGGTAATTATTTACATATGAAAGGTCATGATCAAGATTTTATAAATGAGCTTTTAGAAGATTATGAGGACAGTGGGAAACTTTATGGTAAAGCAGGTCAAGCTAAAGATGCTATGGCTAAATACCAAAATGAACATAGAACACAGATTCAACAGAAACAAAAACAAGAGCTGGCAGAACAAGAACAACATAACACAGAATTCTGGTCTGAGATTGCAGATACAATTAAAGACTCAAGAGAATTTGCAGGTATAAAAATTACAGAGAGAGAGAAAAGGGGTTTCTATAACTATATTTCTCAACCTGTAGATAAGGGGGGTAAAACCCAAAGGGACATAGATCATTTAGAAGCAGAAGTAGAAGTTAAATTGGCTGTAGATTATCTTATGTACAAAGGGTTTAATCTGGATGAGATTGTAGGGAAACGAGCTAAAACTCGAAGCGCTCAATCTTTAAGGGATAAACTTTCAAACAATGAGGAGGATTTAAAATCTAATAAAAGAAAAAGACGTAATGTTAAGAACGTTAATTTTGATGATCTAGATCTTTCCATTTAATTAATTCGACAACTCGCTCGCAGATAACGAGCTTTTTGTAATATAACTAAATTTAAAATAATAAAAAATGAACGGAACAAACATTACTGTGCAGAAAAATTACTACAATGATGCACAAATGACAGACATGAACAGTCTGTCTAACGCTTTAATGTCTAAGCCAACTGAGCTTTCTCCTATCATTACTCATCTAGCAGGTAAAGATGATAAACGTTTTCCACTATCTTTCTTAACAGAAGGAGTTGGTAATGTTAAGTCAATCGATAGATTAGAGTATGAATACAGAGTAAAGACTCACACGCTTAAGACACGACCTATTTCGGTTGCAACTGCTGGTACCATGGGTGCTGCTGGAGCAACTTTTGTATTAACATTCCCTGATAAATGGTTTGTATTTCCTTACGTACTAGTAAATAGTGTAGGAGACCAAGCTAGAATCATGCAAGAGCCAAGTCAGTCTGGAAACAACTGGGTTTACACTTGTCAATTAATCGATCCTGCTGGGGTTGGTATTACAGTTGGGGGATCTATTGGGTCTTTATGGGCTCAAATGTATGCACCTGTAGGAGTTGATTTCTCAAGAGGAAATGCTTCTAACTGGGAAACTCCAGGAAAGGTACGTAACAAAATTGGTACTGTAAGAAAGTCTTACCATATGTCTGGTAATGCTAAAGATTTTGTAGCTGAGTTTACTTTACCAACTAAAGGAGGTAAACAAACTAAGTTATGGATGGACTATGAAGAGTATACTCACATGTTAAACTTCAAAGAAGAATGTGAAATGTACTACTGGTATGGTCAAAAAACTTACGATGCTGCTGGACAAACTTTCATGAAAGACGAGAACAATCAACCTGTTGTTGTTGGTCCTGGTCTTTTAGAACAAATTATCAATAAGGATACTTATTCTACTTTAACAGAGACTAAGATCAAAAATATTATTGGAGACTTATTCTATGGAATGACTGATGCAGCTGCAAAACAAGTAACACTGTACACTGGTACAGGTGGTGCAAGAGAGTTTGATGAAGCTCTAAAAGGTCACTTCGGAAATACTAGCAATAGCTGGAAAATCGGAGGTGAAAATAGATTCATCACAGGATCCGGGAGATCACTAGGTATGAGTGGTTACTTTACTTCTTATGAGCATGTAGATGGTCATACAGTAAATGTAGTTAAATTACCATTATTTGATCATGGACCTGTTGCACAAGCACGAGCGAAACACCCAGTTACTGGATACTCTTTAGAGTCTTACAGAATGGTATTCGTTGATCAATCTAACTATGATGGCCAAAATAATCTTCAAATGATCTCTAAGAAAGGTCGTGAGATGATGAGATGGGCTGTTGCAGGATCAGTAGTGCCTAGAGGATTTGATGCTGGAACTTCTAGAGCTTCTGACGTGGATGGTGCTTCTGTACACATGTTGAAAACTGCTGGTATTGTATTGAGACGTTTCGATACTTCACTAGATATTCAATGTGTAGCGTAAGGCACAAACGTGCGTCTATATATATTGGTTTTTAATTAGGGCTGTGGGGGAGCAATCCCCCATAGTTTTAGTTAATAGTTATAGGAGAGTTATTCTTTACATCCGATTAATTTAAACTTTAAAAGAACTATTATTATGAAAAGTAAAAAAGTATTCCTTCGAAGAAAGGAACTAAACAATCATTTACCTCAAGAGGTAAAAGCTGAATCAATTATGAAAGTCAGTAGTGTTTTTGTAAACCGCCAACCGTTAAAAGCATTTGACCCTGAAGATGAAGCAAAGTATTTAAATGGAATTTTAGATGTAGCTCCAGATCACGTAGAGTGGCCTAAGCACACTAAGAAATTTTGGACTGAATTATCCATTCCTGTAGGATTTACAGGAGTTGAATTAGAAATTGGTACGGATACAAACGGAAATCCTCTCAATGCTATAGATTTTATTAAGTATAGATTTGCATTAAGACACCCTCATGTATCCTTAACTAAAGAGGAAATGGAAGTTACAACAAATAAAAGATTTTATATTCAGGATCTTTCTAGAGAAGACTCTAAAAGGAATAATGAAATACAAGTATTAAAAGATGCGGATAGAGAATTTATAAAATTATCTGCTGATGAAACTGCTATGAAGAGAGTTTTAAGAATCTTATCTGATGGTAATCCTGATGTATTAACTAGGGATCAAATAGAGAATAATCTATATGGGGTTAAGAACGCAAACCCTAAGAAATTCTTAAGAGTAGCTACAGATAAGAACTTAGAAACGATAGCAGAGATTGAAACTATGGTATCATCTGGAGTACTAAGAAGAATTGGTAATCAAGTTATCTTTATTGATGAAGTGATTGGAGAAACTCTAGAAGATTCAATAATTTTTATGAAAAATAAAAAGAATTCTGGACAATTAACTATAATGAGAGCTAAACTAAAAGAACTAGCACTATAATATGAATGTAGGAGAAATGCATTTAGCAATTCAGCAAGGGGTGGATAAGATCAATTCATTCCAAGCTGATATGCTATTACCCCAAGAACTTGATCTAGAATTAAATCAAGCACAATATAAATTTATCAATACTAAATATGGTAGAGGTAATAAATATCAGAAAGGTTTTGAACAAGGTCAAAAGCGTATTGACGATATTAGAACTCTTATTAAAGAAGCATCTCTTGCAACTAATTATAAAGGAGTTGTAAATAGTACTACTTGGTCGGACAGTGCAGTGCTCCCAGATGATTATATGTATTTAGTTAATACTAGAGCTCATCTACAGAGAAAGAAAACCTGTATACCACTTACAGAGGCTGAATTATTAGCTAGTCTATCTTTTATTAATAGCTTTGCTAATTTTAAATATTTTGAACTTCCTATGGATGATTTAATAGGATCAACATTAATTGATTCTGTACATGGATTGTATATGGTAGCGGATGTAAGTCATCAACAAATTGGTGGTACATACCCCCCAATATTACAAGCGCCTCAATATACTTTATGGGACCAAGTAACTACTACTCCTTTAGATGGTACTGAAGCTGGAGTTGCTGCTTTTAAAGCAGAGATAGAAGCAGGAGTAATTGGGAGTTGGTGGGGTGAATGGCAAGATTTACAGTCTGCAAAACGACCAGGAGGATTTTTACTTAGAATACATACGGCTACGTATCCTGCTAATAACTCTGATCCTTTTTTAGGAACTGTATGGCATATACTTGCTATAGATGGTAATGGTAATGAGTTATATCGAGCTCCTTTAACTACTGTTCCAGATTTTCACCAACATCGACTGTTAGAAAATACACCATTAACTGCTGCTGAGTTTGAACGGGTATATAGCATAGCAAAGTTTGTTCAACAAGATGATATATATTCTTTATTAGATGATCCTTTTAATACAACAAAATGGGAACAACCTTTATATACCATACGTGAGAACAGATTAGACTTTTACACTAATGATATATTTATAATACCAGAGGTAAAATTAACATATATAAGAAAACCGGCAGAGATTTCATTATCTTTGCAAGTAAGCTGTGAACTACCCGAGCACTCTCACAGAGAGATTGTGGACATGGCCGTGAGTAGTATCTTAGAAACTATTGCAGATTCTAGATATAAAACTCATGAAATTGAGGTAAATAAAAACGAATAGTAAAATTTAAAAAAAAGAAAAAATGACTAAACAAATAATTTTCGGAGACGATTTTGTAGGAGGTGCTGCTGGTGCCATTACATTTGAAGATCAAGCTGGTACTGTACTAGTTAATGCTGCTGCTGTAATAGCTGCAAAAACATTTAGAGTATTAAGATTTGGTAGTAATGTAAAATCTCAATGGATAAACCAAAAAGATATTATTAATACTACTACTGCAACAGGTGCTGTTTCAACTGCACAAATCGCAAATGTAACTTTAACAGAAGACGCTACAACTCCAGACGTAGGGTATTTCAAACTTATTGATACTTCTGCTGGAATGGAGCCTTTCAATAGAAAAACATATGAAATTCCTTTGGCTACTATTGGGGGTGCTGCAAATGCTATCGCTGTATATTTAGCTGCTGCAATTACTGCTGACATGCCATCTTGGATCTCTGCTGCAACTGCTCCAGGTGCGGGTGTACTTACAGTTACCGGTACTACTTTTGCAGGAATGCCAACTGATACAGTTATGACTAATATTCAGATCGCTTTTGATCCAGGTACTTCAGTTGCAACTTGTACAGTTCCAGCTTTAACTGCTGGTTCAGTAGGTGTAGGTGATGTTGAGGTAATGTTAATACAAGAGAAAAACTTCTTAGGTTCTGGTGTAGGTGATTACGATAGAGCTACTTACTTACCAAATGGTACAGTAACTTATGCTTCTGCTGGATTCCCTTACGAGTTGAATACAATTACATACAAGAATCCTACTGTCAACCAAATTAATGGTGTGGACAATGAAAGAGTCTTAGTATTAGCTGTAAGAAATTCTGCTGTTGCTACTGCTCCTGCAGCTGCTTTAGTAGATGCAATTGTAGCTGGTATATAGTAGGCTAACAACTTTATAAGATTATAGGGGGTGAAATACCCCCTATATATCTTTTTTAACTTTTAAAATTTAACTACATGTCATTAAAGATTGTATCCGTTAGACCTGATTGTCTAATGGTTTCTATAGATACTACAGATGCTTCGGGAGCAGGTATTGCCGGAGCTTTAACTATAACAAATTATGCATCCAGTGTAGTAATAACTCATCCGATAACTTATACAGTTCCCGGTGAAACCTTAACTAATGATATAACTTTAATCTCTAATGGTGTATACCAAGTTGAATATGCCCAAGGAGGTGCAACAGTATCTTCAGCAGCGTTTATAGCAAGCTGTGATATTGATTGTTGTTTAGCTAAGTTAACAGAAGAATTAATTAATTGTGGGTGTGAATGTCCTAGATGTTCTAAAGCACTTGCTAAAGCACAAAAAATATACTTATTGATTAGCTCTGCTAAAGCTTCAGCAGAACAAGTCTATATACTCGGTAATACCGGGTATATAAAAAATGCTTATGACAAGTATTTAAAATCCAAAGAAATATGTGACCTGTCTTGCGGGTGTAATTGTTAATATATATATAACGTATGGCTGTAGCAGAATTAAAAAATGTTGTTATCAGTGGAGGTCCTACTGATACACTTTGTCAACCAACAATAGTTACTTCACTTCAAACTATAATATGCAGCTCAGTTGTATATGGTAATTTAGCAGGTGGTGCTAGTTTCTGTGGTCAGACACATCTAACTGTAGCAAGTTTCACTGATATTACAGGAGATTCTGTAGTGCCAGTGATTGCGTCTACAGGTTCAGTTGGTCAACCATCCAATCCACCAGGTATCATTTTAAGATATGGTGTTACAGGTAACTCTGCTAGTTTTTTACCTACGTCAACAGGTTCCAATCCTGTAAGACTAGTTCGTGTTGAATGGTCTGATGGTTCCTCAAAAGATTTTACTGTAGTTCTACCTGAAGCTTACTACAGCGTAACTTCTTATGCAGGAGATATTGGAACTGTGGCAATAGTAAAGGCTAATGACTGTGATGCTTTTCCTGCTGGTACTGACCCATACGGAGGAGAACGACCTATCTCTACTATAAGTTATATAGTTGATCCTAATATAACAGGTAAGCATGTACACATTGCTAAATCTCATTATTCTAAACACATTACTGATGGAACTGATTGGAGCTCTATTTCCGGTGCAGCTAGTGTACTAAATGTTACTAATGCTATTGGAGCAACTCCAAATGATATACTTGCAGATATACACACAGCGCATCCAAATGTAACTATAGCAAATGCAAATTGGATTAAATATACTAGTAATGCATCATCTGCTGGCTTACCTACTTCTGCTCAACTGTTTCCATCCGGTTCCGACTATTTAGAGTTAAATGCTGGTCCTGGTGAAAGAACAGGAGTTATGCAAAGATTTGGAATGCCACTGGGTAACAGTCAGTTTGCTCCTTACCTTCAGAGATTATGTAGAGATGGAATCGAACGGATACAGATGTTTCTCAATACTAACTATGGTAATTTTCCTGCTGGTGCAACTCTTAAGATGCATTTATTTTCAAATTATTCGAACCATACTATTACTCACGATATATCAACGGTAGGTAATTCAGGTGGTACTGCTAAGTATTTCACTCCTGATTTCACTCCTACTACTCTAGATGATAATTGGCCAATCATGATTATTGAGTTAGATAATACACTTGGAGCTTCTAGTGCAAATACTAATATAGAGAGGATATACACACAACCTACTTCTCAGCAACGTCCGATTAGTGGAGTTATTAGCCGTGCTGTTACTAAGCCTGATATTAGTTATCTGAATGCTGATAGAAACGCATTGAAAACAGCTGCTGGAATACCATCTACATTGCCATCAAAAATACCTGGATCTACTGGGTCTCAACATTATGAGTGTCTTAATATTTTTTATGAGAATACTTTTGTAGGCGCTGCTCCTGCTGATTCTGCATCTACTGCTATAGGTGCTCAATCGGACTTTAATACAGTATATGGACTTATAAAAAATCAGAGTGGAATACATGCAGATAAGGGTGCTTATGTACCATTTACTCATGTTCATCATTACTCTGAACATATACATCAGTGTCCAGGACCTATAGAGGTTTGTAACGATTCCAGTAATATAAATTATTGGCAGTATACAGATGAGCAATGTGATGGGACTGCTGTATCTTTTTCCCCAGGCCTTCCCTTTCCCTTATCATTAATAATGACGCTGGACTTGATAGGACCAACTAATTCTATGTCAGCTGTTCTATACCCAGATCAAACTGTTAACTGTTTAGATTGTGACTGTGGTGATTTCCATATATCTAACCAAAGCACCGTTACAACAATTGTAAATGATCATAGTTGTACTTACGGTGAGCTTATTATAGATCTATCAGCTGCTATTAATTCTACTGGTCCTATTCAAGTTTTTATAGTACCTAATTCTGCGAGTACAATAAATGCTGGTGTTACACATACATCTAGTACTAATAATGATACTGTTGCATATGGAATTTTTACTCCTGATACAAACGGTCAGATTATTATAGATGAAAATACGTCGTATATTGCAAATACGACTATGTCTGCTGTAGAACTAACTTTAATAAATAGTTCATCTCCTACCACACAGGATAATACTACTGTAAATTATACAGGAACTCCTGGACTGCCTCCAGATCAGGGTAGTTATTCAATATACATGATAGATGAAGATGGGTGTTTTTATGCAAATAAATTCGGAATAAGCTTTGACCAACCTCTATACCCAATATTAACTCTTACTGCAACATCCACAGCTATTATATGCCATAGCGATTCTAATGGAACAGCAACCGTAACTGCAGCAGGAGGTAGTGGTACTTATACTTATTTATGGTCTAATGGACAAACTATTCCAGCAGCAACTGGATTCCCTGCGTCAACTCCTTCGGTTGTAGTAACAGATACAATCACTGGCTGTCAAGAATACCTAGCTATAGTAGTTCCTGGGATAGCAAATATCTCTACATTTTTACAAGCTACACATGTTACATGTTATAATAATGGTAGCATACAAGCTCTTATGGGTGGAGGAACAGGTATATATACTTGGCTATGGAGTACTGGAGCTACTACTAATATGATATCTGGTTTGGTTCCAGGTACTTATACCTGCCAAGCTACAGATTCTAATGGATGTGTAGGGTATTTAGAAACCAAAATCTTACTAGACAACGGTATATATGGATGTACTGATCCTATGGCATGTAATTATGATGCTACTGCTAACTGTGATGATGGTTCTTGTATCTTACCTGATGGTTGTACAGACCCTTTAGCTGTAAACTATAACGCAAGTGCTTTGTGTGATGATGGAAGTTGTTATTATTGTAGCACTGTTTTATCTGCAACAGCTTCTGATGTAAGATGTAATGGAGAGAATAATGGTATTATTACAATAAACTCTGTTACAGGAGGTAGTGTACCATACTCATATTTATGGAGTACTGGTTCTACATCATCTACAGGAATAACTGGATTATCACCAGGAACATATACCCTTGATATACTCGATAATAATAACTGTTTATTAACTACAAGTTGGACTATAACAGAGCCATCTATAGTTACTATGATCCCGACGTTGGTTGTTGATAATACAGACTGTTTAGTTGCCAATGGATCTATAACTCCTACTCCTGCGGGAGGTGTTGCTCCTTATACTTTCTCTTGGTCTGCTTCAAGTGGAGGCGTAGTTCCAGCGGGACAAAGCACTAATCAAAATTTAACAGGACTTATAGCAGGTACATATTCATTAATAATTACGGATGTAAATAGTTGTGTTAATAGCCCTATCCCTGCCATTGTTTCTGATGGTTTTGTAAATGGGTGTATAGATCCTTTAGCTTGTAACTATGATGCTTTGGCTACTTGTGATGATGGTAGTTGTACTTACGTTACCCAACCAGATCCAACTCTTACATTTGTAGATACTACTTGTGAAGTATCATTAGTAGCAAATTGGGGGGCTGGTATTCCATGTGCTCAAGTTGATCGTGTAGAGATATGGTTGGATATGGATAATACTCCAGGGGGAGACACATTAATAATGACGATTTTCCAGGCACAGTTAGGAAATTCATTTGTCCAGGATTTAGGAACAGATGATTGTGCTGGACAAGGATTTACAGCTGCTATAACGCCCTTCTTACCTACTACTCCTGTATTATATATGCAGATCCATTATATTAATACAACTACTGTAACTACTACGGGACCTTTTGGTCATAACGCTGGAGCACCTGCTCTTATAAGTTCTACAAATAATGCGCCTGTAAATTGTGGGTGTACTGATCCTATAGCTACTAATTATAATGCTGCAGCTACTTGTGACTGTTGTTGTGTGTATGGTAATACTGGATGTACAGATGATGGTACATTTGTAAATCAAGGTCAAACTTGGTGGACTGATCCTGCCTCTAATACAACTGGAATAGCTTATGATGTTATAACAGGTATAGCAAATTATCCTGGGGCGCAACCGGCTAACTATTGTCCTACTTGTACAACTGATGATGGTTCATGTTTATACCCTCCAGGGCCAAGCTGTTGTACTACCCCTGATGCACATTTTACTACGAATTCGCTTATAACCCCTTGTCTAGTTTATTATGGATCATATTTATCTTGTGGATGGTCTCCAACTGTAACATTAATAGCTCAAGTACATCATGTACAATTTTGGAATGGATCTGCTTGGGTAACCACAAATTCAGTTGTAGTTGCCTCACCTAGTATTAATAGTTATATACATTGGCAATATGCTTGTAACACTCCACTTACTCCTGTAGATGATTTCCAAAATGGAGGTTTAGATGGAACTTATAGAGTTGTTATTGTAACAACTGATTCAAATGGTTTAATTTGTACTGCAGAAGGTGATGGTATATATATAGACTTTCCTGAATGTGGATGTACGGATCCTTTAGGAACTAATTACTGTGCTACTTGTACTTGTAGTCTGAACACTTGTACTTATCCAGATCCTTGTACATGGAATGCAACACTAACACCTGAAGTATGTAATTCATCGGGGGCTACTGTAACTGTTGCTGGAGGAACTCCTCCATTTACTTTTGTTTGGGAAGACTTGACTAATCCTGGTATACCAATTCCTTGGCCATATCAAACTACAAACGCTACTTTTACTTCCTCTGATTTAAATAAATGGGTAGGAAATACTCCATTTGATTATAATGGTACATGTCAATTCGTTTGTCATATTACAGATTCTTTTGGATGTACAGAAACAGTAGGGGTTTATCAACCTGTATATTCTCCTCAAATAGTATCTCTTCTGGTTCATGTTGTTACAGGAGATATAATGTACTGTCCTCCAGCTTCACCACCTCCTACAGGAGGATCATACCAACTATATCCGGGAACTACTATACCAGCAATAACAATACTATCAACAGTTGTTACAGGACCTAATAGTTATAGTTCTACTCTTTTAGCGGATACTAATCTTGCTGCAGGTGGTTATACCGCTATCTGTGTTATGAGTAATGGGTGTACTTTTTCTCGGGGTTTCACTATATATAATGATCCTCAGCTATCAGGCTGTACTGATCCAACAGCGTGTAATTATAATGCGATGGCTGCTTGTGATGATGGAACATGCTGGTATCTAGACGTTGTATCTACTGATATAGATTGTACTGGTGTTGGATCAGTTACAGTAGATCTTATAACTCCAGGATTTGTTTCTGGCCCTAATTATACTTTCTATCTTACTGCTCCTACTGGAGGACAATTTGGGCATATATTGGGTGCCCCAATAACGTGGCCTCATACTTACTCAACCCTAACGCAGGTTGGTGCTCATACTGTGGGGGTTTATGGTGATGGTTTATCTGGTGTTTGCACCGTACCATTTACTATTGCAGATAATAATGTTCATGGATGTATGGATGTTACAGCCTCTAATACTAATGAAGATTGTTTAGGAAATACAGTAGTTCCTACATGTGATGATTGTTGTGATTATTGTTTTACAACGGTTAATGATGTTATAACTTGTCTGGATACTTCTATAGCGCAAGACGGTGAGATACTTTTAACAGTAGCCATGGGAACAGCTCCTTATAGTTTTTTATGGAGTAATGGGGCGACTACACAAAATATTTCTAATTTAACTGTTACAGGTACTTATACATGTGTTATAACAGATTCTACTGGGTGTATTGTAACATACACAGGAATAATAATTGACTGTACTCCTTACATACTTCCTACAATAATTTCTACTATAGCAACTGATGTCCCATGTTTAGTTGACATGAATATACTTACAAGTGGGGGAGATGCTGTAGGTCCGGACGATTTTTATTTTATAGACTCTGGAGGTACTCCTGTAGCTGGTAATTTCACTACTGGTATTGGTATAACAAATCCCAATGTTTACAATACTAATTTCGCTGTAGCATGTGGTGGCGGATTTAATGATTCGATAACTAATTATGCAGCTTGGAATCTTATACCTGGTCAAGTTTATACATCTGCTCTTAACTACACACTTCCAAATGGAGTTACTGGTACTGTTTATGGTCCTCCTATGACCGTACCTTTGAATGCTAATATGGTTTGTGGTTGCATGGACGCAACAGCAGATAACTTTAATGAGGATTGTGCAACAGGATTAACAGTAGTTCCCACATGTGATATTTGTTGCGATTTCTGTAGTGCAACTCTGACAGTAGCAGCTGTTGCTTCGGCTTGTGGCTTAGGGACTATATTAATTGCTACAGTATTAAACTGTGGAGGTTGTCTAGGTGTTTATGCTTGGACAGGAAGTTTAAATGGGGCAGTTTCATCTAATCTTGGAAGTATAATAATACCTACAGGGGGAGGGTCTGTTACATGTACTTGGACAGAAAATATAACTGGATGTGTGTATACAGATACACTAACATTCCCAGCTCCTCCAACTAGTGTAACTCTAGGGCAAACTAATACTTGTGCTAATAATTTACCTATAGATAATGGAACTATTACTCAAACTGTAGCTCCTGGAACCCCTCCATATACTTATGCTTGGACTGCTGCTAGTGGTGGTGTCGTTCCTGGAGCACAAACTACGAATCAAAATCTTACTGGACTAGTTCCTGGAGATTATAATTGTGTAGTTATAGATGCTTCTGGATGTACTGGTACAGCTACATCAACTATTACTGCCTGTTGTGTTACAGGTTGTACAGACAATAGTACTTACGCATTTAATTATGATGTTACAAATATATGTACTTGTAATTCAGGGTCTGCAAATGATTGCTGTGTATACCCAGTAACTACAGCTCTTATAAGTCAAACAGTAACGGGTTGTAATAATACAATTATTTTAAGTACATCTGATACTAATGCATCTGCTTTAGCGGATACAGCATCAGCTACTTTCCAAATAATATCAGACCCTGCAGGAGCTGCTACTTTAATTGCTTTACCATTACCTTTATCATCAACTGGTACTGATACATATGGATTAACTTTTATAGAAGATTGTAGCACATTCTTCTTCCCTCTTAACGGAGATTATGCCATTCAATATGTTATAACATATGCAAATGGTCATACAGAAACTATACAATCAAATACAGTAACATATGTTAGACGAATATGTGGATGTATGGATGCTGCTGCCATTAATTATGATGCTACAGCTACGTGCCCAGATACGTGTATTTATTCAGGTGCTATAACATGTGCTTTAGCACTTAATATAACGTCTGCAGGATGTATAGACGATCTTGTATTAACAGCTTCAGACAGCAGTTCTAACATTGTAGCTAGTTGGGCATGGGTTATTGAAGATGCTACAACAAATACCACAATGGCGTCAGGTAGTTCCTCAATGACTTCATTAGCAGCTACATCAAATGGTGTTGACGCATGTGGAACCCCTGTTGTTGCCTATGCAATGAATACCACGTATGATGCAACGGTAACTGTTACGTTTACTAATGGAACAACTGATACTTGTACAACGAGTGTAATTACGACGCCAACTTATATATGTGGTTGTACTGATGCAAATGCAACTAACTATAATGCAGCTGCAACATGTGACGATGGGTCATGTACTTATCCTTGTTGTAGTCTTCCTACATTTACAGCTACGGCTAATAATAATCCAGGAGGATGTACTTTAGAATACCTTTCTACATTAACTTGTGCAGTATCCGAGTATGCGGAAACAATAGTATCTACTTTACAATTCTGGGATGGAACAACATGGCAAATTTCAGATGTACTTACAGAGACTACTACTGCCGCAGCAAATGCTACAGCAGGAGTATCAAATACATATAATTACAGTTGTACTACAAATACTTTTGGTACATATGGTACTGGAGATTATAGAGTAGTGTTTGATATAACTTATGTAGGAGGAGCAACATGTCAATTAATATCCGCTACAGATACTTTAACTTTTAACCCTTGTGGTTGTACTGACCCTACAGCAACAAATTATGATCCTTTAGCTATTTGTGATGACGGAACTTGTATATCATCTTCATGTTGTACTCCAGATACTATAGGTTTAGATCCTTCGTCTACTACAGTTAATACTTGTACCCCAGATTTATTGTTTACAGCAACTTGTAGTCCAATAACAGTAAGTCATGTTATCAACTGGTATATGTGGGATACTGCAGGTACTGCTTGGGTTTTATTAACTACTGCAACTGTAGTAAGCGCAAACACATCTATTAATGAAATATTACCATTTGCTAATTTACATACTACACCAGGCTCAGAGATATATAAAGCAGAAGCAGTTATAACATATGCAGGTTCTACTTGTACAATTGAACTACAATATACATATACTCCTACAGGGCCTCTTGGATGTACTGATCTAACTCCAGGTTTATACCCAGACGTAAATGGTTATGATGCTAGTGCAGTATATGATTGTACTACATCAACAACAATACCAACAGCAGGAAATATTATGTCATATCCAACGATAGGTGGATACCTTAATTCAAATGTTGATCAATGTGCTGTATGTCCGGGACCTTGTACTCCGGGTAACCCTATACATACATGGAGAGATTGTAACACTTTAGTAGAATATACATTCGTTGAAATGGGAGCTACTGGAGCAGGTAGTGAGAGTAATGATTATTATATAGCTGTAGGTAGTCCTTCACCAGGTAATACCATTCAATATCTTAATGATTGTTATGAGTATGTAGGAATATCTGTAACTAATACTCTTGGAACTATTATAAATTACTCTTCCGCTAATTTCTTACTACTACCGTTTTATTTTAATTGTATAGATTGCTCAGCTGTTTTTCATGAATGGAAAATGTGTGTGTGCCCTTCTTCTTGGGTTCCCGCTATAGTGTGGGCAGATTGTGCAGAGGATATTGTTAATATGATAGGAGATCCTACTTCTGTATACCCGTTAGCAAATACTGCTTTAAATAATGGAATATTCTATAATTACGTAGTAGCTCAAAATGGAGCTCCTATAGTTATTGGAGATGTCCTTAATATAAGACATACAAGTGGTGTTGGATCATACTGTATTGAATATATGGGACCCTCGCCTTATAATGCTGCAACTCATCATGGTTATACTACTATGTTAGGAGAATATGAGTTAGGTAATAATCATACTTTAGTAGGACCTGCAGATGTATATGCAGACTGTACGCTTTGTGCTTCTGCTCCTCCTTTGTATATGGAATGGGAAAAATGTGGTACCACAGATTTATATAATATAGTAGATGTAGGAGTAGCTGTTACTTCAGCAAATACTATAACTTGGGTAGGAACTAATCAGAGTGGGGCCATACAAATGCCTGGTTATCCTGCTGCAAATTTAACTTGGGGTCCTATTATAGGAGCAACAGTAATAAAATTAAGTAATGGAGATTGCTTTAAGTTTAATGGTTATAATGTAGCACCTGCAGGAAATGCTACCAGTGAGTTAATAGATGCTTCTCCAACTATACCTCTTGAATTAGATTGTACTTCTTGTCTATTAGTACCTGGTTGTACAGATCCGTCAGCAGATAATTATAATGAGAACTGTGCTACGTTACCAGTTTTAGCAACTATAAGTGATGGATGTTGTCAATATACTTTAACAGGATGTATGGATACTGGAGCATTAACACAAAACTATTGGGATGGTCTAGAACCTTATAATGGTATAAATTCTCAATCTCCAAACGATTATGCTACAATACTTACTACAGTTACATACCCAGGGATATTACCAATTAATCCTAATCCTACTGCAACGTCAGATGACGGTTCCTGTATATATGAAGGATGTACTGATCCAGCTGCAAATAATTATGTTACTTATGCAAGTGTAGATGATGGTAGTTGTAATTATTGTGTTTATGGATGTACTAACCCTGCATTTGTTCAATATAATTCTTTAGCTACATGTGATTGCAATAGTAGTGATCCGGCTCAAGGAAATACAGGACCTCTAGACCCATTATTAGATAATGATTGTTGTGTTGATTTGTGCGTAAGTGGATGTATGGATTGTGGTACTATATGGGAAACTGACTCTGTAGCAAACCCTGGTGCTATAACATGTTTAACTCAAACTGGTACCGCAGCGTCTGGAGCTGGATCAACAAATTTTGATCCTTTAGCAACATGTCCTGCAGGATGTATAACACCTCTAAATGGGTGTACATCTGCCACAGCTTTAAATTATGATCCTACCGCTAATAATGATGATGGTAGTTGTTTATACTGTAGTGGGTTTACTACAGCGATGGGACCAGCTTTATCGGGTACAGGGCAAGCTTTTGTTATAGATGCTGCTTCAGTAAACACTGCCACGAATTGGTTCCAAGCTTCATTAGCTACTACTATAGAAGATCCAACAGGATCATTTACAGGATCAGCTATTTTAACTATGGGAATAAATCCTAACGTACAATTACCTGCGGTATTATATATAACTATATTTGATTCAACGGGTAATATAGTAATGAGTGGTCCGTCTTCTTCTGCGCCGGGAGTAATCTTTTCTGCTGTAGGTCTTTCTTATGGAAGTTATTCTATAGTTATAAGTACTATTTCTCTTCCAGTTTGGAGTGTTGCTCAAGTATGTGATAACACATTCACTTTTGATATACAAACTCCTGCTTGTGATGACCCTGCTGCATTTAATACTACACTTATACCAGCACAATATGTAATAAGTGATCCTACTTTATGTATAGTTCCTGGGTTCTGTGCTTGCGCGGTAACTGCTACAACAGTTGTTTCTAGTCTATGTGGAGTACCTTCTAGTATTGTATGGAATATGACATGTAATCCTGGACAGTCTATCACTGGATATTTAGAGCAATCTTTAGACAATGGAGCAACTTGGACTACTATAGTAGCTTCTATAACAGGTACCTCTAACGGTTTTAACACACTTCTTCATACACAGTTAGTTACTACTAACAGTCAATGGAGATTCACATATACGGAAACAACTACTCCATCTTGTGGTACTGCAGGAACTGTAGTTATGTCTCCTATTATTATAACAACTATGCCTCTATGTGGATGTACAGATGTTACTGCTCAAAATTATGATCCCCTAGCTGTGTTAGATGATGGGTCATGTATATATTGTATATACGGCTGTATAGATCCACTAGCTTCAAATTATAATATTGCCGCAACATGTGATGATGGAAGTTGTCTATATGCCATAGAAGGTTGTACTGATCCAGGAGCTTCAAATTATAGTTCAGGAGCAACTATCGATGATGGCTCTTGTATTTATTGTGATGCAGAGTATTGGGATTGTATCCCACAAGCAAATACGTCTACAAACAGTTGTACTGGAACCGCAGTAACGTTACTTATATCTGAAGGTATTCTATTGTCTACAAATACTTATGACTCAACTGAGTTAGATCCTTGGACTACATTCCCTAATCAGGATATGGCATTAACTGCTTTAGTACTTATACACGGTATCACTGCAAATTTCAATGATTATTACTACCAATCTGCACAACCTTGTGGGGCTTATCCTGCTGGATGTTGTTTAAATGGCTTTGTTAAAAAGAAGATAACTAGTATTACACATGTAGGAATGCCAGGACAATTCTTTAATACTTGGAAAACTTATATAGATGCTGCTATCTTAGCTGGAGTTCCAACAGGAAGTCTTATATTACCTGCAAATTCTGATGGATGTCATCCAGCAACTGGTTATAATGTAAGTATAGAAAGTAGTACAGTTTCAAATACTCCGTCTACTGCAAATATTATTTCAGGAGCTCTTGGATCTCCTAGTGAAAATTCTGATACAATTAATATAATCGCTTGTTGTACAGGTAGCTGTAACTGCTCAGAGGTTGCAGTTGAGGGACCTAATACATCACAAGCAGCGTGTCTGTCAGATCCATTTTGTTGTCTAACTCCTCAATCTCTTTAACTTAAAAATAAAAAATATGTCATTCGAAGTACACCCAAACGTAATAAAAAACTTAACTATCTGTATCGCAGAGAAGGGAGATAAAGTATTGCAGAAAATTAAAATTGGTACGTTAGATAATTGTTCTACAGACTATTTATGGACTTTAAAATTTATAAGTTATTTACTTCCAAAAGATGGACTATCTTGTCTTCCAGACTGTGACGGAAATATAAGTGGTCAAAAGTCTCATCTTATAGATAATTTTATTAACTTTGCAAACAAGCATTGTGATGCTTGCGGCCACGGAAGTGATCGTTACGTATTTACAGAATAACTAATATATATAGAAAATGACAAAAATTAAGGCAACAAATGGGGAACTACTAGATCTTATTAATGGGCTATTCGCCGTTAAAGATTTATCAGGTAAAGACTTTAGTCTACCTGTAGGTAAAAATTTAAACATTCTAAAAGAAGCTTTAGATCCTTTAGAAAAATTAGGGAGACCTTCAGAAGAGTTTATGGAATTAGCTGGTAAAGTACAAGCTATAGCTGAAAAGAATGAAGAAGATTCTGCAGAACAAATAAACAAATTAGAAGAAGGGAATCCAGAATTAGTAACAGAAAGAAAGAAACAAGTAGATTTGATGAGTGCTAAAATGAAAGAAGTTTTAGAAGTTGAACTTTACTCTTTATCTGCAGATATTTTACCAGAGGATATTACTCCTCAGCAAATTATGAATTTAGAAAAAATAATAGAATAATGGCAACAAATAATGAAGTGTTACTAAGAAGTATAAGTTCTGGAGTTAATGACACAGTTCATCCAGGACAAACAATTTTAATAGACGAGGCGGATAAATTATTTACAGGTCCGTTCTACTGTATGATGGCTTTACAAGACTCTAGAATAGATGCAACTAACTGTTCTATAGGAATAAAGGAAAAAGATCCTTCTGCAGGTGCTCTTAGAGCAATCACAGGATCCTTGGTTATCCCAGCGGGTATGACTATACACAGTAATATAGAAAGTATAGTACTACAATCAGGAGTAATTCTTGCATACGCAAAACCTAACGTAACTATAACAGTACAAGCGTAATGCAAATAGGAGCTTCTATAAACATGACTAAAAATCAAACTTGGAATCGTAACTACGTACCACGTACTCAGGCTTCAATTAGATTAGATGGGTCTGATGATTTTTTAGATTGTGGAGATGAGGATGATTTTTCAATGACAACAGGAGCTGGTGCAGGCCTCGATCTACCTTTTACTATAGCTGGATGGGTAAAAGCAAGTGGATCAACTCAGAACTATGGGTTTGTAAGTAAAGCGAGTGCTGCGTCGGGCTTTCATGAATATAGAGCTTTTATGCTTAGTGGTAAGATGTATTTTGATATATGTACTAACACTAATGGTAATTACAAAAGAGTAAGCACACTTAGTGCTCATACTTATACTAATCGATGGGTACACTATGTACTTACTTATAATGGAGATTCAACAGATGACAATTCAGATGGTTCTTATGTAAAGAATGGTATGAGTATATATGTAAACGGTGTAAAACAAATCCTACAGGATTCTGGTGGTGGTTCTTATACTGGTATGAATAATGAAACTTCTCATTTAACTTGGGGATTTTTATTATCAGATACTTCATTCGACTTATATGGTTGGATGGCTGACTTAACTCTTTGGAAGAACTTCAGATTAAATTCAGATCAAGTACGACATATCTATGCATTACAACCTACATCTAACTATTCTGTAAACCCTACAATATCAGGAGTAGGAGGAATTTATCCTATAGAAGCTGCGGAAGCTTGTAAACTTTGGATACCATGCTCTTCTTTATTAACAATAACTGCTGCGGTAGATGGAACTCCAGGTTATACATATGAATGTAGGAGAGCAAGTGTTCCAGCTCCAAATCCAATTACTGATCCAGCAGGAGGTCCTGATGGTACAGTAATAATAATAGAACCAGATTCTGAACTGTTCGTAAATTGTGAGGGCTGTAGAGATATTTGTTATCAAGTTCTAGATCCTGATTTAGAGAATACATACGCACCCCCTGTATATGGAGCGTCTGATTTAGAAGTGACACCTAATACTCATAATGCCACTCTAGTAGGGGGTTTTCAGTTAACTGCTAACGAAAGCCCTACAGCTGCAACAATACCAAATGAAAGTTAATAAAAAGAAGTTAAAAATAAACACAATGAATAGTGATATGAAAGATACAACAGAAGTTTTAATTGCCAACGGCAGTGTGATAGGATTAAGTTTAGGGCAATGCAATGAAGCTCTTTTATTTATTTCTACCAGTTTAGCAATAGCTTTTACAGTATATAAATTTATAAAGTTAAAAAATAAAAGATAATAATATGAAATTAGAATACTTTACCTTAGATGAATTTGATAGTCCTGACTCCCCAGAGTCTGGTAAATTTATGTCTGAAGAATTTCTTATAGCCCTTGATGAGGCTAGAGATATAGCGGGTATTCCTTTTAAAATTAATAGTGGCTATAGAACGATAGAACATAATGCTAATGTAGGGGGAGTATCAACTTCTTCACATATGTATGGATTAGCAGCTGATGTTCATTGCACTAAGTCTAGAGAAAGATTTATAATGATAGCAGCTTTTATAGCAGCAGGATTTACAAGAATAGGAATAGGAAAAACATTTATTCATGTAGATTTAGATAAAGACAAGGATCAAAGTGTAGCATGGCTATATTAAATGTACTAAAGAAATTGCAAGTTAAAACATTGACAATCATAGTTTTAATTTGTTATATAATATTTTTACAAGAGTGTAATGATAAACAAAATGAGACGAGCGTTAAAAGCAGCACAGGTATTGATACCGTATTTACTAGGACTGTTGACAGTATATATGTTTTGGATACTATTTATCTTAGCACTACCAATATTTCTATTGATACTGTTTTTATTGATAATGATACTCTTGGGTTATTTAAAAATGAAGTGGAAGATGAACTCATCAAAGGAGTAATAAGTAGTTATGTAGATGGAGTTTTAGTTGAACAAACATTTGATTATACAGCTAAATTCCCTAAGTATATACATACTATAGACACTGTAAAGTTAATAGATAGAAGACCTTATATAAGGTTTTGGGCAGGAGGAGAGTTAGGAGGAAGTAGTAACACGTTCAATGTTTCACCTATAGTAGGTTGGACAAATAGAAAAGGTAACTCTTATTACTATAGATACGGACTAATAGACAAGACACACAACATAGGATTAAGTAGAACATTATATAAATATTAAATGACATTAAACGAAATAGCATATAACCTGTTGAACCTTGTACGTGGTGGTAAATCCAACCATGATGAGTCCATATCATTAGAACAATTAAAGTTTAATATATTGCACTACAGAGCAATGTTTATTAGACGAGATTACGCAAAGAATGGATTTTCAAGTAGACATATAGAACAAGATTTAGGGTGCGTAGCAGTAACTAAAGTAGATGGAAGTCGCTGCTGTAATATAGAGTTAGAGTGCCCAGTATATAAAACCGTATTACCTATACCAAAAACAGTTAGGTTTAATTTCTCAGAAGCTCTTACATATGTAGGAAGTGTATCAGGATTAGACACATTTCCGTTAGTTAATTCTAACATGGTTAAGTGGCTTCAGTATGATAAGTATACTAAAAATAATATTAAATCCTTTATGATTGATGAGCATTTATATATATATAATGCACAAGGATTAGAGACTGTAAATATAAGAGGGGTGTTTGAAAACCCTAGAGACATAGCTAGGTTTGGAGATTGTGCTGGTACTGGTTGTTATGAAGGTGATGCAAAAGCAGATTTTCCTATACCTATGGATATGATACAAAGAATTAATCAGGGCATACTTGGTGGAGAACTAAAGATTATATCAGGAACAGTATCCGATACTGTGAATGATCGTATGCAAGATCCAGAAACAGGAATGGGAAGTGGATCCCCACAACAACAAGGTTAACTATACTAAATTAAGATTATAATGAAAAAAAACAAAAAACAAAATGGAGGAATTAATAATCCAAGAGGATTATCAAATTTCGAGGAGGATTTTTTATTACCTCCGTCAACTGCGTCTCTTGATGATATGGCAGATGATGAAAATAAGTTTCTACTTGGCGGACGTTTCTCTAAAGAAGCTAGAGATGAAAGAAAAGAAGGTAGAAAATCTAGAAGAGCTGATAGAAAGAAAACTAATTCTGCAGTAAAAGCTTATAAAAAAGGCGAGAAGAATAAACGTCAAGATAAAGTAAACGATGCTGGTGAAGATGTTTCTATGAGCAGAGCTGATAAAAGAGAGAATAGAAAAACTAAACGTCAAACAGTAAGAGCATTCCGAAAGGAAGAAAGAGGTGAAAGACGTGACTCTAGGAAAACTTTACTAGCTAAGCAAAAAGCAGACAGAGTAGCTAAAAGAACTAAAACTAAGTCTGATAGAAATGAAAAAGTAAAAACTAATGTTTCAAAGCTTAATAAAGCTGTAGGTGATACTGCAAAATCAGAAACTAAATCAACAGTTACAAAATCTGATGTAAAAAAATCTACTAAAAAAGAGCAAACTTTTGGACAAGCTTTTAACGAAAATAGAAAAGCTGGTAAGAAAGTGTTTACTTATAAAGGTAAGAAATATAATACTAAGACTAAAGACGACGAAGCTAAGAATACTACGAAGAAGACGACTACTCCAAAGAAGAATACTAAAAAGGAGCCGGGTGAGTTAGAAAAAATTCTTAATAAGAAGAAAAAGAATGTGGGGCCACATCCAAAACATGATCAAGATGGCAACGGTGTTCCAGATGCTATTCAAAGAGGCGCGCCACATCCAGCAGATAAGATAAATAAGAAGAAGAAGGTAATACCAGTGAGTCCTAATGCTCCTACTAAGGAACAGTCTGATAAACAAAAAGGTACTCTTAAAGCTTCTACTCCAAAGAAAAAGAAGAAAAGCAATAAGAAGGGAAATGCTGCACATTATAATCCAGGAATAGGTCCTAAATATTAATGTCTCATACTCTTAGAGATGTGTACAAAAGCTATGTTGAAGAACATGGTGAAATAAACAAACTCCTATTCAGGGATATATGTTCAGAATTCAATATGATGATTATGGACTATATCCTTGAAGGGAAGGAGTTTAACATGGGTCAAAATTTATCTTCTTTATCTATTTTAAGAAAAGAAAGAGATCCGCGTTCTCCTAGAATTGATTGGGGTGAGAGTAATAAATATAAAGACGAGTTATTAGCTGAAGGAAAAGAGCTTTATAATTCAAAAACAGAAGAAGGAACTAAGTGGCATATTTACCATACAGATGCTTTTTATTGTAAGTTCTATTGGTACAAAGGTAAATGTAAAGTAAAGAATAAATCAGTATATAGATTTGATGCTACTAGAGGCATAAAAGGAAATAAAGATAAGTTAATAAAACTTTTAAAAGAAGATGATTTAGCTTACTTAAAATTTAAGAAAAGATAATGGCTATATATAATACAATATCAAGTAAAGAAATAATACGTAAAGTATTTAGAGATCTTAAACCAGACGACGATAACTGGATTGATGATGCAATTGAGTGGATAGGAGAAGCTTTAGAGCACATAGGTGCAAGTACTCAATTGGAACATAAACAAACTGTTCTTAATGTAGTTAATCATAAAGTATATTTGCCTCATGATTTATATTATATAAACCAAGTGGCCGTTAATACTGCTATGGCTACTAAAGACTCAGATATATATGATGCTATAATAGCTGGTATAGCAGCATTAAAAGATCAGATAGCATCTGCTCAAGCAGCTGGGTTAGAGTATGCTCAGATAACTCATGAACTGCAGCTTCTAACAAATCAGTTAGTAGTAATGGAAAATTCTTACTTTAAAAGTGATGTACACATGATGCCTTTACAGTACAGTGCAAGTACATTTCATGCTAGTATGCATTGTGATGAATGTGTCAATGAGTTAGCAAAATATAAAGATACTTATTTAGTAGAGAATGGTTTTATTAAGACCTCATTTCCAACAGGAAAACTATGTTTAAGTTATACAGCATTTCCTACTGATGCGGATTGTTACCCAATGGTCCCAGCAGAGATCAGCTTTAAAGAAGCTATGTTCTGGTATATATACAAAAAACTTTTATTATTTAATCCTAATATAAAGAAGAATGGTATAGATTATAAATTTGCAGAAGATCAGTGGAAGTTTTATTGCACACAAGCTAGGAACGCAGCTAATTATCCAGATATAGATAAGATGGCTAGTTTCATGGATCAGTGGGTTAGACTAATACCTAACATGAACAGACATGATTCATTTTTTGAAGATTTAAACACTAGAGAAAATTTAAGCAGATATTAAAATGGCAGAAGAAAAAAGATTTTTAAAAGGACTATTCAAAGATTCTGGCCATATAGATCAGATGAAAGGTTCGTGGAGACATGCGCTAGATATGTTTATGAATGATAAAGAAGGGTCCTTATCTAATGAAGGGGGAACTATAGCTAAAGGTCAGACTCATATAGATAAATATTTTTCTGTAGCGTCAGGACAGTATAATAAAGTTCTAGGTGCAGTTGAAGTTCCTGACGATAAAGTAGTTTTATTTATGTGTGAAATTGATCCTACTAAAACTAGTGCGGGTATAGACCATATAGCGATATGGGATGGAACCACAGGTGTGTATGAGCTTTTATATTGGCCAACTGCTACCAATAACAAACTAAATTTTCGAACTAGTCATCCAATAGAAGGTACGTTTAAAGTAGATTCTAAAGGTGATTTAGTAGTTTACTGGACAGATGATTTAAACCCCCCAAGAGCTTTTAATGTAAACAGACAGATAAGGGAAGTCCCTAATGTATTTATTCGAAATAAACTATATAACATTAATCCAGCTACTTCTCATAAACGACATGGAGATCTTTTAAATTTGTTTCCTAATTCTGGTCCGGTACCTAGAATAGAACTGGATGATGTTCTTTCAGGTAGGTATCAAAAATCTATTATAGAAGGAGGAGGGTTAAGAACTGCTGTATACTATTTAGCAGTGGCTTATATAGATGCAGATTTAGTAGCTACAAATTATTTATCTGTTTCTAATCCAGTTAGTATAGTAGAAGAGTATGATCATACTAGACCTACAACAAAAAAAGATGGGGCTAAAGATGGTACTCAAACATCAAAAGCTATTAAATGGAAGTTATCCAATTTAAATACAGATTATGAGAGACTAAGACCTACAGTAATACGTAAGATGGGGGATGAGATAAAAGCTATTAAACTTAAGGATATTGAGTTCATATCTAAATCAGGTTTAGAAGTTGTATACTCCGGAGTAGAAGGAGCAGCTTCGGGAGATTTAGATAAAGTTATTATAGATACTGTAGGGTATGATACTGCCAAGACTATTTCACAGTTAGATGGAGTACTATATGTAGGTAATACCACTGGTACTAAAGATGTTGGGTATCAGAAATATGCTAATAATATTAAGTTAAACTCTGTTGCGCATGACATTGAGAATTTTGATGATTATTATGCTACAGTAGATAATCTTACTACAGGGTTTCAAGGACAGCCGGTAGATAAATTTGCAGATGTACAACAAGTTGTAGATGCTACAACTAGTTACAGATATGTTCCTAATATTTATAAATATAAAGGGTACATGCGTAGTGAAGTATATGCTTTTTATATTGCTTTTATTATGAATGATGGTAGTATGTCATATGGTTATCATATACCTGGAAGAGATCTTATTGATGTAGGGGGTACTACTATTAACCTTAAAGAGTTAGCACAGCCTTCAGGGTTTGGTACTGCATCTGATTTTAAAGAGTTAAGTGAAGGGTATGCTAAAAACTTTCATTTCTTTGAGTATAGTTTTACTGGAGGAGCATGGGCTGGACTTGGTACTATGAAGATGAATTATTGGCAAAATGCTACAGAGTTTTATCCGAACACATCTGACTTTGAAATCTGGGATCAGACTGGACTAATAGGCAGTTTAAAACAAAAAAATGTGAGGCATCACCATATGCCTTCTAATGAGAATGATGGTAGAAAAAGTATCATGGAAGATCACGGATGTTTAACTACTAAAAGCGCAGGTATAGGTCTTACTTCTATTACAGCTTGGACTGGACAACTTAGATTTAATAGGAATAACTACCAACACGAGTCCACTCACCTCCCACCTACTGTAGGCTCCGCACTCAGGTGTACATTTAATAACCCTTCTGGGGCTAATGATCCTGCTATGGAGGCTGCTTTGTGGAATGGAACGAATACTTTTACAGCAGATCAAACTATGAGTGTTACTGTTCAGTATAAGACCACTTATCATAAGACTGGGTCTAATGATCCTACAACTAAGGCCCATGTTTGGAAAACTACAGCAACTGCTACTACTAGACACATAGGAGATACAACAACTTTTGGGGGATGGGGTGATTGTGGCAATGATTACTGGGACGTTAGAGTTGATTATAATTCAAATAGTGGTTATACAACAAATCTAGTAGCAGGTGATCAGTTAACGGTTAGGAGCTATAAAGATGGGACATACGGACCAGGAGTATATCATGCTGGAACAAAATGTGTAGATTCAGGTTGTGGTTTGGGTTATTTTATAATAGATGTTACAGCTAATTCTGCAAATATTCCAGGTGATGTTTATAATGATGCTAAAATCTCACACACAGTTAGTAGATTAGGATTTACATTAAAAGATATTAAAATACCAGATACAATAGCAGACAAAGTACAAGGGTTTAGAATTTACTACGCTAAAAGAAAACATTCGGATAGAACTATATTAGGGCAGGCTGCTATAATTCCAATGGTCCCTAAGAATGCCGCTATAGGACTGTGTAAAGAAGCAGGTGGAGATTCTGAAGCTATGCAGGTTTTAGCTTCGACTCAAACAGAGCCGGAATCATTTTATTCAGTAATGCCTTGGGCAGGAAGCACTTGGAGTTTTGGTGAGGTTTATCAGCAGTTAAAAGATAATGATGGTCTATTATACACTCATACGTCTACATCAAATGGTGTTAATCATAACTATTCAATGATGGCTTTTAGTTTCCATGACTTTTATTTATTAAGAACAAAGAATAGTCTAGCTGGAGCTACTCATATATCTCATCAATATCAAGTTAAAAATTTAGTTTGGAATGGACCTTCATTGGATCAGGATAAGAGAATGAATACTAAATTAGTAAAAGACAAAAATACTAATCCAGAAATATTAATGCCTAGAGAAGAATGGGGCTGGGATGCTGCTAAGAATTGTTATGCTCAGAAAATAAACTCATCTATACACATAGGAATGTACTACAGAACAGGCTATAGAGCTATGACTTCTGGTAGTTCTAATGCAACTTATAGATTCCCTAGACTACTAGGACAGAAGGCCAAAACTTACTTAAAAGGTGATAGTATCTTTAATGGTAAGTCTTTAGGGTTTGGAGGTAAGTTAGTAAATCTTTTTGGAGAAAGTTCTATTGCATTTAAATTAAAAGATAACCACGGTATAGATCCTCAAGGTGCGCTAAACGCTGCAGGGTATGGAAATTGTTTAAATACTCCTATGTATACTATGGGTAGTTTTACACCATTTTGTACTGCAGCAGATGCTTCTTGTGGTGGGTATGCTCCTCTAACGTCTTGTAGTGGATTCCCTACCACAGCTACCGCAGTAAATAATTGGGGAGTTTGGGGTTTTAATTCTAGTATAGCACCTCCTTTACTGATCAATGCATCCAATAATGCAGGGGGAGGGCCAGTAGGAACTAGAAGTACTTATCATATATTTAACTTAGAAGCTTTTAAAACAGATGTTTATAAATCTATAGATTCGCAAGAATTAATATGGACAGGCTTTGAAGTCTTAGGAGACGATCTAGATAACTTTATTTTTACAGAATCAACAAACCAGCCTCTTACAAATACGCATAACGGAGAGACTGCAGATTATCGTATAACAACTCTGCAAGGAAGTAATTGGCAAAATTTACCTGATATTGATACAGGTATATTTGGAGGTGATACATATTTATGTAGATACGGAGTAGTTACTTCATTAACTCAGAGTGATATTACTTCAGACTCACGCCCTAGAAAAGCAATACATTACCATATAGTGGAGTCTACAGATAATATAAACTTTAGACATATAGAATCTGACAACAGTTTATACTTCCCGGCTACACCAGCTAAGGATTTATTAAGATTAGCAGGACAAATTGATTTTACAGACCAAGAAAATATTAAATATAATAAAAATTATTCAGAGCAAAATGATATACGTGTAGCTTTTCCTTTACCTCTTAGTGAAACAAAACAATTAGATTTTCCTACTAGAGTGCACAGATCAGCTAAGAATGATACTAGTAGTTTAATAGATAACTATAGAGTTTTCTTATCTAATCAGTTTAAAGACTTACCTAAAAATAGAGGAGATTTATGGAAATTGGCTTCGTTCAATAACTTATTATATTTTCATATGGAAGAGAGTTTATTAAAAACTCAAGGTAAACAAACTATGGAAATGAAAGATGGGTCTGAAGCTTACGTAGGAAGTGGAGATATTTTCAAGCAAGAGCCTTCAGAAATAGTTCTTACAGATGATGGGTATGGTGGGTGTACATCTCAGTGGTCTGTATTAACAACTAGATTTGGCCACTTTTTTGTAGATGTAGATTCAAAGAAAGTATTTCTAATGAAAGATAAACTTACAGAATTAAGTGATTTAGGTATGAAGAAGTGGTTCCGTAAAAACTTACACTTTCAACTTGAAGATTACGGATGGAAATCTAAAGACTTTGATAATCCTATAGATGGATTTGGACTGCATTCTGTATGGGACCCTAAGCATAGAAGAATAATATTAACTAAACGAGAATACATTCTTACTCAATCAGGACAAAACTTATTTGCTAATGGACTAAGTAATGTTGTGGGTGCAGATTATATTACATTTAATACCACTAATAAACGGTTTTATTATCATGATCATCAAGGAGGTGGTATGTATCTTACAACTGCAATAGCTTGGGATAACCATAATTACTTTGCAGTTGCGGGGTGGACTATATCATATTATCCTGAATTAAATATTTGGGTTAGTTTGCATAGTTATGTACCATATATATATTTTAATACTTCTACTAATTTCTATTCTCTTACGGATCAATACCCAATAGTAGATGGTCTACTTACTGCAGGTAGTATTAGCGCGTTGGTAGGTTCTGAGTTAGGAAACGGGACAATCTGGGAGCATAACTCTAATAGAAGAGGTCTTATATACCAAGAGGATCCTGCGTCTGTGTCAATACACGATACTCCGCTTACTTCACTAGAACACTTTGTAGCAGATTATAAGCCTTTTGAAATAGAATATATACATAATGAATTAAGAAATGTAACAACTTTAACTTCTAGCATTGCATATACTCTCGATGTATACAATGCAGCGGGCATCAGAGTATTAGAGCATGGTTTTACTTCTTACTTCTTATACAATACATTACAGATAAGTGGTTTACATACTACTCCTTTAGAATATTTAGTTAATACTAGAAAAATAGGTAACAATTGGAAAATTAATAGGTTTAGAGATATGGCTGCAATAGCTATAGATACATCAGCTTATTATGTTTCTACAAACACTAATACTATAGGCACGTTAAATGTAGGAACTATAACAACATCTACTACAAATCCTATGTTTTTATACACAGGAGTTATAAAATATCCTAACCCAGTGTATATAGATCTAACTAAAAACTGGAGTACGCAAAAGAAATTCATAGATAAATGGATAGGAATTCGTTTAATTTATGACAATGTTTCAAATAATTTACTAAATTTGTACTCTACCACTGTGGAGTCTAGAATAATGACACGATAATGAAAAAAATTAAATCAAAATATAAATCAAAATACGCAGTTAGAAAGCCTAAAAAATATGCACCTGGAGGAATGTACGAAAATAATACTGTAGGATCCGCTGCTCAAGGTGCTGCAGGATCTACTGAGTCTATAGTGTATGAGGAAGCTAATCCACAAATATTAGAAGCTGCTAAAAATGCTAAATTAAAAAATAATGAGACTCTAGCATCAAATGCTAATTCTATCGCATCAGATATTTCTAATCAAAAGGAGCAAGATTTAGCTGCAGTTGAAGAAGATGCTGCCTCTAGAAAAGCTAAAGCACAGTCTTTAGATGGTACTGTGGGTAAAGGTATAGACACTTTAACAGACGGTGGTAAAAGTACTGATGTACTTGGTAATATAAAAGATAAAGCACTGGACGCTAAGCAAGGTATTAAAACAGCTGGTATGAAAGTCTTTAGAAGAAAGGCTATGAAAGAAGCAGAGAGGAAAGCTGCTGAATCTATTGCAGGAGAAGGGTTTGGAAATGTTGCTAGACAAAAAGCAAATGAAGGAGTTAGTAAGGCATTAGCTGACGCGGCTACTCATAAAGGACAAGAGGTTCTTGTTGATCAAGCTCAAAATAAAGCTATGGATTATACAGCTGGATTTGGAGCAGATCAAGCTAGTAAGTTTGCGTTAGATCAAGGTAAAGATATAATAATCGATAAAGCTAAAGATGCTGCTTTAAATAAAGGTAAGGATATAGTAATTGATAAGGCAAAGGATCTTGCTATCGATAAAGGTAAAGATTTAGTAGTTGATAAAGTTGGGAAGGAAGCAACAAAGAAAGCTGCAGATCTAGCGGCTCAAAAACTACTTGAGGCTGGAGGAAAAGAAGGAGTGAAGGCAGCTGCTGGTAGTACTTTTAATCCTAATCCATATGCAACAGCTGCTAACATAGCAGGTACTGCAATTAGTATGGGCTCTGATGATGGTGACGCTACTACTTGGAATGCAGGGGAAGCTACTGGAGATATACTTGCTAAAGCAGGATCTTATGCTGGTTATGGGGCTATGGTAGGATCAGCTGTTCCTGTAATAGGTAATGCAGTTGGAGCAGTTGTAGGAGGTGTTATAGGAGCCGGTGTAGCTACATGGCAAGGATTAGCTAATAGAAAGAAAGCTAGAAAAGAAAAGAAAGCTGCAGAAGCAAAAGCACAAGTAAAAGCTACTGAAACAAATACAAAAACTACTAAATCTTTTGTAGGCCAAATGGCTAGGACTAACGCAGCGGAAATGAAAGCTAAGACTTATTCTGGGTACGATTTAGGAAATAATGTATCTGCTAGAAAAGGAGGATTTAATAGAATGCCTAGTTATGGAAATGGAGGGTATATAAAACGTGCCTCGTGATGAAAGACTTTACTTTAAATATAGGGAACATAATTTGGATTATGGGCATAATATTTACTATGGGTATTGCATACAGTCAGATAAATCAACTTGGAATAGACTTAGTTGTATTAGAAGGGAGGTTAGAAAAGAAGATTAAAATAATTAATGAAAACGAAGATCGTATAGTAGAGTTAGAAAAAGATATTGCTAAACTAGGCGGTTGCACACATAAATAATATGGCAAAAAGAAAACTACACGCATATAAAACGGGAGGTCCAACTGGCTGGTGGGACAAAATTCAAACTGGTTTAACAGTTGGGGGTATGACTCCAGCTTGGGGTGTAATACCAGATGCTCTGAATACTGGTATATCAGCTGTAAGAGCTGGTTATAACAAAGTGATAGGAGACGATGAAGCTGCAAACAAACATGCTATTAATACAGGTGTTAATGCTACAACTATGATACCGGGTTTTGGTCAAGGAGTTGCGGCTACAAAATTAGCAACTGGTCTACTGTTACCTGCAGTTATTAAGAAGGGAGTAGTACCTGCAGTTACTAAAAAAATTAAGAAGGCAGTAGTTAACAAAACAAAAAAAGAAGTAGCTAAGAAAACCATAAAAGAGAAAATAAAAGGTGTGCCAGGAGCTGTAACAAATACCGTTAAGAAAACCCCAGGTTACCTTAAAGAAAAGCTATGGGATGGATCTGGAAAGTGGTGGCTGGCAGGTTCTGCATTAGCAGCTGCGGCAAATGAAGGGTATAAAGATTATGTAACAGTAAAACAAGATAAAAAGAAGCAGGACTATATTGAAGCTAACCCTGAAGTTAATAGTGATGCGGCAAGACGTTATGAAGAGGGAGGAGTATCTAACTCTATGAACTCTGTTAAATCTGCGGTGTCTAAAGGTAAAAATGTACATTTATCAGGAGGTATGGCCTCTCCTATAACAGAAGGTTCTAGTGCTATAGAGTATTCAGGTCAAAGCCATGAACAGAGTAACGGCCAGAATAGTGGTATTATAGTTGATAATGCAGAAGTAGAAAATGGAGAAACTCAAGATGAGATAACTATGAAAAAGGGGGGAGTTAAAAAAGATTACTTTTTTTCTAGCCATCTTAAGAAAGGGGGTATACCAATAGCAGAGTGGCATAAAGATATAGTTAAAAATGGAGATAGCCAACAGGCAAAAGATGCTTTAGCTAGAGAGCAAGAAATCATAGCAGGTAGAAACCCTGAAGTAGTTGCTAAAGGTGGAGGATTTATGAAATACAAAGAAGGAGGAAAGTTTAAATGGCAGACAGATGACTCTATAGATACGGACGGAGATGGAACTCCTGATAAGACTGATAATGATTTAGATGGAGACGGTGTTCCAAATATGATTGATAGAGATCCATTTGTAGCTCATAAAGATGGTCCTGTTAATAATACGGCCCCTGTAGAAAAAGCAAAAGACTCAAGCCCTAATAAATCTAATGATAAATCTAATGATAGATTTAATGCATATGGAGAGAACTATAGTAAAGTAACTGAGGCTGCAACTGAGGCCGGATATACAGGAGGAGGTGAAGAGGGTTCTTATAGAGCAAATGATTTAGGAGATGAAGGTATAGCAAATACACAGCAAGGATCAGGTAAAGGATATTTTGGAGAAGTAGGAGAATCAAATATGAATGATTTCTACAATAGAAATGCAGATCTTATGAAATCTATGAATATAAATTCTCCGGAAGAGTTTAATCCTGAGAAACATACTCAACAATTTCAAGAGAAATTTAATGATAATTTATCCTCAACATTTGACGGTGATGAAGAGTTACAGTCAAAATTAAAAGAGCAAGGTATTAGCAAAGAGGATTATATGAAACAATCTGGATTTCACGGTGATGGTAGTACTGGAATAGATGGTAAGATGGGAGAGTTTACTTGGAGTAAGACATCAATGGGAAAAACAGCGAAACCAACTGAAAAGGAAACAAATACTGACAAAGAAATAGTTGATGAGAAAAATATAACTGAGACTTCAAAAACTGGTAGAAAAAGATGGGGAGATGGTGTAGATTTATCTATGCTACAATTCTTACCAGCAGCTGTAGCTATGACAGATAAACCAGACTATATGGCAAACCCAGATGTTATAGTGCCTCCTACAATTAGAGCTGAAAGAATTAAAGCTGATAAAATAGGAATGCAAAACTTTAACCCTGAAAGAGCTGCCTTAGATATGGATGCTGCTAACTTCGACAGATTTGTAGAGACTAGTGGAGGTGGTATGAGTAACATGTCTAATAAGATGGCTAATCAGAGTTCGAAATTTAAAAAGAGAATGGCTATCAATGCTCAAGAAACTAAAGCTAATGTGGATATTGAAGGTAAGAATGTAGCTAATAAATTAAATGCAGACGCTACTAATCAAGGTAAAGCTTTAGAAGCTTCTACTACTAATCTTAAAGCTCAGCTACAAGCAGATCAAGATAACACTAAAAATAATATGTATGTAGATGAGTTTAATAAAGGGGCAGATGCTGCTACTTTTGATAGAAAACTACAAGCATTAGATACTATGGTAGGCGGTGCTATGGAAATGCAAATGTCTAGAAATAAAAATAAAACAGATTTAGAAATAGCACATGTAATGGATGGTAATAGAGACGCCCTAGAAAGATACCAAGGAGAGACTACTACTAGTAAAAGTACTTCTTATGATAATGCTGAAGGGCACCTTAAAGAGTTACTTAAGAAAAAAGGAGTTAAAGAAGGATCTCAAGAATGGAAAAAATATATAACATAAGAATATGGCTAATAAATATAGTAAATACGAACTTAAACCTTTTATGAACACCTATGTAGATACAGGTGTTAAAGAGATTAGTGGTATATTATCGGAAAGATATGATAAAAATAAAGCTAAAAAAGATCTAATAGAACAGAGTCTAGGATCTATGGAAGCTTTAGAAGGAGATCAACATCTGATAGATAGAGTTAAATATAGTGTACAAGATCAACTTAAAGAAATTGCACGTACAGGTAACTGGGAAGATGCGGGGCACACAGTTGACGAAGCTATAACGCAAGTTCAAACTGATGATGGTCTATTAGCGGCTAAGAAATCTATGGAGAATAGACGAGCTGAGCTAGAGTTTATAAAGCAGCAAACAATGGAAGGAAAGAAAGTTTTAGATTTTGGAAAATCTAAGGCTTCTGAGCATAGTTCATATACTTACAATGAAGGAACTAGTAAATGGGAAAATAATATTTACCAAGCAGGTGCTGAGACTAGATTAGATTATGAAGATAAGATGGGTAAGCTTTTAAAAACTATTAAAGCAGATGCCTCTGGGATAACTAAAGGTAAAGCAGATGGTATAGCTAAAGGCTTATATTATACTTATTCTCAAAGTGATGAAGGGCAGCAAGATTTACGACGTTTAATGGAGCTTGAGTATGATCAGAGTATCCCTGAAAAGGAACGTTATATGATGGCTCAAAGAGATATTATACAAAGGATTAAAGGATTTACTAATCAGTATATACACAGTACAGCTAAGAGCCCTACTTCTACAGGTAGTATACCTCTAATGCAAAAGTATAAAGGAATATCTGTAGCTGCCCAAGAAGTAGGGTATACTGCTACTAATATTAATACATTATTGGATTCAGACATGACCACTCCCAAATTATTAGACTTATATACTAAACAAATGAAAGCTCTTAAAGATAAGGATTATACAAGAGCTAAAGACTTACAAGAGATACACGACAGGACTATAAAGTCTATGGTTAAGAACGGAAAGCTTTCTCCAGAAGAAGCTCAAATAGCTAATACTTATGAGATAGATATGTGGAACGGTATAGACCCTGCTACAGGAAATCAACGATTAGGTGTTACGCCAGACGGTACGCCAGGTAAGCCGGTAGGACATGACAAAGCTTTTGGTACGTATGTTAAGTATTTAACAGACGATCGTATTTTACCAGATTTTTACTTATCTAAAGATATGGAATGGGGATCATTAGCTATCGATGCTGGATCAACTGGAGTAGGTGGGTATACTGCAGGTAAAGGACTAGAATACGTAGGTAAAAAAGTAGGAGCAAAGGTTATACAAAGGGCTGGTCTAGGACTAGCTAGAACAGCTTGGCCAATAGCAGCAGGTTCAGCATTAGGGTACTTAGCTTATACAGGTATTAAAAATGCGTTCTTTGACGAAGGTAATATTAGAGATGTGGGTAGACCAGAGTCAAATGAAAGAAAGAAGCTATTAAAAACAGTAGAGAATTTATCTTTTATGAATAAACATTTAGGTACAAATTATACTGAAAAAGATATACCTAGATTAAAATTACTGGCAGAGCAGTATTATGATTATAAAATCGGTCAGGCAGAAAGTACTAATCAAGAAACAAACGGAGATAATATAGGTGAAAAATTTAATGATTATGACGGAGATGTGTATGAAGGCGATTCTTACACTATGTCTTTCAGTAAAGAAGGGAACGCAGCTTCTACTAAAGTAAATAATATTATGTCGAGACATAATGTTACTATGGATAACTTCCGTATCTTAGGGGCCCCAGAAGGTAGTGACTCTTATGATAGGTATATTCTGGATGAGGATGGTAAAAAAGTTAATGGTCCCTTAAAATTCCAAAAGATTATTGCTCCTAGTATACATAATAACACACCAACAAGAATGGTAATTACAACACCTAATGGTGAGACTGCTATTGTAGAAGCTAAGCCAGGAAATGATTCTCCATTATTTGGTATTATGGAAGGAGTAGTTAATGAATTAGGATTAGGTAATCTTACAATAATGGAAAATGTAGTAGAGCAATTAAAAGATACTCCTAATGCTAGCTACTCTCAAGTTGCTCAGTCAGTTCTTAACTCTGTAACTAAGGTAGCTCAACTGGATCCTATGGACGAGGTTATGCAAGAGAAAATTTTTAAAGAAACTTTAATGACAATGTATGGAGGAATTGAAAAAGTACAGACAATAGTAAAAAGTAAGACCGATGCGTTTTATAAGGAAACGGGAAGAGAGATGACACATGATGAGTATCAAAAATTCATAGATATATTCATGTTTGACCCTCAAAATGGATTAATAAATAATAACAATATATATAGATAATGTCTCAAAGCATAGGAGTAGAAAATACACAAGGACTTTTACAGCCAGGGGATGATTCAATTTTAGATCCTAATCAATTAGTAGATAACCAAGCTCAGGCAAAACAAGCTGAAACTACAGCTAAGGAATTGGAATATATAAAGCAGTTAGGTGTTGAATCAGCAAGTGAAATATCAACTCCAGAGGAAGGTGAAAGTAATTTAGAACATAGCATAAGAACTAGTTCTAGTGGTCCTATCTATGGTAAGAATTTGAATGATGTTTCTTATGATGATTATGCTGATTATATAGATAGACCGTTTTCTTTTATATCAGATGATGCTGAGGACTTAAGAGCTTATGGTCAAACCACTGGAGAAAAGTGGAAATTTGCACTACCTAAGTTTGTAACTAAAGTAGGAGCTAATGTTATAGGTTCTACCGCAGGTTTAGTTTATGGGGGAGGCGCTTTCTTATCAGGAATAGCAACTCCAGGGGAAAGTGCAGCAAAGAACTTCTGGGATAATGATTTTCAAAGAGGTCTCGATGGCATTAACAATTGGATGGACGATAAGCTTCCTCATTACTATACTAAAGAAGAGCAAGAATATAATTTTTGGAGATCTATGGGTACTCCAAATTTCTGGTCTAATGATGTAGCTAATGGATTATCATTTGTTACAGGTGCTGTGCTGTCTGAGTACTTAAGTGCTGGATTGGCTCGTGGTCAGGTAGCTATGAAAGCTAAACAATTATTTACTAAATCAAGTAAACATGCAAAGGCTGGTACTTCTAGTACAGTAGGTAAACAATTATTTAAAGATAAAGTAGTAAATCCCCACAGATTACAAGGAGGACTTACTACTTTAAGACAGTTAGGTACCGGTGCTATGTATGAAGCTGGAGTTGAGTCTAGGCATCACTATGATGCTACACTTAAGAATTTAGTAGAACTATACAAAGAAGAGCATAATGGTCAAGAGCCTAGTAAAAATGATATGTCGGGATTGGTGGATATAGCAACTAAATCTGGTAATGCTGTATTTGCAGGTAACGTAGCTTTGGTGGGATATAGTAACTATATGATGTTTCCAAAATTATTTGGTAAAGGATTTAATAGTAGTAGAAATTCATTGAAAAATACTATTAAAAGTAATCTAACGGAAAAAGGAAGAGCTTACAGAGAGTTATTTAAAAATATAGGACAGAAAGAAGTTGTAGCAAGAAATTTATTTAGAGTTCTTAAGACTCCTTTGTATGAAGGATTTGTTGAAGAAGGTGGTCAGAAACTATTAGACTTGTCTGGGCAAACTGCTGGTCTAAATTACTACCAAGCTAAGAAGGATGGAGAGTCAGTAAATATGTTAGCAGAATTAATAGATAATTTTGATGATAGATTTGCAGATGTATATGGCTCCAAAGAAGGACAAAAAGAAATAGGGATAGGTTTTATTCTAGGAGCTCTGGGTATACCTACTAAAGGAAAAACCGGTAAGAAAACTGCAGAAGGGAAAGATGAAAAGAAATGGCAGATGAACGGTGCCTGGGCTTCAGTAAAACGGGGAAGAGAATATAAAAAAGCTATAACTAGATTAAAAGAAAGATTAGAGAAAGATCCTACTGTTCTAGCAGCTTTTGAACGTAACTTTGATTCTCTTGTAAGAGATAAAGTTATACAAGATAGTAAAGATTTTGCAGATGTTATAGATAGTCCTTTTATGTTTAAGAATGCAGAGGGAGATGCTATATACAATTATATATCTTCTCGATTAGAGGCCGGCATGGAGGAAGAGATATATGATAATATAGATATGATAAAAAGCCTGTCTAAAGAAGAATTTAGAAGTACGTTTTTATATAACGATAAGAATGATCTTACAGACACTGAGCTAGAAACTAGGAGAAATGAAATAGCAGATGCACTAGTTGCGAGAACTGAGACTATCAAGAATACTAGAAAGATGGTAGATAAATCTTTTGTTAATTATGGTAGCAGCCAAAAGGATGCTATAGTACACGCCATGGCTGTTTCGGAAGATGCAGATTTTAGAGAAGATAATATAATAAAAACTATAGAAGCTATAACGGGGGTTACTATAGAAAATACTGAGTATGAAGATAAAGCACTTGCAGGGCAGGCTGAGATTTCTGAATCTAAGGATAGACAAAGTAAAGTAACTCAAAGATTGCCTGCTAAATATAAGAAAGCAGAAGAGAACTCTCCTGAAGGACAGCAAGTAAAAAGAAAATTAGGGATTAAAGAATTTACAGATCCTACCCATCTAGAAGAATTGTTTAGTGTGTTAGCTCAAAAGAAAGCAGACTTACAGGCTAGAATAGATAACGTACACTCTGATGAATCTTTATCTCCTAAAGAAAAAGATAAACGTACAGAAGAGTTAGGCGCAGAATTAAATTCTGTGCTAAATAGAATGTCATATTTATCTAAAAATATAAGCAACGCTTTAGACCCGGACTTAAGTGCAATGGAGCAAACTTATATAGATAACTGGAATTCTAGCAACCCTTCGTCTTATGCACAGCATAGTGAAGATGTTATACAAATGTTAAAAGATGCTAGAAAGATTAGAGCTAGAAGACACAGGGCCCTAAGTATGTATAATGAATTATTAGAACTTAAGGAGGATTTAGTTTGGAATCCTACTTTAAGAAAGCCTTTTAACTTTGAAGGAGGAGAAGCTATAGCACCACCTGAAATGATGTTACAAAGAGTTCTTAGCTTCAATAAAGAGCAGGGTGATATTAAGCTTAATGATAAAGATTTAGAAAGGTTATACAGAAGACATAAGGGAACTGTTGTAGAATTTGATATTGAAAGTGATGGAGTTACTAAGACTCACAGATTTATAGTACAAGACACTCCTATAGAATCAGGAGAAGATGAGGTATTAATAGCAGTTCCAACTCTAGAAGCTTTAACTTTATTAAGAAGGCAAGAACAACTTAAGGAAGAATTAGCATCTTATACAAAACAAAATTTAAAAGCTGAAGCTTTGTCTTCAAGAACAAGATTAGATGTTCTAGAAAAAGAATTAGCTGCTCTAGGGTTTGGGCCTAGATTACAGAAGGAAAAGTTATCTACGTTGTTGCAAGCTACTCACGGGCATATAAAAACTATTACAGGTAATGATCTAACTTCAGAATATCTTGAAAGTTCTTTAGACTATGCTGCTGAAGAATTAGCAGAAGGATTAGGAGTTGTACAAGAAGGTATGGATGTAATGCAAAAAGAATTAGAAAAAGCTGTATCAGATTTACAGGCATTCATAGAGGCTAACGTAAGCAGCGCTAAAGATATTGCACTTGCTAAAACTGCTCATTCTAATACTATATCTAAATTAGAAAAAAGGGTATCTAAAGCAAAACAAGATTTAGAGCAATATAAGAGCAGGCTCACTAGAGTTGAAGACGACATGAAAGTTCTTCACGGAATAAGAGAGGAAAGTGAAAATGCAAAGACTGAACAAGAGGTTGTGGCTTTAATGACTAGTATATTTAAAAGACAATGGGGCGGAGAGCTATCTACTGTACTAAGTAATATATTTGACTCTATAGAAGATACTACCCTCAAGAATTTATTACATACTACTAAACCAGACTATAGTCTACAGCAATTTAGAGATCTTCCGGTTAATCAAGATCTAATCGATAATCCAAAAGGTGCTTCTATATTACGAAGCCGTTGGAGAGAGTACAATAGTCAGACTAAAAGTCAAACTTTAGGTGATCTTCTGTTGTCAACTCAAGATAGAGCTATTGAATTATTAGCATCGGTGGATACCGGAGCTAAAGCCTTAGTAGATAGATTAGCTGCTATAGAGAAAGATATTGCAGGACTAGCTAATCTATATACGATAACAGAAAAAGGACTTCTTGGCGTAAACAATAAAGGTGTACCTGGTGTAAGAGCATCTAAAAAACAATTCAAAGAATTAGAAATTGAAAAAGCTGAGATACTTAATCAGTTAAATCAAATGTCATCTTCTCTTTTAAGGGCAGGTCAAGAGACATTTCAAACTATTATAGATTATCAAGCTTTACAAAATGAGGTAATAGGGCATTACACATATCTAAGAGACAAGATGGACGAATTACGTAATCCGTCGTTCTCAGAAGATACTGTAGACGATGAAGTTGCGGATAGTCATGGAGCACATACTGATCTAGGCACTCTGACAAAGCAGGGTGAGCAGTCTGGTATGTATTTAAATTCATCTCCTATAACAGTGTTAAGGATGATGAAGACTACAGGCGCGCATGACCAGGCTTTAAGAGAGTATAAGGAGATGCAAGAGCTATTGGTTAAAAAGCAGAAAGTAGATCCAATTAAGTATGCACATGTAGAATCTCAATTGAGATTATTTAAATTCTTACCAAAGCTATACCCAGAAGTTAAAGGAACTTCTGACTTTAAGTATGACATGAAGAAGTATAGATTTATGGTTGCGAATAAAAATATAATTCCTAAAAACTTACAATCTGAAATAACATTTTATGATCTTTCCAGTAAATCATTTAAGTATGCATCCGATATGCAAGGATCTATCTTAACTGAGGACAAGGAAACAATTAAATTAATTTTAACAGATGTAAAAGGTAAACCAGTATTAGTAGGTGGTAAGCCTATATACTCGGATCTTCCTGGGTCAGAGTTAACTAAGAAAGTACAAGATGCCAACGGTAAAGAAGTTGAAGTTTATAGATATGGTAAATTAGATTTAAAAGAAGATACATATCAAGAAATTTTATTAAAGAATGGTAAGACAGGTATAACAGGGGAACTTACTCAAGACGCTCAAGATATTCATAAAGATCATATTAAATTTAGAGAGGATATATTACAACTTACTGAGCCTAAATTAATAAAATTAAAAGGGGCTAGCTTTACATTATTATTTAGACCTGAAATTAAGAGACCACCTGCTAGAGCTAGTAGATCCATAGTTGATAATAAACATCAAGTTAAAGATATAGGACTTAGAGTTTCATTAAATGGTAAAGTAAGTGTATTTGGTAAAGATTATAAAGTACCTAAAGGATTTCCTTACACTAATAAGGCAGGTAAGTTAGTACCTGTAAGAGTTAATAAATTAACAGGAGCTGCATATGAGAATGTATTAAACATGTTTAAGCTTTTGGCTGTCAGACACGCTCAAGTAAAAAATAAAGAGATGTCATACAAAGAGTCTCAAATACTACAAGAAGGTAATCCTAAACAAATACTTCACGCATTAAAAGATACTATATATATGGGTAAGCATTCTTTTGAAAATGCGCCTATACACAAGAAATTAAATGTTCAAGGGAATAAAATATATTTTGGAGAATCTATAATAGAGTTTCATCAATTACTTACTCCAGAATCTAACACTGAGGTTAATAAACAATTCTTAGATTTTTTAAAAGGCTTACATCACCAAGTAAATTACTTTTCTCTAAAAAAAGATTTAACTTCTAGGAGCGATGTGGGTAAAAAATATAATGCTAATCTAGTATCTTATGAAAAGAGAAAGAAAACTGCAAAGAGTAAGAAAAAAGCATTTTTAGAAAAAGCTCCTACATACCCTACCACATCTTATGAACCATTCTTTGAATTTACAGTAGGTACTGATATGGATGTTAAGTCCACTAAATGGGATAATTATACAGACTATTTACTAGGCGATGGTAATACAACTGTTGATAGGCCTTTAGATCAAATACCTGCATATACAAACTTAGTAGAAACTTCTGATGAATTAGATGCACCTCAATTTTTAAATGGATTTGTAACTCTAGAAAGAAATAAATCAGTTGATCAATTAGATGACATAGGAGTTAGTTCTGCTAAAGAGGCTATAGAAGAGGCTCCTACAAAGGATTTAAAAGTATTTGTTAAACCACAGGGGCCAAGTGTTAACCAAGGGCCAAAAAGTGAACAAGCTCCAACAGGGGTACCTCCTGCAGGTGCTAATATCTCATCAGAGAATAGAGGGGAGTATTTAGCGGACCTTATTGAGGACACGAACTCTAAGAAGGGAGAGAAAACTGTAAAACTAATAAAAGATAATGATGGTATATTATACACTCATAGAACAAAAAGAACAGGGGGTAACACTCATAGGAGTGAGAAACGTAAGAAAGACGACTGCTAATGTGGAATATATTTAAAGATAATAACGATTGGAATGAAAAATCTATAGTAGGCTTCATTGCATTCACTATAATGGTTATATTTGCATGCACAGATTTAATAACTGGATACGTAGGAAAAGATTTAGTAATTAACGAAACAATATATGACTCATTTACATGGGTAGTTCTAGGATGTTTTGGTATATCTGGTGCGCAATCATTTGCTAATAATAAAAAGAAATAAATATGGGCTGTAACCTTACTAATATGAAACCTTCCGCTTTATGGGTGCAGGAAGAGGGAAAATTAAATCGCTTTATAGAAAAATATAAAGTAGACTTTACGCCGGCTAAACTTAGAATTGAACTAAGTAAAATATCTTATAACGATGTAAAAAAGTTAAAATCCGACGAAGATATATATGATGAGACTTTTAAAAATCTAGGAGGATTAGAAGCTTATGAAGACTTTATAGAGCTTATAGGAGAATCCCATAAAGATATTAATTTATATTTATCTGAGAGAGGTGTGTCAGTAGCTACTCAGAAATATTTAAATGAAGGGATGGTAACTAGTTTAATGAATGTTCTAACAACTACTCAATCTAAAGATGTTTTTATAAAAAATTTGCCAGGAACTAAAGCGGAGACCGACGCTCAATACTTAGAATATCTTAACAATAGATCTTCATTTAGAATGGAGGTTTCGGAGTTAATGGATTATGAAGGGGATACGCAAAGATTATATGAGAAAATAGCACAAGCATATGGAATGCCTGGCTCTGCTGGGTCCGTGTATAATGCTATAGAAGATAATTTTATTGAAATATACAATACAAAATTAGAGGAGTACGAAGCATCTGAAGATTCATTTGCAAAAGAAGTTATAGGAGAAGAACTAGATAATTTAGATGAGTGGTTAGATCAGGGTGGATTTCTTGAGTCTTTATGGCCGTCATTGGTTAGTAGTAATGTTGTATTTTTAGAACGATTAGGTTTAACTTTAAAAAATGAACATATACAACAAAATCTAGAGAATGTAGCTGAGTTAGAACAAGATGAAGCCTCTACAGAAACAGCTGTGAGTAGAGACACACTAGGTATTACAGCTTCGAATGAGATTAACCCTTTAACAAGAATAAAACCACATTTAAAACTCTTATTAAAAACACTTCCTCAATATAAGATTAACGGTGATCCTATTGTTAATAAAATAGGTATGCCTAAACTAGCAGACTTTGGAAAAACTATGTCTGTGTTATACTCCGCTTTATCTAATACACCTGATAATTATAGTAAACTAATAGTACTTAGGGACCTAGCATCTCAGAATGCTACATACCATGTTTTATTAAAGAGATTAAATTTAGAAGAAGTTGAAGAGCCTTCTGATTTAACATCATTAACTAAAAGTCAATTTGATCTATATACATCATTCATGACTGCGTTTGATAACTCTAAAGATTCATACTCTTTTATGAATGTAACTTCAGATGGTAATAGAACTATGGTTGACTCAAATGCAGAATCAACTAGAAATTTAGTTAAACTTAAATGGGGAGAAAATTTTAAGTATAATATACAAAGGATACCAAAGGTAGGAGAAATTAAAGGAGGTAAAAGTGTAGTCAACTTGGATTATAATTTTAAAGGTACTCCTTTAAGAACTTTACTAGTATCTAATTTAGATATTTCTCAAAAAATGGATATACTAGAGTTATTAGGTATTAAGTTTACAGACAGAGTAAAAGCACAAGGAGAAATTGACTCAAATGATGAGTTACTAGACAGTATTAATTGGATATTCCAATCTATACTAACTGATAGAAGTGTGTCTAATTTAATGAAAGGAGATGAATCTCAGAATGTAAACAAACTTATACAAGTGCAGTTAGATACTGATCTTTTATCAGGCACTTTACAGTTCAACAGTATAACCGGGAGAAAGAAGTATGCTATAACCTTAAAAGGTTTTATAAATGTATTGGCAGATAATTTAAATGAAGACGTTAATGACTTAACATCTGCGTTTGGAGGCAATGTATCATCTCCTACTTTTTTAAATTCTGAATATATTAAGAGAATTAAAGAAGGTAATGAAATAGAAATAGGAGTTATAGACGGAGTAAAAAATGAAACTAGACCTAGAGGTAAAGAAATATCATCATCTAGTAAAGCTGATATAATGTTATTACATGTAGGATCTATATTGCAAGGTGCTGTACCTTTCGTAAGAACTGGTAATAAAAAATTAGAAAAAACTATTAAAGTAGGAACTCCTGATTATAGTAAAGGTATAATTAGAATGAAGGAGCAAATGTTAGGGTACCTCGAGTCAGAAATCCGTACTGCGCATACTATACAAAGTAAAAATATTAAAGATATTAAAGGCTTAGAGAATGGAAATAAATTACAATATTTTGCTCATCCTTTCTTTGCAGGATTAAACCCGGGAGCTTCTAAGTTAATTAGCAGTAAAAATCTTAGTGAAGAAAAGCTAGGAAAATACTTAAACTCTGCAGAAGTTTCAGGTGCTATTATAAATTATCTAAATAATACTGTAAAAGAGACTCAAGACCTTTTATTTAAGTACAATCTAGTTAAAAATAAAGGATCATTCGTACAGAACATAGGACTTGATCCTAATGTACTTAAAAAGCTGGCTCAGGGTAAGAAATTTAGTGAGCAAAAGATGGGGCTACTAATAACAGCTTTAGGAAAAGGTATGATACCATCTGACATGGTCAACATCGTGGCAGAGCAGGTAACGTTTATAAGAGAAGAGGGAATTATAGAACAAATTAAATTGTTTTTAGGACATCCTGCTTTATACTCTGATTTATTTAAAAGAACATCAGGGTTAGTTTCTCCTAAGAAATACCCGGATTCTTCTCAGGCTACTATGAACTTATTAGATAAGTATTACCCTAATCAAGTAGGAGAGCACAGAAGAACTGTTAGATTTGCAACTAGAGAAGAAGTTACAGAGGATTCTCAATATATAGAAAAGTATAAGCAACAGTTGATTACGGTAGGCCGTCCTGATCTATTAGATATTATTGATGGTACCTATAAAAACATGGAAGTATTTGATGGTGGAGGTTTAATCCATATAGATTTTTATAGAAAAACTAGAGTATTAACATCCTCTTGGAGTAAAGAATTAGAAGCAACGTACCAAAAAATAATAAATGATCAAGAGTTAGATCTAAGTGATCTAGTGATGTCTCCTTTAAAACCTCAAGTATTAGCGGCTATAGATCATAAAGGAATAGATATTAGAATGTTTAATAAATTTGCATTATACCCAATACATCCTAATTTATCTAAGTTAGTTTCTGACAAAGAGCAAAGTAATACTAATGTCTTAGATGAATTATATGAAGATATGAATACTAATGATTTAGATTATACTGTATTCCCATCAAGCACTAAATTAGGGGCCCAAAAGAATAATAAAAATACCTTTGACGAATTTACAGACGAAGATGGTAATTATAGTCCTATGGAAAACCAATCTTCTGTGCAAACTTATGATTTAAAATACTTTGGTATCCAACAAGATCCTAAAGATAATAGAGGTTCTGGGACAGTTTCTATAGGTACACAAAGTAGTGTTATGTTACCTACTAATATATTTGAAAATGGAGCAATATCAGATGAGTACGTAGCTTCTGAGTTTAGTAAAGAAGAATCGTGGGAACAAGCTATAACTAGATACCACAATCTCACATCTACACTGATAGAAAGAGATATGACTAAGTTGGCTAGGCAATTAGGATTTAAGAAAAATAGCAATAATCAATTTGAACTTATAGATCCTAGCTATTCTAAAGAGAGTATGAAGCAAACTATCTTAGAAGAAATGGAGAAAAGAGATATGCCTTTAAATACTAAGACGGCTATAGTAACTTTATTTGATTCTGCAGGTAGTAGTCATATAAATCAATTATATGAAAAAGTTAAAATAGAAACTATTTTAAATGCTATGATTACTAATACAGTAGTCAAAAGAAAAATGCCGGGAGAGCAAGCTGTACTCCAATCTAATTTAGGATTTCAAGTAACAAATAAAGCTACAAAACAAAAAAATTCTACTTTACAATTAGATAGAAAGTTAAAGTTCTATGATATAGATGAGACTACAGGTAAGACTACAGCGATGCAGGTATATTTACCACATTACTTTAAAAAATACTTAGGTAAGGACTTTGATGTTAAACAAGCATCTCAAGAAGCTTTACAATTAATTGGATTTAGAATTCCTACAGAGGGATTAAATTCAATAGACTTTATAGAAGTAGTTGGATTCTTACCTCAGAGCGCAGGTTCCACTATTATAGTACCTTCTGAAATGGTTGCTAAGACAGGGGCCGATTTTGATATTGATAAATTAACTATATATTTACCAAACACTGAATTTCAAGATGGTACTATTGACTTAGTAAAAGAATTTACTCCTAGACCTGATGGAAGTCTTTCTAAAGAAGATTTAAAACGATTGAGAGAATTAGATATAGATATATACTCTTCTATAATAACAACGTTTATGCCTCCTTCAGTAGCTTCTTTTAGATTAGAACAATTAAGAAACAGAGAAGAATTAGAAGAGCTAGATGCAGATTTAGCAGAATATGATTTAAGTGGGTTAGGTACACCTATGCAAGGAGGTATAGATATGACTGCTATACAACCAAGACAAGTTCTGCAGAATGAATTACTTACATTTATGAAAAATGTATTAGAACATCCTTCTAGTTTTGCGCAGTTAATGACTCCTGTTGGAGCTTTAGACTTAGAAACTAGAGCTGAAGAAATACATGAAATACAAAATCCTGGATATAAGACTAAAAAAAGTATATCAGAAGAAACTTCATTCTCTAATATTCTAGATACTACATTCAATATGTATCAAACTTTAGGAGGTACTGGTATTGTAGCTACAGGGATAACTCACGCCGCTAAAGCACAGCGTGCAGGGTTAATGTGGAACCCTCTAGCTGAAGTAGAATTTAATTTCGAAGGTATAGATCCTTCTAGTGTTTCTTTATCTAGAAGTAGAGATGTAGAAGGAGGATTTATAAATGCTTCTATGCAAAAATATGTATCAGCATATGTTGATGGTGAGAAAAATCCTTTTGCAATGTATGTGAATGCCGGTAAAGATATGGCAGCTATACATATGGTACTACTAAGATCAGGAGTTCCTTTAAGAACTGTATTATCTTTTATGTCTCAGCCTATTATACATGACTATGTAAAATCTAGGAATGAAAGTCAAGCAGAGTCTATGAGTAGTAATGACTTTTTATACAACTCTAACATAAAAAAATCCTTAATAACGAAATATGGCGGCCAGCTTCCTAATAATCCTAGAATGTTTAATGAAGCTAGGTTGAATGAAATGTTAGAGAAGAAGTTTGAGGATATGAGTGAGAATGAAAAGTCTGTTCAAGTACAAGTGCTTACTGACATGCTTAGGTACAAAGAATATGGTTTGGACTTATTAGATCTACAACAAGTATCTTCTTATGATACTACTAAATTACAAAATGGAAACGAAGTTATTTACTTAAAAGCTTTACAAGAAAAAGTAGACGAAAAAGCGATGTTTCTTAATGCAGATAAATTAATTGAAGATAGTTTTTTACAGCCTTTAAAGGATACTTTTATGAATTCTAAAACTATATTATCTGGTATAGATTTAAAAAATTCATCAGATATTATACATAGAAAGTATATTGAACTTGCTAAAGATTTAATAACTGCAGATAGATTTAAAGACGATATTATATATTACTTAAGTCAATTTGATAATTTCTTATCTGCATATATTATATTACAAGAAAGAGAAGGATTTACAAATATAGCAGAACAAATAGAACCTATGTTTAGAGGTGAGAATAGTTTACCTCGAAGACTTAAGGACGAAGCTGTTGGAATAGATAACTTAGCCTTAGATAATTTATTACCTATACTAGATGAATATTCTCAAACTAGTCATGAGTCTAATATAGACTCTATAAGACTTATTGGTAAGAAGTATGATGTAGAAGATTTAAATGATTTAGTAGACGAAATGAATTCTCTTAAAGAAGAAAACCCTAAATTATTTGAAGATTTACTTAAATTTAGCTTAGCTCAATCAGGATTATCTTATTCTCCTTATGCATTTGGTAGTATATTACCTAGTGAAGATGTATTGGCTTTAACTTCTCCACGTTATACTAATTTTGTAACTAAGGTTAATTTACATGGATTTAATCAGGCTTATTGGGAGAAGGCTTATAATTCTTTTTTATCTAATTCATACAATAATCCTAGAATTGTTCCACAGAGGTATACTACTAAACAATCTTTAATAAAACATTTAAATAAAGATATTATACCTTTAGCACAAATTGATAAGTTTATTGTGGAGGCCTTGTTAAAAAATCCATATATAACTCTTGTACATACTAAGAATAAAAAAGATAAAACATATTATTATGATATGTTTAGGCTTGAAGGGGATAACTTAGTACGTCAAGAAAAGAGAGGAGTAAAAAACAGATTTCTAGAGACTTCAGGTAATATTATACCTTCTAATACTATCAAGAGAGTTAGAAAAACGTTACCATTAGGACTAGAGAATATTAAAAAAGTTTTAAATGGTGAGAAAACTAACCATTTACTATCTAGACAAGGAAAAACTATACCTATATCAGGAGAATACTTGCTACCAGATGGTTCTGTGGTAAACTTAGAGATAGGGTCTATAAACAGAAAGAAATTAGAGGGTACGTCTACGGATTCTAAAAGGTTAAGAGATACTTTAGATATTTCTAATAAAAACCCTATATTTGCATTCGCAAATAGTCTAGGATTCCAGGACATGTCCGGATTTGCTAAGAGCTATCCTGGGTTTATTAAAGGAAGCACAATGGATGTAGCTGCTATAACAGTCATAAGCCGTAGTAATATGGATCTTAATGAAGATGCTAAAGGAACTGAACAAGAAGGATCTACAAGCAGTCTATCCGAAAAAGTTAAAAGTAAATACAATAAAACTAATAAAGAGTGTTAATATATGGCTTGTAGAATAGATAGAAATGCTCAAGGGCAAGTAGAAACGGTTTATACATCACAGGGGCCAGAGTCTCAATTGTTTAAACAGATACAAACAGATTTAGGATACGATCCGGAAGCAGCTCTTGTTGCTTATTTAGCCGTAGAAGATTATCTAGAAGTTAATAATATACCTGAAGACTCTGTAGGATTAATTTCTCCTATAGTACAGAGAATCATAGCTCCTTTTAAAAATAACCCACAAGTATTAGAGTCAGAGACTCAGACTCTTAAAGAGGATATGCTTAAGTCTAAAGTAGGAGACTCGTTACAGTACCTGTTTGAAAAACTTGGCTTAGATATAAATGTGGTAAACAGTGTCACTGACAGTAACGGTAAGCCAATTGACCAAATAGCGGCTGCTGATATAGCCAATAGATTAATAGAGGTTACTAAAGAAGGTCAAGATATATCTATTATAACAGAAGAAGCATCTCACTTTATAGTAGAGGTATTGAAATCTCAAGGACACCCTTTATATGACTCCATGAGAAGAGTTATTCCAAATACAGAGATATATAAAGAGTTGATGAATCCTAACAGTGTGCATTTTTCATTGTACGAGGGTAATGAAGATTTGATTGCCCGGGAAGCAATGGGGAAACTTATACACCAAGAGATAATAAGAGAGGGAGGCAAAGAGACTAAACAAGTTAAATCGAGATTAAAAAGATGGTTTAATAAAGTAATGGAATATATAAGTTCTATTATGAATAAAGTTAATGGAGATCCTTTTACTAAAACTGCTCATTCAGTATTAAACAAAAATTTAGATTCTTATTTTAATAATATGTCTAAAACTGTCGGATTAGAAAGTAATACATTTTATAATGAAGGTACTAGACAGGAAAATATCTTAAATAAACTTACAGAAGAAGCATCTTTCTATGAAATAGAAGAAGTCAAAATAGAAGATGTAACTATTAAAGATTTCCGTAAGTATTTTACTAAACTATCCGATAATGGAGTTGTTGAACGTTATGTAGGCCGTAAAGGAACAGTATATGAAAATAAGATGTTGAAGAAGAGAAGTAGTGATGAAGGATCTTTAAAGTATAAGAAAAATTCTAGTAATAAATATAGAACAGAAAAAGAAGTAAAGATAATAAAAGACATGCAAGAGATTCGTATGAGGACTGGTACTAAAGGTCATCTTGTTATGGAAGAGTTACTTAAAAAGTTTACAGGGGAAACTAACAGATCATATGATCAAATCCTGACTCAATCAGGCCCTGCTTTTACCAAAGCACAATTTGATATTCTAGTTAAAGGAGCTAAGTTTTTAATTAAAGAGGCTAAAGCACAACAGCTGGTTGTAAACAAAGAAACAAAGACTACAGGTAAGTTTAAACTTATAGTAGAACAGTTTGTATCTGATGAGAAAAATAATATAGGAGGTACAATAGACGTGTTAGTTATATTTAGTGATGGTTCTGCTTCAATATATGATTGGAAGTTTAAATCCCCTAGAATAGGATCAAACGCTGAAGTTACTAAAAAAGGATTAACTATCACTGGAGATATGTATGCTAGTTCTCTTGAAGGATATGATAATCAATTAAATGCGTATAAGAACGCTTTACTTACTAAATATGGAGTCACTAAAGTAAGGCACTCTAGAATAGTCCCTATATCTATTATGTTTAAGAGAGATGAGAATAATCTAATGACAGATGAGATTACTTACTTAGACATGTGGACCGGGGAAGATACAAACAATAGATTTTTAGAGCATATACCTGTTGCCAACGAAATGACAAATGATGAGAGTATAAATAGACTTATCACAGCTGAGATGAGTAGGTATAATACTTTAGCTAGAAAATTTAAACACTCTGCATACTCAGACAAAGCCTTATTAGAAAAGAGAATGGCAGACTCTAGACTTATTATAAAGAGACTACAAATAGATCAAGAAGTAAGCGCTGGTATTGTAGAGACATTTAGAATATTAAATAGTATACATGCTGGGTTAGGGGTAGAGCAAGAATTTATCTTAGATGAAAACGGAGATAGTATATTAAATCCTAAGTATCTTACTGACGAGGAGTTAAGAGAAGCATATGAAGAACTACAACATTTTGCAGCATTCTCTTCTTTACCTGAGATAAAAAATCAATTAAGAGAAAAAGATTCTAAGCAGTCTAAAGCTTTATTAGATGAAATGGCTAAAGCATCATTTGAAACTCACACTACTATAGAACAAATGAAAGTCCACATGATAAATCGTGTAGATAAAAAAGCTAGGGAAAAAGATATTAATAATATAAAATATAATAGAAGAGGTACTCTAGAAGCTTGGATACCATCTTCAGCTCATAAGTCTCCTTATAGTAGGTATATCTATAAGACTATGCATAAGATGAAGGGTGTGATGATCCGAAAAGAAAAAGACTTGGCTCAGGAAATTTATGAATATGAAGAGGCTTTATTGGAATGGGGGCAATCTAATGGCTATAATAACGTTAATGTCTTTGATCTTCTTATAAATCCAGTTACACATAATTTACATGCTAAGTACTCAGAGAGTCTTTATGATCTTAAAAATAAAGCTATAAAGTCAGGTAATATAGGATGGATGAAGACTTTCTATACACCTGATATGAATTACTATAATTCACAGTATTCTGTGTGGGAACAAAACTCTTTTAAAGCTATAGACTCTTTAAAAATATCTAAAGAAGCTAAAGATGCTAAAAAATTACAGTGGAGACAAGAATACGACGTGTTAACTCATGACTCTGCCTGGTTAGGTAAAGGAGGTCAGTTTTTTACGAAACTAAATGAAGCCCAAGCTTCTGAATATCTAACTCCTGCTTATAGAGAAATACAATCTAATGAGCCTTTAAAAAACTTTTATGATTTTCACATAAGAAAAGTTAATGATTTTGAAAAGATGTTTGGTATGAAGTTAGGCCCTACATTTATTGGTAATGTACAACAAAGTGTCATAGATAGTATATTAGAATCTGATAATAAATTACAAGCTATAAAAGAATCTGCTTTAGATTCGTTTAATGTTAGACAAAGTAACATGTCACTAGGGTCTGTAGATATGGAAGGTAATTTTATAAGAGAGATACCTAGATTATATACTAGAGAATTACTTAATAGTGACAATGAAGTTGATAGATCATTACGATCTAAAGAGCTAGGTAGATCATTATATTTATTAGGTAAGAGCGCTATGGAGTATGAATATTTAAATAGCGTAAAAGATGATTTACTTTTATTAGAGTTAGTACTTAAAGAAGGTATGGTAGGTGAAGTTCAAGAAGACCTTAGAGGTAACCCAATACAAAAAGGTGTAGACCAGGTAAGAGAATTATTTGGTAACAATCAAAAGAATTCGTCGGATTTATTTACTGACATGATAAATGAAAGTTTATATGGACAATCATTAAAAACATCAGATGCTGTATCAGAATCAGGAGTCAGCGCTATAAGAGTTGCATTAGCTGGTAAAACTTTTTCTTCTATATCAGCATTAGGTTTAAAAATGCCAGTTGCATTAGGAGCTTTAGGAGCAGGGTTTGTAGGTCTACATATTCAAGCTACAAAAGGAATACATTATAACAGACAGCAATTAAAAGAAGCTGAAATGGCTCTTATAAATAGAGATCCTAAAGTAAGAGCTATCTTAGAACACTTTGAAGTTATGCTTATAGATCAATCTAAAAGAAGAGGTGATGAGCTAGCTTCTAATTGGAAATCTAAATACTTAACACAAGATAGATGGTTTGAATTTTTAGCCCAAGCAGATAAGACTTTAGATGCTACATTAGCTGTGGCTATGTCTAAAAATCACGGTGTAGATGAAAATGGACAGTTAAAAAGATTAGATCAGCTTCCAGAAGGTACAGTGTCTTTATATGATTCTATGGAAATAATAGAAAATACTAAGTATAAAAAAGGATCTCCTCTAGATAAATATAAGGTTACTATTCCAAATGAAACTAATGATAGTTTTGATACCTTCAGAGGTAGAGTACATAGAATGAGTAGTAAAGTTAAAGGTACTACTGCACCAGAAGATATGACTACAGCTAAACAACATCTTATTAATAGATTCTTTATGCACTATAGATCATGGTTACCAGGTATTGCTATGGAAAGATTTGGTAAAATGAGATATGATCATGTTATGGAGACTTTCGACCAAGGTACTTGGAGAGGTTTATTTGGTAACTTTGGGCCAGAAACAGGATTTGATGATATGGGTCAGTTATTAGATGTAGAAGTGGGAGCTCATGAATATCTTATGGAAATAGGTACAGATATGGTTAAGTTAGGTTTAGATGTTTCTACATTTGGAGTATTTAAACCAGGTTTCTTTGGTACTGCTATAAAAGAGAAGAAAGCAAGAAATGCCTTTGAGAAATTTTTATTGGATAACGTTGGTAATGAAGAGTTCAGCTATAAGAATGCCGTTGAAAAAGAAGAAGGTTTTCAAGAGTTCTTGAAAATGAAACAGGGAAACCTGAGAGCTATGATTGCAGAAATAAGAGCTGTGGCTCTATTGTTTTTAATGATGAGTTTAGCAGGAGGAGATTATGATGAGGATAATAAAACAGATATTAGACAAACCTGGGCAGGTAGAAAAATACATAATGTATTAGGAAGAATATACCGTGAGACAGCAATATTTTTAGATCCTACAGAGATGACAGGTCCAAGAGCATCTGGTTTACCTATTCTTTCATTAGGAGCACAATTAACAGGTATACTAGGGAACAGCCTAGATGAAATAAGAGATACTCTATTAGGAGAAAATAATAAAAAAGATAGAACACCTATAGGATACAATTTAGTAAAATTTTCTCCAGGTATAAACGGGTTGGCTAAAGCGGTTGAAATTTACCCTCAAATGAAATACGCAAGGCAATAAACAACTAATGAACAGTAAAAAGGGGGAACAAAAATTAATTTTAAAATAACAACACCATGAACAGACAAATAGAAGTAACTTTAGTAGCAGGAGGATCCATGCATCTTTCTAGCAGTAGTATAATATATATGAAAGAAAACACGTCTAGAGGACAGTTTGAGTTAGCATATTTAGCAGGAGGTAAAAGAATAGCAAAATTAAATGTAACAACTACACCAACCGTAATTGGAGATGCAGCAGAGGGTTTAGTCACTATTACCAATGAGATGTTTTCTCTTATTAATTCAGACTATATTCTAGACACAGTAGATCATACTAGCTTTTTAATAATGAAATATCAACTACCAAATAATGGAAGAGTTATAAATTTAGGCAAAGTTTTGCATACTTTATCCGCTTTAGAGACTAACTTACAAAAAAGCCCAGGTCAAACAGCTCGAGTTACAAGTGCAAGTAGAGGTACTACCAATACAGGTGCAATTACTACTAATGCAACTGCAATTGATGCAAATACTCAGAACATAACTAGAGCCGGGACACAGAGGATAGCACAAGATACTTCTATAAATAGTATCTTATCTAGGCTTACTGCTGCTGGAATACGATAGAAATAAAAAGGGGGTTTTTACACCCCCTTATTTTTATTTTTCAGCTTTCATTGCCATTTTAAGTAGTAGTAAATAACCTATTAAGTCATCTACTGTGTCTTCAGTTTCATCATAAAGGCCTTTGTTACCTATCCTAGATAATTTATCATCTATTCTAGCACATATAGCTTCTGTTGCATTTAACTTACTAAATATATTAGTAGGGTTTAATGCTGTATTACCATATGCTTTGTTTTTTAGCATCAACAACTCAGTTATACCTCTTGTTACATCTATAAGCCTAAGACCAAAGTCATCACTGTTACTTTTTGCTTTTTTATCTTTATACTTAGCTAATTCATCTTTACTTAATAACATTTTAGGATTTATTTGATTAACAATGGGATTTCCTGGCATAGTAGTGCTTATTGTCTGATTAGCATCGCTGTTTCTATTTTTTTCATAATAATATTTATTATGAATTATCTCAGCGTCTTCTATCGGCTGAACATTCTTCTTTGAGCCACATCCGCAGCCGTTTTTCTTGGTCATATTAATGGGTTTTTATTAAATTCATATATTTTAGGTTTAAAAATGTCTTTTTCGAAGTCTATAGCTGTTAACAATTCTGAATCTTCTTCTATAGCAGAGTTTAACAATTTCTCTAGAAATTTCCTACGCTTAGGAGATTTATACAATACTTGCCCTACACTACTATTTCTAGTTAATCCATGGAAATTTAAAATTCTCTCTTTATATTTTATAGATAATTCTGAGTATTGTCCTTTCTTTAGTTTATTCCAACTTCTTTTATGTTGAGGTGGTACATCAAAAACAAACATCACATGGTAAGAATCTACATCAACTTTACCTTTATAATAAGAAAATTGCTGCACCGCTTGCTCAAACTTTAAGAATAAAGGATCTCCTGAGAATCTAAACAGAGTACATATTACATCTCTTTCTTCGTCATACCCAATAAAAGCATTCATAAGTAAGGTATCCCAAAAGAACATAGACTTCTTTTCTCCTAGCATAGGTAATATATATAAACTTACTTTATTTCTCTTATCAGTAGATAAAATATAAGATAGAACATTATTATTTGTCTTAGCTTCTATATGATTAACTATATACTTAAATTTTTGAACTTTAATAGTTAACCCAGTATTTAGATATAAACCATCTTCTCCTTCTAACGCTGTTATTTTGTTATCTGCTTTATGCTCCTCTAATAACTTAGTCCCACCTGATATTCTAAATGATAAAGCATCTATAATATCATAAACTAATTCTTTTACTCTTATCCCCATAATTCGTCTTCGTTTTTAATTTCTAATTCATGTGTTATTAGGTTTGGTAATGTAAGTAATGTTTCTTTGTAAGCTTCGTCTTTAGTTTTTAATATATAGACTAGTTTAAATGTTTCAGCAAATTTATGAATTCCTTCTTGATTACCAAACTTTTCTATATATTTATTTAAAACTAAAGCAGACATACTACCATATCTTGTATCTTCTTGTAACTGATTTAACCATTTATCTGCAGTTTTCTCACCTATTTTAGGAATACCAATTATACCGTCCGTAGAATCTCCCATTAACATTTGTTTCCATAAAAATCTTTCTGCATCTTCTTCACTAGTCTCTATAAATTCAGAAGTTCTATAGTTAAAATGTCTACCTGGTACTTGATATAGAACATCTTTATCTGGAGATGCTATCGCAGCATCCACACAGTCTTCTCTATATATAGCTACCAAATCATCTGCTTCTAACTGAGAGAGATGTGTAAAGCCCCATTGTTGCCTCAAATATTCTTTTATAGCAGGAAATATAATAGGTTTATCACCATGTTTTCTATTACCTTTATAAGGTTTAGTTGAGGCTCTATCATATCTAAAACATTTACCTTGAGTTAAAAATCCTGCAAATTTAGTTGTTTCGAACGCATTTAATATAGTTCTTATTCTGTTATCTATTCCCGTTATAGCTTCTTCTAGGGTGGGCTTTCCCATTTCGAAATAGATTAAACTATCTCCGTCTATTAGTACTGTTGTGTTTTTCATATTTTAATTTTAAATTTATTAATAAAAGGAAGGGGGAAGCATGACCTCCCCCCAACCTATAACAATTAAACAGGGTAACAACACCCTCCTCGGTGTATATCCTGAATGTACTCCTGTTTATTGTTCCTCCATGTACTTTCTGTACTCCGGTTTAACTTGAACTTTGAACGTATACAATTCTCTATTGTGAATTTGTATTTGTTCCCTACATTTTACTTCTAAAGATTTAAAGCATCTTGAATCTAACTGTTCTTTCTCATCAAAATATCTAATAGCTTCTTCAGCATTACAACGAGAGAGTCTGTGAATGTCATACTTTTCCATCCAATACATAACATCTTTATTCCTATTGTATTTATAACAACATCCCTCTAACATATCAGAGAAACTATAAAGTAAATAAGGCTCTCCTGTAGGATCAATAGTTGGTATTATCTTACCTGCCATTTCTATATCTTCTTCTGAGGAAGAATAAGAATCCACCATCTTTTTAATATCTTCCATTAACTGTAGTGTCATAGGAATTCTATTAGCTGATTGATTAAGTATGGTATCAG